>Ga0302181_10000303_pt1 | contig 43470 bp, 46 predicted proteins | sample I_Palsa_E3_3_FD_198786 | JGI IMG/M metagenome (GOLD analysis project Ga0302181, IMG submission 198786) | Peat permafrost microbial communities from Stordalen Mire near Abisko, Sweden - I_Palsa_E3_3 | ecosystem: Environmental > Terrestrial > Soil > Palsa > Peat permafrost | place: Sweden...
TAATTTCGACCGGCCCTTGAAGAGAAAACGCCGCGATTCCAGCGGCGTTTTTTATTGAGCGAATTGCCGGCGGGCGCCGCGTCGCGGCCTGCCGGCGGTTGCGCCGTGGCGCGGCGCAACCGCTCGCAAGCGCGCCGCAAGCTATCAAAAGCGCAGCAGCGCCGAGCCCCAGGTGACGCCGCCACCCAGCGCCTCGAGCAGCAGCATATCCCCGCGTTTGATGCGTCCGTCGCGCACCCCGACATCCAGCGCCAGCGGCACCGAGGCGGTCGAGGTGTTGCCGTGCTCCTGCACCGTCACGATGACGCGCTCCATTGGCAGATTGAGCTTCTTTGCGACCGCCTGGATGATGCGCAAATTGGCCTGGTGCGGCACCAGCCAGTCAATCGCGGATTTATCGAGGCTGTTCGCTGCTAGCGTCTCATCCACCACGCGGCCCAGCAGTGTCACGGCGAGCTTGAACACTTCACTGCCGGCCATGCGCACGAAGTCCCCCGGCGCCATGTTGCCGGGAGCCGCGCCCCGCGACGGGCCGCCGGTGCAATACATCAGGTGCTTGTAGCTGCCGTCGGCGTGCAGGTGGGTTGAGATGATCCCGGGTTGTTCCGAAGCGGCCAGCACCACGGCGCCGGCGCCATCGCCGAACAGAATCGCGGTACTGCGATCGCCCTGATCGACGATGCGTGACAATACCTCCGAGCCGACCACCAGCGCGCGCCGCGCCGCGCCGGTGCGCACGAACATATCGGCCACCGCCAGCGCGTAAATGAACCCGCTGCAGGCCGCCTCCAGGGCGAACGCGGCCCCGCCGCGACAACCCAGGCGATCCTGCAGCAATACACCTGCATTCGGAAACACCAGATCCGGGGTCGTGGTGCCATAGGAAATCAGATCGATCTCGCCCGGTTCCAGCCCTGCCGCGGCAATGGCGGCGCGCGACGCGTGCTCCGCCATATCGACGTTCGATTGCCCCGGGGGCAGGATGTGACGCCGCTCTATGCCGGTGCGCTCACGGATCCAGGAATCGCTGGTATCCATGCGCAGCTCGAGATCAGAGTTGGTAACGATCGTCTCCGGCAGGTAGCTGCCGGTGCCGATGATGCGCGAAAACACGCTCAGCGCCCGCTCCGACGCCGCGGCCTAAGACCTATTCCCCGCTGTCCGGCTCGGCCTTCTTTTCGATGACGCGACGGCCGCGGTAGAAACCATCGGGGGTCACGCAATGGCGCAGGTGCTGCTCGCCGGACTGCGGATCGGTCGACAATGCCGGTGTCGCCAGACCATCGTGCGAACGGTGCATGCCGCGCTTTGAAGGTGTCTTGCGGCTTTTTTGTACGGCCATGATCCAAACTCCTGCAGCAAATCCTGACTATTTTTTCGTCTTCGCGCCGCCATCCAGCAGCGCACGTAAATCCGCGAACGGTCGCGCCGTCGCCTGCTCGCCCGCACTCTGCGGCGACGATGCCGCCGCGACACTGCGCGCCTCGAGCGCGCGACCGGCAGCCGCCTCGCAGGCGCTGCTGTCGGCATGCAGCGGCACCACCGGCAGCGCCAGCAGCAATTCCTCAGCCGCCAAGGCCGCCAGGCTCAGGCGCCCTTCGGCCGCAAGATATGTTTCCCATTCGACCGGCGCGGCTTCGGCATCCGCCTCGGATTCAATCAACAACACAGGCGAACTGGTCTCGATGGGCATGGGCATCGGCCCCATGCAGCGCTGACAGATCAGTTCCAGCTGCGCCCGCAGCGCGACCTGCGCCACCATGAATCCCTGCTCGCGGCCAAACTGCAAATGCGCATGCACCTGACCAGAGCCGCACACCAACTCGCCCGGAAGGCCCGGCAGCTCCGCCACTGGGATATCCAAGTCTAAGGTCGCGCGAGCGTCCGCTAGCTTTCTGACGTCGCGTAGCTTCGAGGCGCCGCCCGGCATGGGCCGCGTATAATAGGTTCAGTGCCGCGGCAAGTCAAAAAACTCTGGGCATCCAAGCCTTTGATTCGAGCGCCGTTTTCGCATCGCCCATGCCGCCATTGATCCTGGCCTCGACCTCGCGCTACCGGCGGGAGCTGCTCGGCCGGCTGCGCCTGCCGTTCGACTGCGCCGCCCCCGGCGTGGATGAGACGCCGCTGGCGGCGGAGAGTCACCTGGATCGTGCGGTGCGCCTGGCTCTGGCCAAAGCGGCGGCAGTGGCAGCGCGCCATCCGGGCAGCACCGTCATCGGCAGCGACCAGGTCGGAGTCTGCAAGGGCGAGCCGCTCGACAAGCCGGGCGACGCGCTACGCGCCCACGCGCAGCTGCAGCGCCTGTCAGCCGCGGCCGCAACTTTTTATACCGCCGTGGCGATACTGCCGGCGGATCACGGCGGTGCCCTGCAGTTTGTCGACACCACGACGGTGTATTTTCGCGCCCTGAGCGATCCGGAAATCGACCGCTACATCGCCGCCGAGCAGCCGTTCGACTGCGCCGGCGGTTTTCGCTGCGAAGGATTGGGCATCAGCCTGTTCAGTCGCGTGGTATCCGAGGACCCCAGTGGCCTGATCGGCCTGCCGCTGATCGCGGTGGCGCGCTCACTGCGACAGCTGGGGTACGAATTGCCTTGAACTGCGCGCCAAGGGTGCGCCCGGTTGGCGATGAATCGGGTGCGGGACGAGTGAACGAGCTCGTCATCGTCGGCGTTCCGGGCGTTGTCGTGGCGCCGCCGCTGCGCCGCGCTTAGCGCGGGCGCGTTTGGCGCCGAGCTGATCGAGCACCACCCGCAGCTGTGGCGGCAGCGGGGAGCTGAAACTTTGCTCGCTACCGCTGTCGGGCCAGATGAATGACAGGCTGTGCGCATGCAGGAACATGCGCGTGAGGCCGAACGGCGCCAGCGCCTCATTGAACGCTTCATCACCATACTTTGCATCGCCCGCGACCGGATGGCCGCAATACGCTGCATGCACCCGAATCTGGTGCGTGCGCCCGGTATGAATGATCGCCTCCAGCAACGATGCACGGGCGCCGTAATGTTCGATCAGCTTGAACTCGGTCAGTGCATTCTTGCCGTGCGCATCCACTTTGACGGTGCGCTCGCCGCCGACCCGCAGATCGGTGCGCAGCGGCGCATCGATGCGCTTGTGTCCCAGGTTCCAGTGGCCGCCGACCAATGCCAGGTAGCTCTTCTGCACCGCCCCGTCGCGCAGTAGCGCATGCAACGCGCGCAGCGCCGAGCTGCGCTTCGCCACCATCAACAGGCCGCTGGTGTCGCGATCCAGCCGATGCGCGAGCTCCAGGGTCTGACTTGGACGCGAAGCGCGCAGCGCCTCGATCACGCCGAACGACAAGCCGCTGCCGCCATGCACCGCCATGCCGCCCGGCTTGTCGAGCACCAGCAGCCGTTCGTCCTCATGGATGATGGCGCGCTCGATGACCTCGATCATGCCGGTGGGTACCCGCCGCGGGGCATCAGGTGCCACTTCACGCACCGGCGGCAGGCGCACCGAATCCCCGGCAGCCAGCCGCAACTCCGGACTGGCGCGCCGCCCGTTGACCCGCACCTCGCCGCGGCGAATGAGACGAAAGATACGGCTGCGAGGCACGCCCGCCAGCAGCCTTACCAGCACCTTATCCAGCCGCTGGCCCTGTTCCTGGGCGTCGATCTGCACGTGCCGCACTGCGGATCTGCGTTCTGCCTGGGCCGGCGGCTGATCGATCTCGGTCAAAGCGCTCTCCAGGCTCACACTTTAAGCTTTAAGTGTTTGTTTCCAGTAACGTCTGTGCCTATAATCGACCGGCTGCCCAAGGTCGGACACCCAAATCTTTAAGGAACGGGTCCGGCACCATGGCAACAAGACTGCGGCCAAGGGCCGCATGGTAGTTGGTCCTCGAAATCGAGGCCATCGCGCATGAGTCGGCCGATCTGGTCCGCGCTCGCCCACGTTGCTCCTCCGAAAGTTCGAGCCCACGAGCGCGCCGCCGGTCAGTGGACCTTAAAGATTTCCGGGCGCGCCGCCCAAGCAATGGCGGCCACGAGTCAATAGCACACAATCGATATCAAAAAATCGATGACACATCTGACGCCCCAATCGATCTTCGGGTATTCCGCTGTCCATGGCGGCTTCGTGAATGTGCCCCCACACGTGCACATTCCGGTAACCGCGGCCTCTCATCCAATTCTGGCAGAGGCAAATGAAAAGAATGCTAGTCAACGCAACCCAGCAGGAAGAGCTGCGGGTAGCCATGGTCGATGGACAGAAACTCTATGACCTGAGCATCGAGATACCGTCACGGGAACAGAAAAAAGCCAATATCTATAAGGCCCGTATTTCACGCGTCGAGCCCTCGCTCGAAGCGGCGTTCGTAGACTACGGCGCACAGCGGCACGGCTTCCTGCCGTTGAAGGAAATCTCGCGCGAGTACTTTCGCGCCCAGCCGCAGGGTCGGCTCAACATCCGCGAACTGGTCACCGAGGGCCAGGAGCTCTTGGTCCAGGTGGAGAAGGAGGAGCGCGGCAACAAGGGCGCCGCGCTCACGACTTTCATCAGCCTGGCGGGACGTTTTCTGGTGCTGATGCCCAATAACCCGCGCGCCGGCGGCGTTTCGCGCCGCATCGAGGGTGAAGAGCGCGACCAGATGCGCGAGGTCATGAACCAGCTGAACGTCCCCGACGGCATGGGTGCCATCGTGCGTACCGCCGGCGTCGGTCGCTCGGCCGAAGAGCTGCAGTGGGACCTGGATAATCTCAAGACCCAATGGGAAGCGATCGCGGAGGCCGGCAAGGGACGCGGCGCACCTTTCCTGGTCTATCAGGAAGGCGATGCGGTCACGCGCGCGCTGCGCGACTATCTGACCGACGACATCGGCGAGATCCTGGTCGATGACGAGAGCGCATTCCAGAAGGGCCTGGAATACATGCAGCGTTTCATGCCCAACGACACCCAGCGCAGGCTCAAGCTGTATGTCGACGATATACCGCTGTTCACGCGCTATCAGATCGAAAGCCAGATCGAATCGGCCTACGCGCACAAGGTGCAGCTGCCCTCAGGCGGCAGCCTGGTGATCGATTACACCGAGGCCCTGGTTTCGATCGATATCAACTCGGCACGCGCTACCCGCGGCGCCGACATCGAGGCCACCGCCTGCAACACCAATCTCGAGGCCGCGGACGAAATCGCGCGCCAGCTGCGTATTCGAGATATCGGCGGCCTGATCGTCATCGATTTCATCGATATGGAATCGCAGAAAAACCAGCGCGATGTCGAAGATCGGCTGCGTGAAGCCATGAAAATGGACCGCGCGCGCATCCAGATCGGGCGCCTGTCGCGCTTCGGACTGATGGAGATGTCGCGCCAGCGCCTGCGGCCCAGTCTCGGTGAGTCGAGCCATCTGGTATGCCCGCGCTGCAACGGCATCGGCAGCATTCGCAGCATCGAATCGCTGGCGCTGTCGATCCTGCGCCTGATCGGCGAGGAGACGCGCAAGGACCGCACGGCCCGCCTGATCGTGCAGGTGCCGGTGGACGTGGCGACCTATCTGATCAATGAAAAGCGCGACGCACTGCGGGCGCTGGAGGACAAGTCCCACGCGCAGATGGTGATCGTGCCCAATCCGCACATCCAAACGCCCGAGTACTCGATTCGGCGGGTACGCGATGATGAGGCACAGCTGGCGGAAAACTCCCAGGTCAGCTATCAGATTCCGGCGGCCCCGGCGGTTGCGGATGCGGCTGAACGCGACCGCAAGCCGCCGGCCGAACAACCGGCCGTGGCTGCGCTGCTGCCCCGGACGGCGGCGCCGATAGTTGCCGCGCCCGCCCCCAGGCACGCGCCCGCGGTCGCGCCGGCGTCGCGCCCGGGATTGTTTGCCCGCCTCAAGAGCTGGTTCGAAGCGGCGCCCGTGGCGCCGGTCACTGGCCCGCAAAACGGGACGCCGGTGGCAGAGCCTGAACCGCCGCGCGAACCACGTCGTAGCCACAGCGATCGCGGCGATCGCGGCAGCCGCGGCGGGCGGGGTCGCGACCGGCGACCCGAGCGCCACGGCAATGGGCGCGGCCGCGAAGAGGCGCGCTACGAACCGCGCGGCAACTCTGAGCGCGGGCGTGACGAGCCGCGCCGCGAGCCGCCGCGTCGCGAGGAGCCGCCGCGTCGCGAGGAACCCCGTCGCGATGAACCGCGCCGCGACGAGCCGCGCCGTACCGAGCCGCAACGTGACTCACCCGAGCCGCGCGAGACGCGGGACGCCACGCCCGAGGGCCCACCGCAAAGCGACCGGCCGGCGCGCACCGGGCGCTCAAGGCGCGGCGGACGCCGCCGGCGCCGCGGCGCCGGAAATCGCGATCAGGGCATCGGCGGCCAGGGCGGCACCCCGGGCGGCCTCGACGTGTCGATCGACACGCAGACGGGCTTTGATGGTGACACCGGGCAACAGGAAATGGGCCAACAGGAGATGGGCTGGACCGGGCCGCCTGCCCACACGAGCAGTACGCCTAGCTACGCCGACAGCCCTGAGCGCAGCGCATTGGACTCTGGCGGGCCCGGATACGCCCCGCAGCGGCGCCCTGAGGAGGCCCCGACCCGGCTGCCCGAGCCTGCCTCTGGCACACCGGGTCCGGTGGTTGAGCGCGGCCCGGAGCAGCCACCGCATGCGGTGGCGCCTGCCCCGGATCACCGGCCCCAGGTGGCCTGGTCCGCAGCGCCGCCCACCGCGGGCGACCAGGGGTTCGAGGGCCCTCCACGCGAGGAATAACGGATCGTGAACGGCGCGCGTGTGGGTGCACACGCCGGGACCTTCAGCCCCGCGTCGCCAATAGCGCTTCGACGGCGGCGAGATCGGCCGCCGTGTTGACCTCGATCCCCGGAGCCACGAGCGCGTCCGCGACACGGATGTCCATTCCATGGTCGAGCGCTCGCAACTGTTCGAGCTGCTCGAGCAGTTCGTGCTCGCTGGGCGGCAGTGCGGCAATACGGCGCAGCGCCGACACGCGATAGGCGTAGATGCCGAGGTGGCGGCGCGCGCCGACATGACTGTGCTGGCTGGCAAGGCCGGCTGGCGCGCCATCGCGCGCCCAGGGAATCGGCGCCCGGCTGAAGTACAGCGCGCGCTGCTGCAGGTCGGTGACCACCTTGGCCACGTTCGGATCCAGCAGCACGCCCACAGATTGCAGGGGCACCGCCAGCGTGGCGATATCCGCCCCGGGACGCGCGGCCAGCTCGGCGGCGACCTGATCGATAAGCGCCTCGGGCATCAGCGGTTCATCGCCCTGCACATTCACCACGATATCGGAATCGCCCCATTGTTCAAGAACGGCGACCTGCGCGACGCGATCGGTGCCGGAAGCCAGCGTGGCGGCGGTCATACGCACTTCGGCCCCAAAGCCGCGCGCTACCTGCGCTATGCGCTCATCATCGGTGGCGACGAGCACCTGCCGCGCGCCGGAGCGGCGCGCGCATTCGTACACCCGCTGGATCATCGGTTTGCCGCCCAGCGTCAGCAGCGGCTTGCCCGGCAGCCGCGTTGAACCATAGCGCGCCGGTATGACCACCCGGTACATGCGGCCAACCTAGCGGTCGAGCAGCCGATCGTCGGGCGCGAGCACGCGCGCTTCATCCTCGAGCATCACCGGAATATCGTCGCGGATCGGAAATGCCAGCCGATCGGCGCGGCAAATCAGCAGCGCCTCCTTGCGCTCGTAGCGCAGAGGGCCCTTGCACACCGGACAGGCCAGAATATCGAGTAGACGTGCATCCAAGTGAATCTCCCGCCGGAATCGCCGGACTCAAGCCGCCAGGCAGCGTTGCAGCCGCGCCAGCAGCGCCTCGCCGTCCGCCCCGGCAAAACTCGCTGCCACCGGCAGGTACCAGCGGTTCGCAGCGGCGAATGCGCGGCATTTTACCGCATCCTTCTCCGTCATCAGCACCGGCAGGCCGTCGTGGAACTCAAGATCCGCGGCGCGATAACGATGGTGATCCGGAAACGCATGTTCGACAACCTCAAGTCCCGCCGCGCCAAGCTGCGCAAAGAATCGCCGCGGATTGCCGATCCCGGCCACGGCGTGCACACGCATCCCGGCCAGGCTCGACAACGCCACGGACTCGCCGCTGCCTGCAAGCGTACGCAGCCACTCGCCACCCAGGCGCATGACCAACGCCGCGGCCATCCCCGTCGCCGCCGGCCCTCGATCCTCGCCATTGATCACGACCGCATCGACCTGGGACAGGCGCGCGGCCGGCTCACGCAGCGGACCGGCCGGCAACAGGTATCCATTGCCCAGGCCGCGCGTCGCGTCGACCACCGCGATTTCGAAATCGCGCGCCAGCCGCAGGTGCTGCAGCCCGTCATCGGCGATGATCACGTCCACGCCGGTTGCGAGCAGCCGCTCAGCGGCGCCGACCCGATCGCGACCCACCACCACGGGCACCCCGGTACGCAGGCGCAGCAACAGCGCTTCATCGCCGACTAGCGCCACATCGCTGTCGGGCGTCACCAGGCACGGCACGCGGCCGATCGCCGCGGCGCCACCATAGCCGCGCAGCACCACGCCGGGCCGATGCCCGCGCTCGCCCAGCTGCTGCGCGAGCCAGATTACCAGTGGCGTCTTGCCGCTGCCGCCGACCGTGACATTGCCGACCACGATCACCGGTCTGGCCACCCGCCGGCTCACACACATGCCGCGCGCGTAGGCCGCGCGCCGCAGCCGCACTATCAGGCCGAACAGGTGCGACAACACCCGCAGCGGCCACGGCGGCGGCGTCCGGGCATACCAGATCGCCTGCAGGCGCGCGGCCACTGCCTGCCTAGGCACTGAACTGCAGCCGGTGCAACTCCGAGTAGACGCCGCGCTGCGCCAGCAGCTCGGCGTGGGCACCGGACTCCACCACCCGCCCATCGCTCATGACGAGAATGCGATCGGCACTCTCGATGGTCGACAAGCGGTGCGCAATCACCAGCGTCGTGCGATTTCTCACCAGCCGGTCGAGCGCGTCCTGAATATGCCGCTCGGCGGCGGTATCGAGCGACGAGGTCGCCTCATCGAGAATCAGGATCGGCGTGTCGCGCAGCAGCGCGCGCGCGATGGCGATGCGCTGGCGCTGTCCGCCCGAAAGCAGCACGCCGCGATCGCCCACCTCTGTGTCGAGCCCCTGCGGCAGCTGCTCGGCAAACTCCATCACATAGGCGGCACTGGCCGCCGCCAGCAGCTGTGCTTCGGTGATATCGGCGGCGCCGAACAGAATGTTGTTGCGGATCGATTCGTTGAACAGCACCACTTCCTGGCTCACCAGGCTCATCTGGCGACGCAGGTCAGCCAGGCGGTAGTCGCGAATATCCACCCCGTCGATCAATACCAAGCCTGAAGTGGGGTCGTAGAAGCGCGGTAGCAGCGACACCAGCGTCGACTTGCCACTGCCGGAACGACCGACGATCGCCAGCGTGGTGCCCGCCGGCACGCTCAGGTTCACGTCATGCAGCACGGCGCCGTTCTCGGTCGCGTACTCAAAGCTGACATCGCGAAACTCGACCTCGCCGCGCACCCGTCGGGGCGCAAACGTTCCACCCTGGGGTTCGGTCGGCCCGTCGAGCACCGCGAATACACTGGCGCCGGCGGCGATGCCCTGCTGCAACGGGCCGGCGACGTTCAAAATGCGCCGCAGCGGCTGCGACACCAGCATGGCCGCAATGATGAATGGGATCAGATCGGCAACCGTCATGGTGCCGGCGGCGATCTCGCGGTTGGCAATCAGCAGCACCCCGGCGAGCCCAAGCGCCGCCAGCATCTGCACGATCGGATTGCTGATCGAGCGCGCCGAGATCAGGCGTACGTTGGTATGGCGGTTGAGCTCGTTGGCCTGTTCGAACAGCCGCAGGATGTGGTCCTGCGCATTGAACACCTTGACTACCCGATGGGCATCGAGGGCTTCCTTCGATACGCGCGTGACGTCGCCCATCGAGTTCTGGATGCGGGTGCTGTAGCGGCGGAAGCGGATATTGACGTTGCGCACCAGCCAGGCGATGAGCGGGGCGGCCACCATCAGGCACAGCGCCAGCCGCCAGTTGAGGTAGAACAGCGCCCCGACATTGAACATGATCGCGAGCGAGTCGCGGATCATCACCGTCAATGAATCGGTGGTGGCCGCCGCCACCATCTCGGCGTTATAGGTGAGGCGGTTGAGCTTCACCGCTGAGGACTCACGATCGTATTGCGCCGTCGGCAGCAGCAGGTAGTGGGCGAACAATTCGCCGCGGATCGCCTTGACCACCTGGCGGCCGACCCAGAACGGAAAATAATTGGCGAGATAGTCGCCCACGCCGCGCGACAGGAAGATCAGCAGCACGCCCAGCGGCAGCCATCGCAGCACCATCTGGTGCTGCTGCAGCGCCAGCGCGTCGTGCAGATAGGTCTTGGTGAAGAATACTGTGATCAGATCGCTGCCGGCGTACAGCACCATACCCACCACACCCACCAGGTACATGGCGCGATACGGCCAGGCATAGCGCAGCAGCCGCGCATAGATCTGGCGCGCATTCAGAACACTGTCCGGAGCCTTGACGCCGCCGGCGGCAGCGTCGTTCAAGGGGGCGTCGCTCCGGGATCGTTGACCGTGGCGACATTCATCTGGGTGAAGCCGAGGCGACCCAGCACATCCATCGCCGTGACCACCGATTGATGACTGGCGCGGCCATCGGCCCGGATCGTCACCGCCCCGGAGCGCGAGCCGTCGCCCACGGTCTTGAGGATCGCCGAGCGCAGCGTATCGGCGCTCGAATTGACCAGCTCGCGCGCATTGACCAGGTACGAGCCGCTGGCGCTGACGGTGACTACCAGCCCCTCGTCGGCCGGGCGCTGCACCGGCAGCGTGCTCGCCTGCGGCAGGCGGATTCGCAGCCGGCCCTCGGCGGTAAAGTTCGACGACAGCATGAAGAACACCACCAGCAGCAGCACCACGTCGATCAGCGACACCACGTTGATCTCCGGCTCCTCACTTCGGCGCGGCTTGAATTTCATGGTTGAATTGCGTTCACTCGGCGCGCCGGCGTCAGCTCGATGCCGCGCGCGCCTCGGGGCTTTGGCGTGCCGCCGACTCCACCGCGTCGGCCAGACGCAGCGCATGTTTTTCCATCTCCACCACTATCCGCTCGACGCGGCCGCGCAGGTACCTGTAGGCGACCAGCGACGGAATCGCCACGCACAGTCCGGCGGCAGTCGCCACCAGCGCCTCGGCGATGCCGCCGGAGAGCATGCGCGGGTCGCCGGCGCCGCCGGCGTTGATCGCATTGAAGGCCTTGATGATGCCGGTGACCGTGCCAAGCAGGCCCAGCAGCGGCGACACCCCGGCGATGGTGCCGAGGGTATTGAGGAAACGCTCCAGTTCGTGCACCACGTGACGGCCGGCATCTTCGAGCCGCTCCATCAGCACTTCGCGCGGCCGGTTGCGGTTGGCAAGTCCCGCCGCCAGCAGTTTGCCGAGCGGTGAGTTCTGCTCCAGCGCGGCGATGACCTTGTCGTTGATCTGGTTCGCTTCCACCAGCTTCCAGACCTTGCGCGTCAGATCCGGCGGCAGCACGCGCCGATCTTGCAGGGTCCAGAGCCGTTCCAGGATGATCGCTGCGGCAACGATCGAGCACAGAATGATGGGCCACATCAGTGCCCCGCCCGCCTGCACGATTTCCCACATGTGTCAGCGCCACTCCTGTGATATCGCTCACGGTTAGGCGCCAGCATGATACATAAAGCGCCTGCCCCACAGCGCAGTTTCGCTAACGGCCGCTTATGAGTGCAACGCGCCAACTGCTAGAGTAGCCGGCCATGCCTCGAAGAATCGTCAAGCATTTCGCGAAGCTGATCCATGCGCGGCGCCACAAGTGGTACCTGAGCATGTTCGGCGAACGGCTCACCGATTCACGCCTGTGGTCGCTGAACCGGCATTCCATCACCGCCGCCTTCGGTGTCGGCATCGGCGTGAGCTTCGTACCGCTGCCGGTACATCTGGTGCTGGTGGTGCTGGCGGCGATCATCTGGCGGCTCAACGTCGCGGTAGGCATTGCCGGCTCCTACATCGTCAACCCGCTGACCATGGTGCCGGTGTATTACTTCGCCTATCGGGTCGGCGCCTGGCTGCTGCGCTACCGCCCGCGGCATTTCGAATTCCACCCGAACTGGAACTGGCTCGAGCACGGCCTCGGCCCGGCCTGGAAGCCGTTCCTGATCGGTTGCCTGGTGTGCGGCATCGTCTGCGGCTTCGCCGGCCGCTATGCGCTGGAAGTTACCTGGCGGCTGGCGACCATGCGCCGCTACCACATGCGCCAGGAGCGGCGTCGCGCCGCCTGTAAAGTCGTGTCTATAGCCTCGTCAGTGGACGCAAGCCGCCGCCGCTGAGTTCCAGCACCCGGTCCATGCGCGCGGCCAGCCGCCCGTCATGCGTCACCACCACCAGGCTGGTGGAGAATTCCCGATTGAGTTCCAGCATCAGCGCGAACAGATGCTCGGCGTTGCCGCCATCGAGATTACCGGTCGGCTCATCCGCCAGCACCAGCGCCGGTGAGGTCACCAGCGCGCGTGCCACCGCGGTGCGCTGTCGCTCGCCGCCGGACAGTTGGTGCGGCCGATGATTCAGCCGCTCGGCCAGACCGACCCGCGCCAGCAGGTCGCGCGCGCGCGCCAGCGCGCTGCTGGTACGCTCACGGCGCACCAGCAGCGGCATGGCGACGTTCTCCAGCGCCGAGAACTCAGGCAGCAGATGGTGGAACTGATAGACGAAACCGATGGTGCGGTTGCGCAACGCGCTGCGCTCACGCTCCGACAGCGCGTGAATGTCGCGCCCGCCCACTTCGATCACGCCGGCATTGGGTTGATCGAGCCCGCCCAGGATCTGCAGCAGCGTGGTCTTGCCCGAGCCCGAAGCGCCGATGATCGCCAGCCGCTCGCCGCGCGCCACCACCAGCTCCACCCCGGTGAGCACCTGCAGTGTGGTCGTCCCCTCACGGAAGCTGCGACACACCCCGCGCGCGCTCAACACGGCACCGGTGCCGTCAATCATGGCGCAGCGCCTCGGCCGGCTGGATGCCGGCGGCACGCCAGGCCGGATACAGCGTCGCCAGCGCGCACAGTGCAAACGCCACGCCGCAGATGCGCAGCACATCGCCCGTTTGTGCATAGGCCGGCAGATCGCTCATGAAGTACACCTTGGCATCGAGAAAGTGGGTACCCAGCACACGCTCCAGTGCGTGCACCAGCGCCTCCAGATTGGCTGCCAGGAGCAGCCCCAGAGCCGCCCCGGCGCTGGTGCCGGCCAGGCCGATGAAGGCGCCCTGGATGGAGAAAGCCGCCAAGATACTGCTCGGCCGGGCGCCTAGCGTGCGCAGGATAGCGATGTCGGAGCGCTTTTCTTTCACCACCATGACCAGCGCGGCGACGATATTGAAGGCAGCGACGGCGACCACCAGCAGCAGAATCACGAACAGCATCGATTTGGTGATCTCGATCGAACGGAAGAAATTACTATGGATGCGGGTCCAGTCACTCACGTAGTAGCCGCCGCCGAGTGCCACCGCCAGATCGCGCACCACGCGCGGGGCCAGGAACGCATCCTTGAGGGTGAGGCGCACGCCGGTGACGCTGTCGCCCATCTGATAAATGCGCGCCGCGTCCCGAAGCTGCAATAACGCCAGGCCGCGATCGTACTCATACATGCCGGAGTGAAATATTCCGGACACGCGAAAGCGGCGCATGCGCGGCTCGATGCCGGCCGGGGTCGCATCACCCTGGGGGGCGATCAGTACCAGGTCATCGCCGATCGCAACCGCGAGCGCGCTCGCCAGCGCATCGCCGAGAATGATGCGGTAGCTGCCGTCGGCCAGATCCTCGATGCGCCCGCCCTGGATGCGCTCGGCCAGTCCGACCGCACGCCGCTCCTGCTCCGGCAGCACACCGCGGATGGCGGTGCCGGCGGTGTGCGCGCCATGCATCAGCAGCGCCTGTGCCTCGATGTAGGGCACCGCCGCGACCACTCCCGGCAGCTTCAGCGCCTGCGCCTGATCGCGCCTCCAGTCCTTGAGATTACCGGTCAGTCCGGTGAGCGTGGCGTGCGAGGTGACGCTGAGTATGCGGGTCTTGAGCTCGCGCTCGAAGCCGTTCATCACCGACAGCACCACGATCAGCACGGCGACACCGACCATCAATCCGAGCGCCGAGACCACCGAGATGAACGACAGGAAACCGCGCCCGCGCGTCGAGCGCAGATAACGTGTCCCGAGCAGCCATTCGTACGCCAATGCCGGATCACTCGTAGCGCAGCGCGTCGGCCGGCGGCGTACGCGCGGCGCGCAGCGCCGGGTAGATGGTGGACAGCAGCGTCAGTATCAGGGCCGCGCTGCTGATCCAGGCGACATCGTGCGGATGCAGCTCGGAGGGAATGCTGGTGATGTAATACACCTCTGCGTCGAGAAACTGAAAATGCAGCAGGCGCTCGAGCACCGGCACGATGGTGCTGACGTTGCGTGCCAGCAGCACTCCTAGGGCCACCCCGGCGGCGACACCGAACCATCCGATCGCCAGCCCCTGGATGATGAAGGTGCGCATGATGGTCTGCGGCGAGGTGCCGAAGGTGCGCAGAATGGCAATGTCGGTGCGCTTGTCATTCACCACCATGACCAGCATCGCCACGATGTTGAATGCGGCTACGGCAACAATCAGCAGCAGGATCAGCGCCATCATCGTCTTCTCGATGCGGATGGCGCGAAAGTAACTGGCGTTCTCCTGGGTCCAGTCGCTGCTGGTGTAATCGCGGCCGGCCGCCGCGCGCACAGCCGGCATGAACCGCGCGACCTGGAGCGGATCGGTGAAACGCAGGCGCACTCCACTGGCGCCCTGCGCCCGCGGCGCGAACGCTCGCACATCGTCGATATGCGCCAGAATCAGCGTGTTGTCGTGATCCTCGAGGCCGGCCTGAAACACCCCGCCGACCGTGAACTCGCGCAGCCGCGGCTCGGGCGTGCCGTTAGGCGACGCCGTGGGTACCAGCAAAGTGACCTGGTCGCCGACCCGCACCCCGAGCTGATCGGCGATGTCGCGGCCGAGGATGACGGCATTGCTGCCGGCGGTAAGCGCATCGATGCTGCCCTCCACCAGCAGTGGCCGCACATCGGCCACCGCCTCCTCCGGGCCGGGGTCGATGCCGCGCAGCACCACCGGCAGCATTTCCGGCAGCCGCACCGCCAGCGCCGTGAGCTCGATATAAGGCGCCACTCCGACTACCCCCGGCAGGCGCTGCAGGCGCTCGCGCAGCCCGCGCTCGCCATCCGGCGCGGCCACGCCGATGGCGGTAACGTGGGCCTGGGCATTCAGCGACAACAACCGCTCGCGCAGCTCGCCTTCGAAGCCGTTCATGACCGACAGGATGACGATCAGCGCCGCGACCCCGAGCGACACCCCGGCCAGCGACACCCAGGTGATCAGCGAAACGAAGAACTTGTGCTGGCGCGAGCGTACGTAACGCAGACCGATGAACACTGAGAGCGGCTGAAACATGGGGCTGGCATTAGAGCACAGCCTTTCGCAAAACAGGACCTGGATCACAAACCGGCCGCGTGCGGGCGGCCTGAAGTCCGCGGCCTATCACACCGGTGCTATAGTTGTGGCTCTAGCATGGGCGTATAGGTGCGCTATGACAGGCAAAAAGAAACTGGCGGTGTTGCTGACGGTCGAGCTGAGCGTCGCGCTCGCTGTAGTGCTGGCCGGCTCGGCACGAGCCGAGACGGTCGCTGAAGGTGACCAGGTCATGGTGCGCGAGTCCGACATCGCGCGCCCGTCGCGCGGCATGACCATGCACGCGGTGGAGACGAAATTCGGGGCCCCACAGGAGCGCCATGCGGCGGTTGGCGAGCCGCCGATCTCACGCTGGGATTACCCCGGCTTCACGGTGTTCTTCGAGAAGGACCGCGTGATTCACGCGGTGGTCGATCCCGGCTCCTAAAGCTCACGCAAGCCGGCGGTGACCGGCTGGCGCGCCGCGCGCAATGCCGGGAACAGGCCGCCGATCAGTCCGATCGCCAGCGCCCAGCGTAGTCCAATCCAAAGCACCGGCGGCGACACCTGGAACGCGAACACCACCTGGGTGAAGTTCTGTCCCAGCGTGGACACCGTGTAGTGGTTGAACACGATCCAGGTCAGGATCGCCCCGAGCGCCCCACCCAGCAGCGCCAGCAGCATGGTCTCGTACAGCACCGAGGCGATGACCGGCAGGCCGCGAAAACCAATGGCGCGCAGCGTCGCGATCTCGCGGCTGCGCGTCGCCACCGCCGCATACATGGTATTGAGCGCGCCGAACACGGCCCCGATCGCCATGATGGCGGCGATGGTCACGCCCAGGATACGGATCAGCTTGGCCAGCGACGCCGACTGGTCGGTGTAATACGCGCGCGTGGTCTTCACATCCACCGTCAATCGCGGATCGCTGGTCAGTGCCGCCTTGAAAGCATCGAACGCATCCGCGCCGGTCAGCCGCACCGTTACCGCGGTGGTGCTGCTGCCGCGACGATAAGTGGCGGCGACCACGTCGGTGTCGGCCCACAGCTCGGAGTTGTGCGCATCGCCGGAGTCGAACACACCCACCACGGTCCAGGCCTGGCCATTGAGTTTGAGCGTTGAGCCGATATCAACCCCGGCGAACTGCCCGTGCGCGCCCTTGCCCACGATCAGTTCGCGCAGCCCGGAACCGAACTTGCGGCCGTCGATGATCCGCACGCCGGGCCGCAGGCTCCAGGCACGCTCGCCGATGCCGCGCACCTCAACGTTGGCGTCCAGGCCGCTGCTCTTCTTCGGCAGCGCCGCCACCACCACCAGTTCGGCTGAGGCGATCGGCTGCCCCTGTGCGTTGCGCAGCACCTGCGGTGCCTCCGCCACCACGGTGGCGCTGTCATGATCCAGTACCGAGTTGATTTCGGTCTGGGCCCCGGCGCGCATCACGATCGCGGTGTCGTCGGTACCGCTTTCCATGAGCGCAGCCTCGAAGCCGGCAGCCATTGCCAGTAACGCCACCAGCACGGCGACCACCCCGGCGATGCCCACCACCACCACCGAGGCCGCACCGAGGCGCTGCGGGATCGTCGCCAGGCCGACCTCGGTCACCGACCAGGCCTGCCGTCCGATGCGCGTCGCCACGGTCCACAGTGCCAGCAGCAGCACCGCCGCCAGCAGCAGCCACCACGGCGCCAGCACCAGCAGCGCGATGGCGCCCGCGGCGCCGATCAGGCTGCCGATCAGGGAGCCGGCGCTGCGCGTGCGTGACCGGGCCATGCTGGCGCTGCTCAGCGTCCGGCCAGCGCATCGACGATGCGCAGCCGCATGCCGCGGCGCGCGGGCAGCGCCCCGACGATGAGCCCGATCAGCACCATCAGTCCGACCCCGCGCAGCCAGATGGCCGCGCCGACCCGGGTCATCGGCACCGCCTCTCCTACCGCCGCGCGCACCGCATCCACCACCACACCGGCGAGCAGCAGCCCGATCGCCCCTCCAAGCACGATCAGCAGCACCGATTCAACCAGCAGCAGTACCAGCACACTGTGATTGGAGAAGCCGATGGTCTTCAGCACCGCCAGCTCCGGCACGCGCTCGCGTACCGCCTGCGCCATGGTGTTGCCGGTCAGCAGAATCAGCGTAAAGAACACCGCGCCCATGATCGCGCCGACGATCAGGCCGATGTCCCCGTACTGGCTGACGAACGCCGCATTGAAAGCCTGCTCGGTCTGCGTCTTGGTCTCATGATCGGAGTTGACCGACAGCGAATCCACCGCGTCGGCCACCTGCTGGGCCAGGGTGCGGTCGCTGACCTGAGTGATGTACCAGCCGACATTGCCGTTGCCGAAGGCGCGCGCCTCGTCGAAATAATCCCAATTGAAGAAGAATATGGCCTCCTGGCTTTTCTGCTTTGGATTAGAGACCCGGTAGATGCCGACCAGGTCGAAGGTCCAGGTGTTGGCGCCGCTTTTCTGCGGGAAGATGGTCGCCTGCAGCGGAATCTTGTCGCCCAGCTTCCAGTTGTATTTCCTGGCGAGGCTTTCGCCGACCACCGCGCCGGTGCGGGTGTTGTGAAACGCCGTGCGCTCGGCCTGCGACAGCTGCCATTCCGGATATAGATCGAAGTAATTGTCCGCCACCGCCTCGTTGGCGAAGAAGTCCTTCGGATCCTGGTAGATGCCTCCAAACCAGTTGGCGTAGGTTACTTTCGCCACCCCCGGCAGCGCCGCGATTCCCGACAGCAGGCTCTTCGGCAGCGACATAGTGAAGCTGATCTTCGACACCGTCACCAGGCGGTCGACGCCGGCCACGCTACTGGCGGCATTGGCAAACGCGCTGCGCACCGAGTCGAGCAGTCCGAACAGCAGGAACGCGGCCAGTACCGACAACAGCGTGAATACGGTACGCGTCTTGCGCCGGAACATTGCGCTCCAGACCAGCTGCAGGTACTTCACGCCGGCGCCCGCTCCGCTGCTGCCACCAGGCTGCCCTTGTCCAGCTGCAGCGTGTGCTTGGCAAACTCGGCGGCCTTCGGATCGTGCGTCACCATGATGATGGTCTTGCCGTGATCGCGGTTGAGTTGCTGCAGCAGCGTCAGCACCTCGGCCGCCGATTGCCGATCCAGATCGCCGGTGGGTTCATCGCACACCAGCAGCGTGGGATCGGAAACGATGGCACGCGCAATCGCCACCCGCTGCTGCTGGCCGCCCGACAGTTCGCCCGGCTTGTGCGCGGCGCGATCTGCCAGCCCCACCAGCTGCAGTGCCACCGCGGCGTTGCGCTTGCGCTGCGCCGCCGACAGCCTGGTCAACAGCAGCGGCAGCTCGACGTTCCTGCGCGCCGAGAGCATCGGCAGCAGGTTGTAGAACTGGAACACGAAACCGACATTGGTCGAGCGCCATCTGGCCAGCGCACTCTCCGACAGGCGATCGATGCGCTGACCGCCGATCGTGATGCTGCCGTCGGTGGGGGAGTCCAGGCCGCCGATCAGGTTCAGCAGCGTGGTCTTGCCGGAGCCCGACGGCCCCATGAGCGCCATGAAGTCGCCGGCTTCGATATCCAGCTGCACGTGATGCAGCACTTCTATCTTTTGCCTGCCACGTTCGTAGATCTTGCTCAAGTTGCGGATCTCAACCAGCGCGCTCATGTCGTGCCTCACTGCTTACTGATGACAATTGTCGCACCCTCGTTCAGCCCCTTAGGCTACGTACCAGGCTGGTGCCGCCCGCGATGCATGCGCCAATCGATGGCAGATATCAACACTTAAGCATCCCGGCGGCGAAGAAATCAAATTCGGGCTGCCGCCGGCCGAACGCCCCATAACGCAGAAGCGCGGTTGCATGCAAGCTTGTATTCGCGCCACAGCGGTTTAAGCTCGCGCGCTTCATTGCGCTCGCGCCGCCGCCGCTTCGCCGTCCATGCAAACCCTGCTCAATCCGCCGCTGCCTTCCGACACCGACGCGCCCTGGCGCTGGCGCGGGCTGCACGGCAGTGCGCGCGCCCTGGCACTCGCCGAGGCGGTCAGTGCCGACACCCGGCCGTGGGTATTCGTTACCACCGACACGCGCGAACTGGAGCGGCTGGCCGGGGAACTGCGCTTCTTCGGCGGCGCAGCCCTGCAGATCCTGACGCTGCCGGACTGGGAAGTGCTGCCGTACGACGTATTCTCGCCGCATCCGGATATCGTCTCGGAACGGCTGCGCACCCTGTCGCTGCTGCCGCTGTTTGCGCGCGGCATTCTACTGCTCAGCGCCGACAGCCTGCTCACGCGGCTGCCGCCGGTGAATTACGTGCAGGCGCGCAGTTTCGAGCTCAAGACCGGAGCCCCGCTCGCCATCGAACCGCTGCGCCTGCAACTGGCGGCGGCCGGCTATGCCAGCGTCAGCCAGGTGACCAGTCCCGGCGAATTCGCGCTGCGCGGATCGCTATTCGATGTGTTCCCGATGGGTAGCGAGGTGCCGGTGCGGGTGGACCTGCTGGACGATCGCATCGACTCGATACGCCGCTTCGATCCCGATACCCAGCGCTCGCTCGATGCCGTCGGGCAGCTGCGCATGCTGCCGGCGCGCGAGTTGCCGCTCGACGTCGAGGCGGTCAAGGCATTCCGGCGCCGCTATCGCGCACGCTTTGAGGGCGATGTCACGCGCATGCCGATTTATCGCGGCGTGAGCGAAGGCATCGCACCGCCGGGAATCGAGTTCTACCTGCCGCTGTTCTTTGAGGCCACGGCCCAGATTACCGACTACCTGCCGCAGCGGCTGGTGCTCGCCAGCGACGGTGCCATCGACGAGGCGCTGGATCAGGCCTGGGAAGGCATCGGCACGCGCTACGAGGACCGGCGCCACGATATCGAGCGTCCGCTGCTGCCACCGGCCGAGGCATTCATCGAACCGGCCGCCGTTCGCAGCGCGCTCGCGGCTCACGCCACGGTCGACATCGAGCGTTTTGCCGGCCCCGATGCTGCCGGCGCGCTCACGGTGCACGACTTCCAAAGCACCGCACCGCCGGAATTCCGGCTCGATGCGCGCGCCGCGCAGCCGCTGGCCCCGCTGACCAGCTTTCTTAGCTCCTATGCCGGCCGCCTGCTGATCGCCGCCGACTCCGCCGGACGGCGCGAGGTCATCGTCGAGATGCTCAGCGCACACGGGCGCCGGCCGCGCGCGCTGCAATCCTGGGAGCAGTTCGCAGCCGGCGACGCCCGGCTTGCGATCTGCGTTGCCGACGACGTGGCCGGGCTGGCGCTGACGCAGCCGCCGCTGCTGCTGCTCGGAGAATCGCAGCTGTTCGGCACCCGGGCGCGCCAGGAGCGGCGCCGACGGCGCAGCGCGCTATCCGATCCGGCCGTGATCCTGCGCGATCTGCAGAGCCTGGAGCCCGGTGCCCCGGTGGTGCATGAAACCTACGGCGTAGGGCGCTATGTCGGCCTGCAGCTGATGGAGATCGGCGATCAGAGCGGCGAATTCCTGGCGCTCGAGTACCGCGACGGCGATCGCGTCTACGTGCCGGTGCACGCACTGCACCTGGTGAATCGCTACACCGGCGGTGCCCCCGAGAGCGCGCCGCTGCACAAGCTCGGTACCGATCAGTGGGCACGCGCGCGCCGCAAGGCCGCCGAGGCGGTGCGCGACGTAGCCGCGGAACTGCTCGATCTGCACGCGCGCCGCGCCGCGCATCAGGCGACGTCGTTAAATGCCGGCGAACTCGAATACCAGACGTTTGCCAACGGCTTTCCGTTCGAGGAGACCGCCGATCAGGCCGAGGCGGTGCGCCAGGTGCTCAAGGACATGCAGCAGACCCGGCCGATGGACCGGGTGGTATGCGGCGACGTCGGCTTCGGCAAGACCGAGGTGGCGATGCGCGCCGCCTTCGTCGCGGTCCAGTCCGGCTGCCAGGTGGCCGTGCTGGTACCCACCACGCTGCTGGCGCAGCAGCACGTGCAGAGCTTCCGCGACCGCTTCGCCGACTGGCCGGTGCGCATCGAGGCGCTGTCGCGTTTCCGCTCCAGCGCCGAGAGCAGCGCGGTACTCGACGGGCTGCAGCGCGGCACCATCGACATCGTGATCGCGACCCACCGGCTGCTGCACGCCGACGCCCGGTTTCACAATCTCGGCCTGATCATCGTCGATGAGGAGCATCGCTTCGGGGTGCGCGACAAGGAGCGGCTCAAGACACTGCGCGCCGAGGTTCATGTGCTGACGCTGACCGCAACGCCGATACCACGCACGCTCAACATGGCGCTCGGCGGGCTGCGCGAGCTGTCGCTGATCGCAACGCCGCCGGCCGGACGCCTGACGATCAAGACCTTCATCACCGAGTGGCACGCAGCGACGCTGCGCGAAGCGGTGCTGCGCGAACTGCGCCGCGGCGGCCAGGTGTATTTCGTGCACAACGAGGTGCAGAGCATCGAGCGCGTGGCGGCCGAACTCACCGCGCTGGTACCCGAGGCGAGCCTGCGCATCGGTCATGGCCAGATGCGCGAGCGTGAGCTCGAGCAGCTGATGGTGGACTTTTATCATCGACGCTTCGACCTGCTGCTGTGCACTACCATCATCGAGAGCGGCATCGACGTGCCGAGCGCCAACACCATCCTGATCAATCGCGCCGACCGGCTCGGCATGGCGCAACTGCACCAGTTGCGCGGGCGCGTCGGCCGCTCGCACCACCGCGCCTACGCGTATCTGATAGTCCCATCGCGCAAGGGCTTGAGCGGCGACGCCGCCAAGCGCCTGGAGGCGGTCGAGTCGCTCGAGGACCTGGGTGCCGGTTTCGTGCTCGCTACCCACGATCTGGAAATCCGCGGCGCCGGCGAGTTTCTCGGCGAAGCGCAGAGCGGTGAGCTGAGCGAGGTCGGACTGAGTATGTACCTGGAGATGCTCGAGCATGCGGTGAAGGCGATGCGCGAGGGCCGTGAGCCCGCGCTCGAGCGCCCGCTTGCCTCCGCCAGTGAAATCGAGCTGCATGTGCCGGCGCTGCTGCCGCAGGACTACGTGCCGGATGTGCACCTGCGTCTGGCGCTCTACCAGCGCATCGCCGCGGCCGACGCCACCGCGCTGCAGGACATGACCGCCGAACTCATCGACCGCTTCGGCACTCTGCCGGCGCCGGCACACAATCTGCTTCTGCTGGCGGGCCTGCGGCTGTCGGCACGCGCGCTCGGACTGCGCCGCCTCGAACTCGGCCCGGCCGGCGGCAGCGTGCAGTTCGAGCAGCACACGCGCGTCGACAGCGCGCGCGTGATCGCACTGGTGCAACGCCAGGGACGTGAGTATCGGCTCGAGGGGCCGCTGAAACTGCGCATCACGCGCGCGCTGCCCAAGCCCGAACAGCGCTTCCAATACGCACGGCAGCTGATCGAGCGGCTCGGCGGCGAGTCGTCGTGACAGCGCTCTGGCGGCCACCCGCGCCTGCTAGGATAGGCGCACGATGAACCGCGCTCGGCCGACTAATCCTGCTGCAAAAAACAATCGGGCCCGCAACGCACACCTGTCGCTGCTCGCCGGCGCGCGGTGTGCCGTGCTGGCGCTGGTGGCGCTGGCGGCGCTGGCAACGCCGGCGCCGAGCGTAGCTGCGTCCCCCGCTATGGCTGCGCCGGCGGGGCGCAGCGTCGCGCAGCAGAATAGCGCCCCGTTGTACGGGGTCGAGATCATTGTATTTCGCAACTCCAGCGTCAGTGGCGGGGAGGACTGGGACGCGGTGCCGCCGGGACGCGGATTCGGCGGCAGCGCCGCGCGCGGCGGCGCGGTGCCCCAGGTGCTGCGGGTGCTCGGCGCCAGCGACTACCGCCTGGGTACGATCGAGGCAACCTTAAAGGCCAGCGGCGCATGGCGACCGATCGCTCACGCGGCATGGATACAGACCGCGGCCAACTGGGGTACACACAGCGGCATCGCGCTCGCGGACGTCGGCATCAACGTGCCGGAGCTGAGCGGCATGATCTATCTGGAGCGCGCGCCGATCTACCTGCACCTGGGCTTCGACCTGCACCTGAGCGCCGGCGCCACCTACACCATCAAGGAGATGCGCAGCGTACGCTACAACGACAAGCAGTACTTCGATCATCCGGCTTTTGGGATCATCGCGGTGGTGACGCCGATCAAGCACGGCGAGGCGCCGCCGGCCCAGTGAACGCGGTGCCGCCGCGTCAGGCCTGGGCGCTGATCACGAACAATCCGATCACACACAGCAGCGCCAGAAACCAGGCGAGGCTGCGCAGGGCGGCCCAATCCGCCAGGTAGCAGGCCAGGTGCAGGCCGCGCGCGACGATGAAACCGATGGCGAGCAGATTGACGCTGGACTGCGGCGCGTGCAGCAGCTGCGCGATCAGCACCGCCGCAGCAAATAACGGCAGCGCCTCGAACCCATTCATCGCCGCCGCCCCGGCCCGGCGCCGGTAACCGTGCTGTCGCGCCAGCCAGGAGCGCGGGTCGCGGTTATCGTAATCGGCGCCGGCCTTGGCAATCCCGGTGGCAACGTACGGCAGCAGTCCGGCGATCAGCACACACCACAGCGCGATCGTCACTGCACCGCCGCCGGCAGCGTCATCGAGCTGGCCTGATAGCGCGTCCACACCTGCGAGCGTCCGAGCAGCGCGAAGCCGATGAAGCCGCGTACCTGCAGCCGATCCGGTTCGAGCAGCTCCAGCCGGCATTTGTAGCTTCGGCCGCTGTCGGGATCATAGATGCTGCCCCCGGACCACTTGCCGTCGCCATCGTACTTCATGCCCTGAACAATCGTCTGACCAAGCAGCAGCTGCGAACGCCTGGCCGGTTCGGGGCTGTGTTGATCCTGGCGCTGCGGATCATTGCCGCCGACGATCTTGCCCTGATAGCTGCCATCGCCCGCCATGCTGATTTGAATGATGCCGTCGCGCGGTTCGGTCAGCCAGTTACCGAGGATCAGCCGAGCCTGATCGTCGCTGGCGCCTGTCATCGGCGCCGCCAGCGCCAGCAGCAGCGTGGGCACGATGAGCAGCAGCAGCGCTGGCATGGACATCTCCCGGCGATGCAAACGCACCGCGAACGCACCCGCGCCGCAGCCTGGCGCTGCTCTAGCCGATCTCCTCTCCCGCGGCGATCGCGATGCGCGCTTCCTCGCCTTCTTTGGCACGCATCAGGGCGCGCGTCGCCGCCTGAATCAATTGATCCACCGATCGGTCGGCGCCCGGACAGATGCTCGCAGCCCCGATACTCACGGTCACGAATTTCTGGCGCAACGCGCGCGGATGATGAATGTGCTGGTCCAGAACTTTGCGCGCCACCGAGCCTGCGAACGCAGGCACCCCGGCGACATCGGCGCCACGCACCAGGGCGACAATGCGGCCGCCATCCCAGCGCGCGACCACGTCGGCACCGCGCTTGAAGGACGCGCCGATCACGCCGGCGACGCGGCGGATGCAGGCGTCGCCCGCGGGACGGCCGAAAGTATCGTTGTAGGCGGCGAGTTGGTCGATGTCAAACATCAGCAGCGTCAGCGGGCGAGCCTCGCGCACGCCGATCTGCCAGTCATGCTGCAGCAACTCTTCAAAATAGGCTCGCGAGTGCAGGCCGGAGAGTCGATCCTCGCGCAACCAGCTGGGCAGTCCTGGTGCCGGGCGCGAGCCGGTGCGTTCGCGTTCACCGACGTCGCGGTGAAAACCGACAATGTGTGTCACGGCGCCATCGCCGTTGCGCAGCGGTTGAATGTCCACCTCGTTCCAGAACTGGCTGCCATCCTTGCGATAGTTGCGCAGCAGCGCGCGACAGGACTGGCCGCGGGCGATTGCCTCGCGCAGTTGCGTGCGCCCTTCCTGTTCGCGGTCGGAACCTTGCAGGCGACGCAGATCCTGATCCATCAATTCATCGCTGCAATAACCGGTGAGGCGCTGGAAGGCGGCATTGGCATAGGTCACTGGCTGATCGGCCTGCCCCGCGCGGCACACGACGATGCCTTCCGGAGCCGCGTCCAGTATCCCGCGCAGGAATTCGACCGACCATTCATTCATGGTTTTTATGTGTCTCCCGCTTCGGCGCCTTCGGCTTTGAACGTCAGTTCCGGTGGCGGCGAGGCGCTACGCAACAGCCATTCTCGCGCGCTTTGCCAGGCTGCGGAAGCGCCCAAGGTCTCAAAACGGCTGTGCTTTCGGCCCCGCATGCGCACCAGGCGCAGCTGCGAGGCCGGATCGATCTGCACCCGCAGGCTATCCAGCAGCCGCTCCACCCCCGGTCGATCATTGCACACTGGCAGTACGTCACAACCGGCGTCCAGGGCACGCCGGGCGCGCTGCAGCAGATCACCCACCGCGGCCGCCCCGCCCATGCTCAGGTCATCGGCAAACACCAGGCCCCCAAATTCCAGCTCGGTGCGCAGCAGGCCATTGATCCAACGGCGCGAAAAGCTTGCCGGCACCGAATCCACGGCAGGATACAGCACGTGGGCCACCATCACCGCGGGCAGGCCATTGGCGATCAGGCGGCGGTAGGGCAACAGGTCCTGTTCCATGTCCACCAGCTGGCGCCGGTCCAGCGGCAGGGCAACGTGTGAGTCGGCCACCACGGCGCCGTGTCCAGGGTAGTGCTTGGCGGTGGCGGCCATGCCGGCATCGCGCATGCCATGCATATAGGCGATCGCCAACTGGGCCACCGCCGGCGCCTGAGCATGAAACGCGCGATCACCGATGATCTCCGACAAACCGTAGTCCAGGTCGACACACGGCGCGAATGAAAAATCCAGGCCGCAGGCAGCCAGCTCCGCGGCCATGAGCCAGCCCAGAGCGCGCGCCATCGCCAGGCCCTGCTGCGCGTCGGCGTCGAACGCATGACCGATACGGCGCAGAGGCGGCAACTCGGAGAATCCGGCCCGGAAACGCTGCACCCGGCCACCTTCATGATCGACCGCAATCAGCAGCGCCGGAGTGCGCACCGACTGGATATCGGCCACCAGTTGCTGCAGCTGCACCGGATCCCGGTAGTTGCGGCTAAACAGAATGACACTTCCCACCAGTGGATGCGCCAGTACCTCGCGGTCGGCCGCGGTGAGTTCCGTGGCCGCAACATCGATCATCAGCGGCCCCAGGCTCATCGGCCGGCCCGCAGGTTTTCCGGCCAGTGCCGGTAGGGCTTTTCCGAGAGTCTGAAATTGTAGTAGCGCTCATCGTGCGTCACTTCGACGCCAAGCCATGGCGGTCTGGCAAACACCGCATCCTCGGCCTCCAGTTCCAGTTCCGCGATCAGCAATCCGGCGTTCTCGCCCAGAAACTCGTCGATCTCCCACTCGCTGCCCTGGTAGACGACGATGTGGCGCCACTTCTCGATCAGCGGCCCCTCGCACAAGCGATCGAGCATTTCATTCGCTTCCACCGCCGGGATGCCAGCCTCGTATTCCGCGCGCGACAGTCCGCGCGTCATCGCCTTGACCGACAGCCAGCCGGTCGCGCCCGCCAGTCGCACACGCACCGATGCCCGTCGCGTATTGGCGATATACCCCTGGCGCAGTAAGGTCTTGCGCAGCACCTGCTCACGCCAGCTGTCGTCGATCAGTCGGAACTTGCGCTCGATCTCAACTGCCACGGGCCGACCTTGGCGCAAGCAGCGCCAGCGACTCGACGTGGTTGGTATGCGGAAACATGTCCACCACGCCCGCCGCCAGCAATTTGAAATCATGCTGCTGCACCAGCAGCCCGACATCGCGCGCCAGAGTGTCCGGATCACAGGCAACATACAGCACCCGCTCGGGCGCCAGGCGTGCGATGTGCGGCAACAGCGCCAGGGCACCGGCCCGCGGTGGATCGAGTAATACGTGGCTGAAGCCGCGCGCCAGCCACAGCGCCGCGCCCGCATCAGCCGTCAAGTCGGCACTGAAGAAGTCCGCATTGCCGATGCCGTTGCGGCGCGCATTGTCCCGGGCCCGTGCTACCAGGCCGGCATCGCCGTCGACGCCGACGACACTGCGCGCACGCCGCGCCAAAGCGAGTGAGAAGTTGCCCAATCCGCAGTACAGGTCGAGCACGCTGGAATCGCCGCTGAGCTCCAGCAGCCGCGCCGCCGCCGTCACCAACGCGCGATTGACCGCGGCATTGACCTGGATGAAGTCGGTGGGTAGGAATTCGATCGCCAGCGCAGCCTCCGGCAGCGCGTAGAACAGGCGCTGCGCCGGCTCGGTCAGCGCCTGCACGCTGTCGATGCCGCCCGGCTGCAGATAAAAACGCACGCCGTGCAGCAGCTCGAACTCGCGCAGGCTGGCCAGATCCTCTCGCGACGGTGCGTCAAGCACGCGTAGCACCAGCGCCACAGCATCATCGCCGATCGCGACCTCGATCTGCGGCAATCGCTCGCGGATCGAGAGCTGCGTGACCAGCGCCGACAGCGGCACGATCAGTGCATCGAGCGGTGGGGCGAGCACTTCGCAGCGCTTAAGGTCGGCGATCAGGTTGCTGCGGCGCTCGCGAAATCCGACCAGGGCGCGCTGCTTGCGCCGCACGTAGCGCACTCCCAGTCGCGCACGGCGCCGGTAGCCCCAGGGTGGGCTGGCCATGGCTGGCAGCCAGCGCTCCGGCGCCACCCCCACCAGCCGATCGAACGTGTCGCGCAGCCGCTGCTCCTTCAGGCGCAGTTGCGTGGCGCTGTCGAGGTGCTGCAGCGCGCAACCGCCGCACATGTCGAAGTGCGCGCAGTACGGCAACACCTGATCAGCGCTGGCCGCCAGTAGCGCCTCGCCAGCCATCACGACACCGCCTCCCAGGCCTTGAGGAACTGCGCGTGATGGCCTTCATTGGAGCCGCGAAGCAGCGCCCGCACGCGCTCGAATTCGCCGGCAAGACCGGCACCATCGAGGCGGCCGCGCAGGAACTGGAAGCGCAGATAGATGAGGTAAGTGTTGAGGACATCGGTTTCGCAGTAGCGGCGCACGTCGGCGAGCCCGCCGGCCAGATAGGTATCCCAGACCTGGTCGCCGGAAAACCCCAGCTTGCCCGGAAACCCGAGCAGCGCGGCCACGTCGGCCAGGCTGGCACGGGCGCGCGCCTGGAAACCCGCCAGCACGTCCATCAGATCCAGGTGCCGCCAGTGGAAGCGGCTCAAATAATTGTTGTAGCGAAAGGCGGTGTCCTCATCGCCGGTTTCCCAGTAGCGCGGTGCCTGCACCTGTGCTTTCAGCGCGCGGTAATGCAGCACCGGCAGGTCAAAACCCCCGCCGTTCCAGGACACCAGGTCGGGGGAATATTTCTCAACGCCGTCGAAGAAGCGCGTCAGCAGTTCGGCTTCGGCCGATTGCAGATCGCCCAGGCTCCACAGCTTGATCTGCTCGCGCGTGCGCAGCACACAGGCGATCGCCACCACGCGGTGCTGAATGTGCGGCAGGAATTCGTTACCGCTCTCGGCTCGCTGGCGCGCGAACATGGCCTTGGCAACCGCCGCGTCGTCCAGGCCCTCAAGACCGTACAGCCGCCGTCCCAGCTCCACATCCGGCACGGTTTCGATGTCGAACACCAGGCAATTCATCGGCGTGCCGCGCGCTTTGGTGCGGCACGCTTGCCGTTGCGGCGAGCCCGGCTGCGCCCCTGGCGCAGCAGCACCGCGACCGCGACGATCAGTCCGGCCTCATCGGTGAGCGTGACGTGTCCGTCGCCGACCCCCAGCCGCCGGCGAACGCGCTCGCCACGCGGCGAGTAGATCACCTCGGGCTTGCCCCAGGCGTTTTGCACCACGCCCACGTCGCGAATCCACACCCCGTGGGCAAATCCGGTTCCCATGGCTTTGACAATGGCTTCCTTGGCGGCGAAGCGCATCGCCAGGAAACGCTCCGGACGACGCGTCAGGTCGAACTGCCGGCGTTCCTGCGGCAGCAGCAGGCGGTCGAGCAGATGCGCGCCGAAACGCGCATAGCTGTCGTGCATGCGCTGCGCCTCCAGCACATCGATGCCGATGCCGAAGATCATGCGCGCGCCGCAAGCATCATTGCCTTCATGTCGCCGACCGCCGCGGCCAGTCCATCGAACAGCGCCCGCGCAACGATCGCGTGCCCGATGTTGAGCTCGACGATCTCCGGGATCGCCGCTACCGGCGTGACATTGTGATAGTTCAGGCCGTGGCCGGCATGAACCTCAAGGCCACGGCTGGTGGCCAGCCGCGCCGCCTCGCGCAGTCGCTCGAGTTCGCGCGCCTGCGCCGCACCGCTGCTGTCAGCATACAGCCCGGTATGCAGCTCAATCACCGGCACGCGTGCGGCCACGGCAGCCTCGATCTGCGCCGGATGGGCATCGATGAACAGCGCCACGCGTATGCCGGCGGCGCCGAGCCTGGCACAGGCCTCGCGCAGTGCCTGACCGGCGCCAACCACGTCCAGGCCGCCTTCAGTGGTAAGCTCGGCGCGGCGCTCGGGCACCAGGCAGCAATCAGCCGGTCGCACACCGCAGGCAAAATCGATCATGGCCGATGTTGCGGCAAGTTCCAGATTCATGCGCGTGCTGAGCAGACCGGCAAGCAGCTGCACGTCGCGTTCCTGAATATGGCGGCGATCCTCGCGCAAATGCAGCGTGATGTTGTCCGCGCCGGCGTGCTCGGCCAGCAATGCAGCCTGCACCGGTTCCGGATAGCGCGTGTGCCGCTGCTGGCGCAGGGTCGCTATGTGATCGATGTTGACGCCAAGGGCAATTCCCGGATGCATCAGCTGGCTCGCTCCCTGCGCGGATAATTGAGCAGCGATCGGGCCACGGCACGGGTGCTCAGCTCCCGTCCTTCCAGACAGTGATCGAGCGCGGCGCGCATCAGCGAACGCGCCTGGCGCAGTTCGGAGTCGCTGTCAAAACCATCGCCCAGCGCCAGCCGCTGCAGCACGCTACCGCCGATCGCGCCCGAGCTGCCCGGTTCGGCGATCACGACTCCGTGCACGCCGGGCTGAAAATGATAGAACGCCTCGCTACGCACCGGATGCCCGGTATCCGCCTCAGCGGCCAGATTCAGGCCGTAGCCGATGAATTCGAGCAGCCGCGCCTCGAACTGGCGCAGCGGCGCGTCGACGCACAGCTGCGCTCGCAGCTGCGCCAGCGTCGCCTCGTATTGATCGAACAGTTGCGGGTGCGGATCGTGCCGCGTCACCAGCTTCAGCAGCAGTTCATTGAGATAAAAGGCGCTCATCAGACACGCCGCAGGCAGGCCCGGCGGGTGGTCCGCATTCTCGGCGCCGGTCAGCTGCGGCGCCTCGCCGCGCCCGCTCCACGACAGTAGCAGTGCACGAAACGGCTGCAATATCGCAAAACGCGAGCGTGGACCGCGCGCCGCACGCGCAAACACCGTCATGCGGCCGTAGTCGCGCGCGAACACCTCGACAATCAGGCTGGTGTCGCGGAACGGTCGCTGATGCAGCACGTAGGCGCGTGCCAGCTGCACCCTGTGGCTCGTGCGACTCATTCCACCCCCAGCTGCTGCAGGGCGCGGGCGTCGTCTGCCCAGTCCTCGCGTACTTTGACCCATAGGATCAGATGAAAGCGCTCGCCGAGCAGCCGGTTGAGCTCCAGGCGCGCCGCACGCCCGATGCGCTTGAGTCGGGCTCCTGCAGCTCCGATCACGATCGGCTTCTGGCCGGCGCGGTCGACCCAGATGACGGCCGAGACGGCCTTGCGCCCGTCCTCCTCCACCGCGATCTGCTCGATCTCCACCGCCACACCGTACGGCAGCTCCTCCACCAGTTCCAGCGTGAGCTTCTCGCGGATGATCTCGCCGATACGAAACGAGTCGCTGCGATCGGTCAGCTGATCGAGCGGGAACATCGCCTCACCAACCGGCAGCGCGGCCACGATGACACGCTGCAGGTCCTCGAGATTGGCGCCTTTGGTGGCCGACACCGGCACGATCGCCCGGAATGCGTGCCGCGTGGCCAGTTTTTCCATGTACGGCAGCAGTCGCTCGCGCGGTCGCACGCGGTCGACCTTGTTGACCACGGCTACCACCTCGCGACCGGCGCTGGCGATGCGGCCGAGCGCCAGCTCATCCTCGTCGGTCCACTTGAGCGCTTCGACCACGAATATCACCAGGTCGGCCTCGCCCACGGCGGCGGTTGCCGCACGGTTCATGGCGCGGTTGAGTGCGCGCTTTGGACCCAGGTGCAGCCCCGGGGTATCCACGAAGGCGATCTGCGCATCGGGCAGTTGCACCAGGCCGATCACCCGGTGGCGCGTGGTCTGCGGCCGCGGCGTGACGATGCTGAGCTTGTGTCCCACCATGGCATTGAGCAGCGTCGACTTGCCGACATTGGGGCGGCCGGCGAGTGCCACGAAGCCGCTGCGAAAATCTGTCATGGTTCGGCCTGGATCTGCTCGAGTATGCACGCGGCGGCGGCCTGCTCGGCCCGCCGCCGGCTCGAACCGGCGGCGGTGGCGCGCACCGCCATCGGCTCGATCTCGCAGGTTACGCGAAACACCTGGGCATGCAATTCGCCGCTGACGGCGTCCACGCTGTAGCGCGGCAGCGGCAGTCCGCGCGCCTGCAGCAGCTCCTGCAGCCGTGTCTTCGGGTCCTTCAGCTCGGCCGGCAGCCCGAGCGACTGCAGTGCCGGGGCCAGCAGGCGCAGCACCGCAGCCCGCGCCGCGTCCAGTCCGCCGTCCAGATACAGGGCCCCGCACAGCGCCTCGAGCGCGTCGGCCAGAATCGATTCGCGGCGAAAACCCCCGGTCTTGAGCTCGCCCTGGCCCAGCGCCAGCAGTTCCCCGAGCGCCAGGCCGGCCGCCAGTTGCGCCAGCGAGTCACCGCTCACGATGCTGGCGCGCAAGCGGCTTAAGGCGCCTTCGTCGGCGTCGGTGAAGCGCTCGTACAGGTATTGGGCGGTTATCAATCCGAGCACCGCGTCGCCGAGGAACTCGAGCCGTTCGTTGTTGGGACCCTCGGCGCTGCGATGCGTCAGCGCGGTTTCGAACAACGCCAGATCCGCCGGCTGATAGTCGAGCGCCTCGCGAAGCCAACAGCGCACGCGCTCGGAGCGGTTCATCGGCATGGCGGACGGACACACAGTCACGGCGGGCGCAGCGCGCGCCGCCTGGATGCGTCTGCGCCTCTATTGCACCACGACCACTTTGTGAAACTGCACCAACAGCGAGACATTGGAGAACAGCGGAGCCACTTCCTCGTAGTCGGCGATGGCCACCCAATGTTCATTTTCGCGGTGGATATCGATCTCCTTGGTCGCCGGAACCGTAATGCTTTCGATATCGAAGTGTTTCTCCAGCGCGTTACGCAGCGTCGTGGCGTTGGTGGTGTCGCCACCCTTGGCCTCGCTGGCGATCTGGGACAGCGACTTGGAGACGCGCATGTAGTTGAGGTAAATGGGGGTTAGCCGGATGCCCGCGTAGACGACGATCGCCACCGGCACCAGCAAAACCACCCAGCCGATCAATGTAACTCCGCGCTGTGAGTGGCGCATACGTAGACTCCCTTTGGCTTCCGATAGGCTCTATTTCACCCGACGCAGCCCTTGGCGTGCCTGGACGGCGTCACTCGATACGCCGACCGATCCGGCTCCAGACCGGGCCGCCCGAGCGTTGCAGGTCCCAATTGAACCAGATTCGGGTCGCTTTGCCGACCAGATGGTCCTCCGGCACGAATCCCCAGTAGCGGCCATCGTAGCTGTTATCGCGATTATCGCCGATCATGAGGTACTGCCCCGCAGGCACCTCCATTTCTTCCCGGTCGCTGTGATCGCGCAGGCCCGGGACGCTCGGTTCGATGCATTCGTAGTTGCGCTCCAGCCGCCGGCTGCAGCTGGACGAGGGCGCCGCCACGATTTCGTCCGGCGTCAGGCACGACAGGGTCTGGTGGCGGTGGCTGCCCAGTACCTCGGTGGACAGCCGCATGTTGTGATAACAGCCGTCGTCGTAGCGGCCATCGCTCTGCAGCGGCACCGGTACGCCGTTGATGATCAGCTGGTCGGAGGTGATGCGCACATGATCGCCCGGCAAGCCGACCACCCGCTTGATGAAGTTTACCGCCGGATCGGGCGGGTAGTGAAACACCACCACGTCGCCGCGCTGCGGTTCGCCGATCGCCACCATCTTCTGGTCCACGACCGGCAGCCGCAGGCCGTAGGCGAACTTGTTCACGATGATGAAATCCCCGTCCAGCAGCGTCGGCATCATCGAATCGGAGGGAATGCGAAACGGTTCGAAGATGAAGGCGCGCACCAGCAGCACGATCACCGCGACCGGGAAGAAGCTGCGCGCGTAGTCGACCGTGACCGGCACCGGCAACGCCGCCGGATCCTGGCCGGCGGCGCTGGCCGCCCGGCGCCGCGACGGCTCGAACAGCAGGTGATCGAGCAGCCACACCAGGCCCGCGACCGCCACCACCGTGACCAGCACCAGGCTGAAATCCAGCCGCTCCGACACCAGCAGGCGCAGCAGCGCCGCAATCAGCAGCAGCGGCAGAAGGTAATAGTTCGCCGCCAGCAACGGCGCATCCGATTTGCCGCCCCCGGCAATGCGACGCCGCGGCCGCAGGAACCAGTCATCGACAATAGCGATGATGGTGGCGGGCACCGCCAGCGCGGCCAGCACCGTCAGTATCTGCGTCAGCATTTCGATTCCCCTGCAACGGCGGCGGCGCGACGCGGCTGCAGTGCCAAGGCCGACATCATTTGCGCCCGACTTTCAGTACTGCCAGAAAGGCCTCCTGCGGAATTTCGACCTGTCCCACCTGCTTCATGCGCTTTTTGCCCTCTTTCTGTTTTTCGAGCAGCTTGCGCTTGCGCGACACGTCGCCGCCGTAGCACTTCGCCAGCACATTCTTGCGCAACGCCTTCACCGTCGCGCGCGCGATCACGTGACTGCCGATCGCGGCCTGGACCGCGACCTCGAACATCTGGCGCGGAATCAGCTCCTGCATCTTGTCGACCAGCTCGCGGCCGCGCGCATAGGCGTGGTCCCGATGCACGATGATCGACAGCGCATCGACCGGCTCGCCGTTGATCAGGATATCAAGCTTTGCCAGTGGCGCGACCTGAAAATGGCTGAAAACGTAATCAAACGACGCATAGCCGCGGGTGGCGGATTTGAGCCGGTCGAAGAAATCGAGCACAACTTCGGCCAACGGCAACTCGTACTGCAGCGACACCTGCGCGGCCAGATAGAGCATTTTTTTCTGCACCCCGCGCTTTTCGCTGCACAGGCCGAGCACCGCACCCACGTAGTCCGGGGGCACCAGGATGCTGGCCGTGATCATGGGTTCGCGAATCTCGGCGATCACGTTCAGGATCGGAAGCTTCGACGGGTTGTCGACGTATTCGACGCTGCCGTCGGTGCGCGCCACCTCGTAGATCACGGTGGGCGCGCTGGTCACCAGGTTCAGCCCGTATTCGCGCTCCAGCCGCTCCTGCACGATGTCCATGTGCAGCAGGCCGAGAAAGCCGCAGCGAAAGCCGAAACCGAGCGCGGTGGAGGACTCGGGCTCATAGTGCAGCGCCGAGTCGTTGAGCTTCAGCTTGGCGAGCGCGTCGCGGAAGCTCTCGTAGTCCTCGGCATTGATCGGGAACAGGCCCGCGAACACGCGCGGCTGTATCTGTTTGAAGCCGGGCAAAGCCGCGGCACACGGCCGCCCGTCGAGCGTAATGGTGTCGCCGACCGGTGCGCCGTCGATTTCCCGGATTCCGGCGATCACAAAGCCGACCTCGCCGGCGCTCAGGGTCTCCAGTGCCAGCGACTTGGGGGTAAAGCGCCCGAGCTTGTCGATGTTGTGGGCACGGCCGCTGGACATCACCCGAATCTTGTCGCCGCGGCGCAGGATGCCGTTCACCACCCGCACCAGCGACACCACCCCGACGTAGTTGTCGAACCAGGAATCCACGATCAGCGCCTGCACCGGCGCTTCCGGGTCGCCTTGCGGCGGCGGAATGCGGGCAATGATCGCGTCGAGCAGCTGCGGCACCCCCTCGCCGGTCTTGGCGCTGACGCACACCGCGTCCTGGGCATCGATGCCGATGATCTCCTCGATCTCGGTGATGACGCGCTTGGGGTCGGCCGAGGGCAGGTCGATCTTGTTGATCACCGGCAGCACGGTCAGGCCCTGCTCGATCGCGGTGTAGCAATTGGCGACGCTCTGCGCCTCGACCCCCTGCGAGGCATCTACCACCAGCAACGCCCCCTCGCCGGCCGCGAGGCTCCTCGACACCTCATAGGAGAAATCGACATGGCCCGGGGTGTCGATCAGGTTGAGCTGATAGCGCTCGCCGTCGGGCGCCTGGTAGTTCAGCGTCACACTCTGCGCCTTGATGGTAATGCCGCGCTCGCGTTCCAGGTCCATGGAGTCGAGTACCTGCGCCTGCATCTCGCGCGCCTCGAGGCCGCCGCACAGCTGAATCAGCCGGTCGGCGAGCGTCGATTTTCCGTGGTCAACGTGCGCGATAATGGAGAAATTGCGTATGCGGTGCATCTAGCGGCTTGGAAGCCCCGAGCGGCGGGGCGCGCGGATTATAGCCTTAAGCCGAGTCGGGCCGGATCCGCAACGCACGCAGCAACTCGGCCCGGTCGAACCGCACGCTGCATACCGGCGCATCATCGAGCAGCAGCACCGGAATCTTCAGGCCATAACGCCGCTGCAGCTCCCGATCGGAGTCGACGTCGAGCAGCCGCAGCGGCGGCAGTACGTGCCGTGCACGCAGTGCCTGCAGTTCATTGAGCATGTCCTCGCATAACCCGCACTCGGCACGGGTCAGCAGGGTCAGCGTGTGGGCGGGCTGCCGATCGGGCGCGCTCAATGCCGGCCCGGGCCTGCGCCTGGAGCGGCACTGAAGGCGCTGCTGCCGGGGCCGCCTGCCGCTGGTACGTCAAAACCGGCCGCTCCACCGGTATTGCCCAGGCCGGCGTGGCCGCCACCCAGGCCGTGATTGTCCAGCTTCAGCTCGGTGCTCTGATTGCCCGACAGTGCATCGAAGATCGACCCGACGTCCTGGTTGCGCGGAATTCCCATCCCCAGCAGCGATTCGGCCATGCTCGGCTCGGGGCCGGCGGCGCGAATCGACTGCGCGATGGCGCGCACGGTATCCGGCGGCACCTCACCCACCGCGGTGACGCGGTAGCCCTGCACCACGGTGGAGTACGCCGAGGACGAGCCGATGGTCGCGGCATCGTCACTGACCTGCTCGGCGCGCTGCTCGCGGCCGATCTCGACGAATACCGACACCGATGCCAGCCCGTCGCTGAACACCAGGTGTTCGACCGGGCCGCTGTGTAACACCTGGCGCGCGCTCACGGTCATGCGAAATCCCGGTGGCAGCACGCTCGCCTCCCACGACACTGCCAGGCCGCGCGATTCCACCGGGTCGTCCAGGTGTTGCACCCAGCGGTAATTGCGGGCGTCGACTGCCGGCTCGAGCTCGCCGTCAGCGATATGCAGCGGCAAGCGCAGATCGGTGAACACGATCTGCTCGAGCACCTGGCCCTGACCGTTGCGCAGCTGCGTCTTGAGCGGCATGGCGGTGGCCTCGTCGATCCACACCCGATAGCCGTAGCGCATCTGGTCCATCGGCGTCACCGCGATGACGCGCGCATCGCGACCCGAGACGCGCGTCTTTTGCAGTTCGGTGATCCGGTACATGCCGGCCGGGGTGGCGTCGATGCGCGGCAGGCCGCCGAGCAGCAGTCGGGCCTCGCTGGCCCGTTCCACCAGTACCGTGCGCTGATCGGGCAGGTAGCAGGTGAGCTGGCTGCCCTTGCGGATGAATTCGCGGCCGGAACCGTCCATCGACAGCAGCCGCTCGGACACGCCGTCGCTGCCGACGCGGTGGATCACACGCAGCGTTTCGGTCTCGCCGGCATGTTCATGGACGAACACACCCTCGTAATTGCGCGTCGCCAGTGCGCGGTCGGTACGGGCCAGCCAGCCGGCCGGATCCTCCTCGGCAACGCTGGCGCCGGCACTGGCCAGCAGCGCCGCGCAGCTGCCGGCGGCCCACAGCATTGCCGCAGCGCTGGGCCGTTTAACGGCCCGCAGTTGGCGCCGCGGTGGTCGCATCGAATGCAGCTGCCGGAAAGTTTCCCGGCACGCCGGCGGCAGATGCGCCGGGCGACGCGTTGTCCGCTGCATCCTCGTTGCTCACCAGCGCGGACAACAGATTGCGCCGCATCAGCGGCGTGGAATATTCGCTGTGGGCGACGATCAGATCAGCCAGCTCGGTGCGCAACGCCGTATTGCCGTTCGTCATGCTGACCGGGGTGACGTAACTGACCGGCTCGCCGTTGCCGCCGCGGCGTACCGAGGCAAGGCTCGCAGCGTCAACGACCCGCGCCGCAGTAGTGCCGTCCCGCCCGCCTGCCAGGGGCGTCTGGGGCAGCGCGTTGCCTGCCGCGCCGCTCGCGGTCGCATCCCGCGCTACCGTGCCCGTGCCCAGGTCAACCGCGGCACCGCGCAGCAGCGAAATCGACACGCCGGCTACCGTCACCACCAGCGATGCCGACAAGGCCGCGCTCAGCAGCATCTTGCGGCCGCGCGCCAGGCGCGGCTTGTCCTCGGTCCCGCGCAGCGCAGCGCTCACGCGCCGTGCAAAGCCGCTGCGCGCGGTCGCGACCGGCTCCGAGCGCATCGCGGCCCCGATCAGGGCGTAGCGCGACCAGCGGGCGCGCAGATTCTCATCGCGATCGATACGCCGCGACAGCAGTTCGCATTCGGTCGCCCGCAACTCGCCGTCGAACATCGCCGACAGCTGGCTTTCAACTTCATCCTGGATCACACCAGCTCCTCCGTCCGACCCAAGCCGCCGTCAAACACCTCGCGCAACCGCCGGTCGATCGCCTCGCGGGCGCGAAAGATCCTGGAGCGCACGGTTCCTACCGGGCAATCCATCGAGGCCGCGATCTCCTCGTAGCTCATGCCCTCCAGTTCGCGCAGTACGATGGCGGTGCGCAGATCCTCGGGCAGCTGCTCGATGGCATGATTGACGGTATCGCGGATCTCTTCGGTCAGCGCCAGCCCCTCGGGGGTTTCCGGATCCTTGAGCCGGCTGGCCATATCCGAGGATTCGTCGCTGTTGTGCAGATCGAGTTCGTAGCTCACGGGGTTGCGCTCGCGCGCGGCCAAGGCGTTCTTGGCGGTATTGATGGCGATGCGATACAGCCAGGTGTAGAAGGCGCTGTCACCGCGGAACTGCGGCAGCGCCCGGTAGGCTTTGACGAATGCCTCCTGCGCCACATCTTCCGCATCCGCGGGGTTGCGCAGATAGCGCATGACCAGCTTCACCACCTTGTGTTGGTACTTGAGCACCAGCAGGTCGTAGGCGCCGCGCTCGCCGCGCTGCACCCGCCGCACCAGACTCAAGTCACTCGCATCGGGGCCCATTGGCAATCCTGTCATCGCATTGCCAGGCCGTCCGTCAACGACCTGAATAGACTCAATACTGTACTGTAGGTTCTTTGGGCGGAGTCTATCAGCTGTGACAGTCATGGGGGCCTAGGACCGGTTAGCGGTGCCGCCAGGCACCAACGACACTTGGAGCGCAGCAACTCAAGGAAGGTTCCCACCCTGCAGCACGCTCGACATAATGTGCGTAGTGCCCCGGATGCACTCCACCAGTGCGGCCAGATCGGCCCGTTGCGGGCGCTCCCCGCCCAGCAGGTAGCCCGCCAGCTGCGGGTCCGGCAGTTCGAGCAGGGTCTCGAACTGACTGCGCTGCTCGTCGCTGCTGTGCTCGAACTGCGTGTCCAGCCAGCCGCTCAACAGCAGATCCAGCTCCTTCATGCCGCGGCGGCAGCGCCACGCCAGCCTCGGACGATCCACAGCCGGCAATGGCCTGGTCACGGCGTTGTCCAGTTTAGTGCTGCCGGTCGACCAGCAGTTTCTTGATGGCGCCGATCGCCTTGGCCGGGTTCAGGTCCTTCGGACACGCCTCGGTGCAGTTCATGATGGTATGACAACGATAGAGCCGGAAAGGATCCTCAAGCGCATCCAGCCGCTCGCCGGTAGCCTCGTCGCGACTGTCGACTATCCAGCGATAGGCGGCCAGCAGCGCCGCCGGGCCCAGGTAGCGCTCCGAGTTCCACCAGTAGCTCGGGCAGGCGGTGGAACAGCAGGCGCACAGGATGCAGGCCGAGGGGCGGTCGATGCGCTGCTGCTCCTCCTTGGATTGCAGCCGCTCGCGGTCGGGCGGCGGCGGGGTGAGGGTCTGCAGCCACGGCTTCACGGCGGCGTACTGGGCATAGAAATTGGTCAGGTCGGTCACCAGGTCCTTCAATACCGGCAGGTGCGGCAGCGGATAGATGCTGATGTCGCCCCGGCCGAGCTCGTCACAGGCCTTGGTACAGGCGAGCGTGTTCAGCCCGTTGATATTCATCGCACAGGAGCCGCAGATGCCTTCGCGGCACGAGCGCCGCAGCGACAGGGTCGGATCGATTTCGTTTTTGATCTTCAACAGTGCATCGAGCACCATCGGTCCGCAGCTCGCCATGTCGATCTGGTAGGTATCTATGTGCGGCCGCGCGCCCGAGGCCGGATCGAAGCGGTAGATGCGAAAGCGCCGCGCATTCTTCACACCGGCCGGTGCGTCGTAGGTTCGACCGGCACTGCTGTCGATGCGCGAATTGCGCGGCAACCTGAATTCAGCCATATCAATAAGTCCGGGCCTTGGGCGCGATGACTTCGATTTCGTCGGTCAGCGTATGCATGTGCACCGGCCGGTAGTCGAGGCGCGCAGCGCCCTGAGCATCGACCCAGCATAGGCTGTGCTTCATCCAGTTGACATCGTCGCGCTGCGGAAAATCCTCCCTGGCGTGCGCGCCGCGACTCTCGCGGCGGTTGGCCGCCGAATGGATGGTTGCCACCGCCTGCAGCAGCAGGTTGTGCAGCTCCAGCGTCTCGATCAGGTCGGTGTTCCAGATCAGGCCGCGATCGGAAACCGCCACATCATCGAATGAGGCGAAGGTCTGCGACAGCTTGTCGATGCCCTGCTGCAGCGATTCGCCGCTGCGAAACACCGCCGCGTCCGACTGCATGATGCGCTGCATCTCCAGCCGGATCCCCGCGGTGGGCCGCGAACCGCTGGCATAACGCAGCCGATCCAGGCGCGACAGCATGCGCTCGACCCCGTCTTTGGGCAGCGCGCGCTGCGTGGCGCCAGGCCGGATGACCTGGGCGCAGTGGCGCGCTGCCTCGCGGCCAAACACCACCAGGTCGAGCAGTGAATTGCTGCCCAGGCGGTTGGCGCCGTGCACCGACACGCAGGCCGCCTCGCCCACCGCCATCAGGCCGGGCACCAGCGCGTTCGGATCGCCGTTCTTCAGCGTCACCACTTCCCCCTGAATGGTGCAGGGAATGCCGCCCATGTTGTAGTGCACCGTGGGCAGGATCGGAATCGGCTCGCGGGTCACATCCACGCCGGCGAATATGCGCGCCGTATCGGCGATACCCGGCAGGCGCTCATGGATCACGGCTGCACCCAGGTGCTCCAGGTGCAGGAAGATATGGTCCTTGTGCTCACCGACTCCGCGCCCCTCGCGTATCTCGATCGTTTCGGCGCGGCTGACCACGTCGCGCGACGCCAGATCCTTCGCATTCGGTGCATAGCGCTCCATGAAGCGCTCGCCCAGGGAGTTGGTCAGGTAGCCGCCCTCGCCGCGCGCGCCTTCGGTGATCAGGCAACCCGAACCATAGATGCCGGTCGGGTGGAACTGCACGAATTCCATGTCCTGCAGCGGCAGGTCCGCGCGCAGCACCATGCCGCCGCCGTCGCCGGTACAGGTGTGGGCCGAGGTGCAGGAGAAGTAGGTGCGGCCATAGCCGCCGGTGGCCAGGATGGTCATCTGCGAGCGGAAGCGATGCAGCTTGCCCTCGGCCAGATCCAGCGCCACCACGCCGCGGCATTCGCCGTTCTCCATGATCAGGTCGATCGCGAAATACTCGATGAAGAACTCGGCCTGGTGGCGGATCGATTGCTGGTAGAGCGTGTGCAGCATGGCGTGACCGGTGCGATCGGCGGCCGCGCAGGTGCGTTGCGCGATGCCCTTGCCATAGTGGGTGGTCATGCCGCCGAACGGGCGCTGATAAATGCGGCCATCGTCGGTGCGCGAAAACGGCACCCCGTAGTGTTCCAGTTCAATGACCGCGGCCGGAGCCTCCTTGCACATGAATTCGATCGCGTCCTGATCGCCCAGCCAGTCCGAGCCCTTGACGGTGTCGTACATGTGCCAGCGCCAGTCGTCCTCGCCCATGATCCCCAACGCCGCGCTGATACCACCCTGCGCTGCCACGGTGTGACTGCGGGTGGGGAATACCTTGGTGATGCAGGCGGTCGAGAGCCCCGCCTGCGCCAGACCCAGCGTGGCGCGCAAGCCGGCACCCCCGGCGCCGACCACGACCACGTCATAAGTGTGATCGACGAACTCGTAAGCGCTCATGCGCCGCTCGCGAGCGCGATGCGCAGCACCGCGTACACGCCGGCCGCCGCCAGCAGCACGTGCACGAACAGCGAGCACAGCAGCGCCAGGGTCTTGGACAGGAAACCGTGCACGTAATCCTCGATCACCACCTGCACGCCGAGCCAGGCATGCCACGCGGCGATCAGCACTATCAGTGCCAGCAGCACCGGGTGCATTCCGGCGCCGACCCAGCGCCTGACGCTCGCATAGTCAGCCAACGGCAGTGACAGCAGCGCGACCAGCAGCCAGATCGCCAGCGGTGCGAGCGCGATGGCGGTGACCCGCTGTACCACCCAGTGGCGGACGCCATCACGCGCGGTACCGTGATGTAACGCCCGTGCCAGCGGTGCCCGCAGGCTCATGCGGCCCCGGCGCTGCGGCCGAAGATGAAATAGATGCAGATCGCGGCGCCGATCAGCGTCACGGCAACCACCAGCGCGGCGCTGCGCCGCGCATCCGCACGCTCAAAGCCCCAACCCATGTCCCAGGCGAGGTGACGCAGGCCGTTGCAGAAGTGATAGATCAGCGCCGCCACCGCCAGCGCAGCCAGCAGCTTGCCCGGCAGCGACATCAGGACTGGCACGATCGCCGCATAGGCATCGGCACCCAGGCTGGCGCTGACCAGCCACGCCACCAGGCCGAGCAGAGCGAGCGCCAATGCCACACCGGTAATCCGATGCAGGATCGACAGCGTCATCGTATAGGCCCATCGGTACACCGTGATATGCGGTGACAACGGCCGCTCAGCCATGCCTATTCCCCATCAAAAATCGGTCCCGTCAAAAATCAATGCAGCGCCCGCGCCGCTCCCAGTCGCCATAGCGCGTCGGATCCGGCCCCGGATGCCGGTTCAATTCCGCGGGCGAAATCGGCGACGGCGGCAGCGCCGGCTCGGGCACAGGCTGTTCTGAGCCTGCGTCGTTCGCTGTAAGCTCACTCGACGCCACAGGCCCTGCTGCAGAAACCGGCATGGCGGCAAGTGTGCCAGAATTGCCCATCACCGACCACCGCACGACCGCGGCGAAATACGGGTCACGCGATGCACCAGCCCGGCACTGTCTGCGTGCTCGACGATCTCGGTACGCTGCGATTCAGCGGCCCGGACGCCGAAAAATTCCTGCAGGGTCAGTTGTCGAATGACGTGTCGGCGTTATCGGCGGCGGCGCTGCTGCGCGCGGGCGTGCACAACCCGCAGGGACGCACGCTGGCGCTGCTGGGACTCATAGCCGCGGATGGCGGCGATATCCTCGCCCTGCTGCCGCGCGAGTTGTTGGCGGTGATCACCCCGCTGCTGCGCCGTTATGTGTTGCGCGCCAAGCTGACGATCAGCGACCTAACTATGGAACATCGCGTCTACGGGCTCGCATCGCCCGACGCCTGCCCCGAGGCCGCCGGGCGGCGCATCGCCTACGGCGCCCTGGGGCAGCAGCGCATGCTGCTGTTGCAAAGCATGGGCGGGCCGGCACCGCAAGGCGCCACGATGTCGCGCGATCATTGGCGCGCCCTGGACATCGCCGCCGGACTGCCCCAGGTTTACGGCGCCACGTCGGGTCAGTTCGTGGCGCAGATGCTCAACCTCGACTGCATCGATGCCATCTCGTTCACCAAAGGCTGCTACACCGGTCAGGAAGT
>Ga0302181_10000305_pt1 | contig 43417 bp, 36 predicted proteins | sample I_Palsa_E3_3_FD_198786 | JGI IMG/M metagenome (GOLD analysis project Ga0302181, IMG submission 198786) | Peat permafrost microbial communities from Stordalen Mire near Abisko, Sweden - I_Palsa_E3_3 | ecosystem: Environmental > Terrestrial > Soil > Palsa > Peat permafrost | place: Sweden...
ACTAGCACCCGGGTGCACAGCGCAAGCAGGTCGCCGGTGTCCGAGGAGGAAACCACTAGCGACAGCCCGGCGCGTGCCCGGGTGGCGATGAACTCATAGATGGCCTGCCGGGTGCCCACGTCGACGCCTGCTGTCGGCTCGCACAGGACCAGCACCCGGGGATCGCGCGCCAGGCAGCGGGCCATCATCACCTTCTGCTGGTTACCACCGCTCAAGGTGGTGATGAGGTCATCCGGGCTGGCGGCCTTCACCTCGATCGCACTGAACCATTCGTCGGACAGCTGCCGCTCGGACCGGCCGCGCAGCAAGCCGAACCGGCGGAACCGCCGCAGCACCGACAGAGTGAGGTTCTCCTTGACGCTGAATTCGCCGATCACGGACTCCCGCGCCCGGTCGGCCGGGACCAGCGGGATGTCGAACGAAGCAGACTTGCGTACCGGCTGCCAGCCGCTGTCATCGAGCGACATCTGGCCGGTAGCCCCCGGCAACTTGCCGACCAGCGCGTACGGGAGCTCGTTGCGCCCCGAGCCAGGCAGGCCGGCTACCCCGAGCACCTCACCCTCGTGGAGGTCGACGTCCACGCCAGCCAGGAACCGGCCGCGCAGATCACGGGCGCGAAGCACCACGGGGCGGTTCGGCGCGGCGGTGAGCCCGGCGCGGTATCCCGCGTCTACCTCGTCGCCGACCATCAGCTCCGCCAGGGTCTGCGTGGTCAGCCCGGCCACGGGCCGCGTGAGCACCACCCGGCCGCCCCGCAGCACGGTAACCCGGTCCGCGAGCCGGAACACTTCGTCCAGGCGGTGAGATACGTACAGGATGCTGGTGCCGCGGCTGCGCACCCGGTTGATGATCTCCAGCAGCCGGGTCACATCGTGCGGCGGTAGTACCGCGGTCGGCTCATCCAGCACCAGCACGCCCGGGCCGCCCTCCCAGCCGACGAGCGCGGCCGCGATGGCGATCACTGTTCGCTGGACCGGCGTCGCGTCCGCTAGCGGGCGCCGCAGGTCCAGGTCGAGGTCGAATTGGCCGAGCAGCTGGCGGGCGACGTCGGCCTGCGCCTTCCACCGGATCCGGTGCAGCGGGTCGAGCAGGAATTCCCCGCGCAGGGCGAGGTTGTCCGTCGCGCCAAGTTCAAGGAACAGGCCCAGGTCCTGGTGCACGAACCGGAGCCGGTGATGGCGGCTGTCGGCCGTGTCGGCGAGATCGAAGGGCTCTTCGTTCAGCCAGGCTTTCGCGCCCGGGTCGGCCTGGTAGTAGCCGGCCAGCACCTTGATCAAGGTGGACTTGCCGGAACCGTTCTGGCCCACCAGCGCATGGATCTCGCCCTCGGCTACTTCCAGCGTCACATCGTCGAGCGCCTTCGTGCCCGGGAACGTCTTGGACAGCTCGTTGACGCGCAAGACGGTGCCCAGCGCTTGCGGCCGCGCCCCGATGTCCGCTACTGCTGGCCCAGAGCTCATACCGGCTCGCTTCCTTCATTGTCTGGCCATATCATGGCTAATCATACGCATAGTTTTGGCGGCCGGTCAATGAGCTGTCTGACGGCCAGCCGCCCGGTTCACAGCGACTGCATCCCAGCGAAAGAGAACAGGCTTCGGCGCGGACAACCTGCTGATCTTGAGTTGTCCTGGGGAGCCGTCTGCTACCAGTTGCGCCACTGCGGTCGGCGTTTGGCGGCGAACGCGGCCGGGCCTTCGGCGGCGTCGTGGGTGCTCATCAGGTCATCCAGCGCGCCGCTGCGGTGGCTGACGGCTTGGGCCACGTCGGGGATACCCCGGGTTTCCTCCATGATCTGCAGTGAGATCCGCACCGAGGTCGGCGAGCCCGCCAGGATCTCGGCGGCCAGCACGCGGGCGCCGTCCAGGGCAGCGCCGGCGGATACCACCCGGTTGACCAGTCCGTACGCGAGGGCCTCGTCGGCGGTGATCCGGCGGCCGGTGAGGATCATCTCGGTGGCGACCTTCGGCGGGACGGTGCGCGGCAGCCGGATCAGGCCACCCGCGCCGGCCACCAGGCCGACCCTGACCTCGCTGAGCGCGAACTGGGCGGTGGCGTCGGCGACGATGAGGTGGCAGGCCAGCGCGATCTCGCAGCCGCCGCCCATCGCGTAGCCATTGACCGCGGCGATCACGGGCTTGGGCAGGTGCGGGCGGCTGGTCAGGCCGGCGAAGCCGTTCTTGGGCACCCACATCGGCTTTCCGGAGGCCGAGTAGATCAGGTCGTTGCCCGCGGAGAATGCCGCCTCGCCCGCGCCGGTGAGGATGGCGACCCACAGATCGGTGTCGGCGAAGTAGGCGTCGAAGATGTGGTCGAGCTCGTCGTTGGCCATCGGGTGCAGGCTGTTCCGGACCTTCGGCCGGTTGATCGTGACCTCAAGCAGGTGCCCGTCCCGGCGGACCAGGACGTGCTCGTACCGGTCGTGCAGCACGGCCGGCGCAGCCGGGAACAGCTCATCCAGCCGGGCCCGGGTCGCGGCGACCCGGTTGCCGAAGCCGAACGACCGCACGTAGACATGCGCGCCGATGGGTTCGGCCGAGGTGAGCAGGTCAACCAGGCCCGGGTCACGGTCGTCGCCGCGGGCCACGAACCGGCGCCCGTCGGCGTCCAGGCGGCCGATGACGATGCCCGTCGCCGCGCCGCCGCGACCGTACTTGACCGTATAGGTCTCGATGGTGGCCGGCCCGTCGGCGTGCCGGGCCTCGGCAGGCCCGGACCCAGAGGCCCCGGCGTCAATCTCGGCTTGCAGGTCGGCGCTGCGGTCCGGCCGCCACGCGGCCGGGCTGGTGCAGTACACCCCGGCGGAGTACTTGCTCATCACGCCGCCGTTGGCGCCGACGAGGCCGTAGCTGCCGGGCGAGCGGCGAGCCAGCTGGACGGTCTCGGCGATGGCGTGCATCGAGTAGTTGTTGCCCGCGCCGCCGAAGAACGGCAGCCCGCCGGTCACGGTCAGACCGCGCGGGTCCCCCGGATCCAGGCCCAGGCCGTCGCAGATGTTGAACACCGGCACCGGGAAACAGCTGTACAGGTCGATCGTGGCCAGGTCGCCGAGGTCGATGCCGGCCACCTCGAGGGCGTGCCGGACGGCCAGCACCGACGCCGGGCCGGCCGACAGGTCGGCCCGGTCCATGAAGTCCCGCTCCTTCAGGTCCGCGTGCCCTTGCAGGAACACCCTCCGGCTGGGCGGCACGCCCAGCCGGTCCGCCACGGCCGCCGACATCAGCAGCACCGCGGCGCCCTGGTTGACCTTCTCCCGGGCCACGAGGTACCGGGTATACGGGTCGGCGATAAGCCGGTTCGCCTCGGTCGGCGTGACCAGCTCGGCCGCGCTGCGCTCGACCGGCGCGGACGCGTGCGGGTTGGCCGCGGCCACCCGGGTGAACGGCGCGAACAGCGCGCCCATCGCAGCCGCGTACTCCTCCCGGGTCTGCTTGAGCCTGGCCCGGCGGGCGTTTTCGATCAGCGCGTACTGGCTGGGACCGTCGGCGAGCCCGTGCGCCGTCAGGTTCATGGAGATGAGGCCGCGCAGCCCGTAGCCACGGTCTTCCAGGCTGCCTCCGGGGTGCTCGGTGAAATCGGGCCGGTCCTCGGTCTTCGCGTAGTGCTCGATGGTGGAGATGGCCTCCGACCCGAAGATCAGCGTCACCTCGCTGCCGCCACCGGCGATCACGGCGGCGATCTCGTTGACCAGGTGCTGCGGCGCCTGGCCGCCGGTGACTTCCAGCACGGCGCGGGCCGGGCTGACCCCGATCCGGGCCGCCACCGACCGGGGATAGTTGTCCGACCGGCCCAGCGGCGCTCGCGCGCCGGGAACGGAGTTCTCGAACTGGCGAACCCCGGCCACCGTATCGATGGCCGCCGCCACCGCCGCCGGATCCGCGCCGGTGTCCGCGACCGCGCCGGCGGCCGCCTCGGCGGCCAGGTCCACGGGCGAGAGCCGCCGGTAGCCGGGAGTGCCGAGGCGTTCAGAGGCTTGCCCGACCCCCACCAGGACGGGAGTGCGAGGATCAACAGGCGGCTGGCTCATGACGGTGCTCCCTCGGTCGGGGTCCAGGTGACGGCGGCATCTAGGGCCTCGATCGTGGCACCGTCGACCCAGAGCGGGTTGACTTCCAGCGACTCGAGGTGATCATCGCCAAGGGCGACCGCGAGGTCGCCGATCCGGGCGATCACGGCGGACAGGGCACTCAGGTCGGCAGGCGCGCGGCCGCGAGCGCCGTCAAGCAGCGCGCGACCGCGCAGCGTGCCTAGCATGCGACGGGCCTGCGCGGACGTCACCGGAAGCGGCGCGAGGGCGGAGTCCTGGAGCACCTCGACGAAAATCCCGCCGATCGCGACGGCGAGCATCGGGCCCCACACCGAGTCGCGGACCACGCCGACCAGAAGTTCGGTTCCGCCGGTGCGCATCGGGCTGATCAGGACGTCCGCGCCGGCCCCGGGGCCCGCTGCCGCGGCTGCGGCGGTGACGGCCCGGTAGGCCTCCCGTACAGCGCTCTCGTCGGGGGGAACGTTGAGCCGGACGCCGCCGATGTCAGTCTTGTGCACGATGTCCGCGGACGCGATCTTGACCGCCACCGGGCCGCCGATGCCGGCGGCGGCTTTGACCGCCTCGTCGGCGGAGCTAACCAGGCAAGCCGGTACGACGGGTATGCCCGCGTCGCTGAGCAGCCGGCGCGCCGCGTCTTCCGCCCACTGGCCGCGGCGCTCGCCCGGCGCGGGCACCGGCACGGAGGCGGGGCGGCCAGCCGCGGCCGCCGGCGGGGTACGGGTGACTTCGGACCACCAGGCCACATTGCGCAGCGCGACCACGGCCTGGCGCAGGCCGGGCAGGACGTAGGGCACGTGGCCGTGCTCCATCGACGCGCGGGTGTAGTCGGTGACCGGCTGCATGACCTGGTTGATGTAGGCGGTCGGGCAGGAGGCCGCCTGCATGCCCGCGCCGATCGCGTCGACGAACACCTGCCCGTGGTACGGCTGCCCTGGGTCGGTCCACGGCAGGGTGTTGATGACGCCGACCACGCCGATCGACGGATCGGCCGACATGACCTCGATCGTGCGGGTGAAGATCGTCGGGTCGATGACGGCCGCTCCGGTCACGTCGAGCGGATTCTGCACGGTGCCGTAGGCGGGCATGATCCCGGCGAGCGCGTCACGGGTCGGCGCGGCCAGTTCCGGCAGCGCCGCGCCGATATCTTCGGCCCGGTCGGCGACGATGTCGCAGGCGCCGCCGGAGATCGACACGATGCCGATGCCGGGCCGGTCCAGGCGGCCGAGCGCCGCCGCGGCCCCGGCGCTGATCAGCATGTCCTCAAGGGAGTCGACGCGGATGACGCCGAGGTCGGCGAAGACAGAGCTGATCACCCGGTCGTCGCCGACCAGCGCGCCGGTGTGCGCGGCGGCGGTCCGGGCGGACAGCGCGCTGCTGCCGGCCTTCAGCACCACGACGGCCTTGCCCGCCGCGGCGGCGCGGCGGGCGGCCCGCCGGAACACCGCCGGGTCCCGCACCGTCTCCATGAACACCGCCACCGCGCGGGTCCCCGGATCGTCGACCAGGAAGTCGAGCACGTGCCCGGCGGTAATCATCGCCTCGTTGCCCAGGGTGACCAGGTACGACAGGCCGACATTGGCCAGCGAGGCGAAGTCCAGCATGGCCGAGGAGCTGGCACCGCTCTGCGACAGCAGCGCGACCGGCCCGCCCTGCCGGGGCAGGCCGGGCACCGAGCAGACCGGCACGCCGTCGGTGAAGTTGGCGAAGCCGAGATGGTTCGGGCCGAGCAGCACCATGCCGAGCGAGGCGGCGTGCGCGACCAGCTCGGCCTGCGCCGCGCGGCCTGCGTCTCCCGCCTCGGCGTAGCCCGAAGACAGCACGCAGGCGTTGCGGATGCCGGCCTCAGCGGCGTCGCGCAGCGCCTCCAGCATGCCGGCCTGCGGGACCATCAGGTAGGCCACGTCGACCGGCTCGCCGATATGGGCGCACGAGGTCACGGTGGGCCGGCCATGGGTCGTCGCGCCGCGCCGGTTGACCAGGTAGGTACGGTCCCCCAGGCCGAACTCGACCAGGTTGCGGTACGCCAGCAAGGAGAACGTCGACTTGTCCGACGCGCCGACCAGGGCCACACTGCGCGGACGGAACAGGCTGGTCAGCCGCTCGCTGGTGATCTGCGATGCCATGCCGGCCGTCATCGCGCCGCGCCGGCGGCCGGCAAGGTGACCTCGACCGTACCCGGGCCGACGGTCACCTGTCCGTCAACGACGCTCTCCACCTCTAGGGTCACGATGCCCCGGTCGCCGTCGAGCCGGGCGTCCCGGACCCGCCCGCGCACCTGAACGGTGCTGCCGACCAGGTTGAACTTACGCATCCGGAAGTCCCTGATGGACTGGATCGTGCCGGCCGGTCCGATGTAGTCGCGTACCAGCCGCTCCCACATGCCCATCAGGAAGAAGGTGCTGGCGTACATCTCCGGCGCGCCGGTGGCCTGGGCGTAGGCGGTGTTGTGGTGGATGGAGTTGAAGTCCCGGTTGCCGCCGGCGGCGACGACCAAGCGGTAGACCGTCAGCGGAAACTCCACCGACGGCAGGTCCTCGCCGACCACGACATCGGAGAAGCTGCGCTGACGCGACGCCAGGTGAGTCACGGTTGTTCCTCCTCGGACTGGACCGGATTGTAGGCGTAGGTGCCGGTGCGGACCCGCGCGACCACCTCGCCGCGGTCGGTGACGAGCTCGCTCTCCCAGGTCATGAAGGCGCCCCGGCCCATGGAGGTCTGCTTGGGCGTGCACGAGAGGAGCCGCTGCCCGCGCCTGCCGACCCGCTCCCCGACCGTGACCGGCCGGAGGAACTCCATCGAGATGTCGGTGGCGAAGAATCCCGTGGTCTTGGGGCCCAGCGGCATGTCATCGTTGTTGATCGGGCTGCGGGCCAGCTGCGCGTCCCGTCCGGCGCTCTCGTACACGGTCGGCTCGCCCGGCCGCCACATCGGCGCGACGCTGTACACCATGGTCGCGGTGTACGGGGCGACGATATCCGGGTAGCCGGCCGCTCGCGCCGCCTCGGCGTCGTAGTGGATCGGGCAGCCGATCTCGAGCGGTTCCAGGTAACGGCGGATGGTACCCGGCTCGACCGCATCCGCGCCGAACACGACCGTGCGGTCACTGAAGTCGCGGCCGACCGCCTCGGCCAGCGGCTGCCACTCCGCCTTCCAGTCCGGGGCCTTCAAGTCCTCGCTCACGAACGGTCCTCCCTATCTCAGCGCGCCGGAAGCCGCCACGCGGTCGTATCGCGCCTGGTCGTAGCCGAGCAGGCCGCGCAGCACGTGCTCGTTGTCCTGGCCCAGCATCGGCGCGGGCCTCCTCACCTGGCCGGGGGTCTCCGACAGCAGGTAGCGCGGCCCCTCGACGAACGCGGCGCCGAAGCGCTCGGAGGGTAGCTGGCGGAGGTTACCACGGTGGGCCAGCTGCGGGTCGCGGGCCCAGTCGGCGCTGGTCGCGGCCAGATGCGCGGGTACGCCGCGCGCCTGCAGCCGGGTCTGGACGTCTTCGGCCCGCTGGGTGGCCGTCCACGCAGCCAGCGCCTCGTCGAGCTCGTCGGCGCGGGCCAGCCGCCCGGCGGCGTCCGCGAGCCCCGGGTCGGCGGCGAGGTCAGAGCGCTGCAGCTCGGCGGCGAGGATCCGCCACTGCGCGTCGTCGCAGGCGGCGATGGCGACGAAGCGGTCGCGGCCGTTCTCAGCCAGGCACGGGTAGACACCGTGCGGCGCGAACTGCTCGTCCCGGTTGCCGCGCCGCTGCGCCACCGTGCCCCGGTCGAAGTAGTCGGCGAGCTGCGGCGAGAGCAGGAAGACGCCGATCTCGCTCTGCGCGATATCGATGTGGCAGCCCTCACCGGTAAGCCGCCGGTGGTCCAGCGCGGCGAGCAGGATCACCAGCGAGAACCGCGGGCCGACGTAATCGGTGTACGGGCCAAACGGGCCGATCGGCAGCTGGTCCGGCCAGCCCACCAGATCCTGGTATCCGCTCACCGAGGCGCCGATATTCCCGTATCCGGCCAGCCGCGCCGACGGCCCGGTCTGCCCCATGAGCGAGGTGCTGAGCATGACCACCGACGGGTTGACCGTGCGGATCGACGCGTAGTCCAGGCCCCATTTCGCCATCTGGCCCGGCGCGTAGGACTCGGCGACCACGTCGGCCCAGGCGACGAGATCGCGGGCGACGCCGCGGCCTTCGCTGGTCTTGAGGTCGAGCGTGAGGCCGTACTTGCCGGCGTTGCAGTCGCCGTACAGCGCCGAGTTCTCCCGGCCCGCCTCCCCCCGGTAGAACGGCTGCATCATCCGGGCGGTCTCGATCCGGGTGCCCGACTCGATCCTGACCACCGTGGCGCCGAAATCGGCCAGGGCCCGCCCGACGACCGGCCCGGCGACCACCCAGCTGAAGTCCGCGACCTTCAGCCCTTCCAGCGGCAGCGAGCGATCGTGCCGGTTCTCGGGATCGTGCCCGCTCGCGGGATCGTGCCGGTTCTCGGGATCGTGCCGGTTCACGCGATCACCCGCCCTTCATGCAGCGGCTCGCGTACCTGGCCGTCATAGCCGAGCCACTCGGCCAGCACCTCGTCGGTGTGCTCCCCGACCTGCGGAGCCGGCCGGTGCAACTCGAAGGCCGGGATGGACGCCGTGGCCCACCGTCCCGGCATGGTCTGCGCCCGGCGGCCGGAGCCCAGCGTGACGTAGAAGTCCCGCTCGGCCAGCTGCGGGCTGTCCGCCAGGTCCCTGGTGTCGGAGACGCCGATGCACAGCAGCTTGTACGCGATCGCGGCCTGCAGGATCTCGTTCTTGGTCTTCGCCGCGAGGAAGGCCGCGGTGACCGCCCTGACCTCCTGCATGTCCTGCTCGGTGAACTCCTCGCGTTCGACCAGCTCGGGCAGGATCCGCCAGTCCCAGCGCAGCAGGTCGGGGCCGGCGCCTTCGGCGTGCATCCAGCGGAAGAAGTTGTTGGTGAAGGGGCCGGCCGCCTGGCCGATGGCGAGGTGAAACTCCACCAGCCCGTCCTTGCATCTCCACTTCTTCAGCTGCGAGCTGGTGCCGGTGCCGCTGCCGCTCTGGTCGGTCCGCGCGGTGGGGCTGATCAGCGCGGCCCACTCGGGGTGCGCGTCGCCGACCGGATCGGCCAGCACCCGGCCCAGCGTGTTCAGCCCTAGGCAGGCCTGGGCCGCGACGTCGACGAGCTGCCCGCGCCCGTCGCGGGTGCGGGCGTGGTGAGCCAGCAGCATGCCACCCGCGGCGTCGGCCGATGCGTTCAGGAAAGCCTGAGGCACGCTGATCCGCAGCGGCGGCCGGGTGCCGTCGCGGTTCGGTTCGAGCGGCCCGCCCGCGGCCCACACGATCAGGTCCGATTCCGCGTAACCGCCCTTGGGCCCGTCGTGACCGAACGCGGTGATCGTCGCGTACACCAGCGCCGGATTGATCTCGCTCAGCTCGGGCCAGCCGAGACCCAGGGACGCCGCCGCTCCCGGGCCCAGGGACTCGACGAAAAAGTCGGCCTGGGTGGCGAGCTGGCGCAGCACGTGCCGGCCGGCCTCACAGCCGAGGTCGACCGCCAGGCCGCGCTTGTTCGCCGCGAACGTGGCCCACAGGTAAGAGTACGGCTGTCCGTCCCGGTCGCTCAGCGGAGCCGCGTGCCGGGCCCGCGAGCCAGCCAGCGGTTCCACCTGCACCACGTCGGCCCCCAGGTCGGCGAGCATCCGGCCGGCCAGCAGGCCGCGCTCGTCGGTCAGGTCGAGCACCCGGTAGCTGCTCAGCAGGCCCACGATTTAGCTCTCCCGAGCCGAGCCGAGCCGCTCGACGATCATGGCGTTGGCCATCCCGCCCGCCTCGCACATCGTCTGCAGGCCGAACCGTCCGCCGGTGGCGTCCAGCTGGCCGAGCATCGTCGTCAGCAGCCGGACGCCGGACGCCCCGAGCGGGTGTCCGAGGGCGATCGCGCCACCGCGCGGGTTGACGGCCGCCGGATCGGCATCGAACTCGTGCAGCCAGGCCAGCGGTACGGACGCGAAGGCCTCGTTTACCTCGATGGCATCGATATCGCCGATGGTCATCCCGGCGCGGTCAAGTACCCGCCGGGTGGCTGGGATCGGGCCGGTGAGCATCGGCAGCGGATCGTCCCCGCAGACCGCCGACGCGACCACGCGGGCCCGCGCGCGCAGGCCGAGCTGATCCGCGCGTTCCTCGCTCATCACCAGCAGCGCGGCGGCGCCGTCGGTGATCTGCGAGGAATTGCCCGCGGTCACCTTCCAGTCCAGGTGCGGGAAGCGCTCACGCATCTCCTCGGTGCCGAAGACAGCCTTCAGGCCAGCCAGTCGTTCGGCCGTGGTGTCCGGGCGGATGGTCTCATCGCGGCTGACCAGCGTGCCGTCCGGCCGCAGCACGGGCACGATCTCCGCGTCGAACTCGCCCGCGCCGCTCGCTCGCGCGGCGCGCGCATGGGACTGCGCGCTGTAGGCGTCCAGCTCTTCCCGGGACAACCCGAACTTGTCGGCGACCAGTTCCGCGGACACGCCCTGCGGCACGAGGTCCCCGTACCTGGCGTGCACGCCAGCCCCGAACGGGTCGGCGCCCATCCGGGCCGAACCCATCGGCACCCGGCTCATCGATTCCACGCCCGCCGCGATGGCGATGTCGTAGGCTCCGGCCACGATGCCCTGCACGGCGAAGTCCACCGCCTGCTGCCCGGACCCGCACTTGCGCTCGATGGTCACCGACGGCACGTGGTCGGGAAAGCCCGCGGCCAGCCAGGCCATCCGGCCCGGCGTCGCCGACTGCTCGCCCGCCTGCCCGACGCAGCCCACCAGCACGTCGTCCACCCGGCCCGGATCAAGCTGGCTGCGTGTCACGAGCGCCGTCAGCACCTGGGCGAGCAGGTCGACCGGGTGCACGCTGGACAGGGCTCCGCCTGGCCTGCCCCGGCCCATGGGCGACCGCACCGTGTCTACTATTACTGCTTGGCTCATATGACTCCTATCATTATCATGTTTAGGATAGCCCTCTCGCGCCGCTGACGGAAGCCGGGCGGCCGCGATGAAGCTGCCAGCACGGACGGGGAGGCCGCGACCACGGCTAGGCTTGACGAAAGACAAGATCCTTAGTATTAATATAATAGATTTTACGAGAGGCTGGTGGCTCTGTGACTGCCGAAACCGACGACGACCACACCACGCAGCTGGCGGCCGTCGCGGCGGACATAGCCCGCCGCCGGTACGCTCCGCTGGCGGCGGCCTGGGACGCCGACCGGCAGACGTTCCCGCTGGAGGAGCGGCGCTACCTCGGCGGGCAAGGGCTACTCGGGATCTGCCTGCCCGAGCATCTCGGCGGCGCCGGCGCCCCCCTGATCGATGCGCTGATCGTCATCGAGGAGCTGGCGAAGGAATGCCGGCCAGCCGCCTTCCAGGTGTTCGAGGCCAACACCGGCCCGGCCCGGGTCCTCTCACTGATCGCCCCAGAAGAACTGCAGCAGCGCTTCCTCCCGCGCGTCATCTCCGGGGACATTTCCATCGGGCTGGCGATCTCCGAGCCAGACGCGGGCTCGGCGGCGACCGACCTGACCACCCGGGCGAAGTACGCCGACGGCAATTACACGGTCAACGGCGGGAAGCGGTGGACCACCAACGGCAGCGAGGCTGACGCCTACCTGGTCTACGCGCGGCTGAACGACGAGCCCGGCGCCAAGGGCATCGGGGCCCTGATCGTGGAGGCCGACCGTCCGGGCGTCGGCTTCGGCGCGCGTGAGCGGCTCATGGGTTTCCGCGGCATCCCGTCAGCCGATGTCAGGTTCGACGACGTCGTGGTTCCGGCCGAGAACCTCGTCGTCGGAGCGGGCGGCGGGTTCGCGACGCTGTTCAAGGCGTTCTCTCTCGAGCGGCTCGGCAATTCCACCATGAGCCTGGCCATCGGTCAGGCCGCTCTGGACCGGACGGTCTCTTACGTCCAGGAACGCACTCAGTTCGGCAAGCAGCTCATCGAGTTCCAGAGCGTGCAGATGACCCTGGCGGACATGGTCATGCAGGTGGAAGCGGCCCGCCTGCTGATCTACCGGGCCGCCAGGACGGCGGGCACCGGGCTGCCCGACCCGCTCGAGGTCTCGCTGGCCAAGTGCACCGCCAACGAGATGGCCAAGCGAGTCTCGGACCTGGCCATGCAGCTGCACGGCGGCAACGGGTACACCGAGGAGTACGGGATCGAGCGGCTGCACCGGGACGCGCACGGCTGGGCGGTGGCCGGCGGAACGCCGTCGATGCAGCGCATCCGGATCGTCTCGGAGCTGCTCGGCCGCCGGTTCGACCAGCGCAAGTAGGAGGCACGTGAACACAGCATGGGTGAGCTCGGCATGGTGAACGCGGCGGCGAGCGGTCCGCTGGCCGGGATTTCGGTCCTCGAGCTCGGCACGATGTACGCGGCGCCGACGGCCGGGCGGATGCTGCGGGACTTCGGCGCGGTGGTGACCAAGGTGGAGGATCCCGCCGCCGGCGACTACGCGCGGAACTGGACGCCGCAGAAGGACGGCCTGTCGCTGGGGTTTTCCCGGCTCAACGCGGGCAAGCGGTCCGTCGGGATCGACCTGCGCGAGCCGGACGGACGGGATCTTGTCCGGCGCCTGGCAGCCACGGTCGACGTCGTCCTCGAGTCGTTCCGGCCGGGCCGGCTCGAGAAATGGGGCCTCGGCTACGACGTGCTCGCCGCGGACAACCCGGACCTGATCCTGACCAGGGTCTCCGGCTGGGGCCAGACCGGCCCGTACCAGGAAAGGCCTGGCTTCGGCACGGTCGCGGAGACCGCGAGCGGATTCGCCTTCGTCAACGGATGGCCGGATAAGCCGCCGACGTCGCCGCCCTTCGGGTTCGCCGACTCCATCGCCGGCATCGCCGCGGCGATGGGCACCGCGATGGCGCTCTACCAGCGCGAGCGGACCGGGCGCGGCGAGGTCATCGACGTGGCCCTGTACGAGCCGCTGATGTTCATCGTGGGCGACATGATCCTCAAGTACACCAGCCTGGGGGAGATACAGGGCCGGGTCGGCAACGGCACCGGGTCGGCGTCGCCGCGCGGCATCTACCAGGCCGCCGACGGTGCCTGGCTGTCGATCGCCGCGTCCAACGAGGTCATCGCCAGACGGCTGTTCCAGGCCATGGGCTCACCCGAGCTCAGCGACGACCCGAGGTTCGCCACGAACCCGGCGCGGATGGCCAACAACGACGCCATTCAGCACCTGGTCACCAGCTGGGTGGCGGCCCGGCCCCGGGCCGAGATCCTGAAGATCCTGGATGAGTTCGAGGTGGTGTCCGCGGCGGTGAACGACGCGCGCGACATCGTGGCCGACCCGCACTTCCGCGACCGCACGCTCGTGGAGCTCACCGGCAGCGACGTACTGGGCTCGGTGCTGATGCCCGGGCCGGTGCTGCACCTGGCCTCGGCCGCGGGACCGCGCTACGACGGCGTGCCGGAAATCGGCGAGCACACCAGGACCGTGCTCACGGAGTTGCTCGGCCTGACCCCGGCCGAACTGGACGGCCTATCGGGACGGGGCATCATCGGGCCGTCATGACCAGCGTCGGCGGCTCGTCCACGCCGCACCCGGGCTCGCCACCGGATTCGCCGTTTCCACATGTATTCCGGCCGGTCACCCTCGGCACCATGAAGCTGAGGAACCGCATCATGCTGCCGCCGCATGGGTCCGCGATCGGGAACCTGCTGGGCTCGCCGGCCGATGCCGCGCGCCACATCGCGTACTGGCGCGCCCGGGCGGCGGACGGCGCGGCCTGGCTCGATGCCGTACGCGGCCGGGTCCGCAACCGCATCGTGCCCGGCTTCGAACCGCATGGCTACGGCGCCGAGACGGCCGGCAACTACCGTTCGCCCCTGTTCGTCGAGCGGGTCGCCGAGTTCGTCGCGGCCATGCACGCCGAGGGAGCGCTGGTCACCTCGCAGCTGACGGTCATCGGCGGCGTGCCGCACGCGCCGGGGCAAGAGCTGAGCTCGCCGCTGTCCAACTCCCGCCCGCACGTGATGACCCACGACGACATCAGCTGGTACGTCGAGGAATACGCGTACTCCGCGAGGCAGGCGCAACTGGCCCAGCTGGACGGCATCGAGCTGCACCTCAACCACGACGACCTGCTCGAGTGGTTCCTCTCGCCGCACACCAACCACCGGGACGACCAGTACGGCGGCTCGTCGCACCAGAGCCGCGCCCGGTTCGCCGTCGAGGTACTGGCCGGCCTCCGGGCCGAGGCCGGCCCGGACATGACGGTCGGCGTCCGGTTCAACCTGCGCGAGGAGGCGCCGTCTGGCTACAGCGCCGAGGACGGCATCGTCATCGCGCGGTACCTGGAGTCGACGGGCCTGGTGGACTACCTGCACGCGGTGGTCGGCTCGCCCTGGGGCGACCCGAGCTACATCCAGCCGCAGTACTACGAGCCGGCCCAGTGGGCCGATCTGGCCGGTCAGCTCAGGCGGGCCGTGAGACTGCCGGTCGTCTACACCGGGCGGGTGAACTCGATCGAGGTCGCCGAGCAGGTCTTGGCCGACGGCCACGCCGACGTGGTGGGCATGGCCCGGGCGTACATCGCCGACCCGCGGATCCTGACGAAGGCGCGGGCCGGCCAGGCCCGCCAGATCCGGCCCTGCGTCGGCGGCAACGACTGCATCAGCCGCCAGTACATGGAGGGCCTGCCCTTCGGCTGCGCGGTCAACCCGCACGCCTCGCACGAGATCGACGGCCCGTGGGGACATGCGGCCCGGCCGCGCCGGCTGCTGGTGGTGGGCGGCGGCCCAGCCGGAATGGAACTTGCCGTGCTCGCCGCGCGCAGCGGTCATAGCGTCGAGCTGTGGGAGGCCGCGGCCGAGCTCGGCGGGCAGTTGCGCGTCGCCGCGCTCGCGCCCAGCCACGATCAGTACGCGCGGTACCTGGACTGGCAGGCTGACCGGCTCGCCCGGCACGGCGTCAAGGTCGAGCTCGGTCACGAAGCAACCGCCGGCCAGGTCATGTCGGCGGTTCCTGACGTGGTGGCGGTGGCGACCGGTGCGCGGCCGCACCGCCCGGCGATCCCCGGCGTCGACGGCGACGGCGTGCTCGAGGTCCGCGACGTGTTGCGCGGTACGGTGACCGCGGGCCAGCGGGTGCTCGTCGTGGCCCAGGACGACCACCTGCCGCCGCTCAGCGTGGCCGACCATCTCAGTGCGCGCGGCCATGACGTCACGCTGATCTACCCGACCGCCGGACCCGCCCCGCTGCTGGGCCGGTACATCATCGGCGGCATCCTGGCCCGGCTGTTCAAGCGAGGCGTGACCTTCCGCTTCCTCGAGCAGGTCGTCGCGGTCACGCCCGGCGCGGTACAGGTGGCCAACGTCTACTCGCGGCGGACCGAGGAGCTCACCGGGTTCGACTCGGTCGTGCTCGCCTGCGGCGGCGAGGCCGACGCCCGGCTCTACGCCGAACTGGCCGGGCAACGGCCCGACGTACACCTGCTCGGCGACGCGTTCGCCCCCCGGCGGCTGGTCGCCGCGACCCGGCAGGCGTACGCCCTGGCCAAGCTCCTGCAGCAATAGGAGCAGTGGCGGGGGCGACGATGCCGGAGGGCGGCCAGCAGCAGCCGCAACGGACCGAACGGCGACTATGAGTGACTACCGCCACGTGGAGTCATGCCGACTTCGTTACCTATGATATGGAACATCTCGCCCTCGTATGGCTGAAGCGGGGCACAACCATAGGAGTGGACGTGGCGCAGCGCACCGAGAAGGTAGCCGAGACCCTTGCCCGTCAGATCTTGCAGGACATCCGGCGCAACCACCTGGGGCCAGGCTCGATGCTGCCGGCCGAGAGCGTCATGGTGGAGCAGTACGGGGCGGGCCGCGGTTCGGTGCGCGAGGCACTGCGCATCCTCGAGGTCAACGGACTAGTCACGCTGAAGCCGGGACCCCGCGGCGGCCCGGTTGTCGCGCCGCACGACCCGGGCGACTTCGGCCAGATGATGACCCTGCACCTGCAGTCGCTCGGCGCCACCTACCGGCAGCTAGTGGAAGCGCGGCTGGAGTACGAGGTCGTGCTGGCCCGCAAGGCGGCCGAGCAGCCCGGCGAGGAGGCCGCCCGGCTGGTCCGTGAATCGTTGGCGCCGCGCCAGGACGGGGCCGACGATCAGCAGTACGCGGCGGCGACCGGCGGGTTCCACAGCGCCGTCGGCAAGGCATCAGGCAACCCGGTTCTCGCCCTCGCCGCCGACTCCATCTATGCCATCTGGTCGGTCCGCGTGACCGAGGTGCTGTATCCCCCCGACGCGCGGGCGCAGGTCTTCGCCCAGCACGAAGCGATCGCGCGCGCGATCGAGCGGCATGACCCCAAGCGAGCCGAACGGCTCATGCGCGAGCACATGCTCGACTACGTCGAGTACTGCGAGAAGCGCTACCCGGCGAGGATGGACGACATCGTCGACTGGAAATAGTCGCGGGCGCTACTCGGTGACGAAGCCGCGGTAGTCGTCGGCCGCGACCTCATTGCAGACGCGGCGATAGTTGCCGACCCCGCCGAGATACGGCATGAAGACGCGCGGCTTCCCGGGAACGTTCGCGCCCAGGTACCACGACGCGGCCTTCATCATCAGCGTCCGGGCCGCGGTGTCATTGACATGCGCAACCCACTGCTCCTGGGCCTCGAGTCCCGCCTCGGTGCTCGTCAGATCGCGCTTGCGCAGGTACTCGATGTGATCGCCGATCCATTCGACGTGCTGCTCGATCGAGACGACGACGTTGCTCAGCACCGACGGGCTGCCCGGTCCGGTGATGAAGAAGAGGTTGGGGAATCCGGCGCTGGCCAGGCCCAGGTACGTGTGCGGGCCGCCGGCCCAGTCGTCGCGCAGTGAACGCCCGCCGCGGCCCCGGATGTCGACGCGCAAGATGGCCCCGGTCATGGCGTCGAAGCCGGTGGCGAAGATGACCGCGTCCAGCGGGTACTCCGCCGCCGAGGTGCGGATCCCTTGCGGCGTGAAGTCCTCGATCGGCTCGCTGCGCAGGTCGACGAGCCGCACGTTCTCGCGGTTGAACGTCTCGTAGTAGTCGGTGCCCAGGCACATCCGCTTCGCGCCGACCGGGTAGTCCTGCGCGGTCAGGGCCTGAGAGGTCTCGTCGTCGCGGACGATCTTGCGGATCTTGCCGCGGAGGAATCCGGCGAGCGTATCGTTCGATCCCTGGACGGTCGTCAGGTCGTTGAAGCTACCCACGATGTCGTTGCCGCCGAACGCCCAGCCTGCCTCGTAGCGCTGCTGGATGAGCTCGGGCGGGGCGGTCGCCGCGGGCTCGTCGTGGCTCACCCGCAGCGTGCCGTTCCCGCTCCAGCGCGCCTGCTCCCGCAACTTGGCGTAGTTCGCCTTCATCGCGGCGATCTTCTCGACGGTGAGCGGCGCGTTGCGAGCCGGCATCGTGAAGTTGGGCGTTCGCTGGAAGACGACCGTCGCGGCTGCCTCCTGCGCGACCAGGGGTATGACCTGGACGCCCGACGAGCCGGTGCCGATGATGCCGACGCGCAGCCCGCTGACGTCGACGCCATCGGCCGGCCAGTCACCGGTGTGGTAGGTCCGCCCGCGGTAGGCATCTAGGCCCGGGAACGACGGCACCCGGGCCTGGGAAAGGCAGCCGCTCGCCATGATCACAAAGCGGGCGGTGACGGTCGACCCGTCGTCCAGCCCGACGGCCCACCGCGCGGTGTCCTCGTCGTAATCGGCGGTGACCACGGTGGTCTGCAGCTGGATGTCGGGACGCAGATCGAAGCGGTCGGCGACGTGGTTGAGGTAGCGCAGGATCTCCGGCTGGGTGGCATACCGTTCGGTCCACTCCCACTCCTGCTGTAGTTCCTCGGAGAAGGAGTAGGAGTACTCCATGCTCTCCACGTCGCAGCGCGCGCCCGGGTACCGGTTCCAGTACCAGGTGCCGCCGACACCGTCACCCGCCTCGAAGACGCGGACGGTGAAGCCCGCGTTCCGCAGCCGGTAGAGCATGTACAGGCCGGCGAAACCGGCCCCGACAACTACCGCGTCAACGTCGTGCGTGCGAGTTTCGTCCACACGCGGTATTCTACTCGAAACTCATATGAATGAATAGCATGAATAGCGGCTCCCGGAGGCGTCCGTGAAGTTCGGTCTGGCCATCATGAACGACTTTCCGCCGGGCGCCGTGGCGGCCGACCGAGTCGCCCAGTTGCGTGAGCAAGTACGGGCGGCGGCGCAGTCCGGCATCGATTCGGTCTGGGTGCTGCAGCACTACCTGGGCAACATGCCGACCCTGCAGCCACTGCCACTGCTTTCCGCGCTCGCGGCCGACGCGGGGGACATGCGGCTCGGGACGAACATGTTCATCCTGCCCCTGCGTCACCCGGTCGGGGTGGCCGAGGAGTTCGCCACGCTCGACCACCTGACCGGCGGCCGGGCCGTGGCCGGCTTCGGCATGGGATACCGGGAGAACGAGTTCGCCGCCTTCGGCATCGGGATGGACCAGCGGGTCGGCCGGTTCGAGGAGAGCGTCGAGCTCGTCCGCCAGCTCTGGACGGGCCGGCCGACCAGCTATCACGGCAAGTACTTCACCCTGGACGAGCAGCAGATCAGCCTCCCGCCGGTACAGCCAGGCGGCCCGCCCATCTGGATCGGCGCCGGACCGCACCGCACCGGTGCGCGTCGCGCGGCCCGGCTCGGCGATGCCTGGATCATCCCGCCGCACGTCACGCCCGAACGACTGCAGGTCCTGCTCGGTCACTACCGCGACGAGCGGGAGCTGGCCGGCCGCGGCCAGGCCAGCGATCTCGTCGTGCGCCGGGAACTTGTCCTCGACGACGATCCGGAGCGGGCACGGTCGACAGGCGTCGCGGCGCGCGGCGCGCTGACCCGCAAGTACGCCGAGTTCAACGCCCCGGATGGCACAGCAAGCTACCAGCACCTGGCCTCCGACGCCGCCGCGGCGGAGACGGCCGACCAGTCCTACCTGTTCACCGACCCGCCGGGTGCCGTCGCCGCACTGCGGGCGCTGGCGGAGGCGGGCATCACCTATGTCGTGCTCCGGATGCAGTGGTACGACCTGCCGCACGAGCGGCTCTTGCAGACGCTGACGATGTTTCGCGAGCAGGTCCGCCCGGCGTTCCAGGAGACGTCATGACGTCCGCTCCTCCGGAAGAAACCCTGCGCGTCCGTTTCCCGGGCCTCGACCCGGGGATCGCGACGCTGCTTGAGGCGGCGCGCGCGGCCGCGCCGCCGCCGCTGACCGCGCTCAGCCCGGACGAGCTGCGCGAGCGGGTCCAGGGCGGGGATGGTCTGTGCGCGCCCGGCCCGGACATGTCCGACGTCGCGGATGTCGCCCTGCCGGGCGGGCTCCGCACGCGGCGGTATACGCCGCATCGGCTTGGCACCCAGACCGCGTTGGTCTGGTTCCACGGCGGCGGCTGGGTCACCGGCACCCTGGACTACTCCGACGGCTTCTGCCGGATGCTGGCCGACGGCCTGGGCTGCGAGGTCCACAGCATCGACTATCGCCTCGCCCCGGAGCATCGATTCCCGGCGGCCGTCGAGGATGCGCTGACCGCGGTACGGTGCATCGGGGACGGCCGCCAGGTGGTCGTCGCCGGGGACAGCGCAGGCGGCAACCTCGCCGCGGTCTGTGCCCAGCAGGTGCACGACGTGCCGTCGACCCGCATCCGCGGCCAGCTGCTCGTGTATCCGGTGCTCGACTGCGACACCACCCGGTCGTCGTACCTGCGCAACGCCGGCCTGGTCCTGGGCCCGGCCGAGATGACCTGGTTCTTCGACCACTACGCCCCCGTGGCCGCCGAGCGCGCCTCGCCTCGGCTGGCGCCACTGCGGGCGCGCGACCTGCGTAGCCTCCCGCCGGCGGTCATCGCCGTGGCCGGTCATGACCCGCTTTACGACGAGGGCGTGGCGTACGCGGCGGCGTTGCGGGCCGCTGGAGTACCGGTCGAGTTGCTCGACTTCCCGGCACTGGTGCACGGCTTCCTGCGCTTCACCGGTCCGGTCCCGGCGGCGGCTGACGCCGCCGCCGTGATCGTCGCCGCGGCCGCTCGGCTGTTCCGCGGCTGACGCCTGCCGCGGCGGGCGGCGCTGGCTGATTAGTGGGTGCCGCGCCAGGCGAGCGATCCGCCGTCGATCAACACCGACGCGCCAGTGATGAACGACGCGTCGTCAGAGGCCAGGAAGCAGACCAGCTTGGCCACCTCCTCCGGCCGGCCCTGCCGCGGGATCAGGTGGGAGGCGGTCATGAACTTGACAATCGCCTCCTTGTCCGCTGCGGTCGCGATGAACTCGGCGGCCATCGGCGTGTCGATGGTGCCCGGGCAGAAGCAGTTGCATCGGACGTCGGGCGCCAGCTCCACCGCTGTCGCCTTGGTGAGCTGGATGACGCCGCCCTTGGAGGCGACGTAGGCCGGTGAGCCTGGATAGCCGGTGACGCCGCTGACCGATGCGGCGTTGACGATCGCCGGACCCCGGGTGGAGCGGCGCAGGTGCGGGGCGGCGAACTTGGTCGCGAGCCACATCCCCTTGAGGTTGACCCCGAACACGAGGTCCCAGACCTTCTCGTCCAGCGTCTCGATCGTCGGGTTCTCGGCGAAGGCGGTGTCGATGACGCCGGCGTTGTTCACCAGAACGTCCAGGCCGCCGAAGTGGTGGACGGTAGCGTCGATCATCTGAGCGATCTGGGCCGTCTGGGTAAGGTCGGTGCGGATGAACTCCGCTTTCGCTCCCTCGGCGCGGACGAGTTCCGCAGTCTCGTTGCCGGTGGACTCATTGATGTCCACTACGGCTACGGCGGCGCCGCGTCTGGCGAATTCCACCGCGATCGCGCGCCCCATGCCCTGGCCTGCCCCGGTGACGACGCAGGAACTGCCTTCCAGCTGGCTCATGCGTTCGCTCCCAGTGCGATCGACTTCAGCTCCCGGTAGATGGTCAGGCCCTCCGGACCCATCTCCCGGCCGATGCCGGACTGCTTGTAACCGCCGAACGGCGTGCCGAAGGCTTGCGGAGCGCCGTTCAGGCTCACCATCCCGGTGCGGATGCGCCGGGCGACGGCGAGCGCCCGATCGCGGTCGGCCGACCATACCGACCCGGACAGGCCGTAGATCGAGTTGTTCGCAATGCGCACAGCTTCGGTCTCGTCGTCGTAGGGGATAAGGGCCACGACCGGGCCGAAGATCTCCTCCTGCGCGACCCGCATCGCGGTGTCGACGCCGGTCAGCAGGGCCGGGCACACGTAGTAGCCGTCGCCGAGATGGTCCGGCCGTCCGCCGCCGACGACCCGGGCGCCCTCCTGCTCGGCCAGCGAGAGGTAGCCTTCGACCCGCTGGCGCTGCCGCTCACTGACGAGCGGTCCGATCTGGGTCTGCGGGTCGAACGGGTCGCCCACCGGCAGGGCGGCGAAGGCCGCAGCGAGCGCGTCGCCGACCTCGGTGTGCCGCGCCCGCGGGACGAGCACCCGCGTCTGCGCGATGCACGCCTGGCCGTTCACCATCATCGCCATCGGCACCAGCGAGCGGGCAAAGTGCTCGAGGTCGGCGTCATCGAGGATGATGGCCGCCGACTTGCCGCCGAGCTCGAGGGTCACCCGCGCGATCCGCTCGGCGCACAGTGCCATGATCCGTCGGCCGGCGGCCGTGCTGCCGGTGAACGCGATCTTGTCCACGTCGCGCTGCCGGACCAGGTGCTCACCGACCTCCCGATCGGCCGGGACGATGCTGAGCACGCCTTCGGGCAGGCCCGCCGCGGCGAGCGCGTCCGCCAGCAGGTAGGCCGTGAGCGGCGTCTCCGGGGGCGGCTTGAGCACGACCGAGCAGCCGGCCGCCAGAGCCGGGGCCACCTTCAACGCCGGCGTACTCAGCGGCCCGTTCCACGGCGTGATCGCGCCGACCACGCCGGCCGGTTCCCGGACAACAAGGCTGTGGTTCGTGCCGTCGGTGCGCGGCTCGTCGGTCTGCTCGGCCTCGATCAGCCCGGCGTAGTAGCGCAGGTGCCGGATCGGGTTCGGGACATGCGCCCGCTGCGCGAACCAGCGCGGGCAGCCCAGCTCGCGGGTCAGCAGGTCCACGGCTGCGTCGCCGAGGTCCTCGAGGTAGTCGGCGGCCGCCCGCAAGACGGTGGCTCGTTCGGTCGGGCTGCGGTCGGCCCACACGCCCGCGTCGAAGCTGGCGCGCGCTGCTGCGACCGCGGCGTCGACGTCGGCGACCCCGGCGAGAACCACGCTGCCGAGCACCTCGCCGCTCGCGGGATTTTCGACCTTGTGCTCGGTACCGTCGACGGACGGTACCCAGCGCCCGCCCACGAAGATCTTGGAACGGCTGTACAGGTCAGGTGTCGGTGTCATCGATGGCCCCAAATCTATGGTAATGAAACTAAGCTATTATATGGACGGTGCCAGCGTCAACGGCGCTGCACCCGACTGGTCGGCGATCTCGCGCTTGCGCTGGGCACCAACCTGGAGTCCCCTGGAGTGAACCCGCGGTGCCGTGGTTAGGGCGCTGGATACCGCCGTCACCCGGCGGCTGGAGGAGAAGAGCTGATGCGCGCAGCCGTCCTGGAGAAGTTCGACAGCCCGCTGGTGGAGCAGGACGTCGACATATCAGACGTCGGTCCGGACGAGGTGCTCGTGCGCGTCGTCGCGTCCGGCATCTGCCATTCCGACCGCAGCGCCCACGTCGGCGCCCAGGACCGGCCCCTGCCGCTCATCCTGGGTCACGAGGCCTCCGGCGTCGTCATGCGAGTCGGTGCCGACGTGCGCAGCGTGCAACCCGGCGACCATGTGGCGGGCAGCGCATCGGCCCACTGCGGGGTTTGCGCCTATTGCCTGCGCGGGCTCACCCAGCACTGCGTCGACAAGGGCGTCGCCCGGGTTGGCGGCCCGCCTCGCCTGTCGCGAGCCGGGAACGAGGTCCACCCGTTCGTCGGGCTCGGCGGCTTCGCGACGCACATGCTGGTGTCCGAGCGGGCAGTCGTGCGGCTGCCCGGCGAGATGCCGCTAGATAAGGCCGCCCTACTCGGCTGTGCCGTCCTCACCGGGGTAGGGGCGGTTCGCAACCGCGCGCGGGTCGCCGCTGGCGAGACCGTCGCGATAATCGGCTGCGGGGGAGTGGGGCTCAACGCCATCCAGGCCGCCCGGCTCGTCGGCGCGTCGCGAGTCATCGCCGTCGACCTCAACCCGGCCAAGCTGGAGCGCGCCCGCCAGTTTGGCGCGACCGACGTCGTCGACGCCTCGCAGGCCGACCCCGTCGACTCCGTGCTCACCCTGACCGGCGGTGGTGTCGATCACGCGCTGGAGATCGTCGGACGCGGGTCGACCGTGGAACAAGCGTTCGCGATGACCGGCGTACGCGGCACGACCACGGTGGTCGGGGTTGCCCGGCCGGACGACATCGCGCGGCTGCCGCCGGTCATCTTCATGGCTACCGAGAAGCGCGTCCAGGGCAGCCGGATGGGTTCCGGCAACTTCCGCCTGGACGTACCGCTCTATTGCGACATGTACCTGCGCGGTCAGCTCAAGCTCGACGAGCTGATCTCCGAGGTCATCGACCTGTCCGAGGTGAACCGGGGCCTGACCGAGCTAGACGGCTCGGACGGCGCGCGCAGCGTCATCAGCTTCGATTTACCATCCGCCGATCCAGCAGTACGAACTTGGGCAGCGACGCAATGGTCACAGGGGCCACGCCAGCAGCAAAAACGGAAATATTGCTCCGGTTATAGCGGTGAATCCGGCCTAGCGGTTGATCCGGCGCATTTCAGTAGCACTTATCCGAAAAGAATAGTACCTATGGAACATTGGGCCGGTTATAACCGGCCCAATGTTCCATAGGACCGATTGCTGCGGATCACACTGGCCACACGGGCCGCGAAGGCCCCTTCAGACTCCTTAGCTCGCGGCCGGGGAGGCCGCGAACCATCAGGAAAGACGGCCTGGGGCATCTGGAAGCTGGCCATATTTTACGGCGCTGGATGCGCAGCGGCTGTCATCGACTGATGGCGGACCCGGCTACTTGACTGGTGCTCCAGTGCCACCCAGCGGGCGGCCGGGCCGGGGTCAGGCCGTGAAGCCGCCATCGACGGTGTAGACGGCACCGGTCACGAACGACGACTCCGGGCCGCACAGCCAGGCCACGAGCGAAGCCACGTCGTCTGGCGTACCGAGCCGGCCCGCCGGATGCTGGGCGACCAACGCCGCAGCGCGCTCGGCGTCCATCCGCTGCAACAGCAGCGGCGTCTCTATGTAGCCGGGACAGACAACGTTGGCACGAACCCCTCGACCGGAGTACCCCAGCGCGACACTGCGGTGCAGGCCGATCAGTGCGTGCTTGGCCGTGACGTAGCTGGGCACCCTCGCGTGGCCGCGCAGGCTCAGCACGCTGCCGAGGCTCACGATCGATCCGCCGCCGCCGCCGCCGGTCGCGAGCATGGCGCGCAGCTCGGCGCGCACGCACAGGAAGACGCCGTCGAGGTTGACCGACATGACCCTGCGCCACGCGGCGAAATCGAGGTCCGCGACCGGCCCGCCGTCGTCGGGCACCGCGGCCGAGTTGACGGCGGCGCTCAGCGGGCCGAGTTCCGCGGCGGCAAGCACCATCTCGGCCACCGATGACTCGACGCTGACGTCCGCTTCGACCGCGAGCGCCGGCCCGGCGCACCGCGCGGCCACCTCCTTGGCCCGGCTCAGGTCGCGGTCGCAGACGGCGACCGCGAAGCCGCCGGCGGCCAGCCGCAGCGCACAGGCCGCGCCGATGCCGGAACCGCCGCCGGTGACGAGGGCGACCGATCGCGAAGCCATCAGCGCGATCTCGCCAGCGTGATCGCGCGCTCGGGACAGGCGGCGACCGCCTCTTCCGCGTCGGCCAGCTGGCCCTCCGCGATCGGCATCGCCGAGCCGCGCAAGGTGACGAAGCCCTCCTCATCGTCGCTGAGCAGGTTCGGCGCGGCGTTGTAACACCGGCCGTGCCCGGTGCAGCGGTCTGAGTCGACGCGTAGTTCCGTGGCCATGGGTTCCTCCCTCGCCGGGTGCCGGTCAGCCACGGCGGCCTGCTTCGAAGAAGGCACCGCCGCCGGCGTAGTCGCCGGTCGAGAACGGCGATTCGGCGCCGATGGATGTGTAGCCGCCATCGACGATCAGCGTGTGCCCGGTGACGAACGCGGCGTCGTCGCTGGCCAGGTAGCTGACCGCCGCGGCGAGGTCTTCGGGCAGTCCGGGACGATGCCCGCCGGCGTCCTGTGTCATCACCTCGGTGACCTTATCCAGCGCGGTCGCGTTACCGAGCCGCAAGTCGGCAGTCATCGCCGAGACGACCGCGCCGGGCATCACCGCGTTGACCCGGATGCCGTGCGGGCGCAACTCGGCGGCGACCGACCGCATGAGCCCGATGATGCCGGCCTTCGCGGCGCTGTACGCGTGGTTGCCGACGCCGCCCATGACCGCGGCCGGACTGGTGGTCGCGATGATCACGCCGGAGCCTTGCGGGCGCATGACCCGCGCGGCATGCTTCATGCACAGGAACACCCCACGCAGGTCGATCGCCCAGGTCGCGTCGACCGCTGCCATGTCGGCCGTGTGGATCGGTCCGTACGCCCCGAAGACGCCCGCGTTGGCGAACATGATGTCCATCCCGCCGAACTCCGACACCGCCAGGTCCACGGCGGCGGCGACGTCGGCCTCGGCTGACACGTCGGCGCGTATCGCGCGGGCCCTGGGGCCGATGTCCTTTGCCAATAGCTCGGCGGCGTCGCCTTGGATGTCGGCCAGCACGACGCGGGCACCGTCCTGGATGAGCCGGCGAACCGTCCCCGCGCCGATGCCGCTGGCCCCGCCGGTGACGACGGCTACCCTGTCCTGCAGCCGGGCCTCGCTCATCGTGGGCTCCTCAATTCTCGTCCGCCGGTGCCGGCTCGGTACCCGGCCAGCGCACCGGCAGATCGCTGGTCAGCGACTCGCCGAGCTCACTCACCGGGACGGCGTAGGCGAACTTCACTGCACGGTTCGCGAAGCGCCACGCTCTCTCCTCGCGTTCGTAGTCGTCGTAGTAGCGGATCGCGGCGTGGATCGTCTGCTCGGCGATGTCCAGCTCGGCGTGTGACAACACGATGCCGGTCGCGTGGTCGTCATCGACGAAGCGCACGGTGTGGCCCTGCGAGGTGTGAATCGTGCGGCCGTACGCCGAGCGGATGGCCCGCAGCAGGTCGACAACCTCCTGCCGCCCGGCCGTCTCGCCCAGCTTCGCCTTGTCCGTGTACATCGCAAGCAGACCGGCGTAGTCGCTGTCGTCAATGGCGATGAAGTAGCGCACCGCCAGGTCCTGGATCTCGAGGCGGTCTTCGATACGGCGGATCCGCGTCTCGGCGTCGGGTGCGGTCATCTCGGCTCCTTAGACAGGCACGTCCTGAGCGGCTTCGCCGCAAGTCTAATACTGATTATCATTAGAATAAAATGGTTCCGACGAAGGGATCACGCGAAAGGCCCGTCCCAGGTGATCAGCTGCATGAGTACCTCGCCTCACGCAGCGTGCTGCGCCCGTCTCGTAGGTCTCGATCATGATGCACCGCCGTACAGCGCCAGGGCTCGGCGGCTGTCGCACTCCTTGACGTCACCAAATCTATAATTATGATTAGGTTCAATATCGACGCCGGGTGAAGGAGATGCCGTGACCGACCCCTCGACCGGGAACCCGGCCGTCGCGCCTGCGGGCTGCCCGATCACGCACACCGACTACCGGGTGGAGGGGCCGATCCTCGAGCATTACGCACAGCTCAACGCCGAGCGCGAGCAGAGCGATTTCCTGCTCAACGACTCGACGAAGGACCCGTTCTACATGATCCAGCGCTTCGACCATGTGCTCGAGGCCATGCAGATGCCGGAGGTGTTCAGCAACGACATCGTCAACGCGCTCGACCCGTTCATGGAGGTCCGGTTCCTGCCGAACAACCTCAACCCGCCCGAGCACACCCGGATGCGCAAGGTGCTCAACCGGTGGTTCTCGCCGGCCGCCGTACGTCGGATCGAAGAGCAGGTATACCAGCGCTGCAACCAGTTGCTCGAGGAACTCGCGCCCAAGGGTGAGTGTGACCTGGTGTCGGAGTTCGCGATCCGGTTCCCGACCGACATGTTTCTCGTCACGATCGGGCTTCCGGTCGAGGACGGCGGGAAATTCACCGAGTGGGTCGAGGCGCTGTTCGCCGGGTTCTTCGGCGGGCCGGACCCCACGCCCGCCGCCAACGCGATCACCGCCTACTTCACCGACGCCATCGCGGACCGCAAGGCGAACCCGCGCGACCCCGAGTGGGACTTTATTTCCCGGATGCTGCGTCCGGACCTGGTGGGGGACTGGCTCACCGAGGATGACCTGCTGGTCATCTGCATGACGCTGATGACCGCCGGCCTCGACACCACCCGCTCCGCGCTCGGCTACATCTTCCAGCACCTCGCGCGCGACGAACAGCTGCGCCACCGGCTCACTGCGCACCCCGAGCTCGTCCCCAAGGCCGTCGAGGAATTCGTCCGGCTCTACCCGCTCGTGGTCCAGGACGGCCGGCTGGTCATGCGGGACATCGACTTCCACGGGCTGAAGCTGAAGAAGGGCGACGTCCTGTGGCTGGGTATCGGCTCGGCCAACCGTGACCCGCGTAAGTTCCCGAACCCGGACGAGTTCGACCTCGATCGTCCGAGTCTGAGCCACCATCTCGGCTTTGCGGCTGGCCCGCACCGCTGCCTGGGGATGCACCTGGCGCGGCACGAGCTCGTCATCGCCCTGCAGGAATGGCACAAGCGGATCCCTGACTACGCCATCGCCGCCGGGGCCGAGCTGCGCGAACGCGGCGGGCAGCTCGCGCTGGTCAACCTTCCGCTCCGGTGGGCCCCCACCGCGTGAGCACCGTCGTCGTCGGCGCCTCGGTGGCCGGCGTGCGGACCGTCCAGGCGCTGCGCCGCCGCGGCTACGAAGCGCCGATCACCCTGGTGGGCGCGGAGCAGCACCTGCCCTACGACCGCCCGCCGCTGTCGAAGGATTTCCTGCTCGGCAAGCTCCGCGCGGACGACTTTCGGCTGGCCGAGCCGGACGCTCTCGCCGGACTCGGCGTGGACCTGCGGCTCGGCGTCCGCGCCACCGGCCTGGACGCCGAGCGCCGCGAGGTCCGCCTCGGCGGCGACCGGCTCAGGTACGAGACGCTGGTGATCGCCACCGGAGCCACGGCGCGCACGCTGCCGACCCATCTGGCCGGTGTCCATTCCCTGCGGACGCTAGACGACGCGGCCGCCATCCGTCGGGCGCTGGTCGCGGGTGCTCGGGTGGCCGTGGTCGGCGGCGGCTTCATCGGCGCGGAGGTCTCGTGGGCGGCTCGCCTGCTAGGCCGGGATGTGACGATCATCGACCCGCTGCCCGCCCTGATGGTCCGCGGGCTGGGCGTCACGATCGGCGCGGTGCTGGCTCGCCGGCATGCCGACAACGGCGTACGGTTGCGGCTGGGCCGCACGGTGGTGCGGCTCGAGGGCCGTCAGCGCGTGGAGCGCGTGGTCCTCGACGACGGGTCGACCGTCGATGCCGACCTGGTAGTCGTGGGTATCGGCGTGGATCCCTCGGTGGCGTGGCTGGCCGGCTCCGGTCTCGACCTCGCCGACGGGCTCATCTGCGACGCGGCGCTGCACGCCGCCGATGGCGTGTACGCGGTCGGCGATGTGGTTCGTTGGGATACACCGGCCGGCCTGCGCCGCGCCGAGCACTGGACCAACGCGGTCGACCAGGCGTCTGCGCTCGCGGTGACGCTGACCGGGGGAACCGGGGCCTACCATCCCGTACCGTACGTCTGGTCAGACCAGCTGGGCACCCGGCTGCAGGTGTGGGGCGAGGTGCGTGCGGAGGACGAGCTCGTCTACCTCACCGGCGGCCCGGACGCCGACGAATTCGTGGTGGTCGCCGGTGGCGCGGGCCGGTTGCGCGGAGTCATCGCGTTCGGGGCCCGCCGCGAGGGGCTGCGCGCGCAGCGCCTGCTGCAGGCCGGGGCCTCCTGGGAGCCGGGCCGCGGTCCGGTCGCGCCCTAGAGCCTCAGGGCTGGCCCCCGTCGACGCTCAGCACCGCCCCGGTGGTATAGCTGGAGGCGTCGCTGGCCAGGTAGATGGCCGTGCCGACGATCTCGGACGGCTGCCCGCCGCGGCGCAACGCGAACCGCTGAGCCCGGGCCGCGAACGCGTCCATGTCCCAAGACCGGCTAATGTCGGTCAGGAACGTGCCGGCCATGATCGTGTTGCAGCGAACCGTCGGCCCGTACGCCTGCGCGATCGCCACGGTCATGGCATTGAGCCCGGCCTTCGCCGCCGCGTAGGGCAGCACGTCCGGCCGCGGCCGGACCGCCGCCATGCTGCTGATATTGATGATCGATCCGCCCGCGCCCGCCGCCATCCGGCTCCCGACCAGCGCGGCCAGCCGGAAAGGCCCCTTGAGATTCACCCCGATGACCTTGTCGAAGAGCTCCTCGGAGATGTCGGTGAGCGAGTCGTAAAGCGGCGAGGAACCGGCGTTGTTGACCAGGATGTCGACCCGTCCGAACCGGTCATACGCTGCGTCGGCCAGCTCGCCGATCTCGGCCCAGTGCCCCATATGAACACCGAACGGGAAGGCCTGCCGGCCCGTCAGCCCGGTGATCTCCTTGGCGTACTCGGCGCACTTAGCGGCGTCCCGGCTGGCGATGACGACATCGGCGCCGGCCCGGGCGAAACCCTCTACCATCTGGCGGCCAAGGCCGCGGCTGCCGCCGGTGACTAGCGCTACCCGCCCGGTCAGGTCGAACAGTGCCTCAGTTCCGTCCGCCACCATAACTGCCTCTCATCGGGCGCCCGGGGGCGCTGATACTTTCCGACTTGACACACTGCCACACAGCATAATTCATTGCTATAGTTAGCATAGATATTACTACCTGGAGGCGACGACGTGACATCACCGGAGGCGGGCCTCTTCGAGCTGCCGGACCGCTACCGCGAGCTGCAGGACGAGGCGCGCGCGCTGGCCGCGTCGGCGGCCGGTATCGCCGCGGAGGCGGACGAGTCGGGCTCGGTGCACCCGGAGGTCCGGGCGGGGCTCGCCGCCAGCGGGCTCGCGGCGGTCACGGTGCCCGCCGAGTTCGGCGGCCGGTTCGCCCGCGTGGATTCCCTCGCCGTGACCGTGGTGCGCGAGGTACTGGCCGGGGTCAGCGCGCACCTGGATTCCGTGTTCGCCATGCAGGGCATCGGCAGCTACCCGATCGCGATCGGCGGCAGCGACGCGGTGCGCAAGCGGTGGCTCCCCGCGGTCGCCGGATGCGAGGCCATCGCCGCGCTGGCGCTGACGGAGCCGGAGGTCGGCTCCGACCTGAAGGCGATCACCACCACGATCAGCGAGCAGGACGGCGACCTCGTCGTGACCGGCCACAAATCGTTCATCACCAACGCCGGCGACGCGGCCTTCTACTGCGTCCTCGGCCGCGAAGGCGCTGGCTACTCTCTGGTCCTCGTGCCCGCTTCGCAGGCCGGCGTCACCGTCACGCACCCGCACCAGATCATCGCGCCGCACGTGCTCGGCGATGTGGTCCTCGACGGTGTGCGGGTCCCGGCAGATCACCGGATCGGCCAACCGGGCGAGGGCTTCCGCCTGGCCCTGGCCACCCTGGCTACCTTCCGGGTCTCGGTGGCCGGCGCGGCGGTCGGGCTCGCCCAGGCGGCGCTGGACGAGGCCGTCAGGCATACCAGCTCGCGGGAACAGTTCGGGACACCGCTGGCCCGGCTCGGGCCCGTGCCGGGCATGCTGGCCAAGTCCTGGACCGACATCGAGATGGCCAGGTCACTGACCTACCGGGCCGCCGCCGCGGCCGCCCGCGACCCGCTGGCCAACCTGTACCTATCCTCCATGGCCAAGGTCGCCGCGACCGAGATCAGCGGTCAGGTCGTCGACCGTGCCGTGCAGGTGATGGGGCGCTTCGGGCTGGTCCGGGGCAGCCTGATCGAGCGGCTGTACCGCGAGGCGCGGCCGATGCGGATTTACGAGGGCGCCACCGAGGTCATCCTGGACTCCCTCGCCAGGCAACTCATCAAGCGCCAGGCAGCTGGGAGCGAGCAGTGATCATCGACGCGCATTGCCATGTCTGGCCCGACCACATAGCGGCTACCGTGCTGGCGGGTCGGCCGGCTGACCTGGACGCCCGGCACGACGGCACGATAGCCGGGCTCGGGCGCACCATGGACGAGGCGGGCATCGACCGCGCGCTCTGCCTCGGCGTCGCGCACGCGGCCCGGACGGTGCAGCGGACGAACGAGTTCATCGGCGCGGTCGACCGGACCCGCTTCGTTCCCTTCGGCACCGTGCACCCGGAGCTGTCGCCCGCCGTGAACCTGAAGTCGCTGCAGGACAACGGTATCGGAGGGGTAAAACTCCACCCGCTGTTTCAGGACCTGTCGCTGTCCGACCCGCGCGTCGTCGACATCGCCGAAGCGCTGGCGGAGGCCGGCATCACCGTGATTACCCACGTGGGTGCCGGCGGCGACGCGGACGCCAACGACCGCGGCTCGCCCCGGTCACTGCGTGTGCTGCTGGACGCGGTGCCCGGCCTGCGGGTCATCGCCTGCCACTTCGGCGGATACCACCGGCTGGACGAGGCCGAGGAACTGCTCGTCGGATCCCGTGCTGTCCTGGAAACCTCCTGGCCGCCGAGCACCGCCGGGCTTGATCCGGCCCGTATCCGCGAGATCATCGCCCGGCACGGCGCCGACCGCGTCGTCTACGGGTCCGACTGGCCGATGACCGACCCGGCCGCAGAGATCGCCGCCATCCGCGCGCTCGGCCTGCCACCGGAGGATGAGGCCGCGATCCTAGGCGACAACCTGGCCGCCCTGCTGGGCATCTCGTAGCGGCAGGCGGCGGCGGTCCCCATCAGACCTCCCACCGCAGCGGCAACCGGTCGATCGAAAGCTGCGCGCCGCGCTCGTAGAGCTGGTCGGCAGTGGCAAGCTCGTAGTCGGGGATCCGGTTGTGCCACTCGGTAAGCGCGGCGACCAGTTCGTGGCGGGCCAGGTGCATCCCCATGCAGCGGTGCGGTCCCGCGCCGAATGCAAGGTGGTGGTTGAGGTCCGCACGGTCGATGTCGAAGCTGCGGGGGTGGGCGAACTTCTTCGGATCGTGGTTCGCGCTGGCCAGGCCCAGCCAGACGATCTCGCCCTTGCGCATGTGCAGGCCGTGAAAGTCGATGTCGCGGGTGACCAGGCGGCCGTCCATGAAGACCAGCGGGTAGAGGCGGATGAACTCCTCCACTGCCCTGGGCCACAGCTCAGGCCGGGCGGTGAGCCGGTGCCGCAGCTCGGTGTCGCCGGCGAGGTGGTGGAAGATGAAGCCGAGCGCGCTGCGCGTGGTGTCCAGTCCGGCGAGCATCGCGGTATAGCAGATCGTGATGATGTCGTCACGCGGGATCGGGACGCCGTCGAGCTCGGAGACGAGCAGCCGCGATATGAAGTCCACCTGGGTGTCGCCCGGCGCGTGCTCCCGCTCGGCGATGGCGCGGTCGAAGTAGTCGCGGATCCATGCCGTGGACGTCGCCGCCTGCTCTAGCTCGCGGCCGGCGAAGCCCTTGAAGACGTTCTCGACGTGGTACAGGAAGGCGTTGCCGTCGGATAGAGGCAAGTTCAGGGTGGCGAGGAACAGGTCAGTGGGGAACCTGATCGCGAAGTCGCTGACCAGGTCGCAGCCCCCCCTCGGACGCAGCTCTTCGATCAGCTCGACGCAGCGGCTCAGCACGAGCGGTTCGAGCCGCCGTACCACCGCCGGCGCGAACCACCGGTTCAGCACCCGGCGCATCGCCGTGTGCTGGGGCGGGTCGAGATACTGAGGGAGCAGGTCGACGGTGTGCTCTGGGGTCAGCGCGCTGATGACCTCGTTGCTAAACACGTCCGGCATCTGCAGTGCCTCGAGTACGTGCCCGTACTCGGTGATCATCCAGAACCGATGCCTGCGCGAGTCATTGATCAGGAACGGTCCCCGCTCGCGTTCGGCGTTGAGCAGTGCGTAGGTCTCGAACAGCGGTCGCGCGACGGTGTAGTCGGTATGGCTGACAGGACACCCGCTTGCCTTGCCGGTCTCGGTCATCGATCCTCCGCAGACATGCACGCCGATTCAATATAATCATGCGAATGAATTTTGGGAAATGTCAATCCCGCGCCGGAGGTGGTGGTGAACCGGCCGGCAACAGGTGACACCGCCGTCTTCTGTAGGTAACATCTCGGCTAATCATAATTATGAAATGGAGCAGATGTGAACACTGAGCAGCGGGTAGCAGTGGTCACAGGTGCGGGCCGGGGGATCGGCAGGGAATATGCCCTCGCGCTGGCCCGCGCCGGCTTCGCCGTCGCGGTCGCTGACCTGAGCCGGGCCGGCCTGCTAGAGACGGTCGGCCTGATCGAGAAGGAACAGGGCCGCGCCGCCGCATTCGTCGCGGATGTCAGTGACCAGGCCAGCATGCAGCAGCTGGCGGCCGACGTCCGGTCCGAGTTCGGCACCGCGCATGTCCTGGTGAACAACGCCGCGCTCTACCACTCGATCCGCCTGGACTCGCAGCTGGATGTGGACATCGAGTACTGGCGGAAGATGTTCGCGGTCAACGTCGAGGGTGTCCTGCTCTGCACTCAGGCTTTCGCGCCGACGATGATCGGGCAGCACTATGGCCGGATCATCAACCAGGCCTCGGTCGGTGCCTATCTGGGCGGTGGCGGCGCCTACGCCGTCAGCAAGGTCGCCCTGCTCGGCATCACCCAGGGCTTCGCCCGCGAGTTGGGTAAGCACGGCATCACCGTCAACGCGATCGCGCCCGGGCTTGTCTTCACCGAAGCCACGCTGGCCACCGTCCCCGACGCTGCCCGCGACGCGATGGTGAACCGGGCGGCCATTCCCATCCAGGGCCAGCCCAGGGACCTGACCAGCGCGCTGCTCTTCTTCGCCAGCGAGGAATCGCGCTGGGTCACCGGCCAGACCCTCATCGTCGACGGAGGGATCAGCACGCGCCTGTAGGTGGGGTGGGGCCACCGCCGCTATCCGGTCATGGAAGGCAAGAGGTTGCACGGAGTTCACTGGTGGGTCAGGAAGTGGGCGGACCTGCGGGGTGCGTCCCCGGCCGTCACGTGTGACGGCGAGGTCGTGACGTGGAGCGAGCTGGACCGGCGCGTCGACGTGCTCGCCTTCCATCTTGACTTCCTCGGCGTCGGAGCTGGTGACAGAGTCGGCTGCCTCATGCCGAACTGCGTCGAGTTCATCGTGGCCCTGCACGCGGCCTCGCGGATCGGTGCGATCTTCGTACCGCTCAACATCCGGTACACGACGGTTGAGCTCGGGTTCGCGGTCAGCCACGCCGGGCTGGCCGCTCTTGCGGTCGACGAGAGCTTCGCCGGTCTCGTGGCCAGCGCCGGCCTCCCGCTGCCCGCGGACCGAGTACTGTGGCGCGCCCGCTGGCCCGACGGGCCGCGCTGGGACCGCGCGTCGCCGGCCGGCGGGGACGACGACGGCTTCCTGCTTTTCACCTCGGGCAGCACGGGCACCCCCCGGGCGGTGCTGCACGCACAGGCCGCCTTCCTGTGGACCTCTATGGACCCCATCTTGATCCACCATTACTCCCACGACGATGTCATGGTCTCGCCGATGCCGCTCTGCTTTACCGGCGGCCTCAACGTGGCCACCGCTCTCGCGCACTGTGGCGGCGAGCTTGTGCTGATATCCGCGTTCGACGCTGACACCGCGTTCGACCTGATCGAATCACGCCGGGCGACGCTGTACCACGGTGTTCCGCTGATGTGCCAGCGGCTGCTCGACCACCCGCGCTGGACCACCGCCGACCTGTCCTCGCTACGACTGGCCCGCACGGGCGCGGCGCCGGTGTCAAGCGGCCTGATGCAGGGATGGCTGGAGCGGGGAATCCCGCTGACGCAGGGGTATGGCCTGACCGAAACCGCCGGCGCCGGCTTCACCCTGGCCCGCGAAGACGCGCATCGTTATGGCAAGTGCGGTCGCCCTAGCTTCTATGCCGAGGTTCGCCTGGTCGCGCCCGACACCGGGGAGACGGTGCCGGCCGGCGAGGTGGGCGAGATCCTGGTACGCGGGCCGCAGGTCATGCGGGGTTACTGGAAGGAACCCGAGGCCACGGCAAAGGCGCTGCGGGACGGCTGGCTGTGGACCGGGGACCTCGCCGTCGCCGACCAGGACGGGATCTACGAGATCGTAGGCCGCTCCAAGGAGCTGATTATTACCGGTGGCCTGAACGTCTACCCGGCCGAGGTGGAGCATGTGCTGCGTGCCGCACCCGGGGTCGACGACGCCGCGGTGGTAGGAGTGCCGTCGGCGCGATGGGGCGAAGAGGTAGTCGCGGTCGTCGTCGCCGGACCAACGGGAATCGATCGCGACCAGGTGCTCGCCCATGCTCGCGGGAATCTGGCCGGCTACAAGTGCCCCAAGTGGCTCGTTGTCCGCACCGAACCCCTGGCCCGCACCGCGTCCGGCAAGGTCGTCAAGGCTGACATACGGCGGCTCGCCCTTGACGCGGCCGGCCCTGGGGAACCGGCGCGGCATGGGTGAGGTGCTCACGGATCTCCGTGACGGCGTGCTCACCGTCACCCTCCACCGGCCCAGTCGGCTCAACGCCCTCAGCGTGAGCCTGCAACGTGAGCTCGCCGGGCTCTGGGCGCGGGTGCGTGGCGACGCCGGGATTCGCTGCATCGTGGTCACCGGCGCCGGCCGGGCGTTCTGCGCCGGCGCCGACGCGGCCGACCTGGACGCGATGACCGCGCCGCAGTCCCGTGATCGCGGGCGGATCGAGTTCTGCCCGGCTGCCTGCGTCGACGTGCCGGTGCTCGTGGCCGTCAACGGGCTGTGCCTGGGCGCCGGTCTCCGGCTGCTCGCCGACGCGGACATGGCGATCGCCTCGGACCTGGCCTGGTTTAGCGATCCCCACGTCAGCGTGGGCCAGCTCGGCACGCCGGTCGCCCTGGCCCTGGCCGAGAAGTGCTCCGCCGCCGCCGTCGCCCGGCTGTTCCTGTCCGGCAGCAGCTTCCGGATGCCGGCCGCCCAGGCACTGTCCGCCGGGCTGGTGAGCGAGGTCGTCGCGGCCGACGAACTCGGCCCGCGTGCCGCCGAGATCGCCGCCTCCGTCGCCGCCCAGTCGCCCGCCGCCACCAGGGCCACCGTGGCTGCACTGCGGCGCCGTCACCGCGAGGCCCTGCGGACTCAGGTCGCGCAGGCGTGGGCCGACGTAGCCCGGCAGCGAGCACACCCGGACGCCGCGGAGGGCGCGCGGGCGCTCGCCGAGGGCAGGCCCGCGCGGTGGAGCCCGTGGCGCCCGCCAGCCGGATCTGACGCGGAGGGCGCGCCGTGAGCCCGTTGCCCCGGGGTCTCAGTTTCGGGCTCGGCATGATCAGCGCGCAGCACGCTCCCCGGGACCGCAGGACGGATACCGAGATTTATGCCGGAATCCTCGATCTCTGCGCCGCTGCCGAGGACCTGGGGCTTGATGCCGTCTGGCTCTCCGAGCACCATTTCGTCGATGACGGGTACATGCCCAGCCTGCTGCCGGTCGCCGCGGCCATCGCCGTCCGCACCGCCCGGATCGTCATCGGCACGGGCGTGCTGATCGCGCCGTTCTACGACCCGCTGCGGCTGGCCGAGGACGCCGCGACGGTGGACCTGATCGCGGCCGGCCGGCTCGTGCTCGGCCTCGGGGCGGGCTACCGCGAGGAAGAGTTCAACGGGTTCGGCCGGACGCAAGACGGTCTGGGGGCGGTGCTGGACCAGGCCATCGAGATCCTCCGCGCCGGATGGTCGGACGGCACCGTGCCCGGGAGGGCACCCGGCGCCGCCCCGGTAGCGGTCACCCCCAAGCCTCATCGGGCGGGCGGTCCGCCGATCTGGCTCGGCGCCCGCAGCCGCGCCGGCGTCCGCCGTACCGCCCGCGCGGCCGACGGGCTGCTCGCGGCGCGGGTGAGCCCGGACGAATTCGCCCAGCAGGTCGCGCTCCTCGACACCGCGGCGAGCGCCGCGGGGCGTGACCTGGCCAGCCTCAGCGTGGCCGTGCACTGCCCGGTTTTCGCCTGGACCACGGCGCAGGAGGCGTGGCGCCTGGTCGAGCCGCATCTGCACTACTCGGAATGGAAGTACCGCGACATGGTCGGAGCACCGTACGGAACCCGCACGGCGCGCGCCGGCCAGCCGCCGCTGACCGAGACGGCGCGGGCCAGGATCCGGGCTGGCGCACTCGTCGGCACGCCCGACTCGGTGGCTGAGGGGATCGCTGCCTACGCGGCGGCCGCCGGCGATCACCCGTTCCACTTCATCGCCCGGCTCTACTGGCCGGGCATGGACGCCGCGCTGATGCACGAGGCGCTGGCCGTCCACGCTGAGCAGGTGATCCCCGCGGTACGTGACCGGGCTGGCCGCGGCGGGGCACGGACCTGATGGTGGCTCACCGGACGCTGGCCACCGAGCCCTGAGGACGAGCGAGGAAGGAGCCGGACCGTGCCGCACGAGACGATCAAACTCGACGTCGATGGCGCCGTCGCGACTATCACACTGAACCGGCCGGAGAAGCTGAACGCGCTCAGCCCGCAACTGCGCGGCGAACTTGAGAACGCACTCGCGGAGCTGCGGCCCGGTGACCGGGTTCGGGTGGTCCGGATACGCGGTGCGGGCCGTGGCTTCTGCTCCGGCTACGACCTGACAAGCGGCGACTCGGTCTACAATTCCGGCCTGCCGGCCTATCCGGCGCCGGGCGCCGGGCCCAGCCGCGGAGCCGGCCCGGTCCCCGCTACCGAGCTTGGTGAGTCGAGCCTGGCTCTCGATCGCGAGCGGCTGCGGGAGAGCATCGAGCGGTGGCTCGCGATCTGGAACTACCGTAAGCCGATCGTCGCGCAGGTGCACGGCCTATGCCTGTCCGGAGGTCTCGATCTCATCGGCGTATGCGATCTGGTCTACGCCTCAGACGACGCCCGGTTCGGCCATCCTGCGGCGCGGGGGCTCGGTATCCCGCCGACGATGGGCATGCTGCCGATGAAGATCGGGGCGGCGCGGACGAAGGAGCTGTTCTTCACGGGGGACACCGTGGACGGGCCCGAGGCATACCGCCTTGGCCTGGTCAACGCGGTCGTTCCGGCAGTCGAGCTCGACGAGCGGACCGCGGCACTGTGCCGGCGTATCGCCTGCACGCCGCTTGACGCGCTGACCCTGCACAAGCACGTGATCAACCGGTGGAGCGAGATCGCCGGGCTCCGCCTCGGCGCGCTTGAGGGCGCTGATTTCGACGCGATGTTCCACGTCACCCCAGCCAGCATCGAGTTTGGGCGGATCGCTGACAGGGACGGCATCCGATCGGCGCTGAGCTGGCGCGATCAGCCCTTCGACCATCCCTGACCTCGGTGTGGCCGAAGCGGCACGGTAGTAACGACAGGAGCTCAGCGAGATGGCATATGCGGAGAACGTCACGGTGATCACCGCGGACTGGATGGTCGGCGTCCTGTGCGGCGACGGGCCGGACGCGCTGTCGCCTACGGTGGTGACGGCCCTGCCCGATCCCGCCCTGCCCGAGACCGGCAAGCGGGTCATCACGGTCGGACGGCAGGCGGCGGCGTCCGCCCTCGCGCAGGACGCTCTTGGTCGCGGACGGCCCGAGCCCGTTTTCTGCTGTGCCCAGCGCGACCGCGCCGCCATCGAGTTCGCCGAGACGAGCCCGGACGGCACCCGGCGCTCCTCGATCGTGACGATGCAGCTGGCCGCTGGTTCGATCACACGGATCGTCGCATTCCGGCACGCCTACGTCCCGAGGCTGGCCGACCCGGGCGCCGCTGCGGGCACGCCAGCTGACACCGCGCAGCGGCTGGTCCGCCGGTACCTCGACGATCTTGAAGCGGGCCGGGCGGCCGAGGCCGCCGCGTGCTTTGCCGAGAACGCCATCTACAGTTTCCCGCCGCGCACGGCTGACGGGGACCGGGCCGTCGTGATCGGGCGGTCTGCGATCACCTCGATCTTCGAGGCGCGCGGCACCAATGCCGCGCGTCACCACATCAAGCACGTCGTCGGGAACGCCGCGGGAACCGACTTCGTAATCTCGGGCCGGGTGACCGGCCTGCCCGCGGGCCAGTCGGCGACGTTCGCGTCCAGCGCCCAGGTCACTGCCGGACTGATCAGCCGGTACATGGCTGCCATGTGCGTTCCCGAGGTCCCGCAGACAACAGGAGAAGGCTCATGACGCGCGTAGATGTGGGAGTGCTCAGCGGCAAGGTCGCATTGGTCACCGGGGCTGCTCGCGCGCAGGGCCGTGCCCATGCGGTCACCATGGCTCGGCATGGCGCGGACATCGTGATGATGGACATCGGTCACGACGTCGATGGCGTCCGGTATCCGCTCGGAACCGAGGCCGAACTGGAGGAGACCGCCAAGGCAGTCGAAGCGCTCGACCGGCAGGTGGTCTGGCAGCTCGCCGACGTTCGATCCCAGGACCAGATAGACGCCGTAGTGGCGGCTGGTCTTGCCGCCTTCGGGCATATCGACATCGCCATCGCCAACGCCGCGGTGTTCGACTACGGTCCGGCGTGGGAACTCACCGAGCAGCAGTGGTCGAACGTCATGGAGACCAACCTCGGCGGCGTCTGGCGAACGGCCAAGGCGGTCATCCCGGCGATGATCGACCGCGGTGGCGGATCAATCGTCATGATCTCGTCGGTCAACGGCCTGGAGGCGGCCAACGGGCATAGCCACTACGCTGCCGCCAAGCACGGAGTCATCGGCCTGATGCGCAGCATTGCCCTGGAGACGGCGCCGCTCGGCATCCGCTGCAACGCCATCTGTCCGGGCTTCGTCAGGTCAGGCATGACTGACTTCCAGGAACAGCTGGACAGGTACGCAGGCCACCCTGGCGGCACCGAGGCCGACCTCGAGCATGCCGGGCGGTCCTACCATCCGACCCGCGACCTGACCTACCTCGACCCGCAGCGCATCGCTGACGCCGCCCTATGGCTGGTGTCCGACGCGGCCGCCGCCGTCACCGGCGTGGCCCTGCCCGTCGAGGCGGGGCACCTGCTCATGCCAGGCGTCTACACCCAGGCCTGAGCTAAGGGCTTTCGGACACCGGTTACCAGAGCGACCTAGCCGGCCAGGCTTCCCACTTCGGACCTCCGTCAGATAGCGGTTCACGTCTTGCCCGACATCTAGTACTATGATGATGGTTAGTATGAATTGTGCCGAGGGCAGCAAGGAGGAGTTATGTCCGACACATGGCGGTTCGACGGCAAGGTTGCGCTGGTAACGGGAGGCGCGCGCGGTCAGGGCCGCTCGCACGCCGTCAACCTGGCCAAGCGAGGCGCCGACGTCGTGGTGCTCGACATTCTCGAACAGATCCCCTCCGTCGAGTACGACATGTCTCGGCAGGAAGATATGGACGAGACCGTTAAGCTGATCGAGGCCGAGGATCGCCGGGTCATTCCGGTCAAGGGTGACGTACGCAAGTGGGATGATGTCCAGAACGCGGTTACGGCCGCGGTCACCGAGTTCGGCCGGCTCGACCTGGTGTCGGCCAATGCCGGGATCATGCCGACCACGGGCGAGCCGTCCCAGCAGCTCGACGCGTGGCATGCGGCCATCGACACCATGCTCACCGGGGTCTACTACACCCTGCGCGCCGCCACTGAACCGATGGTCGAGTCGGGTCGCGGCGGCTCGATCGTCATCACGGGCTCGACCTCGACGTTCCAGGGCGTGGCGTTCAATCAGAAACTGCTCAACCCGGGGCAGGTCGGATACGGTGCCGCGAAGCACGGCGTGGTCGCGATCATGCGTAATTTCGCCAAGGCGCTCGGACAGTACAACGTGCGGGTCAACCTGGTCGCCCCGCAGGGTGTCCGTACTCCGATGCTCGTCAATCCCTACTTCGGGCCGTCGGTGCGCGACGGGGCCCCTCCTGGCTGGATGGCGAATGTCATGAACACCGATCTGGTCGAGCCGCAGGACATTTCCGAGGCGGTGCTGTGGTTGCTTTCCGACCAGGCCCGCTACGTAACGGGGACTTCGATAGCCGTGGATTCTGGCACGCTGATCTACTGATCTCTGGCGCTGCGCGAACCTCGGTGAACTCCGCGGCGCACGGGTAAGGACTTTCGGGCCACCCCGGCCAGGCACCAGAACCTGCTCGGATCCCTGGGCACGTCGGCGGGGGAGTCCGGCCGCCACAGCGGAATATGGACAAGTCCGGGCTCCACCAGCTCGAAGTCGCCAAACAACCCCATGATCTCCGCCCGCGACCTCGCGTGACTTTGCGTGGCGACGCTGCGGTTGAACACCTTGCCCACGGCCTGCACCACCGCCGGCTTGCCCTCCGCCGTCCAATGGCACAGCACCAGGTAGCTGCCGGGCGCCAGCGCGTCGCGCAGCGTGGCCACGGCACCCCATGGGTCGTCCGCGTCGGCGACGTAATGCAGCACCGAGACCAGCAGCAGTCCGGTCGGCTGGCTGAAGTCGACCAGCCGCCGGGTGTCGTCGTGGGCCAGGATCTTCTCTGGCTCGCGCAGGTCACCTTCGATGATCGCGGCGTTCTCGCGGCCCGCCAGGATGGTCCGGCTGTGGGCGATCGCGACCGGGTCGATATCGGCGTAGACCACCCGGGCGTCGCGGTCGGCTCGCTGAGCGACCTCGTGCACGTTGCCCTCGGTCGGTATGCCCGAGCCGATGTCGAGGAACTGGCGGATCCCGGCCGCACCGAGAAACCGCACCGCCCGGCCACCGAACGCGCGGTTGGCCCGGGCGATCGCCCGGACGTCAGGTTCGACCGCCGCGAGCGCCCGGCCGAGGTCCTGGTCGGCCAGGAAGTTGTGGCTGCCGCCGAGCAGGTAGTCATAGAGCCGGGCGATGTTCGCCCGTCTGGTGTCGACTCCTGCCGGTACCCAGTCCGGCTCGCCGGCCACGACCTGCCTCCCTACTCTCCCCAGGTGAGAAAGCGAGCGCCTCGCGCACAACCCATTGCGTGTGGGTTCGAGAAAGACGCCCTTGATGCGGTAGATTTCGTACCTGCGTGATTTCTCAGGGTAAGGGTAACGGCTGCCGTTACCGAGCCGCCACGGGGTGCATGGCCGGCGATCATGGCCCGCAGGCCGCCTCTTCCGCTCAAGTGTCCCGAAGTTTGGTGCCGATACTGGTGGAGTCACTAAGGACCTCCAATGGTCAGCCCGTGCTGCCGCAACGGCGCGAGCCGGACCTCGCGGGCCTGGCCGCGTTCACCCTGGATCCCGCAGGCCGGGTTGTTTCCTGGTCGGCGACCGCCACGGCGCTGTTCGGGCACCAGGCGCGCGCCGCCATCGGGCAGGACGTGTGCGACGTGCTGATGACCGGGCCTGGCCAGCGTGAACTGGTCGGCCATGCGCTGGCCGAGGTCGCGGCCGGGCGGGTCTGGACCGCGACCGTGGCGGGCGGTTCTCTCGGCGAGGGCCGGTTCGCGTTTCGCTGGGAGCCGATGGCGGGGCCGGGCGGCGCGGTGCTCGTGGTGGTCCAGCGGGCCTGGCCGCAGCGCGCGCCGAGCTGGCTGAGCGAGGCCACCGCCCGGATCGGCAGCAGCCTGGACCTCGCCGAGACCGCATCCGAGGTGGTCGATGCCGCCGTTCCCTGGTTCGCCGACGCGGCTGGCATCTACGTGATCGAACGCCTGCTCGCCGCCGATGAGGTCGCCTCGCCCCGGGCCGGGCTCGGTGCCGCGGTGCGGCGGCTGGCGGCCCGTCTCTCCGGCCCGGTCGAAGCCGCCACCGGCGCTGCGCTTCCCGCCGGTGAGGTAGTCGTCCTCGACGCGGACTCTCTTCGCTCCCAGGCGATGGCGACCGGGAGGCCGGTATTGTCCTCCGGCGGCGCGAAGATCGTCGTCGGCTGCACGTCGTTCCTGACCATGCCCCTGATCGCTCGCGGCGCCGTGGTGGGGTGCGCGGTGTTCGGGCGGACGGCGGCGAGCCCGGCGTTCAACCCCGGTGACGTCGCGCTGGCCGATGTTCTGGCCTCGCACGCGGCGGTGGGCATCGACAACGCCCGCCTGTACGACCGGGAGCGGCGGGCCGCGCTGGCGCTGCAGCGAGGCCTGCTTCCCGGCCAGCCTGATATCCCGGCGGGCATCGAGGTCGCGCACTCCTACCTCCCCGTCGGGGACCATGTCGTGGGCGGCGACTGGCACGACATCGTCCCGCTGCCTGACGGCCGCGCGGCGCTCATCGTCGGGGACGCGATGGGTCACGGACCAGAAGCCGCGGCGGTCATGGTGCAGCTGCGCACGGCCGCGCACACCCTGGCCGAGCTGGGCCTGCCGCCCGGGCAGGTGCTGCGCAAGCTGGACGCGATGGCCGCGGGAATGGACACGGCCGGGATGG
>Ga0302181_10000307_pt1 | contig 42994 bp, 51 predicted proteins | sample I_Palsa_E3_3_FD_198786 | JGI IMG/M metagenome (GOLD analysis project Ga0302181, IMG submission 198786) | Peat permafrost microbial communities from Stordalen Mire near Abisko, Sweden - I_Palsa_E3_3 | ecosystem: Environmental > Terrestrial > Soil > Palsa > Peat permafrost | place: Sweden...
ACGTGGCCAGGGCGGTGACGGAGATCAAGGGCGGCAAGATCGAGTTCCGCACCGACCGGCAGGGCAACCTGCACTTCGTGATCGGCAAGGCCTCGTTCACCCCCCGCGCGCTGCTGGAGAACTACGCCGCGGCGCTGGACGAGGTGATGCGGCTCAAGCCGGCTGCCGCCAAGGGCCGTTACGTCAAGAAGGCCACGATCACCACGACCATGGGTCCCGGCATTCCCGTCGACCCGAACAAGACCCGCGGCTTCATCGAGGACGAAGAGCCCGCCGCCGTCTGACGCGCCGCCAGAACCATGATCGGCGTCGGTTTTCCGCAGCATCTGCGGAAAACCGACGCCGATCCTCGTTTCCGCGCCCCCGGCCCGGACCCCCACTTGGACCCGCGCCCTGGGACCGTCCGATTTGGCGCGAGCGGGGGCGCATCGTACACTGGGTCCTGCCGAAGACCGCAGGTTGTCACGAGCCAACTGGCTCACGCTGACCGAAGGTCCCGTGAACAACGGGCATCCTGCGCAGGTAACTGAGCAAGCTTACGGTGCCCAGGCTCTTTCGCCGGGATCGTGACGAAGCCCCAGTGCGCCTGCGCCTGGGGCGTTTTGCTTTTACGGGCACTGCTTTTCCATAGGCACTGCTTCGCGCGTATCGGAGACCTATCCCGGCCCTGCCGCCGGGTGCCGGGTGAGCCCTGTGCGGGGCTCAGCGGGCGCTCGCGTAACGGTGGAGCCGGTCCGGCAGGAGAAAGGAGGCCCATGGCGAGAGCGGACAAGGTGGCTGCGGTTGCGGAGCTCACCGACCGGTTCAAGGACTCGGACAGCGTTGTGCTCACCGAGTACCGGGGACTCAGCGTTACCCAGCTCTCCCTGCTTCGTGCGGCACTCGGGGAGAACGCCACGTTCAGCGTGGTCAAGAACACCCTCACCAAGATCGCGGTGAGCGAGGCTGGTCTGGACGACCAGCTCGCCTCGCTGCTTTCCGGCCCGTCCGCCATCGCGTTCGTCGGTGGCGATGTGGTCGAGGCGGCCAAAGGCCTGCGCGACTTTTCCCGGGACAACCCGGCTCTGGTGATCAAGGGGGGCGTGCTCGACGGCAAGGCGCTCACGCCCGGCGAGATCACCCAGCTGGCGGACCTGGAGCCGCGCGATGTTCTGCTCGCCAAGCTGGCCGGCGCCATGACAGCGTCGATGGCCCGCGCCGCCGCGGTGTTCAACGCACTGCCGACGCAGGTCGCCCAGCTCGCCGAGGCCCTGCGGGCCCAGCGGGCCGAGCAGGGCGGCGCCGAGGCCGCGGCGGAGGCGCCCAGCGCGCCCGACGCGCCCGACGCGCCGGCTGAGGGCGGCAGCGAGAGCTGACCCGCTCATCAGCAGGACACGCAGGTTCTGATGGCCGAGAGCCATCGATGACACAGATAGACGCCAGGTAGACGGAGGAACCAGCACTATGGCGAAGCTCAGCACCGACGACCTGCTCGAGGCGTTCAAGGAGATGACTCTTCTTGAACTGTCGGAGTTCGTGAAGCAGTTCGAGGACACGTTTGACGTCAAGGCGGCCGCGCCGGTCGCCGTGGCGGCCCCGGCCGCCGCCGGCGGTGGCGCCGCGGCGGAGGCACCCGAGGAGAAGGACGAGTTCAACGTCACGCTCGAGGCGGCAGGCGACAAGAAGATCCAGGTCATCAAGGAAGTCCGCAGCCTCACCAGCCTGGGGCTGAAGGAAGCCAAGGACCTGGTCGACGGCGCGCCGAAGCTCGTGCTCGAGAACGTCAACAAGGAGGCGGCGGAGAAGGCGAAGGCGGCCCTCGAGGGCGCTGGCGCCACCGTCACCGTCAAGTAGGTCCCCGCGGGACCTCAAGCAGGTCCCGCAGGACCGAATCGTGCACAACGCGCCGCGGCGCGGGCCGGCTCACCCGGCCCGCGCCGCGTTCGTTCCGGCAAGAGCCGCGCCTGCTCCGGCGCTGTATCCATCGCGACCCGGTCGGCGCGCCCGTGCGCCCGCCCACTCCGGGCCGGTCCAGTATCAAAAAAATATTCTGGGGCGCGGAATGTTTGCGTCGGCGAGCTGGTTGTGCTAAGCGGTCAGAAACCACGTCTGGTTCCCGGCCTGTTCCACAGCAACACCGACGGTACCGCCCAGTGCCTGCCCACCCGGGTCGGCGCGCGATTGGCGGAGTCGCTAAAATGCGGCTCACCTGCTAAATCCAGAGGTATACCCTGCTTAGAGCCGCTCACACGTCCAGCCTTGTGTGGCATCTGTCACCGTATGAAGTCGCCCGATCTGTCGGGTTGAGGCTTGACGTTTTGGCGCTGACGAGAAATGCTGCGGAGCAGTCGTGATCCTGATAGTGGCGTATAGTTGACTAGCGGTGTGGCCCTAGGCTACACTGCTCATTTGCGCTGCACTCTAACGTCCTCGGCCTCCTCGTTCCCATACGGCATCGCCGTGGGGCGTTTGGCGTGCGTGCGGTGATAGGTCCGCCACAAGTTCGGAAGGATCCCTGTTGGCAGCATCGCGCAGCGCCTCCGCTCATGATTCTCGCCGCGTCTCTTTTGCTCGTATCCAGGAACCGCTGACGGTTCCGGATCTGCTTGCCTTGCAGACCGAGTCGTTCGACTGGCTGCTGGGTAACGACAAGTGGAAGTCCCGGGTGGAGGCCGCCAAGGCGGCAGGGCGCAAGGATGTCCCTGAGCAGTCCGGGCTCGAGGAGATCTTCGAGGAGATTAGCCCCATCGAAGACTTCTCGGGAACCATGTCCCTCTCGTTCCGTGACCATCGGTTCGAGCCGCCCAAGTACTCCTCCGAGGAGTGCAAGGACAAGGACATGACGTACTCCGCTCCCATGTTCGTGACCGCGGAGTTCATCAACAACACCACCGGTGAGATCAAGAGCCAGACGGTTTTCATGGGGGACTTTCCCCTGATGTCCGCCAAGGGCACCTTCATCATCAACGGCACCGAGCGGGTCGTGGTCTCCCAGCTCGTCCGCTCGCCGGGTGTCTACTTCGACCGCCAGGTGGACAAGACCTCTGACAAGGACATCTACAGCTGCAAGGTGATCCCTTCGCGGGGGGCCTGGCTGGAGTTCGAGATCGACAAGCGGGACGCCGTCGGCGTCCGCATCGACCGGAAGCGCAAGCAGAGCGTCACCGTGCTGCTCAAGGCGCTCGGCTGGGACGATGCCCGCATCCTCGAGCGCTTCGGCGGCTACGAGTCGATGCGCGCCACCCTGGAGAAGGACCACACCACCGGCCAGGACGACGCCCTGCTCGACATCTACCGCAAGCTGCGGCCGGGCGAGCCGCCGACCCGTGAGTCGGCGCAGGCGCTGCTGGAGAACCTGTACTTCAACTCCAAGCGCTATGACCTGGCCAAGGTCGGCCGGTACAAGCTCAACCGGAAGCTCGGCCTCGACGTCGAGCTGCGGAAGGGCACGCTGACCGAGGAAGACGTCGTCTCCACGATCGAGTACCTCGTCCGGCTGCACGCCGGCGAGGAGGAGATGAAGGTCGGCACGGGCACCATCCCGCTCGAGACCGACGACATCGACCACTTCGGCAACCGGCGGCTGCGCACGGTCGGCGAGCTGATCCAGAACCAGGTCCGGCTGGGCCTGGCCCGGATGGAGCGCGTGGTCCGCGAGCGGATGACGACGCAGGACGTCGAGGCGATCACGCCGCAGACGCTGATCAACATCCGGCCGGTCGTCGCCTCCATCAAGGAGTTCTTCGGCACGAGCCAGCTGTCGCAGTTCATGGACCAGACGAACCCGCTGGCCGGGCTGACCCACAAGCGCCGCCTGTCGGCGCTGGGCCCAGGCGGCCTGTCCCGCGAGCGGGCCGGGTTCGAGGTTCGTGACGTGCACCCCAGTCACTACGGCCGGATGTGCCCGATCGAAACGCCGGAAGGACCGAACATCGGCCTGATCGGCTCGCTGTCCTCCTACGCGCGGGTCAACGCGTTCGGCTTCGTCGAGACGCCGTACCGCAAGATCCGGGCCGGCAAGGTAACCGATCAGATCGACTACCTGACCGCCGACGAGGAGGACCGGCACGTCATCGCCCAGGCCAACACGCCGCTGGCGGATGACGGCTCGTTCGCGGAGGAGCGCGTCCTGGTCCGCCGTAAGGGCGGCGAGGTCGACCTGATCCGCCCGGACGACGTCGACTACATGGACGTGTCCGCGCGCCAGATGGTGTCCGTGGCTACCGCCATGATCCCGTTCCTCGAGCACGACGACGCGAACCGCGCGCTGATGGGCTCGAACATGCAGCGCCAGTCGGTGCCGCTGCTGCGCAGCGAGGCTCCGCTGGTCGGCACGGGCATGGAGTACCGGGCCGCGACCGACGCCGGTGACGTCATCGTCGCTGAGCAGGCGGGCGTGGTCGAGGAGGTCTGTGCCGACTTCATCACCGTCATGCACGACGACGGGACCCGCAAGACCTACCTGGTCTCCAAGTTCCGCCGGTCCAACCAGGGCACCTGCTTCAACCAGAAGCCCATCGTGGACGAGGGCGTGCGGGTGCACGAGGGGCAGGTCCTGGCGGACGGGCCGTGCACCGACAACGGTGAGATGGCGCTGGGCAAGAACTTGCTCGTGGCGTTCATGCCGTGGGAAGGCCACAACTACGAGGACGCGATCATCCTGTCCCAGCGACTGGTGCAGGACGACGTGCTCTCCTCCATCCACATCGAGGAGCACGAGGTCGACGCGCGGGACACCAAGCTGGGTCCCGAGGAGATCACCCGCGACATCCCGAATGTGTCAGAGGAGGTCCTCGCCGACCTCGACGACCGGGGCATCATCCGGATCGGCGCGGAGGTCGTCAACGGCGACATCCTGGTTGGCAAGGTGACCCCCAAGGGCGAGACCGAGCTGACCCCGGAGGAGCGCCTGCTCCGCGCGATCTTCGGTGAGAAGGCCCGCGAGGTCCGGGACACGAGCCTGAAGGTGCCGCACGGCGAGGAGGGCAAGGTCATCGGCGTCCGGGTGTTCACCCGCGAGGACGGCGACGAGCTCCCGCCCGGTGTGAACGAGCTGGTCCGGGTGTACGTGGCGCAGAAGCGCAAGATCACCGATGGCGACAAGCTCGCCGGCCGGCACGGCAACAAGGGTGTCATCGCGAAGATCAACCCGGTCGAGGACATGCCGTTCCTGGAGGACGGCACGCCGGTCGACATCGTGCTCAACCCGCTCGGTGTGCCAGGCCGGATGAACGTCGGCCAGGTTCTGGAGACCCACCTGGGGTGGGTGGCCAAGACCGGCTGGCAGGTCCAGGGCGATGACGAGGCCTGGAAGGACCGGCTGCGCAGTGCCGGGGTGGACACTGCCCCGGCCGGCACCCCCGTGGCCACGCCCGTGTTCGACGGTGCCCGCGAAGAGGAGATCACCGGCCTGCTCGGCAGCACCCTGCCGAACCGGGACGGCCAGCAGATGGTCGGCGAAAGCGGCAAGGCCAGGCTGTTCGACGGCCGCACCGGTGAGCCCTTCAAGGACCCGATCGCGGTCGGCTACATCTACATCCTCAAGCTGCTGCACCTGGTCGACGACAAGATCCACGCTCGCTCGACCGGCCCGTACTCGATGATCACCCAGCAGCCGCTGGGTGGTAAGGCGCAGTTCGGTGGTCAGCGGTTCGGTGAGATGGAGGTATGGGCGCTGGAGGCCTACGGTGCCGCCTACGCCCTGCAGGAGCTGCTCACGATCAAGTCCGACGACGTGCTCGGCCGCGTGAAGGTGTACGAGGCGATCGTCAAGGGCGAGAACGTGCCCGAGCCGGGTATCCCCGAGTCCTTCAAGGTGCTCATCAAGGAAATGCAATCGCTCTGCCTCAATGTGGAGGTGCTGTCGAGCGACGGCGCGGCGATCGAGATGCGGGATACCGATGAGGACGTGTTCCGTGCTGCCGAGGAGCTCGGTATCGACCTGTCGCGGCGTGAGCCAAGCAGCGTTGAAGAGGTCTGAGCGCGCCTGGGCAGCCCCGTACGCCGGGGCTGCCCGACCGCGCTCGTAATCCCGATCTAATTAGGATCTAACCAGGGGAAGTGCAAGTGCTGGACGTCAACTTCTTCGACGACCTACGTATCGGCCTCGCCACGGCGGACGACATCAGGCAGTGGTCTCACGGCGAGGTGAAGAAGCCGGAGACCATTAACTACCGCACCCTCAAGCCGGAAAAGGACGGGCTCTTCTGCGAGAAGATTTTCGGTCCGACCCGGGACTGGGAGTGCTACTGCGGTAAGTACAAGCGTGTCCGGTTCAAGGGCATCATCTGTGAGCGCTGTGGCGTGGAGGTTACCCGCGCCAAGGTGCGGCGCGAGCGGATGGGCCACATCGAGCTGGCCGCTCCCGTTACCCACATCTGGTACTTCAAGGGCGTGCCGAGCCGTCTCGGCTACCTCCTTGACCTCGCGCCGAAGGACCTGGAGAAGGTCATCTACTTCGCCGCGTACATGATCACCTGGGTCGACGATGAGGCCCGGCAGCGCGACCTGCCCTCGCTGGAGGCCAAGATCTCCGTCGAGCGCAGCCAGATCGAGCAGCGCCGGGACGCCGACATCGAGGCGCGGCAGGCCAAGCTCGAGGCCGACCTGGCCGAGCTGGAGGCCGCCGGGGCCAAGGGTGACGCGCGCCGCAAGGTGCGCGAGAGCTGCGATCGCGAGTGCAAGCAGCTCCGCGACCGTGCGGGCAAGGAGATCGACCGGCTCGACGAGGTGTGGAGCAGGTTCAAGGGCCTCAAGGTCCAGGACCTCGAGGGCGACGAGATGCTGTACCGCGAGATGCGCGACCGCTTCGGCCGCTACTTCCGCGGTGGCATGGGCGCCCAGGCGATCCAGGACCGGCTGGGCAGCTTCGACCTCGCCGCCGAGGCCGCCTCGCTGCGCGAGACGATCCGCAGCGGCAAGGGCCAGAAGAAGGCCCGCGCGCTCAAGCGGCTCAAGGTCGTGTCGGCCTTCCTGAACACCCGGAACAGCCCGATGGGCATGGTCCTCGACTGCATCCCGGTGATCCCGCCGGACCTGCGGCCGATGGTCCAGCTTGACGGTGGCCGGTTCGCGACCTCGGACCTGAACGACCTGTACCGCCGGGTGATCAACCGGAACAACCGGCTCAAGCGGCTGCTTGACCTGGGCGCGCCGGAGATCATCGTCAACAACGAGAAGCGGATGCTGCAGGAGGCCGTGGACTCGCTGTTCGACAACGGCCGCCGCGGCCGCCCGGTCACCGGGCCGGGCAACCGCCCGCTCAAGTCGCTGTCCGACATGCTCAAGGGCAAGCAGGGCCGGTTCCGCCAGAACCTGCTCGGCAAGCGCGTCGACTACTCCGGCCGTAGCGTCATCGTGGTCGGCCCGCAGCTCAAGCTGCACCAGTGCGGCCTGCCCAAGCAGATGGCGCTCGAGCTGTTCAAGCCGTTCGTCATGAAGCGGCTGGTCGACCTGAACCACGCGCAGAACATCAAGTCCGCCAAGCGGATGGTGGAGCGCGCGCGGCCGGTCGTCTGGGACGTGCTCGAGGAGGTCATCACCGAGCACCCGGTTCTGCTGAACCGGGCGCCGACGCTGCACCGCCTCGGCATCCAGGCTTTCGAGCCGCAGCTGGTCGAGGGCAAGGCCATCCAGATCCACCCGCTCGTCTGCACCGCGTTCAACGCGGACTTCGACGGGGACCAGATGGCCGTGCACCTGCCGCTGTCGGCGGAGGCGCAGGCCGAAGCGCGGATCCTGATGCTGTCCACCAACAACATCCTCAAGCCGGCCGACGGCAAGCCGGTGACCATGCCCACCCAGGACATGATCATCGGGCTGTTCTGCCTGACGCAGGAGGCGGAAGGTGCGGTCGGCACCGGGCGCAGCTTCGCGTCGACGTCGGAGGCCATCATGGCCTACGACCACGATGAGCTCGACCTGCAGGCGCGGATCGAGATCCGGCTGGAAAACGTCACCCCGCCCCTCGGCATGACCATGCCGGAGGACTGGGTCCCGGGTGAGCCGTTCCGGATGTCCACCACGCTGGGCCGGACGATCTTCAACGAGACGCTGCCCGCCGCCTTCCCGTACATCAACTACGAGGTCGGCAAGAAGCAGCTCTCGGTGATCATCAACGAGCTCGCCGAGCGCTACCCGAAGGTCCAGGTGGCCGCGGCGCTCGACGCGCTCAAGGACGCCGGGTTCCACTGGGCCACGCGGTCCGGCGTGACGATCGGCATCGAGGATGTCGTCGCCCCGCCGAACAAGCAGCACATCCTGGAGGAATACGAGGGCCGCGCCGACAAGGTGCAGCGTGAGTACGAGCGCGGCCTGATCACCGACGACGAGCGTCGCCAGGAGCTCATCGAGATCTGGACGCACGCGACGGCCGACGTGGCCAAGGACATGGAGCAGGCCTTCCCCGAGACCAACCCGGTCTGGATGATGGTTAACTCCGGTGCCCGAGGCAACATGATGCAGGTCCGGCAGATCGCCGGTATGCGAGGCCTGGTCTCCAACCCCAAGGGCGAGACCATCCCGCGGCCGATCAAGTCGAGCTTCCGGGAAGGCCTATCCGTGCTGGAGTACTTCATCTCCACGCACGGCGCGCGCAAGGGCCTGGCGGACACCGCGCTGCGTACTGCCGACTCCGGGTACCTCACCCGGCGACTGGTGGACGTCGCGCAGGACGTCATCGTCCGTGAGGAGGACTGCCGCACCGAACGGTCGATCGTGATGAAGATCGCCGACCGGGACGCCCAGGGCAACCCGCGGAAGCTGCCGAACATCGAGAACACCGGCACCGGCCGCACGATCGCCGAGGCCGTTGTGGTGGACGGCGTCACGATCGCGTCGGAGAACGAAGACACCACCGAGACCATGATCGAACGCCTGGTCGAGGCCGGGGTGGATCGCGTCCGGACCCACAGCGCGATGACGTGCGAAGCCAAGATCGGTATCTGCGCCAAGTGCTACGGCCGCTCGCTGGCCACCGGCAAGCGGGTAGACGTCGGCGAGGCCGTCGGCATCGTCGCCGCCCAGTCGATCGGTGAGCCCGGTACGCAGCTGACGATGCGTACCTTCCACACCGGTGGTGTGGCCGGCCAGGACATCACCCACGGCCTGCCGCGTATCCAGGAGCTGTTCGAGGCGCGTATCCCCAAGGGTCTCGCCCCGATCAGCGAGGTGGAAGGCCGGGTCAAGATCGAGGAGACCGAGAAGGCCCGGAAGATTATCATCGTGCCGGACGATGGCTCGGAGGAGATCGCCTACCAGGTCAGCATGCGGTCCCGGCTGCTGGTGTCCGAGGGTGAGCGGGTGTCCGTCGGGCAGCAGCTCGTCTTCGGCGCGGTGAACCCGCACGAGGTGCTCCGCATCCTGGGCTCGCGGGCCGTGCAGCTGCACCTGGTCCACGAGGTCCAGGAGGTGTACCGGTCGCAGGGTGTCTCGATCCACGACAAGCACATCGAGATCATCATCCGGCAGATGCTGAAGCGGGTGAACGTCCTGGAGTCGGGCGACACCGAGCTGCTGCCGGGCGAGCTCGTTGAGCGCCCGCGGTTCGAGGAGCTCAACCGCGCGGTGGTCAGCGAGGGCGGGACGCCCGCGGCGGGCCGCCCGGTCCTGATGGGGATCACCAAGGCGTCGCTGGCCACCGAGTCGTGGCTGTCGGCGGCTTCCTTCCAGGAGACGACCCGGGTGCTCACCGACGCGGCCATCCACGCCAAGTCGGACTCCCTGCTCGGCCTCAAGGAGAACGTGATCATCGGGAAGCTCATCCCGGCCGGCACCGGTATGCAGGTCTATCGGAACGTCAAGGTCGAGCCGACCGAGGACGCCCGTTCGTCGGCCTACCCGGCCGGGACCTACGCCGAGCCGGACGCCTACGCCTTCGGGCAGGGCGGCTCCGGCGAGGCGGTCCCGCTCGAGGAGTACGACTTCGGCTCCTACAACCGCTAACCCGGACGCAACGCGAAGGGGCTCCCGGCTCCGGCCGGGAGCCCTTTCCGTACCGGCCCAGCGAACCCGGGCCGGAGGCCCGGTGAGTGGCCGGTGCTGTCGGCGAGACCCGTAGCAGGACCTACGGCGAGACGGTTGTAACCGGCCAACGAGCCGGGGCCGAAGGCCTCGGCGAGCGCCGGTGTGTCGGCGATGTACCACCGCGCGGGCGCGAAGCGCGGCGGGGGGTTCTGGGGGGTCGCCCCCCCGGGCCAGCACAGCGCGGCGGGGGGTTCCGGGGGGTCGCCCCCCGGGCTAGCGCGAAATACAATCGCCACCTCCAGTGTTGTGTAGACTGTCTGAGGCACAAGGGACCTCGTGCTGGGCCTTCGTTTTGACCACTGAGGCCTGGCTGGTAACCTGTGTCTTCGTGCCTGTCACATGGCGGGTACGTATGTGTGTCAGTAGGTAGGCCGGTTTTGAACCCGCGACCCTTTGGTCGTATCGGGCGGGAACTGGATAGCCCTGACCGCTTGGTTACTCCCCGACTAGTTCCGGCTCGTAATGGGCCGGGTCTGCCCTGGGGTCGGCGACACGCCCGACCACGGGGGTCGGAAGGGGAGATGAAACCGCAGGCCAGCTGCGCCTAACCGCGCGGATTAGCAGGAAAACGCGCTTCGGTGCGCCAGGGAAGACACAGGGAAGACGGAGACTCGGTGCCCACGATCCAGCAGCTTGTCCGGAAGGGCCGCCAGGAGAAGGTGGCGAAGACCAAGACACCGGCGCTCAAGGGGAGCCCCCAGCGCCGCGGCGTGTGCACGCGTGTCTACACGACCACGCCGAAGAAGCCGAACTCAGCGCTCCGCAAGGTGGCGCGTGTCCGGCTGACCAGTCAGATCGAGGTCACCGCCTACATCCCCGGCGTCGGGCACAACCTGCAGGAGCACTCGATCGTGCTCGTCCGCGGCGGCCGCGTCCGCGACCTCCCCGGTGTCCGGTACAAGATCATCCGCGGTTCGCTCGACACCCAGGGTGTCCGCAACCGCAAGCAGGCACGCAGTCGTTACGGCGCGAAGAAGGAGAAGAGCTGACATGCCGCGCAAAGGCCCAGCGACGAAGCGGCAGCTCGTCACCGATCCGGTCTACGGCTCGCCGCTCGTCACCGCCCTGGCCAACAAGGTGCTGCGAGACGGCAAGCGGTCGCTCGCCGAGCGCGTCGTCTACGGGGCCCTCGAGGGCTGCCGGGACAAGTCGGGCAACGACCCCGTGGTCACGCTGAAGCGTGCGCTCGACAACGTCAAGCCGACGCTGGAGGTGCGCAGCCGCCGGGTCGGTGGCGCGACCTACCAGGTCCCGGTCGAGGTGCGCGCGTCGCGCAGCACCACGCTGGCCCTGCGCTGGATCGTGCAGTACGCACGGGGGCGCCGCGAGAAGACCATGACAGAGCGGCTGATGAACGAGCTCCTGGATGCGAGCAACGGCCTGGGCGCGAGCGTTAAGCGGCGCGAGGACACCCACAAGATGGCCGAGTCGAACAAGGCGTTCGCTCATTACCGCTGGTGAATGTAGAGCTTAGGGAACGAGGGCAAGTCATAGTGGCCACCAAGACAGCTGTTGATCTCGCCAAGGTCCGCAACATCGGGATCATGGCGCATATCGACGCTGGTAAGACGACGACGACAGAGCGGATTCTCTTTTACACCGGCATCAACTACAAGCTCGGTGAGGTCCATGAGGGCGCTGCCACCATGGACTGGATGGAGCAGGAGCAGGAGCGGGGGATCACGATTACCTCCGCGGCCACGACCACCACGTGGCGCGACCACACCATCAACATCATCGACACGCCTGGGCACGTGGACTTCACGGTCGAAGTCGAGCGCTCCCTGCGTGTTCTGGACGGCGCGGTCGCCGTCTTCGACGCCGTGGCCGGCGTCGAGCCGCAGTCGGAGACTGTGTGGCGGCAGGCTGATCGTTACAACGTGCCCCGGATCTGTTTCGTCAACAAGATGGACCGGGTCGGGGCGGAGTTCCACCGCTGCGTGGACATGATCGTGGACCGGCTGGGCGCGCAGCCCATCGTGGTCCAGCTGCCGTGGGGCGTCGAGGCTGACTTCCGCGGGGTCATCGACCTCGTCCGGATGCGCGCGCTGCTCTGGCAGACCGAGGGCAAGGGCGACAAGTACGACGTCGTCGCCATCCCCGACAACCACGCCGACGCCGCGCGTGAGTGGCGGGACCGCCTGCTGGAAGCCGTCGCCGAGAACGACGAGCAGATGATGGAGCTCTACCTGGAGGGCACCGAGCCCACCGAGGAGCAGCTCGTCGCTGCTATCCGGCGGGTCACCATCGCCGGGGCTGCCACCCCGGTGCTGTGCGGGACCGCCTTTAAGAACAAGGGCGTTCAGCCGATGCTCGACGCCATCGTGGACTACCTGCCGAGCCCGGTCGACGTCCCCTCCATCCAGGGGCACGCCGTGAACGACGAGGAGACCACGGTCGAGCGGCACGCCGACCCCGAGGAGCCGTTCTCGGCCCTGGCCTTCAAGATCATGTCCGACCAGCACCTCGGCAAGCTCACCTACGTCCGGGTGTACTCCGGGACGGTGGAGACCGGCTCTAGCGTGCTGAACGCGATCAAGGGCCGTAAGGAGCGGATCGGCAAGATCTACCAGATGCACGCGAACAAGCGCGAAGAGCGCAACGTCGCGGTGGCTGGCCAGATCGTGGCCGTGATGGGACTGAAGGACACGAGTACGGGTGACACGCTGTGCGACCCGAACAAGCCCGTGGTCCTGGAGTCCATGACGTTCCCGGCGCCCGTGATCAATGTCGCGATCGAGCCGAAGACCAAGAGCGACCAGGAGAAGCTGGGGACCGCGATCCAGCGCCTCGCTGAGGAGGACCCCACCTTCCAGGTGCGGACGGACGAGGAGACCGGCCAGACCATCATCTCCGGCATGGGCGAGCTGCACCTCGAGGTGCTGGTTGACCGGATGCGCCGCGAGTTCAGGGTCGAGGCCAACATCGGCCGGCCGCAGGTCGCCTACCGGGAGACCGTGCGCAAGAAGGTCGAGAAGGTCAACTACACGCACAAGAAGCAGACCGGTGGTTCTGGTCAGTTCGCCCGGGTGGTCATCAACCTGGAGCCGACCGGCGGCGACGGCGGTGGCTACGAGTTCGAGAACAAGGTGACCGGCGGCCGGATCCCGCGCGAGTACATCCCCTCGGTTGACACGGGGTGCCAGGAGGCGGCCGAGTTCGGCGTGCTGGCTGGCTACCCGATGGTCGACCTGAAGGTCACGCTCACTGACGGCGCCTACCACGAGGTGGACTCCTCGGAGCTTGCCTTCAAGATCGCGGGCTCGATGGCCTTCAAGAAGGCGTCCGCGCAGGCCAACCCGGTGCTGCTCGAGCCGATCATGGCGGTCGAGGTCAGGACCCCCGATGAGTACATGGGTGAGGTCATCGGGGACCTCAACAGTCGGCGTGGCCAGATCCAGGCGATGGAGGAACGCTCCGGAGCCCGGGTCATCAAGGCTCACGTGCCGCTGTCGGAGATGTTCGGCTACGTGGGAGACCTGCGCAGCCGCACACAGGGCCGGGCGGACTACACCATGCAGTTCGACTCTTATGCAGAGGTGCCGCCCAGCATTGCCAAGGAGATCATCGCCAAGGCCCGCGGCGAGTAGGCAGAAGGAAACGTAAGGAAATCACGGCGCCCGACGGGAGCGCCTGGCCCCACTGCGGTGGGGCGGATCGCAACGAGGAGACACCAGTGGCGAAGGCCAGGTTCCAGCGGACCAAGCCGCACGTAAACATCGGCACCATTGGGCACATCGACCACGGCAAGACGACACTGACCGCGGCGATCACCCGGGTGCTGCACGACAAGTACCCCGAGCTCAATCCCTTCACGCCGTTCGACCAGATCGACAACGCGAAGGAAGAGAAGGAGCGCGGGATCACCATCTCGATCTCGCACGTCGAGTACCAGACCGCGAAGCGCCACTACGCCCACGTGGACTGCCCCGGTCACGCCGACTACATCAAGAACATGATCACGGGTGCCGCCCAGATGGACGGGGCGATCCTGGTCGTGGCCGCCACCGACGGCCCGATGCCGCAGACGCGCGAGCACGTGCTGCTCGCCCGCCAGGTCGGCGTGCCGTACATCGTCGTGGCGCTGAACAAGGCGGACATGGTCGACGACGAGGAGATCCTCGAGCTCGTCGAGCTTGAGGTCCGGGACCTGCTCACGGAGTACGAGTTCCCCGGCGACGACGTGCCCGTGGTTCGGGTGTCGGCGCTCAAGGCGCTCGAGGGCGACGCCGAGTGGGGCGAGAAGGTTTCCGAGCTGCTCGACGCTTGCGACGAGAGCATCCCGCAGCCGGTGCGCGAGATCGAGAAGCCGTTCCTGATGCCCGTGGAGGACGTCTTCTCCATCACCGGCCGCGGCACCGTCGTGACCGGCCGGGTGGAGCGCGGTGTCATCAAGACTGGTGAGACCGTCGACATCATCGGCATCAAGGAGAAGGCGCAGACCACCACCGTCACCGGTGTGGAGATGTTCCGCAAGATCCTCGACGAGGGTCAGGCCGGTGACAACGTGGGGCTGCTGCTCCGCGGCATCAAGCGCGAGGACGTGGAGCGCGGCCAGGTCGTCATCAAGCCGGGCACCAACACCCCGCACACCGAGTTCGAGGGCCAGGTCTACATCCTGTCCAAGGACGAGGGTGGACGGCACACGCCGTTCTTCAACAACTACCGCCCGCAGTTCTACTTCCGGACCACGGACGTGACCGGCGTCGTCTTCCTGCCTGAGGGCACGGAGATGGTGATGCCGGGCGACCGGACCGACATGCGCGTTGAGCTGATCCAGCCCATCGCCATGGAAGAGGGCCTGCGGTTCGCGATCCGGGAGGGTGGCCGCACCGTCGGCGCCGGCCGGGTCACGAAGATCATCAAGTAAACGGCTGTGACTGAGCGGCCGGGCCAACCGGCCCGGCCGCTTACCACGCCAGGGGACAGCGGCATCGGCATCACGGAAGCGAAGGACAACTAAGCCAATGGCGGGACAGAAGATCCGCATCCGGCTCAAGGCATATGACCACGAGGTCATCGACAACTCGGCGCGCAAGATCGTCGACACGGTGACCAGGACCGGCGCGCGCGTCGCGGGCCCTGTGCCGCTGCCTACCGAGAAGAACGTGTACTGCGTCATCCGCTCACCGCACAAGTACAAGGACTCGCGAGAGCACTTCGAGATGCGGACGCACAAGCGGCTGATCGACATCATCGATCCGACGCCGAAGACGGTCGACTCGCTCATGCGCCTCGACCTGCCTGCCGGCGTCGACATCGAGATCAAGCTCTGAGGACGCACCGACATGGCCAAGCAGATGAAAGGCATCCTGGGCACCAAGCTCGGCATGACCCAGGTCTTCGACGAGAGCGGGCAGGTTACGCCCGTCACCGTCGTCAGGGCCGGCCCGTGCGTCGTCACCGCCGTGCGTACGCCGGACCGTGATGGCTACTCGGCCGTCCAGTTCGGCTACGGCGAGATCGACCCGCGCAAGGTGAACAAGCCGCTCGCGGGGATCTTCGCCGGGGCGGGCGTGACGCCACGCCGGTACCTCGCCGAGCTGCGTACGGACGATGCCTCCGAGTACCAGGTCGGCCAGGAGGTCACGGCCGAGGTCTTCGAGGCCGGTCAGCTTGTCGACGCCACCGGTACCAGCAAGGGCAAGGGCACGGCCGGCGTCATGAAGCGGCACGGATTCAAGGGCCTCAGCTCCTCGCACGGTACCCAGCGCAAGCACCGCTCGCCCGGTTCCATCGGCGGCTGTGCCACGCCGGGCCGGGTCTTCAAGGGCATGCGCATGGCGGGCCGGATGGGCGCCGTGCGGACCACCGTGCAGAGCCTCACCGTGCACTCGGTCGACACCGACCGCGGGCTGCTGCTGATCAAGGGCGCGGTCCCGGGTGCGGCCGGTGGCCTCGTCTTGGTCCGCAGCGCCGCCAAGGCGCCCGCCGCGAAGGAGGCCTGATGACCGCCGTCAACATCGTCGGCCTGTCCGGCAGCACGAGCGAGACCGCTGAGCTGCCCGACGAGATCTTCGACGCCAAGGTCAACATCCCGCTGATGCACCAGGTCGTGGTGGCGCAGCTCGCGGCGGCCCGGCAGGGCACGCACGCGACCAAGACGCGCGGCATGGTCCGCGGCGGCGGCAAGAAGCCCTACCGGCAGAAGGGCACCGGCCGGGCCCGGCAGGGCTCGCTGCGTGCCCCGCAGTACGCCGGCGGTGGCACGGTGCACGGCCCGCAGCCGCGCTCCTACGCGCAGCGCACCCCCAAGAAGATGAAGGCGGCCGCGCTGCGCGGCGCCCTGTCCGACCGGGCCCGGCACGGCCGGGTGCAGGTCGTGACCGGGTTCGTCGACGGCGACCTGCCGCGGACGAAGGACGCGCTGGCCGTGCTGAGCTCGGCCACCGGCACCGCCCGCGGCGCCAGCGTGCTGGTCGTCGCGCGCCGTGGCGACGAGCTGACCTGGAAGAGCCTGCGGAACGTCCCGGGGCTGCGGCTGCTCGCCGACACCCAGCTCAACACCTACGACGTGCTGGCTGCCGATCACGTGGTCTTCACCGCCGAGGCGCTGGAGGCCTTCACCAGCCGGGGCAACGCGACGGGTAGCGAGGAGGCAGCCCAATGAGGGGCAGCGACAATCCCAGGGACGTCCTCTTGCGGCCAGTGATTTCCGAGAAGAGCTACGGCCTGCTCGATGAGGGGAAGTACACGTTCATCGTGGCGCCGGACGCCAACAAGACCGAGGTCCGCCTGGCCGTCGAGGAGGTCTTCGGCGTCAAGGTGACCGGGGTGAACACGGTCAACCGGCGGGGCAAGCGCCGCCGTACCCGGGTGGGCTGGGGCAAGCGGCCGGACACCAAGCGGGCGATCGTCACCCTCGCCGAGGGCGACCGGATCGACATCTTCGGCGGCCCGGTCCGGTAGCGGCAGGCACGATACAGGAGATTTGAGCACTCATGGCTATCCGTAAGTACAAGCCGACCACGCCGGGACGGCGCGGTGCCAGCGGCTCCGACTTCGCCGAGATCACCAGGGACGAGCCGGAGAAGTCGCTGGTGCGTCCGCTGCACTCCAAGGGCGGCCGCAACGTGCACGGCCGGATCACCACGCGGCACCAGGGCGGCGGGCACAAACGCGCCTACCGGCTGATCGACTTCCGGCGGCACGACAAGGACGGTGTCCCGGCCAAGGTCGCGCACATCGAGTACGACCCGAACCGGACCGCCCGTATCGCGCTGCTGCACTACGCCGACGGCGAGAAGCGCTACATCATCGCCCCCCAGGGCCTGTCCCAGGGGAACCGGGTGGAGAACGGCCCCACGGCCGACATCAAGCCCGGTAACTGCCTGCCGCTGCGCAACATCCCGACCGGCACGGTGGTGCACGCCATCGAGCTCCGGCCGGGCGGCGGGGCCAAGATTGCCCGGTCGGCCGGGTCCGGCGTCCAGCTGCTCGCCAAGGAGGGCGCTTACGCCCAGCTCCGGATGCCCTCGGGCGAGATCCGGCGGGTGGACGTGAGCTGCCGGGCCACGGTCGGCGAGGTCGGCAACGCCGAGCAAGGCAACATCAAGCTCGGCAAGGCGGGACGCAACCGGTGGAAGGGCAAGCGCCCGTCCGTGCGCGGCGTCGCGATGAACCCGGTTGACCACCCGCTCGGCGGCGGCGAGGGCAAGAGCTCCGGCGGGCGCCATCCAGTCAGCCCCTGGGGCCAGCCCGAAGGGCGTACCCGGCGGGCCCACAAGCCCAGCGACCGGCTCATCAGCCGTCGCCGGAGCAGGAAGAAGCGGTAGGAGCAATAGCCGATGCCTCGTAGCCTTAAGAAGGGCCCTTTCGTCGACGACCACCTGCTGAAGAAGGTGGACACGCAGAACGAGAAGGGCAGCAAGAACGTCATCCGGACGTGGTCCCGGCGCTCGATGATCATCCCGGCCATGCTGGGTCACACGATCGCCGTCCACGATGGCCGTAAGCACATCCCGGTGTTCATCACTGAGTCGATGGTCGGCCACAAGCTCGGGGAGTTCGCGCCCACGCGGACGTTCCGCAGCCACGTGAAGGACGATCGGCGCAGCCGGCGCTAGATCCAGTTGACGCAGAGACGGAGATACTGATGGAAGCGAGGGCAAAGGCGCGCTACGTGCGTGTCACGCCGCGGAAGGCCCGCCGTGTGGTGGACCTGATCCGCGGGATGCCCGCCGAGGAGGCCCAGGCGGTGCTCGCCTTCGCGCCGCAGTCCGCCAGCGGCCCGGTCGGCAAGGTACTGGCGAGTGCGATCGCCAACGCGGGTGGCGGCGACCGGCGGTCCGACCGCGGCGCGCTCGTGGTGAGGCGGGCCTGGGTCGATGAGGGGCCGACGCTCAAGCGGTTCCGCCCGCGGGCCCAGGGCCGGGCCTACCGGATCAACAAGCGCACCAGCCATATAACGGTGATCGTCTCTGACGAGGCCAAAGGAGGGACTCGCTAGTGGGACAGAAAGTGAACCCGCACGGGTTCCGGCTTGGCATCACCACCGACTTCAACAGCACCTGGTATGCCGACAAGCTGTACAAGGAATACGTCAAGGAAGATGTGGCGATCCGCCGCATGCTGCAGCGCGGCATGGAGCGGGCTGGCATCTCCAAGGTCGAGATCCAGCGGACCCGGGACCGGGTCCGGGTGGACATCCACACCGCCCGCCCGGGCATCGTCATCGGCCGCCGTGGCGCCGAGGCGGACCGGATCCGCACCGACCTGGAGAAGCTGACCGGCAAGCAGATCCAGCTGAACATCCTTGAGGTCAAAAACCCTGAGATCGACGCCCAGCTCGTCGCGCAGGGTGTCGCCGAGCAGCTGTCCAGCCGGGTGTCCTTCCGGCGGGCCATGCGCAAGGCGATGCAGAGCGCGATGAAGGGCGGTGCCAAGGGTATCCGGGTGCAGTGCTCCGGCCGCCTCGGCGGTGCGGAGATGTCGCGCTCGGAGTTCTACCGCGAGGGGCGGGTGCCACTGCACACGCTGCGCGCGGACATCGACTACGGCTTCTACGAGGCCCGCACCACGTTCGGCCGCATCGGCGTGAAGGTCTGGATCTACAAGGGCGAGGCGCTCGCGACCCACGCGGCGCGCGAGGCGGCGGCTGCCGCGCTGCGGGCCGGCGGCCCGCGCCGGGACCGGCCGGGTGGCCCCGCACCGCGTCGCGGCCGCCAGGACCGTCCGGACCGTCCGGACCGCCGCGAGCGGGGCGACCGTCCCGACCGTGGCCCCGGTGGCGCCGGCGGGCCCGCTGCGGCCCCGGCCGAGGCCCCGGCCAGCGCGTCGGCGAGCCCGGCGGGCGCAACCGGAGCGGAGGGTTAGTCATGCTCGTTCCACGCAGAGTCAAGCACCGTAAGCAGCACCGGCCGCCCCGTAGGGGTCAGGCCAAAGGCGGCACGAGCGTGGCCTTCGGCGAGTTCGGTATCCAGGCGCTGGAGCACTCCTACGTGACCAACCGGCAGATCGAGGCGGCCCGTATCGCCATGACGCGGCACATCCGCCGTGGCGGGAAGGTCTGGATCAACATCTTCCCGGACCGGCCGCTGACCAAGAAGCCGGCCGAGACCCGGATGGGCTCCGGCAAGGGCTCGCCCGAGTGGTGGGTGGCCAACGTCAAGCCGGGCCGGGTCATGTTCGAGCTGTCCGGTGTGTCCGAGCCGGTCGCCCGGGAGGCGCTTCGCCGGGCGATCCACAAGCTCCCCATGAAGTGCAAGGTCGTAACGCGAGAGGGCGGTGAAGCTTGATGTTCAACCACAAGCTCCCCATGCTGTGCTTGCTGAAGACCTGCAAAGTCGTTACCCGAGAGGGCGGTGAGGCGTGATGGCAACGGGCCTGACCGCCAACGAGCTGCGGACGTCCACCGAGGACGAGCTGGGCAGCAAGCTGACCGAGGCCAAGGAGGAGCTGTTCAACCTCCGTTTCCAGGGCGCCACCGGCCAGCTTGAGAACCATGGGCGGCTGCATGCCGTCCGCAAGGAGATCGCCCGCATCTACACGGTGATGCGGGAGCGCGAGCTCGGCATCATCGTGGAGCTTTCCGATGAGGACGCCGAGCAGGAGGCGGACACCAATGAGTGAGAACACGGGGACCGCTGCCAGCCGGGACACGGCCCGCGGTTACCGCAAGGCCCGGGAGGGCCTGGTGACCAGTGCCAGGATGGACAAGACCGTCGTGGTCGAGGTCGAGGACCGCGTGAAGCATCCCAAGTACGGCAAGGTCATCCGCCGTACCAAGAAGTACCAGGCACACGACGAGGCCAACACCTGTGGCATCGGCGACCGTGTGCTGCTGATGGAGACCCGGCCGATGTCGGCCACCAAGCGGTGGCGCGTGGCCGAGATCCTCGAAAAGGCCAAGTAGGTAACTCGCCGGCCACGATGCCCGGCGTGAGGAAGCAGGAGTTGACGTGATCCAGCAGGAGTCGCGGCTCAAGGTCGCCGACAACACGGGTGCCAAGGAGATTCTGTGCATTCGTGTGCTCGGCGGTTCGGGCCGGCGATACGCGGGCATCGGCGACGTCATCGTGGCTACCGTGAAGGACGCGCTTCCCGGTGCCGGCGTGAAGAAGGGCGATGTCGTCAAGGCGGTCGTCGTGCGCACCCGCAAGGAGCGCCGCCGCGGTGACGGCTCCTACATCCGCTTCGATGAGAACGCCGCGGTCCTGATCAGGGACGGCGGGGACCCCCGCGGTACCCGTATCTTCGGCCCGGTCGGCCGCGAGCTGCGTGAGAAGCGGTTCATGCGGATCATCTCGCTCGCGCCGGAGGTGCTCTAGTGAAGATCAAGAAGGGCGATCACGTGATCGTCGTGGCGGGCAAGGACCGCGGCCGTGAGGGCACGGTCATCGCCGCCTACCCCGAGCGCCAGCGGGTGCTGGTTCAGGGCGTGAACATGGTGAAGAAGAACACCAAGGTCACCCAGGGCATGCGCGGGACCAAGGAAGGCGGCATCGTCCACGCCGAAGCGCCGATTCACGTGAGCAACGTGCAGATCGTCGAGCCGGACACGAAGAAGCCGGCCCGCGTCGGCTACCGCGTTGACGAAGACGGCAAGAAGGTCCGGGTTTCCCGGCCGAGCGGTAAGGACATCTGATGCCAGCAGCGACGAGAGAGGCGAGCCCGGCTGCGCCCCAGCCGGCCGTGCCGCGCCTCAAGGAGCGCTACCTCAGCGAGATCGCGCCGGCGCTCCGGGATGAGTTCAAGTACGGCAACGTCATGCAGACGCCCGGCCTGGCCAAGATCGTGGTCAACATGGGTGTCGGCGAGGCGGCCCGGGACGCCAAGCTGATCGAGGGCGCGGTCCGCGATCTGTCCCTCATCACCGGGCAGAAGCCGGCCGTGGCCCGGGCGAAGAAGTCCATCGCCCAGTTCAAGCTGCGCGAGGGCATGCCGATCGGCGCGCACGTGACGCTGCGCGGCACCCGGATGTGGGAGTTCGCCGACCGGCTGCTGACGATCGCACTGCCGCGGATCCGTGACTTCCGCGGCCTGTCGCCCCGTCAGTTCGACGGCCGCGGCAACTACACGTTCGGCCTGACCGAGCAGCTGATGTTCCATGAGATCGACCCCGACCGGGTGGACCGGCAGCGCGGGATGGACATCACCTTCGTCACGACCGCAACCAACGATGAAGAGGGCCGCTCGCTGCTGCGGCGCCTCGGTTTCCCCTTCAGGGAGGGTTGATAGTGGCGAAGAAGGCGCTGGTGGTCAAGGCCAACCGGAAGCCCAAGTTCGCGGTGCGCTCGTACACGAGGTGCACCCGCTGCGGGCGGCCGCGTGCCGTGTACCGCAAGTTCGGTCTCTGCCGTATTTGCTTCCGCATGATGGCGCACAACGGAGAGCTGCCGGGCATCACCAAATCCAGCTGGTAGTCCACGGGCGGCCGCCGTGCCTCGGCGGCCGCCGATGAGGAAAGAGACCGACCCCTGGGTGCGCGCCGCGCACCCACCGACCACACCGTAGGTCCGTACCGCCCGGGCAGGCAGCCGGGGCGGAGGACGGAAACCGCGGTGAGGAGGGCCATCAGGCCATGACGATGACCGACCCGATCGCAGACATGCTGACCCGTCTGCGCAACGCGAACTCCGCGTACCACGACACCGCTTCCATGCCCTACTCCAAGATCAAGTCTCACATCGCCGAGATCCTCCAGCAGCAGGGCTACATCGCCGGCTGGTCGGTGGAGAGCGCCGAGGTGGGCAGGAAGCTCGTGCTCAACCTCAAGTACGGCAACTCCCGCGAGCGCTCGATCGCCGGCATCAAGCGGGTGTCCAAGCCGGGTCTGCGGGTGTACGCGAACAAGGACCATCTGCCGAAGGTCCTGGGCGGGCTGGGCGTCGCGATCATCTCAACGTCCAACGGCCTGATGACCGACAAGCAGGCACACAAGCGTGGCGTGGGCGGGGAAGTCCTCGCCTTCGTCTGGTAAGAGGGGAGTCAGCTATGTCACGAATTGGACGGCTCCCCATCGAGGTCCCCAGCGGCGTCGATGTCGCCATCGACGGGCAGGACGTCACCGTCAAGGGGCCGAAGGGGACGCTGAGCTACGGCGTGCCGGAGCCACTGACGGTTGTCCGCGAGGACGGCACGGTCAAGGTCACCCGGCCCAGCGACGAGGGCAAGATCCGGGCCCTGCACGGCCTGTCGCGCACGCTGATCGCCAACATGGTGACCGGGGTGACCGACGGTTACCGCAAGACCCTGGAGATCGTCGGGGTCGGCTACCGGGTCCAGGCCCGGGGGCAGAACCTCGAGTTCGCGCTCGGCTACAGCCACCCGGTGACCGTGGCGCCCCCGGAGGGCATCACCTTCCGGGTGGAGGCGCCCACCCGGTTCGTCGTGGAGGGCATCGACAAGCAGCAGGTCGGCGAGATCGCGGCCAAGATTCACAAGCTGCGCAAGCCCGACCCGTACAAGGGCAAGGGCGTGCGGTACCAGGGCGAGCAGATTCGCCGCAAGGTCGGGAAGGCTGGGAAGTAGCCATGGCTAGCACGAAGACCAGGTCGCGTGCGCGCAGCGGGCGGCGGCTGAGCGCCCGCTCCGCGGCACAGGCCAAGCGGCACCTGCGGGTGCGAAAGAAGGTCACCGGCAGCCCGCTGCGGCCCCGGCTCGTCGTTAACCGTTCCGCGCGGCACATGTTCGCGCAGATCGTCGACGACACCGCGGGCCGCACGCTGGCGTCCGCGTCTTCGCTGGATGCGGACATCCGCGGCGGTGACGGCGACAAGACGGCCAGGGCCCGCCAGGTCGGCGAGCTGCTGGCGCGGCGGGCCTCCGAGGCCGGCATTACGGCTGTGGTGTTCGACCGTGGCGGTTACGCCTACCACGGCCGATTGGCGGCACTCGCCGATGCCGCCCGGGAAGGCGGGCTCGATTTCTGATGGCCCCCATGAACGTAATACCTGAGATGAGGATGAACTAATGCCAGGAGCTCCGCGGCGCGGTGGCGGCGGCGGCGAGCGGCGGGAACGCCGTGACGACCGACGTGGAGGCGGGGCCGACAAGCAGCCGGCCTACCTCGAGCGCGTGGTCACTATCAACCGGGTGGCCAAGGTGGTCAAGGGTGGCCGCCGGTTCAGCTTCACCGCGCTCGTCGTGGTGGGTGACGCCAACGGCATGGTCGGCGTCGGTTACGGCAAGGCCAAGGAGGTGCCCGCGGCGATCGCCAAGGGCGTCGAGGAGGCCAAGAAGCACTTCTTCCGGGTACCGCGTATCGCCGGCACCATCCCGCACACGGTGCAGGGCGAGGACGCGGCCGGTGTCGTGCTGCTGAAGCCGGCCAGCCCCGGTACCGGCGTCATCGCCGGTGGCCCGGTGCGCGCCGTGCTCGAGTGCGCGGGCATCCATGACGTGCTCTCCCGCTCGCTCGGTTCCTCCAACCCGATCAACGTCGTGCACGCGACGGTGGCGGCGCTGAAGGGCCTGAGCCGGCCGGAGGAGATCGCGGCCAAGCGCGGCCTGCCCATCGAGGACGTCGCTCCGGCGGCGATGCTCCGGGCCCGTGCGGCGGCGGCTAGCTAGGCGGGAGCAGCAGCATGGCACAGTTGAAGGTCACTCAGATCAAGTCAGAGATCGGTGGTACGCGGCCGCAGCGTGATTCGCTGCGCTCGCTCGGCCTGAAGCGGATCGGGCAGGTTGTCCTCAAGCCGGACAAGCCTGAGTTCCGCGGCATGATCCAGGCCGTTCGCCACCTGGTAAGCGTGGAGGAGGTGGACTGACATGCCACCAGCCAACCCAGAGAAGGAAGACGCCGCGCAGGAGGACGCTCCCAACGCCGCCAGGGCCGGGAGCGCCAGTGAGACGGCGGCGAAGAGCCCGTCGGCCGCGGCGCCCCCGGAGTCTCCGGAGGGCCGGGAAGGCGCCACCGGCCGCGGCCTGAAGCTGCACCACCTCAGGCCGGCACCGGGGGCGCGCACCGCCAAGACCCGGGTCGGCCGCGGTGAGGCCTCCAAGGGCAAGACCGCGGGGCGCGGCACCAAGGGCACCAGGGCGCGCAACACGATGCGCCTGGGCTTCGAGGGCGGCCAGATGCCGCTGTACCGGCGCGTGCCGAAGCTCAAGGGCTTCTCCAACGCCGGGTTCGGCACCACCTACCAGGTGGTGAACACGGGCCGGCTCGCGGAGCTGTACCCCTCGGGCGGCGACGTGACCCCGGACGACCTCGTGGCCAGGGGCGCCATCCGCAAGGGCGAGCGGGTCAAGGTGCTCGCCGACGGCGACCTCTCGGTGGCCCTGCGGGTGAGCGCGCATGCGTTCTCCGCGTCGGCGCGGGAGCGGATCACCGGCGCCGGCGGGTCCGTCACGGAACTCTGAGCGTGTCCCATCCGTTTCCCTTAGTAGTTTTCGGAGCGCCCGCCGCAGGCGGGCGCTCCGACCTTCTGGAGAAGACAATGCCGGAACTGCCGGGTAGGATACGGAAGCCGCACGGCTGGGTGATACCGATCAATCGAACCGAGGGCTGCGCATGCTGACCGCGTTCCTCCGGGCCTTCCGGACGCCAGACCTGCGCAAGAAGCTGCTCTTCACAGTCGGCATCATCGCGCTGTTCCGCTTCGGGGCGGCCGTACCGACCCCGGGCATCTCCGAGAAGGCGATCACCTACTGCGCAGGCGTCGAGTCGAGCACCGGCGCGGCGCAGGGCGTCTACCAGCTCATCAACCTGCTGAGCGGTAACGCGCTGCTGCGTATGTCGGTGTTCGCGCTCGGCATCATGCCATACATCACCGCCAGCATCATCCTGCAGCTGCTCACCGTGGTCATCCCGCGGCTCGAGGCGCTGAAGAACGAGGGCCAGGCGGGCACGGCCAAGATCACCCAGTACACCCGGTACCTGACCATCGGGCTGGGCGTGCTGCAGTCCACCGGGTACGTGGAGCTGGCCCGGTCGGGCCGGCTGTACCCGAACTGCAGCGAGAACCTCATCCCGAACTCGTCGGTCTTCACCATCGCCACCATGGTGATCACCATGGTGTCCGGCACCGCGGTCATCATGTGGATGGGCGAGCTGATCACCGACCGCGGCGTCGGCAACGGCATGTCGGTCATCATCTTCACGCAGGTGATCGCGGTCATCCCCGGCGGCCTGCTGGAGATCTACCGCACCAAGTCGGCGTTCATCACCGGCATCACCGTGGTCGTGCTGATCGCGATCGTCGCGTTCATCGTGTTCATGGAGCAGGCGCAGCGGCGGATCCCCGTGCAGTACGCCAAGCGGATGGTCGGCCGCCGCATGTACGGCGGGACATCCACCTACATCCCGCTGAAGGTCAACCAGGCCGGGGTCATCCCGGTCATCTTCGCCTCGTCCCTGCTGTACATCCCCCAGCTGGCGGCGTCGCTGTTCGGGAACCAGAACAGCCCGCAAGGCTGGGTGGCCTGGGTCGACCGCTACTTCGCGCAGACCGACTCGGCCCTCTACATGGTCATCTTCTTCCTGCTCATCATCGGCTTCACGTACTTCTACGTGTCGATCACCTTCAACCCGACCGAAGTCGCCGACAACATGAAGAAGTACGGTGGCTTCATTCCCGGTATCCGGCCCGGCCGGCCTACCGCCGAGTACCTGAACTACGTGCTCACGCGCCTCACCGCGCCCGGTTCGCTGTACCTGGCGACGATCGGGCTGATCCCGATGGTGGCGTTCGCGTTGATGAACGTGAGTAACGAGATACCGTTCGGGGGCACGAGCCTGCTGATCATGGTCGGCGTCGGCCTGGACACGGTGAAGCAGATCGAGAGCCAGTTGCAGCAGCGCAACTATGAGGGTTTCCTCCGGTAGTGCGCATCGTCCTCGTCGGGCCCCCCGGAGCGGGCAAGGGGACACAGGCCCAATTCATCGCATCGCACCTGGCGATCCCGAAGATATCGACAGGTGATATCTTCCGGCACAACGTCACCAACGGGACGCCGCTGGGTGTGCAGGCCAAGGAGTACATGAACCGCGGCGACCTGGTGCCCGACGAGGTCACCATCGCCATGGTCCATGACCGGCTCGGCGAGGACGACGCCCAGGCGGGCTTCCTGCTGGACGGCTTCCCGCGGAACGTGCCGCAGGCCGAAACGCTGAAGAAGATGCTCACCGACTGGGAGACCCGGCTCACCGTCGTCCTCGAGCTGGTCGTGGACGAGGACGAAGTGGTCCGCCGGCTGTCCGGGCGCCGGACCTGCCGGCGGTGCGAGCGGGTGTGGCACATCCTGTTCGACCCGCCCACCCGGGACGGGATCTGTGACGCCTGCGGCGGTGAGCTGTTCCAGCGGGACGACGACCGTGAAGAGACCGTCCGGCACCGCCTCGAGGTGTACACCAAGCAGACCGCGCCGCTGGTCGCCTACTACGCCGACGAGGGCATCCTGATCGGGATCGACGCGACCGGGCCGGTCGAGGAGATCACCGAACGTGCGCTGGCCGGGCTGCGGCCGTTCGCTCGCTGACGAGGCCGTTGACGAGCCCGTTGATGAGGAGGCCAGGACGAAATGGGAGCGGCGCGGATGAGGTCCAGGCCCGGCATCGAGATCAAGACCCCGGAGCAGATCCGGTCGATGCGGCAGGCCGGACTGGTGGTGGCCCGCACCCTGGCCGTCCTCCGCGAGGCGGTCAGGCCCGGCGTCAGCACCGCCGACCTGGACGAGCTGGCCGAGCGTGAGATCCGGGGGGCGGGGGCGACCCCTTCCTTCCTGGGCTACCACGGATACCCGGCGTCGGTCTGCACGTCGGTCAACCAGGTCATCGTGCACGGCATACCCCGCCCGGACACGGTGCTGCACGAGGGGAACATCATCTCCATCGACTGCGGCGCCATCGTCGACGGCTGGCACGGGGACGCAGCCCTGACCGTCGGCGTCGGGGAGATCGCCCCGGAGCTGGCCCGGCTGCTGGAGGTCTGCGAGACCTCGCTGTGGCAGGGACTGGCCCAGGCGCAGGTGGGCGGCCGGCTGACCGACATCTCTCACGCGGTCGAGGCGACCATCCAGGCCGCCGGATCGTACGGGATCATCGAGGAGTACGTGGGGCACGGCATCGGCAGCGCCATGCACATGGAACCGCCGGTGCCCAACTACGGCCGCCCTGGCCGCGGGCCGCGGTTGCGGGAGGGGATGGCCATCGCGGTGGAGCCGATGGTCGTGCTCGGCCGCGCCGAGACCGAGACGCTCGAAGACGAGTGGACGGTCGTCAGTGCGGATGGCAGCTACGCCGCGCACTATGAGCACACGGTCGCGATCACCCCGGAGGGTCCCTGGGTGCTGACCGCGGAGGACGGCGGGACGGCCGGATTCACCGCCATCGGCCAGCCGTCAGTTGCCGTCCGGGCACCCGAAGAGGCACTCTCAGAAGAGAGGCCCCGGCGCTAGGCCCCGGGCTAGCGCTGGCCACCGCCGGCCAGCGGCCGGCGGGATCACCCGGGCGGCCCCGGACGGTCCGGGCGACAGGTGAGGAGGACGCCGATGCCGGATGCACGGATCCGCGCTTCCGACGCGGACCGGGACCGGGTCGTGGCGCTCCTGCAGGAGCACCACGCGGCCGGGCGGCTGACGGCGGAGGAGTTCAGTGAGCGGATCGACGCGGCGCTGCGGGCCCGGACCCTCGGTGAACTGGATGAGCTGCTGGCCGACCTGCCGCACATTGACCTGAAGCGCTACACGCTGCCGGATGCCTCGCTGCACCGGCCCCCGGCCCAGGGCCTGCTCCCGGCCGCGGGCATAAAACCGGGCCCGCATCGCTTATATGCCAAGGACGGGCATCCTGAGCCGGCGGCGTGACCGCTGCCGGGCCCGCGGTGTGATTCAGGGCGCGCCGTGGTTCCGGGCGGGCAGTTCAGTTCGCATTGGTGACGCGGATCGCGTAAACTCGCACACGGCCTGTGGGCTGTTCTTCTCGCGTAGCTCTACCGCGAAGCAACGTCTGCTCGGCCGTACCGATCCTGTCGATACGGATCCCGTATCGGCGGGCCCTGTGAGTCCGGCGGAGTGCAGGACGTACGCACCGTACTTCTCAGGCAACCCGCTCAGGATACGTAGCAATGCGACGCCGTGCGCTGTGCGCGGCCGAGCCGGATAGTGAAACGCGGAGGACATGCCCAAGAAAGACGGCGCCATCGAGATTGAAGGCACGGTTGTCGAGTCCCTGCCAAACGCCTTCTTCAAGGTGGAGCTAGACAACGGGCACCAGGTTCTCGCTCACATCAGCGGGAAGATGCGGATGCACTACATCCGTATCCTGCCTGACGACCGGGTCGTGGTTGAGCTCAGTCCCTATGACCTGAGCCGCGGGCGGATCGTGTACCGGTACAAGTAAGACGAGCAGCGAAGAGCACCGTGAGCGGGCCGTCCACCACGGGCGGCCCCATGAGGAGACGCAGGCCGTGAAGGTCAAGCCGAGTGTCAAGAAGATCTGCAGCAAGTGCCGCATCATCCGCCGCAACGGCCGGGTGATGGTCATCTGCTCAGATCCGCGGCACAAGCAGCGCCAGGGTTAGGGCCCTGGCCTCATAACTGAAAACGCGTACCGCAGTCCCGTGACCGCCACCATGGTCACGGGACATCCCCCGGGGGAGGCCGGGGCTGGCTCGGGCAGGGTCAGGAAGCGGCGCGAAGGACCTCCCACCTACCGAAGGAGAACTGCCCAACGTGGCACGCCTTGCCGGCGTTGACCTCCCCCGCGAGAAGCGGATGGAGGTCGCGCTCACCTACATCTACGGCATCGGCCGTACCCGGGCCCTGGAGACGCTGCAGGCGACTGGGGTCAGCCCCGACGCCCGGGTCCACGAGCTCGGCGAAGACGACCTGATCCGCCTCCGGGACTGGATCGATGCGACCTACCGGATCGAGGGTGACCTGCGCCGTGAGGTCCAGGCCGACATCCGGCGCAAGATCGAGATTGGCTGCTACCAGGGGATCCGGCACCGCCGGGGGCTGCCCGTGCACGGTCAGCGGACGCAGACCAACGCGCGCACCCGCAAGGGCAAGAAGAAGACCGTGGCCGGCAAGAAGAAGGCCGGCAAGAAGTAGTAGTCCGCGAGGACCGATCACCTCAGGAGTTAAAAGCAGATGCCGCCGAGGAGCCGCAATGCGGGCGCCAAGAAGGTGCGCCGCAAGGAGCGGAAGAACGTTGCTCATGGGCACGCGCACATCAGGAGCACGTTCAACAACACGATCGTCTCAATTACCGACCCGGCCGGAGCCGTCATCGCATGGGCGTCTTCCGGGCAGGTCGGGTTCAAGGGTTCGCGCAAGTCGACGCCGTTCGCCGCGCAGATGGCCGCCGAGGCCGCCGCGCGCCGCGCGATGGAGCACGGCATGCGCAAGGTCGACGTCTTCGTCAAGGGTCCTGGCTCGGGCCGGGAGACCGCCATCCGGTCGCTGCAGGCGACCGGCCTGGAGGTCGGGTCGATCCAGGACGTCACCCCGGTTCCGCACAATGGCTGCCGGCCGCCGAAGCGGCGCCGGGTCTGAGGGAGAGTTACAGAGCAGATGGCTCGAGACACGGGCGCGGACTGCAAGCGCTGCCGCCGCGAGAAGATGAAGCTGTTCCTGAAGGGCGCCAAGTGCGACTCGCCGAAGTGCCCGATCGAGATCCGGCCTTACCCGCCGGGTGAGCACGGCAGGAACCGCCCCAAGGAGAGCGAGTACCTTCTCCAGATCCGCGAGAAGCAGAAGGCCCGCCGGATGTATGGCGTGCTGGAGCGGCAGTTCCACAACTACTACGAAGAGGCCACCCGCCGGCACGGCCGGACCGGCGACAACCTGCTCCAGATCCTGGAGAGCCGCCTGGACAACGTGGTGTACCGGGCCGGCTTCGCCAAGAGCCGGGACATGGCCCGCCAGCTCACCACACACGGCCACATCACGGTCAACGGCAAGAAGGTTGACATCCCTTCCTACCGGGTGGCCGAGAACGACATCATCGAGGTCCGGCAGAAGTCGCGCGACATGACCCCGTTCGTCGTGGCGCAGGCCGAGGCGGGCGAGCGTCAGGTTCCCGCGTGGCTCGAGGTCGTCCCGGACCAGATGCGCATCCTGGTGCACGCGCTGCCGATCCGGGCGCAGATCGACACGCAGGTTCAGGAGCAGCTCATCGTTGAGCTTTACTCGAAGTAACCAGCTAGCTTCCCCCCGGCCCTGCCGGGGGGAGCCGGCGGCCACGCGGTCGCCGGCACCATCGCGACGTCAAATAGCGGGCGTCGCGGGACTGAATCGCGACGTCAAATAGCGGGCGTCGCGGGAAGGAAGGCACCACATGCTTATCGCTCAGCGTCCAACCCTGACGGAAGAGCAGATAGGTGACGCCCGGTCCAGGTTCGTCATCGAGCCGCTGGAGCCGGGATTCGGTTACACCATCGGCAACTCGCTCCGCCGCACGCTGCTGTCGTCGATCCCCGGAGCGGCCGTTACCAGCATCCGCATCGAGGGCGTTCTGCACGAGTTCTCCACCGTGCCGGGCGTGAAGGAAGACGTCACCGACATCATCCTCAACCTCAAGGGCCTGGTCGTCTCCTCCGAGCACGACGAGCCCGTGGTGATGTACCTGCGCAAGCAGGGGCCGGGCCAGGTCACCGCGGCGGACATCACGCCGCCCGCGGGCGTCGAGGTCTACAACCCCGAACTGCACATCGCCACGCTGAATGGCAAGGGCAAGCTCGAGATGGAGCTCACCGTCGAGCGCGGTCGCGGCTACGTCTCGGCCACCCAGAACAAGCAGCCGGGCCAGGAGATCGGCCGGGTGCCCATCGACTCGATCTACTCCCCGGTGACCCGGGTGAGCTACAAGGTCGAGGCCACCCGTGTCGAGCAGCGGACCGACTTCGACCGGCTGATCCTGGATGTGGAGACCAAGTCCTCGATCCGGCCGCGGGATGCGGTCGCCAGCGCCGGTAAGACGCTTGTCGAGCTGTTCGGGCTGGCGCGCGAGCTCAACGTCGACGCCGAGGGCATCGACGTGGGCCCGTCTCCCACGGACGCGGCCCTGGCCGCGGACCTGGCCCTGCCGATCGAGGACCTGAACCTCACGGTCCGGTCGTACAACTGCCTCAAGCGTGAGGGCATCCACACCGTCGGCGAGCTCGTGTCGCGCAGTGAGCAGGACCTTCTGGACATCCGCAACTTCGGTGCGAAGTCCATCGAGGAGGTCAAGCAGAAGCTGATCGACATGGGGCTGGCCCTCAAGGACTCCCCGCCCGGGTTCGACCCGAGCAGCGCGGTGGACAACTACGCGCCGGACGAGGACGACAGCTACGTCGAGACCGAGCAGTACTGACGCACGTCTAGCCAGCAACTGACACCGAAAGAGGAAACGAATGCCCACGCCCACCAAGGGGCCGCGGCTGGGCGGCAGCTCGGCCCACCAGCGGCATATTCTGTCGAACCTGGCCACCGCGCTCTTCGAGCATGGGCGGATCACCACGACCGAGGCCAAGGCGCGTCGGCTGCGTCCCGTCGCCGAGCGCCTGATCACGTTCGCGAAGCGGGGCGACCTGCACGCACGGCGGCGTGTGCTCACGGTCGTGAACGACAAGGGCGTCGTGCACTCGCTCTTCACCGAGATCGGGCCGGGTTTCGCCGAGCGTGCGGGCGGTTACACCCGGATCACCAAGATCGGGCCGCGCAAGGGCGACAACGCCCCGATGGCCGTGATCGAGCTGGTCCGGGACGAGGTGACGTCCCGGCCGCGCCGGCGGATCCGCCGGTCGCGGGACGAGGCGCCAGCGGCCGCTCCCGCCACCGAAGCCACGGAGACGGCCGGGGACACCCTGACCGCCGAAGACGGTGCCGCGTCGGCTGCCGCCAGTACCGACACGGCCGATGAGGCCGGGTCTGTTCGGGCTGAGGTTGGGACGGCGGCCGATGCGAGCCGCACGGACGAGGAGTCTGCGGACGGGGAGTCCGCGGAGCCCGCGTCGGCGGACAGTGCAGAGTCCGGCTGACCGATCGCATCCGACGGGCTGTCCCAGCATTGGGGCAGCCCGTCGCTGCGTCTGCGGGCCGCGAGATCCAGCCGAGGGGAGATCAGCCAGGTGAACACCGACGCTGCGCTCGTCCGGCTGCGGCTGGACCTGGCCTACGACGGTTCCGGCTTCTCCGGCTGGGCCGCCCAGCCCGGGCGGCGGACCGTGCAGGGGGTCGTCGAAGAGGCCCTCGGCCGGGTGCTGCGGCTGCCCGCGGCGGCCCGGCTGACGGTCGCCGGGCGGACGGACGCGGGGGTGCACGCGCGTGGCCAGGTGGCGCACGCCGACGTGCCCGCCGGTGCCTGGCATGCCGCGGTGGACAGCGCAGGCCGGGCGCTGGCCGGGGTGCTGCCGGGCGATGTCCGGCTGCGCGGTCTGGCCCCGGCCCCGGACGGCTTCGACGCGCGGTTCTCCCCGCTCTGGCGCCGGTATTCGTACCGGGTCTGCGACGACCTGGCCACGGCGGACCCACTGCGCCGGAACGAGACCCTGTGGTATCCGCGACGGATCAGCCTGGACCGGATGAACTCCGCGGCCGCCGCCTTGGTCGGTGAGCACGATTTCGCCGCCTTCTGCCGTCGGCGGGAAGGAGCGACCACCGTACGGCGGGTGCTCCGGCTCGACTGGGCGCGCGACGATGACGGGGTGGCCGTGGCGGCCGTAGTGGCCGATGCGTTCTGCCACAACATGGTCCGGGCGCTGGTGGGGGCGCTGCTCGTGGTGGGGGAGGGGCGCCGGGAGCAGAGCTGGCCCGGCCGGGTGCTGGCGGCGGCCATCCGTGATTCCGCCGTGCGGGTCGTGCCGCCGCACGGTCTCTGCCTGGCCGAGGTGCGCTATCCGCCTCCGGCAGAGCTCGCCGCCCGGGCGGCCGAGACGCGCCGGGTCCGGTCCGCCCCCCTGGCCTGACGCCGCCCGGGTCGTGCTGGCAGGGTGCTCCTGGCCTTGGCGGCCTACCGCGAAGCTCTATCCGGGACTTCCCGTGGCCTCGGGCTTGCCGTTGACCATGCGGTTGCTCAGCGCGATGTTCGCGCTGCCGGAGATCAGATCCGATGCGAACTGCTCCAGCTGGTTGCGCTGCGTCTGGGTCGACGGGGCCTTCAGGTTCGCGAACTCGGCCCAGATCAGGATCAGGTAGTGGCCCTTGTACTCGGCCTGGACAACGCCCGTCCCCTGGCTCAGGTTCTTCGTCGGCCCGGTCGTGCCGTTCAGCGGGGTGACGAAGTCGGTTGATCCGGACGCGTTCCCGGCCTTGGCGGCATCGTTGGCGCTGGACAGGTTCACCACGCCGATGGTGCCCATCATGGTCTGATCGCCGGAGATGTAGCTGGCCCGGACCACCTGAGTGCAGCCGTACACCTTAGCCGCGTTCTGCAGCTGCGTGCCGAACAGGCCCTGGTCGCAGTTGGTGTCAGCCCGGTCGGTGGTTCGGACGAAGGAGCTGCCGTTGATCAGGAACTGCGCGGGGTACAGCTCGGCGACGGTCAGCGGCGCCGTGTCCGTGGCCCGGCTGGTGAGGTAGCCCCACTTGCCGAGCTTGGCCCCGCCGGAGGTGACGGACGCCGTGGGCGTGGGCAGCTTGGGCGCGGACGCCGCCGTGGCCGGATGTCGCGAAGGCCGGCCCAGCAGGACGTAGGCCGTTGCGGCGAGGACGGCGACGACCACCACCGCGGCCGCGGCGGCCAGGATGGCCGTCCTGTTCCGCGATCCGCGGGCCGCCGCCTTCCGGGCGGTGGCCCGCCCGGGCCCGCTCTGCCGGGGCTGGTCCGGCCCAGGCCTCGCACCACCCGGCGGACCGGGTTGCGGGCCGCCGCCCGGGCCCTCTGATCTCCAGCCGTCGGCCTCGTCCCGGCCGGCGATGGCGAAATCGGCCCGTTCGTAGCCGCCGGCGTACCGGGCGTCCTCATCGTGACCGTTCGGCGGGTAATCGTGGCCGCTCGTCACGTAGTCGTAGCCCTCGCGGCCGTCACCCTCCGCAGGGCCGTGCCAGTCACCGTTATCGTCGAACCGGCCGTACGGTGCGTCCCAGTGCCCGCTGCCCTCTCCCCAGGGCCGCGCCGCCCTGCCGTCCCCCGGATCCCAGCGTTCGTCCTGATCCCAGTGCTCACCTTGATCCCAATGCTCACTTTGACCCAGGTGCCCCGCACCGGCGCCGGGGTGGCCGCCCTCATCGGCGCGAGCCCATTCGCCGGTCTGGCTGCCTGCCCATTCCCCGGTGCGCCCGGGTTCTCCCCAGTCGCCCTCGCCGGACCAGTCGCCGGCCCCGGCCGGATCCAGCGTTCCGGTGGACTCCCATTCCGCGACCGGCGCGGCGTCCCAATGACCGGTGGCGCCGTGCCCGGTGCTGGCCGGGGTGTCCCCAGTGCTGGCCGGGGTGTCCCACTGCCCGGATGTGGCGGCCGTGTGCTGGTCGCCACCCCCTGGATGATCGTTCCAGGTGTCGAAGTCGTGCCCGGGGTAGCTGGGGTCGGGCTGGCCCGGCACAGGCGGGAAGCCGCGAGCCGGACCGCGGGCGGCCTGGCCGCCCGTCCAGGGGGCGGCAGCCCACTCGCCGCTGCCGTAAGCCGCTTCGTCGTCGCCGGGGCCCGCACCGGCGGTGCCGCCGGGCGCGCCCGCGCCGTTCGCCGCGCCCGGCTGCAGCGCGGCGGGAGACGAGTATGACCGAGGCCGGCCGGACCGCTGGCTCTGCCAGCCGTCGGACGTTCGAGAGCCTTCCGTGCCCCGGTGTCCCATAAAAGTGAGGCTATCGTTCTGCTCCGGCGCGGCAAGGTGGTCGCGATATTTTTCCGTTACACTTAGTCACTGTACGCTCCCAGAAAGTCTGATGTCACAGCTTTCCCTGGCGGGACGCCGCCGCGGGTCTCCGGCCCCCTTCCGGCCGTGCCTCCGGCGCCGTAATCCACTTGCTTTGCCAAGCACGCTTGACAGCGAGTATTCTTTGCATTCGCGTCCATGTGTTGTGAGCATGCACGTGGCGCCCGGGCAGGCGGTTCCGCTTGCGGGCGCGGCCGATGCGGTCGGTCTCCATTCCGGTGGCCACCGCGATACGGGTTCCTCATCAGAGTCCCACATGCGAAAGGCTCGACTGTGCGCACGTTCAGTCCGAAGGACAGTGACATCACGCGGCAGTGGCACGTTATTGACGCGTCCGATGTCGTTCTCGGCCGGCTGGCCAGCCAGGCCGCCGTGCTCCTACGCGGCAAGCACAAGCCGATCTTTGCCCCGCACGTGGACACCGGCGACTTCGTGATCGTCATCAACGCGGACAAGATCGCCCTCACCGGCAACAAGCTGGAGCAGAAGCGGGCGTACCGGCACTCCGGTTACCCGGGTGGACTGCGGGCGGTCGGCTACGCCGAACTGATGGAGAAGCACCCCGAGCGCGCGGTCGAGAAGGCCGTGCGGGGCATGCTCCCGAAGAACTCGCTGGGCCGCAAGACGCTCCGCAAGCTCAAGGTGTACGCGGGGCCGGATCACCCGCACCAGGCTCAGCAGCCGGTGCCGTTCGAGATCACCCAGGTTCCGCAGTAAAGACCACCCAGGCCGCGGGCCGGGGCCGCACGCCCCGTCCGTGGCGCGCAGAGATGACCGCCGAGCAGACGACAGCTCAAGGCCAGGAAGCACGAGGAAGTAACCGTGGCTGAGCCCACAGGGGTAGAGACGCCCGTCGATGACGCAGGCGTGGCAGGCGCTGGCTTCGGGGAGTTCGAAGGAGCCGACGTTCCCACCGAGTACACCAGCGAGACGCCCGCGGACGCCGCCGGGCAGCCCGCGCGCCGTCCGGTGACCACCGGCCAGAGCGCCGGGACCGGGCGCCGCAAGGAAGCGATCGCGCGGGTCCGCATCGTCCCCGGCACGGGGCAGTGGCAGATCAACGGGCGGCCCCTGGAGGGGTACTTCCCGAACAAGGTGCACCAGCAGATCGTCAGCGAGCCGCTGGTCACCCTGGGCGCGGAGGGCCAGTTCGACGTGATCGCCCGGATCAGCGGGGGCGGGGTCACCGGGCAGGCGGGCGCGCTGCGGCTCGGTGTCGCGCGGGCGCTGATCCTGATCGACGTGGAGAACCGTCCGGCGCTGAAGAAGGCCGGTTTCCTGACCCGCGATCCCCGGGTGAAGGAGCGGAAGAAGTACGGCCTGAAGAAGGCCCGCAAGGCACCGCAGTACTCCAAGCGTTAGTACGCCGGACGCGGCGGCCGCTACCGGCGCTGAGCGCCGGTGCCCGGAGTCCTGGTAGTCCGGGCACCGGCATTGCGCGTCTTGTATCTAAACGGGAACCTCGCCGACTTGGAGCTAACTTCATGGGCCGTCTGTTCGGTACTGACGGTGTCCGGGGGATCGCAGGCCGTGAACTTACGGCGCAGCTGGCCCTTGATCTGTCCGTAGCGGCCGCGTACGAGCTCGGCCTGCGGGACCCTCAGCGCCCGGACGGCGCGCCCGCCCGCCCGCGTGCTGTCGTGGGCCGGGATCCGCGTGTCTCCGGTGAATTCCTCGAAGCCGCGGTCGTCGCCGGGCTGGCCAGTTCCGGGGTCGACGTGCTGCGGCTCGGGGTGCTCCCCACGCCCGCGGTCGCCTATCTGACCAAGGCCCTGGACGCTGACTTCGGCGTGGTCCTGTCGGCCAGCCACAACCCGGCTCCGGACAACGGGATCAAGTTCTTCGCCCGGGGCGGGCGCAAGCTTCCCGACGCCGTCGAGGACCGGATGGAGCGCTTCCTGACGCAGAGCCGCCCGGACGGCCTGCCCGCCCACGGATTCGGGCGGGTGACCGACGCCGAGGCAGAGCAGGAAAGCTATCTGCAGCACCTGCTGGCGTCCCTGGGCGACGGGCCGCTGCCGGTCCGGCCGCCGCTGGCGGGCCTGCGGGTGGTGGTCGACTGCGCACACGGCGCTGCCTACACCATCGCGCCCGAGGCGCTGCGCCGGGCGGGTGCCGAAGTCATCGCGATCGGCGTGCAGCCCGACGGCTACAACATCAATCAGGGCTGCGGCTCGACCTGCCTGGACGCTGTGGCCGCGGCCGTCCAGGCCCAGGGGGCTGACGTCGGCATCGCGCACGATGGGGACGCGGACCGCTGTCTGGCGGTCGACGCCGACGGCCAGGTGGTGGATGGTGACCAGATCCTCGCGGTGCTGGCTACCCACCTCAAGGAGGAAGGCCAGCTCGCCCGGGACACGGTCGTCGTCACCGTCATGTCGAACCTCGGTTTCCGGCTGGCCATGAGCGACGCGGGCATCCAGATCGTCGAGACCCCTGTCGGGGACCGGTACGTCCTGGAAGCCATGCTGGACGGGCACTACGTCCTTGGCGGCGAGCAGTCCGGCCACATCATCCTGGCCAGGCAAGCGACGACCGGGGACGGCATCCTGACCGCCCTCCAGCTTCTCGCGGTGCTGGCCCGCCGCGGCGTGACGCTGGCCGAGGCGGTCAAGGTCATGACCCGTTACCCGCAGGTCCTCATCAACGTCCCCGCGGACAAGACCCGCGCCGCTGACTTCCCCGAGATCGACCGCGCGGTCGCAGCGGCCCGGGACGAGCTGGGTACGTCCGGCCGCATCCTGGTCCGTCCCAGTGGCACCGAGCCCGCCATCCGCGTCATGGTCGAAGCCGTAGACACCGCCCAAGCCGAGTCCATAGCCCGCCGCGTAGCCGAAACCATCAGAACCGTACTCGCCTAACCAGCCCAGCGAACCGGGCCTTCAGGCCCGGTGAGTGGCCGGTGTGTCGGCGAAGTACCACCGCGCGGGCGCGGAGCGCATTCGGGGGGTTCCGGGGGGTCGCCCCCCGGGCTAACACAGCCCTAATACCCTTAACCCGTGATCATGGGCATCGGCGTCGACATCGCGGACGTCGCGCGGCTGGCCGCCGCGCTGGACCGTACCCCGGCCCTGGCCGAGCGCCTGTTCGTCGACGCCGAGCGCGGCCTGCCTGTCACCTCGCTGGCCGCCCGCTTCGCCGCCAAGGAGGCGCTGGCCAAGGCGCTCGGCGCGCCGCCCGGGCTGCGGTGGACCGACGCCGAGGTGGTCCGCGAAGACAGCGGGCGTCCCGCGCTGCGGCTCCGCGGTACGGTGGCGGCCGCGGCGGACCGGCTGGGCGTGGCGCGCTGGCACCTGTCGCTCAGCCACGACGGCGGCGCCGCGGTGGCCATGGTCATAGCCGAAGGTCCCAGCTGAAGGCCCACTGAAAGGGAGGCGCTCCGCATGCGCGATGCGCACAACGTCGCCAAGGTCCGCGCGGCCGAGAGCGAGCTGATGGCCGCACTGCCCGACGGGGCCCTCATGCAGCGAGCCGCGGCGGGCCTGGCTTCGGTGTGCGCGACACTCCGCGGCCCGGTGTACGGGTCGCGGATCGTGGTGCTGGCCGGCAGTGGGGACAACGGCGGGGACGCGCTGTACGCCGGGGCCCGGCTGGCCCGGCGCGGAGCCGGTGTACTGGCCGTCGCGGCCGGGCCCCGGATCCATGAGGGCGGTTCGGCTGCCCTGCGCGCGTCCGGCGGCCGGATCGTTTCCGGCGAAGCGGCCGCCGAGGCTGCCATCGGCCGGGCTGATCTCATCCTGGACGGGATGCTCGGGATCGGGGGCCACGGAGGGTTGCGGGAGCCCTACGCGGGCCTCGCCGCCCTGGCCGCCCGCTCAACCGCGACAGTGGTCGCCGTGGACCTGCCCAGCGGCGTCGACGCGGACACCGGCACGGTCGACGGGCCCGCGGTGCAAGCCGACGTCACCGTCACCTTCGGTACCTGGAAACCCGGGCTGCTCGTCGATCCCGGCGCCGCGCACGCCGGGGTGGTCGAGCTGGTCGACATCGGACTGGGGCCGCACCTTGATGCGCCGGACGTCGTCTCGGCGCAAGCTGCGGACATCGCCGCGATGCTGCCCGTCCCCACGGCCGACTCTGACAAGTACCGCCGGGGTGTCATCGGCGTCGTATCCGGCAGCGAGCTCTTCACCGGCGCGGCCGTGCTGTCTGTCGGCGGCGCCATCCGCGGGGGCGCGGGTATGGTCCGGTTCGTCTCCGCCCAGTCGGCCGTGGAGGTCGTGCGGCAGTGGTGGCCGGAGACCGTGATCACCGTCCTCCCGGCGGAGCCCCCCGGCGGCAACCGGTTCGCGGAGACGACGGCGGAAGATTTCCTCGCCTCGGTGGGGCGCGTGCAGGCCTGGGTGGCCGGCCCGGGCATGGGCACCGGCGATGATTCCGCCGAGCTGCTGCGGGCGGTACTCGGCACGGATCTGCCGGTCCTCGTCGATGCGGACGGCCTGACCGTGCTCGCTGAGCACCGGGACCTGCTGCCGCGCCAGGCGCCGACGCTGATCACACCGCACGCCGGTGAGCTATCCCGGCTCACCGGTGCCGACCGCGCCGACATCGAGGCGCAGCGCCTTCGCCGCGCCCGGGACGCGGCCCGCCAGCTCGGGGTGACGGTCCTGCTCAAGGGCTCCACGACGGTCATCTGCTCACCGCCCGACGGTCCCGGCCTGCCGGATCTGGTCAACTCCACCGGGACGCCCTGGCTGGCCACTGCCGGTTCCGGTGACGTCCTGTCCGGCCTGGCCGGGTCGCTGCTCGCGCAGGGCCTGGCGCCGGCCGCGGCCGCGCAGGCGGCCGCCTTCCTGCACGGGGTGGCGGCCCGCCGCGCGGCCGCCGGTGACCTGGCCGGTACGGCGCCCGGTGCTGAGACGGCCCTCGACGAGGCCGTGGGAGACGGGCCGTCGGTCGAGGGTGCACCCATCGGCGCTGCCGACGTCGTCCGGGCGCTGCCGGGAGCCATCCGCGCGATCAGGGCATGATCACCGGCCGGGGACTGCGCGGCCACGGACGGTCTGGTGCCGCGAGCTGGCAAACTTGATGGTCATGGACGGGACCGCGGACACCTACCACGCTGAGGCGCCGGTCGACCTGGCCGCGATCACCCGCAACGTGGCGACCCTGCGGCGGCGGATGAACGGCAGCCTGGTCATGGCCGTCGTCAAGGCCGACGGGTACGGGCACGGCATCGCCCAGGCCGGAGCGGCTGCCGTCGCGGGCGGGACGGACTGGCTGGGCGTCGTGCACGTCGCGGAGGCCCTCCGGCTGCGCCAGGCCGGCCTCACGGTACCGGTCCTGTGCCTGATGGCGCTGGGCGAGGACGCACACGCCGACGCCATCGGGGCGGGCGTTGACCTGACCGCGGGCACGGTCGCCCTGGTCCGGCAGATCGCGCACGCCGCCGAGCGGGCCGGGCGCCCGGCCCGGCTCCACCTCAAGGCGGACACCGGCCTCAGCCGGGGCGGGGCGACGAAGGCCGAATGGCCCGCCGTGGTGGATGCGGCGCTGGCCGCCCAGGCGGCCAGCCAGCTGCGGGTCACCGGCCTGTGGTCGCATTTCGCGTGCGCCGACGAGCCTGGGCATCCATCGATCGCCGCGCAGCTCGCCCGGTTCGGCGGGGCGGCCGACTACGCGGAGAAGGCCGGGCTGGCCCCGGAGGTCCGGCACATCGCCAACACCGCGGGCGCGCTGACCGTGCCGGAGTCCCGGCTGGATCTGGTGCGCCTGGGCGGCGCCATCTACGGCCTGTCCACGCTCCCCGGCGGTGCCCCCGGCTGGCTGCGGCCGGCCATGACGCTGAAGGCGCGGCTGGCGCAGGTGAAACGCGTGCCGGCCGGCACCGGGGTGTCGTACGGCCACCGGTACGTCACCACGGCCGAGACCACCCTGGGCCTGGTCCCGCTCGGTTACGCCGACGGCGTGCCGCGGTCCGCGGCGGGACGTGCCCTGGTGCAGGCCCGTGGCCGCCGGTGGCCGATCGCCGGGACGGTCTGCATGGACCAGTTGGTCGTCGACTTCGGGGACGAGCCGGTGGCGGCTGGTGAAGAAGTCGTGCTCTTCGGCCCCGGCGACGGCGGCGAGGCCACGGCCCAGGAGTGGGGCGAGGCCCTCGGCACCATTTCCTATGAGATAGTCACCGGGATCGGGGCGCGGGTCACGCGGACCTACCCAGTCCCTGGCGGCAGCGGACCCGCCGGGCCCGCCGCGCCCGCCGGTGCGGACAAGCCAGGGGACACCGGAGATGCGTGAGCACGTCGAGGTGGCGACGGCCGACGAGATGCGCGGCCTGGGCCGCCGCCTGGCCGCCGATCTGCGGGCCGGGGACCTGCTGGTCCTCAGCGGGCCGCTCGGCGCGGGCAAGACCACCCTGGTCCAGGGCATCGGGGAAGGCCTGGGGGTCCGGGGCCCGGTAACGTCGCCGACGTTCGTGATCGCCCGCGTGCACCCGTCGCTGCGGGGTGGCCCGGCTCTGGTGCACGCCGACGCGTACCGCCTGGGCGGGGTGGCCGAGATCGACGATCTCGACCTCGACTCGGACGCGGCCAGTTCGGTGACCGCGGTGGAGTGGGGCGAAGGCCTGGCCGAGGGATTGTCCGAGGACCGCCTGGAGGTTTCGATCGAGCTCTCCGGCGACCGCCGGACGGTCCGGATCAGCGGGGTCGGCTCCCGCTGGGCCGGCGTCGCGCTCGCCGCCGCCTGAGCCGCCTGCCCAGCCCGGCCGAACGCCCGCGCGCGCGATGGGCGGTGCCATACCATTTACCCGGTCTGATCGTCCTTCCCCGGAGGCGCGCTGTGATAGAGCAGGGGTCACTTCCGCCGCGTACACCCGCCGGTTCCGCTCCGGAGCCAGCGGACGACGCGCTCTCTGCGGACTGGCCCCCACCCGCCCGCCGCCGGGGCCAGGGGCGCAGCCGGGGCCGGGGGCGCCGCAACCGGCGCGGCCCGCTTTTCTGGGCGGTGCCGGCCGCGATCATCGTTGTTATCGTCGTGGTGGTCGTGGTCCTGATCGTCCCGGGCCGCTCAACCCCGGCCCCGGTCACACCTGGCTCGCTCATCACCACCTTCCTGCCCGGCGAGATTCAGAAGGTGCCGGACGCCTGCCCGTCGGTGCCGGCCGCCACGGTGGACAGCTACCTTTCCGGTCGGCCCAAGTCCGCCGCCCCGCCGCCCCTTGACGGCCCGCTCGGCAGCCAGTGCGACTGGACCCTCGACGTCCGCCCGGTCTACCGGCTGCTTCAGCTCGATATCCAGGCTTACACGCCCAACGGGCTGGCCAGCGGGGACGGCAGTGCGACGTTCGCCGCCATCGACGCCTACGCCGAAGCCATGCAGCAGAAGCAGGATCCGGCCCCGGCGACCGGCGCCCCGCGCGGCCAGGTCACGGTGGAGCCCAAGCTAGGCACGGCCGCGTTCACCGCCACTCAGGTATATGTGGTGGGCGGGGCCATTACCGACGTGGCCACGACCGTCATCCGCTACCGGAACGTCCTGATCACCGTGGTCCTGAACGGGCTGGACCGGTCCAACAACGGGGGTTACGGCCCGGTCTCGATGCCCCAGCTCTCCGCCGCCTCCCTCGCACTGGCCCGAGCCGCCTACACAAAACTGACCTGATTCCAGGATTACGGCGAGGCGGTCGTTACCGGCCCAGATTTCATTCGCCACTGCGTGGCGCTGCCGTGAGGACGATAACTGGGTCTCCTCCTGCTGGTGACGGGGTGGGGGGTGGCTGGGGGTTCTGGCGGCGGCCGGCGCGGAAGGTG
>Ga0302181_10000310_pt1 | contig 42687 bp, 39 predicted proteins | sample I_Palsa_E3_3_FD_198786 | JGI IMG/M metagenome (GOLD analysis project Ga0302181, IMG submission 198786) | Peat permafrost microbial communities from Stordalen Mire near Abisko, Sweden - I_Palsa_E3_3 | ecosystem: Environmental > Terrestrial > Soil > Palsa > Peat permafrost | place: Sweden...
ATCCCACTCGCGGTCGCGATCCTGCTGACCCGGTCGCTAGCGCGCCACCGCAGCCGCTGAGGTCAGCCGACCTCGACCGGGAGCGCGGGGTCCCGCGTCCACTCGGTCAACGAACCGTCGTACAGGCGGGCGTCGTCACGGCCGAGCAGCCACAGCGCGAACAGATCGACGGTGGCCGAGATCCCGCCGCCGCAGTAGGCGATCACCGGGCGCTCGCCGAGCGCCCCCGCGGCTTCGAGCGCCTGCCTCAGCTCCGGAGCGGATCGAAACCGGTTCGTGTCCGGGTCGATCAACGCCGTCCACGGCGCGTTGACGCTACCCGGAATCCGGCCCGGGCGGCTGTACGAACTGAGGCCCTCGCCCCGGAACACGGGCGGGGTGAGCGCGTTGACCAGGCACGCCGCGGCGCCCTGAGCTGCGACGATCGTCTCGATCTCTGAGCGGCTGGCCACCCACCCGGATCGCGGTCGCGCGAGGAACGTCGCCGGCGGGTACTCGGCAGGCGTATCGCTCAGCGCCAGGCCCGACGCCTTCCAGGCGGGCAGGCCACCATCGAGCACGCTGACCGCATCGAACCCGTAGTACCGCAGCTGCCACCACAGTCGCGTCGCCCACATCGGACTGGCCTGCGCGTAGACGACCACGTGGGTGCCGTCGCCGATGCCGAGCCCTGCCGCCGCCGACGCAAACCGCTCGGCGCTGGGCAACGTGAAGGGAAACGGCGAGTCTGGATCCGACAGCGCCCCGGCGATGTCGGCGAACGCCGCACCGGGGATGTGCTCTCGCTCGTACTCCGCGCGTCCGCTCTGCACGGTGTACGGGCCGCCGTCGGGAGGTCGCACGAGGTTGACGGTCACGTCGAACAGCCGCAGGGCCGGATCATCGAGCACGGCCGCCAGCGCGTCCGCGTCGATCAGTGGCGGCAGCGATAGCGTCATAGTCGAGTGATCCTACCCGGCCAGTTGTGATTACCGGCGATCCGCCCGGCGCCGCCGGCCGCGCGTGAGCGACCGTTCGCGTCACTGATAGCCGAAGATAACGAGCACGGTCCGACACCCGCTGATACGGTCGGCGTCGAGGGAGCAAGACCACCGAGGCGAGCGTCTGTCATGGCTGGCGAGCACCGCTCGCAGCGGCGCTGACGGACGCCCGACCGAGCATGGACCGAGGCCCCGAATTCCGCTCCAGGGCGGTTGCGTCGACACAGGAAGGGGAGCAGTCAGTGAGCACCACCAAGCCCGTCGTCATCTATGGGGTGAGCGGGTACACCGGCCGTCTCGTGGCCGAGTACCTGCGTGAGTACAACCTGCCGTTCATCGCCGCCGGCCGCAACGCCGCGCGGATCCAGGAGGCGATCGATCACGTTCCGGGGATCGAGACCGCCGACTACGAGGTCCGCGAGGTCGAGCACTCGGTCGACGCGCTCACGGAGCTGTTCCGTGGCGCCAAGGTCGTCTGCAACACCGTCGGACCGTTCGCCGTCTACGGCGAGGCGGTCGTGCGGGCGTGCGTCCACGCCGGCTGCCATTACACCGACACCAACGGTGAGCAGGACTGGATGATCCGCTGCGACGAGGAGTACGGCGACACGTTCGCGGAAATCGACCGGCTGCTGGCGCCGGGGATCGCGCAGATGTACACGACCGGCGAGATCGCGGCCAACATCGCGCTGGAGACGCCGGGGCTGGACACGCTCGACGTCCTCGTGCTGTGGAAGGGGTACCCGACCGTCGCCTCGACCGAGACGATCCTCGTCAACGCCGCGCAGGCCAAGGCGTTCTACCTGGAGGGCAACCGGTACGTCGAGTGGGCCGCCGATGCGGGCACCTACGACGTCGTCGTTCCGGGCGTCCACCAGACGATGCTGGCGCTGCCTTGGGGCGGCACCTCGCATCCAGTGTGGTTCAAGCGCGACCCGCGTGTCGCCAACGTCAAGGTGCTCGGTGGCCTGTTCGACCGGGCGCTGATGCAGGGCGTGCCCGCGATCGTCGCCGCGGCGCTCGAACAGGCCAAGGACATGCCGCACGACGAGAAGCTGAAGTTTCTCGTGCAGACGGCCCGCGGGGTCCAGAGCGAGATGCCGCCCCGTGAGAACCAGCGGGTCAACATCTCGTTGGAGTCCGTCCACGCCTCCGGACCGCTCGGCAACGTCCACGTCGTCCTGCGCGGCGCCAGCAACTACAAGCAGACCGGGCTTTTGCAGGCCTACGCCGCCCACCATCTGACGATCGGTAAGCCCGCGCTCGTCGGCATGGGCTCCGCCTGCCAGGCGTTCGGCCACCGGACGCTGCTCGGCGTGCTGACGCACTTCGGGCTCGTATCCGCCCCCCAGGTCACCGGCCACGTCGACTGATCGACCCAGGAGAGAACCCAGTCATGCAACTCGAAGGCAAGCGGGCGCTCGTGACGGGCGCCGGCCGCGGGCTCGGGCTCGCGATCGCGACCAAGTTCGCCGAGTACGGCGCCCAGGTCGCGCTCGCCGACCTCGATCACCCGACCTGTGCGGAGGCCGCCGCCGAGCTCGGCGGCGACGCGTTCGCCGTGCACTGCGACGTGACCAGCTCGGCCGACGTGCAGGCCGCGATCGCCGCGGTGACGGACCGCTTCGGCGGGATGGACGTGATCGTCAACAACGCCGGCATCGAGATCGGCAAGCCGCTGCACGAGATCTCCGACGAGGAGTTCGACCGGCTGATGCGGATCAACGTCAACGGCGTCTTCTACGGGATCAAGTACGCGGTTCCGGCGTTGGCCGCGACCCGGGGGTCGATCATCAACATGTCGTCGGTCGCCGGGCTCGGCGGCGTGCCGCTGCTCGGCGCCTACTGCGCCTCGAAGGCAGCGGTGATCCGCCTCACCCAGACCGCGGCGACCGAGCTGCGGGCGGCCGGCATCCGCGTCAATGCGATCTGCCCCGCGTTCATCGACACCGAGATGGTGGAGCGGCTGGTGGCCCCGTTCGAGGCCGCCACCGGCGCCGAGTTCGGCGCACTGGCCCAGCAGGCCCAGGGCCGGCTCGGGACGCCGGAGGAGGTCGCTGAGACGGCGGCGTTCCTCGCTTCCGACGACGCCGCGTGGGTCAACGGCGCCGCCTACATCCTTGACAACGCCCTGACTGCGAGCGTCCTATGAGCGGCGAACTGAGCGGCAAGACGGCGATCGTCACCGGCGCCGGCCACGGCATCGGCTTGGCAATTGCCAAGAAGCTGGCGGGCGAGGGCGCCACGGTCGTCTGCGCCGACATCGACGAGGCGGCTGCGCACACGGCCGGCCAGCACGTCTCCGGCGACGGGGTCAGCTGCGACGTGACCGACGAGGCGCAGGTCCAGAAGCTGATCGCCGATGCCGTCTCCAGGCATGGCAAGCTGGACGTGCTGGTCACCTGCGCGGGTATCGCGTCGGTCGCACCGCTGGTGACGATGACGCTGCAGGAGTGGCGCAGGGTGCTGGCCGTCGATCTGGACGGCGTGTTCCTGTGTACCAAGCACGGCGCGCTGGCGATGGCGCAGGGCGGCGGCGGCTCGATCGTCAACATCGCCTCGATCAAGGCGTTCGGCGGCTCGCCGGCGACCGGCCACTACGGGGCCGCGAAGGCCGGCGTCGTCTCGCTCTCGAAGACCGCCGCGATCGAGATGCGTGATGCGGGCGTCCGCGTCAACGCGGTCTGCCCAGGCTGGGTCAACACCGAGATGGTGTCGGCCAACCGAGACGCGCTCGAAGCGATCCTGCCGGTCACCTTCGACGAGTACATCGCGCACGTGCAGGGCCGGCTCGGCGAACCCGACGACGTCACCGGCGTGGTGCTGTTCCTGGCGTCCGACCGCTCGCGGTTCTCCTCGGGTGCGGCCTACCTGGTCGACGGCGGCGCGCTGGCGCACCTGGTCTAGTGGGCCTCCCGCAAACGTTGCACCCGAAATGGCGGGGTGGGTGGGTTCCCATGACCGCCATGCTGCGTCCTCGGATCTCGATGTGCCAGAGGCACACCTTCGATCCTGCGTCCTTGCCTGACGGCCCCCGGACCTCGCCATTTCAGGCACAACGTTCCCGAGAGACCCACTAGGAGCGAAATGCAACCCGACCCGGCCCTCACCACCCTGCCGGACCTGCTGCGCTCACGCGCGAACACCGAGCCCGACCGCCCGTTCGTCCGCTTCAAGGAGCGGGCGATGACCTACGGCGAGTTCGACGCCCGCACCGATCAGCTGGCGGCCGGTCTCGCCGACCTCGGCGTCTCAGACGGCGACGTCGTCTCGGTATTGCTGCCCAACTGCCTGGAGTTCCTCGAGGCGTGGTGGGCGATCCTGAAGGCGGGCGGGATCCTCGGACCCGTCAACCCGGCGTACGTCGGACCTGAGGCCGCGTACGTGATCGAGCACTCCCACGCGGTCGCGGTCGTGACCGACGAGCGCGGCGTCGGCGTGCTGGGGCCGGTCCGTAGTCAGCTCGACGGCGTCGGCCACGTGATCTGCATCGACAACTGCGGAGCCGGCGACCTGTCCCTGTCGGCGGTCGCGCAGCGGGGGGCCGGCAACCCGGTGCCGGTGCCGTCGCGGGGGCTCGACGATCTCGCCTCGATCCTCTACACGTCGGGCACCACCGGCAAGCCCAAGGGCGCGATGCTGACCCATCGCAACCTGCTGGTCAACGCGACCCAGGGCGCCGAGCTGGTGCCGCTCGGCATCGGCGACCGGGTCGGGATGCTGCTGCCGCTGTTCCACGCCAACGCCCAGATCGTGACCTGCCTGATCCCGATGATGATCCGCTGCGAGGTCGTGATGTGGGAGCGGTTCTCGGCATCGACGTTCTGGCAGACCGTCGCGCAGCTGCGGCCGGCGACGATCTCGGCCGTCCCGACGATCCTGGCGGCGGTGCTGAACGCGCCCAACGCGCCCGGGCCCGAGAACTCGCTGCGTTACATCATCTGCGGCGCGGCGCCGCTGTCGGTCGATCTGCTCGAGGCGTTTGAGGCGAAGTTCGGAATCCGGATCCTCGAGGGCTACGGGCTCACGGAAACGAGCTGCATCTCGTCGATCAACCCGTTCTACGGTGCACGTAAGGCCGGCTCGATCGGCCTCCCGATCCGCGGTCAGCCGATGAAGATCGTCGCCGACGACGGATCGCAGGTCGCCAGCGGCGAGTACGGCGAGATCATCATCCACGGCCCGAACGTGATGTCGGGATACCTCGACAACGAGGCTGCCACGGCGGACTCGATCCGCGACGGCTGGCTGCACACCGGCGACATCGGCTACGTCGACGACGACGGCTACTTCTTCATCGTCGATCGCACCAAGGACATGATCATCCGCGGCGGCGAGAACATCTACCCGCGTGAGATCGAGGAGGTGATCTACCAGCACGAGGGCGTGCAGGAGGTGGCCGTGATCGGTCTGCCGCACGAGGTCCGCGGCGAGGAGGTGCTCGCCGTCGTGGCACCCGTCGAGGGCTACGAGCTGGACCCCGAGCAGCTGTCGGCGTTCATCGCCCAGCGGCTGGCCAAGTACAAGCGGCCCGCAAAGATCGAGCTTCGCGCCGAGCTGCCGAAGACGCCCACGGGCAAGATCTCGAAAGGGCCGCTCCGTGAGGAGTTCGGCAGCGTGTTCGACACCTGAGCGGTCGGGCCACTATTCCCAGTCGCTCTCAAGCAGCGCGTGACGGATCCGGCCGATCGTCGCGATCGCGTCCCGACCCGGCGCGGCGCCGTCCTCGAACGCCGCCGGAGCGGCCAGCTGCAGCGACGAGGTCAGCATCGGCTGCCCCGCGCGCGCCTGGCGCAGCGTGATCGGCCGCTCGGCGATCGACAGGCCGAGCCGCTCGGCCTGCGCGATCACGCGCGCGCGGGTGACTCCCGGCAGGATCCGCCCGTCGAGCGGCGGCGTGGTCAGCCGGTCCTCGTCGACCAGCCAGAGGTTCGCCCAGCCGGCCTCGAGCACCGTCGCGTCCGGACCGGCATCGACGAGCAGCACCACCGGCCCGCCCGACGCGGAGCTTGAGCCCGTCAGCGGCCCGCGGTCGATGAGCTTGTGCGCGCTGTGGCCGCCGGCGAGCGTCAGCGGTCGCAAGCGGAACAGCTCGGGGCGGGGCGGCGGCGGGCCGGCCTGGAATGTCACGCCCAGCTCGTTCTCAACGGGACGGACGTCGACGCGCAGCCGATGCTCGCCGGCGCCCAGCGCGGCGGCTCGCTGCCGGATCCACGCCTGCAGCTCGCCTGGCGGCTCGAGTCCGTACAACGCCGCCGTGGAGCCCCGCAACCGGACGAGATGGGCGCCGAGCGCCTGCACCGCGTGATCGCGCACGAACAACGTCTCATAGACGCCCGGCGAGCGGTCGACGGTGGACATCTCTAGATGGTTGATCTCACGGTGCGGCCGTGTCTGTGGGCGGTTTAGAGGAGAAACGAGCAGCTCGGTCGAAGTCGGGGGGGTGATCAGCATCGCCGAGCCTAAGGGGGCCTGGATGGACGCCGACCGCCAGCAACTGCTCACAACCGCCAGATCGCCGCGTCCGCATCCCGGATTGGTCTCTTTTCGTCCTCCCATCGGCAAAAACGACCAACCCCGGCCGGCACCAAGTCCGACGGCGTCGATCAGCGACGATCCCGGCTTCGGTCACGACCGCAGCGGGTGCCGGCACTGCTTGGCGGCCTCGCCGGACCGTCGAATCACTCATCTAGACGGCGACCGTCGGGCGGCGGGCGGCGAGGCCGCGGCCGCCGCTGCGCGAGACGAGCACGTCCGCACCCACGGCGGCAGCGATCGGGCGCGCCTTGGCGATCGCCTCGTCGAGCTCTGAGCGGGGATCGGAGTCCGCCACGATCCCGCCGCCGGCCCCGATCCACAGCCGTCGATCGCGCAGCTCGAGCGTCCGGATCGCGACGTTCAGCTCGACCCCGGCGATCGGGCTGGAGTATCCGATCGAGCCGGTGTAGACCTCACGCGCGGTCCGCTCCAGCTCGGCGATCACCCGCAGCGACTGGACCTTCGGCGCTCCGCTGACCGAGCCGGGTGGGAACGTCGCGCGCAACAGCGCCGCGTTGGTCGTCTCCGGCCGCAACGTGCCGCGCACGCGTGAGACCAGATGCCAGAGGCCGGGATGGGCTTCCGGAGTCGGCAGCCGTGGCGCCCGCACCGAGCCGTACTCGCACACACGGCCGATGTCGTTGCGCATCAGGTCGACGATCATCACGTGCTCGGCCGCGTCCTTGGCCGATCCGCGGAGGCGCGCGAGCGCGGCCGTATCGGCGTCCGCATCCCCCGCCCGCGCGATCGTCCCCTTGATCGGGGCGGTCAGCACCTGGTCGCCGCGGCGGCGCAGGAACAGCTCCGGGGACAGCGACGCGATCGAGCCGTGCGGCGTGTCGAAGGCAGCCGCGTACGGCGGCGAGATCGTCTGCTGCGCGGTCGCAAACAGCTTCGCGGCCGTGCCCCGGAACCGCGAGTCCAGTCGCAGGCACAGGTTGGCCTGGAAGATCTCGCCCGCCGCGATCCGCTCCCGGCACTCGGCGACCGCCGCCAGATGGCCGGCGGCGGCGTCCCGCTCGACGACGAACGTCTCCGGGACGTCGACCGCGTACATCCACACCGGCGCGCTCAGGCGGGCCGACGGCGGACGAGACAGCGAGCATCGCAGTCGCTGCAGCCGGGCCCGGAGCTCGGCCCGCCGGTCATCGGTCGCGAGCGCTTCAAACCACCACTGCCCGCCCGGATCGAGCCGCAGCACGTTGTCGTAGTAGGCGAAATGCAGGTCGGGCATCGGGACCGGCCGCACGGGCGCGAGCGGGACCGCCTCGACCGCGGCGGCCAGCCGGTATCCGAACCAGCCGAACCAGCCGCCGCCGACGATGCCGCCGTCCGGACCGTCCGCGCCGGCGAAGCGATCGAGGCCCTCGACGACCGGCAGCCGGTCGAGCACCGCGAACGGATCGCCCGCCGCGCCGTCTGCGTCGGTGACAGCCGCCAGCGGCTCGGACCCGACGATCGCGCCGCCCTGAGCCCACGCCCCACTGAGCGCAAACGGCAGCGGCTCGCCGGCCAGCGCCTGGAGTGCCTGGGCGGCCGTCCAAGCGCAGTCGAGCGGCTCGCGAATCAGCGTGACGGACTCCTGCACCTTGCCCTACGGTACCCGCGTCACGCCGACCGGTCGCGCCGAAGCGTGAGCAACCAGCGGCGGCTCGGCGTCGTGCTCAGCGGCGCGTCGCGGTGAACGCCTCGTCGTTGTTGCACGGCGCGAACCCCTTGATGCTGAGGTGGCCGTGCAACGTTCCCTCCGCCCGCGTGCGCGTCGTGAAGTGTCCCGTGAGCTCGAACGTCGTGGTGATGCCCGACGGGGCGTGGAAGGCGGTGGCACCCTTGAACGCTCCGTCGTGGACCTCGAGCGTCGGGAATGTCTCGGACTCGCTGGCGGTGGGGATGCCGCAGTTGGCCGCCGGGTTGTAGCCCGTCACCAGGTGCTCGATCCTGCCGCCTCCGTCGGCGACCTCGAAGCGCAACGAGAAGGGGCCAGCGGCGCCGACGTAACGCCCCGTCATGGGCGTCACCGCCGACTCGCGCTGCGAACCCCCGCGGGCGACGGCCGCGGCGGCGGCGACGGCCAACCCGGCGATGACGAGCGCCACCACCACCACCATCCGGCCACTGCTGAAGAACAGGTGTTTCATCCGACCCCGGTGTCGGCACCCTATCGCACGGCGGCGCGTCTTCGTCGTCGACCGCGCGCGGTCCCGTAGCCTGCAACCCGATGTTCTGCAGTTCACCACCCCGCTCTCGCCGCGGCGTGCGGACGGCGCTGCTGGTCGCGCTCACGTCGGCCTGGTTGGTCGCCTGCGGCAACGCCGGCGCGACGATCATGATGAGCGCCGGCGGCGGCACGACGACTGCCCCCAACCCAAAGCTGACGACCACCCAGCAGGCGGGGGCGCGCGTGATCTACTCCTACGCAGGCCTGCAACCGCCCGCGTCGATGCTCGCGCAGATCCGGGCCGGCGAGGTCGGCGGCGTGATCTTCTTCGGCTCGAACGTCTCGAGCCTTGACCAGATCCGCGGTGTGATCGCGCAGCTCCAGAAAGCGGCGAAGGCGAGTCCGCTGCGGCTGCCGCTGCTGCTGATGACCGACCAGGAGGGCGGCGAGGTCCGCCGGCTTCCGGGCGCCCCGGTGATGTCCGAGAAGGAGATCGGCGAGAGCCCCGCTGCGACAACGCTCGCCGGCCGTGCCGGCACGGGCGCCGGCAGGCTGCTGGGATCGGTCGGGATGAACGTCAACCTGGCGCCGGTGCTCGACGTCTACCGCACCCCGGGCGACTTCGACGACCAGTTCCAGCGGTCCTACTCAAGCAACCCGGCGAAGGTCGCGACGCTCGGCTCGGCGTTCGTGACCGCCCAGCAGAAGACCGGCGTCGCCGCGACGGTCAAGCACTTCCCCGGCCTGGGCGCGGCGGCCGCATCGCAGAACACCGACGAGCGACCGGTCACGCTGAACGTGCCGCTGGCGCAGCTGCGATCGGTCGACGAGCGACCGTTCCGCGCGGCGATCGCCGCCGGCGCCAAGCTCGTGATGACCTCCTGGGCGGTCTACCCGGCGCTCGATCCGTCGCGGCCGGCGGGGCTGTCGTCGAGGTGGATCGGCGGCGAGCTGCGCGGCCGACTCGGGTTCCGCGGCGTCACGATCACCGACTCGATCGACGCGGGCGCACTGACCGCGTACGGTTCGCTCGGCAATCGCGCAGTGCTCGCCGCCAACGCCGGCGCCGACCTGATCCTGTGCAGCCAGCCGAGCTCAGGCGCCCAGGGAATCTCGGTCGTGCGCGCGCTCGCGCACGCGATCTCCACCGGCCAGGTCTCGAAGGCGGCCACGCGCGCCTCGGTCGCACGGATTCTGGCGCTACGCGCACACCCATAGCTCAGCGACCCACTCAGGAGAAAACCGATGAGCACCGACTACACGACGCTGCCCGACGACCTGCCCGAGCCGATCGACGACGGCGCCGCCGACCACCTGCCCGGCACGCCGATGCCGGCGCTGACGCTGCCCGCGACCGACGGCACCCAGGTGCGGCTCGACGAGCCTCGCCCCGGTCGCACGGTGTTGTATCTGTACCCGAGGACGGGCGAGCCCGGGACGCCGTTGCCCGAGGGGTGGAACGAGATCCCCGGCGCCCGTGGCTGCACCCCGGAGTCCTCCGGCTTTCGTGACCACCACGCCGAGCTCACGCAGGCCGGCGCGCCGACGGTCTTCGGCCTGTCCAGCCAGAGCACCGAGTACCAGACGGAGCTGGCACAACGGCTCGGGCTGCCGTTCCCGATCCTGTCCGACGAGTCCCTGGCGCTGGCGCAGCGGCTGACGCTGCCGACGTTCGAGACCGCCGGGATGCGGCTCTACCGCCGCCTGACGATGGTCATCTCCGACGCGCGGATCGAACATGTCTTCTATCCGGTGTTCCCACCGGATCGCCATGCCGCCGAAGTGCTCGGCTGGCTCATCGCGAACCCGCGGTAGCGGCCGCTGGGGCGGGCGGCCCAGGCGCCGCAGGTAGGCTTGGTCGGCGGCCGAAGCAATCGGAGAGAGAGGCCTGATGAACCTGCGGAGATCGTGGCTCACACTGACGGTGGTGTCGGTGATCGCGCTGGTGGGCGCCGGATCGGCGCTCGCCGCCGGGACCGCCCGACGCAACGCACGTCCCGGCATCTGTCCGGCCGGATCCGCGTCTGCGGCGGCTCGGCGGGGACGCTGCGGGCCGATCGCCTGCCCGTTGGCGGGCGCGCGGCGCACGATCCGCGTGGTCTGCCCGTGCCCGGTCGGCCCGATCCGCACTGGCATCATCGGCACGTGCCCGTGCCCGGTCGGCCCGATCCGCACTGGCATCATCGGCACGTGCCCGGGCTCCGTGTCGGTCACGGGCGCGGTCACGACCCCGGCAACGTACTCCGAGGCGCAGCTGGCGGCGATGCCACAGACCACGTTCACGGTCAACCGGCATCGGGGCGGCGGCCCGGTATCGGCGACCGGCGTCCCGCTCGAAGGCCTGATCGCAACCGCGCAGCCCACCGTCGACCCAGCGATCAAGAACGGCCTGTTGCGGGTCACGGTCTCGGTCAGCGGGCGGGTGGGTCCGCCGGTCACGTTCGGGGAAGGCGAGCTCGACCCGAGCTTCGGCAACCACCCCGCATATCTGGCGCTGACTGTCGATGGGCACAACCTGCGCGCCCCCGCGCTGATCGTCCCCGGCGACGACCAGCCGATCCGTGACGTCGCGGCGGTCTCGACGATCACGGTCGGCGTCCATAGCCCGACGCCGACCGCCGGCTTCACGCCGGGCACGCTGACCGTCGAGGAACACTCGCACACGACGACGCTGACGGCCGCCGAGCTGTCGGCGCTCCCACCCGAGACGCTGCAGGCGAGCTTCCTCGCCGGGACGACGACGACCGACGTCACCGAGGTCGGTCCGTCGCTCGACGAGGTGCTGCGCGCCGCGCACGTTGCGCTCGGGGTCGGCACCTGGGTGGCCGGCGTCGGCGACGATGGCTACGTCGCGGTCGTCACCCCCGCCGAGCAATGGGTCGGCGGCAAGTACCTGCAGATCTCGCTCAACGAGAACGGGTCGCCCCTGGCCGAGCCGCGACTCGTCGTCGACGGCGACGTCAAGGGCGGGCGCTACGTATCGGGACTGGTCGATCTCGTCGTCGGTCACGCCTCGCGGCCACGGATCTTCCTGCCGACCCCGCAGCCCCTGAGCCGCTCAAGATGACCGGCGGGGAACGGGCGACTCGAGTGGGCGTCCTGAGCGGGCGGCGGGCCGGAACACCCAGGCGCGCAGTGCCAGGTAGCGAGTGACGGTTGCGGTGAGGTTCGCGACCACGAGCACCGCGAGCTCCGCGGTTCGCGGCGCACGCGGGTCCAGGCCGTGCAAGACCGCCAGCGCGCCGGTGGTCAGAGCCAGCGCGATCGCGAAGATCGTCGCTCCCGCGGCGTGCTGGCTCAGCAGCCCCTGGCGCCCGCGCACACCAAACGTGAGTCGCCGGTTGATCGCGGTGTTGGCGACCGCGGTGATCGCCAACGCCACAGCACTGGCGGCACCGGAGCTGAGGGGTGCGCTCAGAATCAGGAACAGGAGCGCGTAAGCGATCGTCGAGAGGATCCCGACGCACATGAACCGAACGATCGGCGTCGCCCACGCCATCCGGGCGACGCCGCGCAGGTCCGCCAGCGCGGTGGCGGTGATCCGCACGGTCGAGTCCGGGTCATCGACCCAGTCGACGGGAACCTCGTGGGTGCGCAGGTGGCGGCGTTGGGCGAGCACGAGCAGTTCGGTGTCAAAGAACCACGCCTGATCGCGCACATCCGGCAGCAGCTCGCCCAGCACGTCGCCGCGGACGGCTTTGAAGCCGCATTGGGCGTCGCTGAAGCGGGCGTGCAACACGACTCGCAGCAGACGGTTGTAGCAGCGGGAGATGAACTCCCGCTTGACGCCGCGCGTCACCCGTGACCCCGGAGCGAGGCGCGTTCCGATCGCGACTTCGCTGTGTCCGGAGAGCAGCGGCGCGATCAGTGGCAGCAGACCCTTGAGGTCAGTCGAGAGGTCGACGTCCATGTAACAGACGACGCGGGCGTCGCTGGCCGACCAGGCGGCGCGCAGCGCCCGTCCGCGACCCGACTGCTCCAGTCGCAGCCGCTTGACGCCGATCAGCTCGTCGACGAGGACGCGGGCGATCGCCGGCGTGGCGTCGCTGCTGGCGTTGTCGGCGATCGTGATCTGCCATGAGAACGGGAACTCGGATGAGAGGAAGTCGTGGAGGCGCCGGATCGACGCTTCCAGGCTCTGTTGTTCGTTGTAGACCGGGATCACGATCTCCACATCGCGGATCGCGACAGCAGCGTGATCGGCTGCGTCAAGCGGCGCGGTCTGGTCGGATGGTGCGGTGGCGAGTGATGTCATCGATAGCCGTTTGTCGTGTCCTCTGGCTGTCGAGAGTCTCGCGGCGGCTTGTCGCAGACTGGTGAGGACGGTCTAAGAGATTTGAAGCCCGCGGTAGACCGCGTCCCAGAAGCGCACGAAGAACTCGGGCGGGCGGCTGCCCTCCATCGCACGCTGGCTCATCAGCACCGCCGCGAGCCGGCGCTCGGAGTCGATGTAGGCGCTCGTGCCAGTGCCGCCCATCCAGCCGAAGCCGCCGGCGCCGACCGCGGTCTGCTCGCGTCGCAGCACCACCTCGCCGCCGAGGCCCCAGGAGCGGCCGTCGCCGAGGAACGTCTGGGCACTGGCGCGCTGGCGGTCGTCGAGCCGGTCGGTGCGCATCAGCGCGACCGCATCGTCGCTGAGTACGGCACCGCCGTGATCGAGCAGGCACTCCAGGAACGCGAGGAAGTCCGACGCGGTCGAGACCAGGCCCGAGCCGAACGCCTCGAACCGCGGCCGCCGGCTGAACCGGCCGCCCGGCGGGTCCAGCACCTCCAGCCCGGCCGGCGTCGGACGATACGCGGTCGTCAGACGGTGCAACTGATCGGTGAAGAACGCCGTATCCCGCATCTGCAGCGGCCCGGCGATCCGCTCCTGCAGGAGCTCTGAGACCGGCTGCCCTGCAGCGCGGGCGAGCAGCGCCGACAGCGCGTCGATGCCGGTGTGGTACAGCCAGCCGGTTCCCGGCGCGATCGCCAGCGGCAGCGCCCCGAGCCGCCGCATGAACTCGTCGGCGGAGAACGGCGGCGCAAACGGGCCCGGCATCAGCCCCTCCTGGCGGAGCGCGTCGAACAACGGCCCTCGCGCCAGCACGAGCCCGAACCCACACGTCATCGTCAGCAGGTCGGCGACCAGGATCGGCCGGGTGGCCGGGACGGTCTCCGTCAGTGGTCCGTCGATCCGCGTCAGCACTCGCGGCGACGCCAGCTCCGGCAGCCAGGTCGTGACCGGCTCCTCGAGTGCGACGATCCCGTCGGCGACAACGCTCAGCGTCACCGCGGCGGCGATGAGCTTGGACAGCGACGCCAGCCTGAAGATCGCATCCGCCCCAAGCTCGGCCGGCCCCGACTCGCGCTCGGCCACGTCACCCGCGAGCGCGAGCCTGCCGTCGAAGCAGAACTGACGCTTGCCGTCGACGCTGACGGCCGCGACGTAGCCCGGCAGCGTGCCGTCGCGCACGAGCGGGGCGAGCGTCCGCTCCACCTGGGCGATCGAATCGGCCGCCGACATCGCGGACGAGCTTAATCGGGTGGGCGGGCGGCGAGGCGGTCAGCTGACGCCGCATGCCACGCATAACCGCTGCAACTGCTCCATCGCGTCGGCGGTCGCGGTCGGCAGCGCCGCCAGCGCCGCAGCCGCGGTGCGCAGGTCCGCGATCGTCACCGCCCGCGCCTCCAGCGCGAACCGACCGAGCCACCGCACAGCCGCGCGGTCATAGCGTGCCGCGTCGCCGTCGCGCAGCACCAGACAGATCCGGAGCGCATCCTCGAGCGCGATCTGGGGCAGCTCACGCGCGGCGTTGAGCACCAGCAGCTCGTTGCCGGTGTCAAGTGCCCGGCGAAACCGCGCGTACGGACTTCCCTCGCTTGTCATCCGAACATATGTTCGCATCACGGGCGGCGCCAGGGTCGGGCGTCGCGAGCAGGATCGCACCGGCGACGACCGCACAGAACGCAAGTACCCGCAGGGCGCCGAAAACCCCGGCAGGCACCGGCTCGGCGAGCAACACCGTGCCGGCGATGATCGGCAGCGCGTTGGTGCACAGCGTCGCCAGGCCGGCAACGGTGAGCGTCCCGCCTCGTTGGTAGCCGAGCTGCAGCAGCGAGCTACCGAGCACGTAGCCGATCACGAGCGTGATCACGAACAGGAACCGCGTCCCGCCCTCGGTGGCCACCTTCGTCGACAGGTCCCCGATCGAGAACAGCAGCCCACCGGCCAGCCCCTCCGCCGCCGCCAGCCCCCGGCGGCCGCGCCCGACAGCCAGCACGACCGCCGCGAGCGCGCCGGTGCACAGCATCCAGGCGATGATCGGGACCACCTCGCCGCGACCTCCTTCACCGCTTCCGCGCGCGAGCGAGACTCCCAGCGCGAACAGCCCGAGCATCGACAGCGCCACCCCGAGCAGACGCCGACGCCCCAGCCGCCGCCCGCTCACCCGCGACGAAATGAACGCGAGCACGCCGATCCCGCCCGCACCGACGCTCTGCACGACCGCCAGCGATGCGAGCGAGACCGCCCCGGCAAAGGCGGCAAACCCGCCGCCCTCCATCAGAAAGCCGGTCAGCCAGGTCCGGTCGCCGAGCAGCAGGCGAAGCGACTGCACGGGCCGGCGCATCGACAGGCAGGGCAGCGAGGCCGCAGCGTCGTGCTCACGCAGGTAGGCGAGATTGGTGAGCGTGGTCGAGACGACCGCCAAGGCGATCGCGACCGCCGTCCGGGCACTCATCTGCCTAGCCTAGGAGCGTGCGCTGCTGATAAACCTCGGCGTTGTGACCGCCCGCGTGACGAACGATCCTCCCTGCGTCTGGGCTGGCAGCAGATGAGGCTCGTGACCAGTGAGTACTCGATCGCGCTGCCGGCGTGGATCGAGGACGCGCTGGCAGGCGTGCCAGCGCTGGTCGGCGATGTCGAGGAGCGGATGCGGGTCGTGCACGCGCTGGCCGATCGCAACTGGCGCGAGGGCAATGGAGGTCCATTCGCGGCGCTGGTGGCCGAGTCGGCCAGCGGCCGGATCGTCTCGGTCGGCGTCAACGTCGTGCTCGCCAGCGGCGTCTCCAGCGCTCATGCCGAGGTCACCGCGCTGGGGCTCGCGCAGCGGACGGTCGGCGGATGGGACCTGGGCGGCGGCGGTCAGCCCGACCACGAGCTGGTCGTCAACTGGCGCCCGTGCGTGCAGTGCTACGGCGCGGTCCTGTGGTCGGGGGTCCGCCGGTTGGTCGTGGCCGGTTCAGGCCCGGAGCTTGAGCAGTTGACTGGCTTTGATGAGGGGCCGATGCGCGAGGACTGGGAGGCGGAATTCACCGCGCGCGGGATCGAGGTGCTCGACGGCGTGCTTCGTGATGAGGCGCTCGCGACATTCGCTCGCTATGGCGATGCGGTCGCAGCCGGTGGGATCACGGTCTACAACGCCCGCCGCGGCTAATCACGGCGCCCCGGCCCCAGCGGCCAGCTGGGCGTCGAGCGCATCGAGCTCCTGCTCGATCGTGTGGCGCATCGCGCGCTGCTCGTCGGGCGGCATCCACGATCCCTCGACCGCGGTCAGACACAGCTGCCGCACCTTCGCGGGATCCCAGCCCGCGGCGGGCACCATCCGGGCGAACTCCTCGCCGATGTCGGTATGAAACATCGGGGGGTCATCGGAGTTCAGCGTGATCCGCAGCCCCGCGCGGTCCATCTCCACGATCGGGTGCTTGGTCAGATCGGGGTCGAAGTAGCAGACCGCGGTGGCCGTCGGGCAGGTGGTGAACACGATGCCGTCGGCGAGGACCCGCTTGACCACCTCGGCGTCGCCGAGCACGTGGTAGCCGTGATCGATCCGTTCGCATCCGAGAACGTCGAGGCAGGTCGAGATGTTCTTCGCCGGGGCGTCCTCGCACGCGTGCGCGGTCAGTCGCAGACCACCCTGCGCAGCCAGCTGATACGCGTCGATGAACTTCTCCGGCGGGTCGGGCGCCTCGGCACCGTCCATGCCCAGGCCGATCACCTCGTCACGCCGGTGTTCGAGCACCTCACGCACCATCTCCGCCGCCTGCCCGGCGCTGTCCTGACGGTACACATCGGCAATCAGGCGGCAGCGGACGCCAAGCTCGGATTCCGCCCGACGCACCCCATCGATCAGGCCATCCACCACCGTCGGGTACGGCACCCCGCGCCGCGTGTGCAGCGTCGGGTTGAAGAACATCTCTCGGTACTTGAGGTTGCCCAGCCTGACGCCGTCCTCGATCGATTCAAACGCCGCCCGAGCGAAGTCCTCACGATCGATCAGCGTCGAGGACACCTGCGCGAAGATCACCAGGAACTCATAGATCGAGCCGTAGTCGTACAGCCGATCCGGATTCTCCTCGGCCAGTTGCACTCCGTGCTTGCGCGCAAGATCGGCGAATGTCGCCGGCCGCACCGTGCCTTCGAAATGGCAGTGGAGCTCGATCTTGGGAACCCGTCGCAAATACTCGTCTACGTTCATGATGCCGCTCGCCTCCAGGGGAGATGAATGCCATCGCTGCATTGTCCCGAACCCGGGGCGATCCTCAGTCAGGTGCGTCGAGAACCCGCATGCGAGCCCGCCAGGTCCGAGCGTCGAAGACCGCCGGCTCGGTGTTGGCCCAGAAATCCTGCAGCACCGCGACGAACCGTTCCGGCGCTTCGACCTGCGGAAAGTGGCGCACGCCGTCGAATACCGCGAGCGTTGCGTGCGGCAGCAGCTCGTGGGCGGCCCGTGCGTGTTCGACAGGGATGATCGGATCGTCTGCTCCCCACACGAGCAGGACGGGAACTTCGCTCGCGAGATGCAGACGATCTCCCGCGTACACCGTCTGACCGCTGAGACCGATCACGCTTCGCACAGTTGCCAGGAACGCCGAACGCCGGTCGACGTCGGCCAACGACGAGTAGCTGCGCACCAGCTCCTCGAGGCCGGGGTTCGACGGGACATGCCCGGACTGCAGGACACGTCCCGCGAGGCCGGAGACTCGCTTGGTCGCCTCGGCCGTCAGCGACAGGAACAGGTTCGCCCCGGGAAGCGAGGCGGCGCGAAGCGCCGGATTGACCTCGAGCCCGAGTCCGCCGCTGGAGACCAGGACGAGACGCTCGGTCATCTCTGGGAACTGATAGGAGAACTGCATCGCGATGCCGCCGCCGAGCGAGTGACCGACCAGCGTCACGCGGTCGTGACCGAGCGCCATCAGCACGTCGCGCAGGCACGCGGCCAGCGATCCGAGCGAGTAGTCGCCGCCGCCCGGGCTGGACGAGCCATGTCCCGGCAGATCCACCGCGAGCACGGTGGCATCCTGCGCGAGCGGGTCGATCACCGAACGCCAGGTATCCAATGCACCCGCCATCCCATGGATCAGCAGCAGGACCGGTCCGGAACCCTTCTGCACGTAGGCGATCGAATGACCGTGCAGCGTGACCGTCTGATGCTCGACGGCGTTCATGCCGCGACTCCGTGCCCGACGCCGGCCACCGCAAGGGCGTCGCGGATGCATGCGTCGCGCACCTGCTCAGGCTCAAGCGCCACAGCAATGACCGCACCGGGGAGCGGCTCGCGAAGCGACACCCCCGCCCGGCACAGATGCAACGAGCCCATCATCTGCGTCAGCAGACGGCCGGCGAGGAACCCGGGGTCGTCGACCTCGATCGCGTTCTGCGCCACCGCGACCTCCAATGCTCGCTGCACGACGCCCACGCAGCGACCGACCGCACGAGAGACGCGAAACCAGGCCGCGTCCGACAGCATCTCGCGCAGCTCCAGCGCCGGACGGCGCAGCAACGACAAGCCGCAATCAAGAAATGCCGGATAGGTCATACAGAAATCAGCGAACACGGTCAGGACCTCACGCAAGCGCTCCGTACCGTCCGGAATGGACTCGGCCTCGTCAGTCAACGCGCGCAGCTCATCCAGGTAGCTCGTCACCGTCAACGCGAAGATCTCGTCCTTTGACGAGAACGCCCGGTAGATCAGCGCCTTGTTCAGTCCCGCGGCGCGCGCGATGTCATCGACCCGGGCGTCCTGGACCCCACGCTCATCAAACAGCATCCGGGTCGCCGCGACGATCGCCCGCTCGCGAGCGGCACGGCGACCGCGCCGCGCCGCGGCCCTGGAAGCACCATCGCGAGAAGTCATTGCCATCCGCTCATAGTAACCACTAGTGTGACAAACGGTTACAGCCGTGATCGCGGTAGGCGGGAATTTTCGGACTCGTGGGGACGCCAGAAGCTCCCAGCTGGGGCCGGCGCGGCACGGTAGATCGGCCCGCCGATCCGCAGCTCAACGCCGTGCTGGCTCAGGTGAGCCGGAGTCCGCCGTCACAGGGCAGGACGACCCCGGTGATGAAGCTGTTGTTGAGGAGCGCCGAGATCGCGTGGGCAACGTCCTCGGCGGTTCCGTTGCGCCCTGCCGGTGCGCGTTGGGCGGACGTGTTGAGCATTTCGCGGCGCGTGTCCTCAGGGGTGGCGTCCCACCAGCCGGTCTCGATCACGCCTGGCGAGACCGCGTTGACGCGCCGTGGCGCGAGCTCGACCGCAAGCGGCGCGACCGCCGCTTCGAGCGCGCCGTTGACGGCGGCAAGGCCCGCGGTGCCGGGGAGCGCAGACTGCGCCGAGCCCGCGGTGACCAATGTGATCGAGCCCTTAGCGCCCAGCGTGGGGAGCGCCAGCGAGACCGCTTGCAGGTGCGCGACCGTCTTACCGGCAAACGCGCCGACCAGGTCTGTGTCGGCCAGTTCTGAGGCCGGACCCGCTCCCCCGCGTCGCGTCGCCGTGATGACGAGATGGTCGATCGGACCGGCGGTGGCGAAGAACTTCCGGAGGGATGCCGTTGACGCGGCGTCCACGACGAGGCCGCCTGCCGGCTCGCCGATCTGTTGCACCGCGGTGGACAGCCGCTCGGGATCACGACCGCCGATCGTGACCCGCGCCCCGGAACTGGCAAGCAGGCGAGCGGTCGCGAGGCCGATTCCGGCGCTGCCGCCGATGATGGCTACGTGCGGTCTGTCGGTGGCGTTGCTATCCATGTCGTCGTCTCCAATCGTTTCCGTACGGTACGTACGGTAATACTATATCCGGACAGACCGTACGGTAAACTCGCGCCGTGGAGAAACGCGCACCGAGACGCGCCGGGCGCCCCCGCAGCGAACCCGCTCGTCTCGCGGTGCTCGCCGCCGCGTTGGAGATCGCTGCCCGAGACGGACCGCAGAAACTCAGCATGGACGCCATCGCCCGCCGAGCCGGCGTCAGCAAGGACACGCTGTATCGGTGGTGGCCATCAAAGACCGAAGTCATCTTGGAGGCCCTCTCAGAGCGCGGGCAGGAGACGATCCCGTTGCCCGACACCGGGTCGCTGGCAGGTGACCTGGGCGGCTTCCTGCGCGCCACCGTCGCCTCGGCCGATCTCGCCACGCAAGCGCTGCTTCGCGCCATCGCTGCCGAGGCAGCCAGTCATCCCGACATGGCCATGATCATCCGAGACCGGTTCCTCGTCGGTCGCCGAAACGCCCTCACTCGGATACTCCAGCGTGCGGTCAGTCGTGGGGAACTGCGCCAGGAAGAGGTCGAGCTGACCGTCGATCTGGTCTACGGATCGCTCTGGTACCGCCTGATCTTCGGAGTCGGATCGGTTGACAGCGACTGGGCCACCAACGTCACCAACCTGGTCGCCGGCGCGTGAACGTGCCACCGGCGGCCATCAGTTGCGTTCGCCAGCCGACCCCGAGCACCCGCCCGTGCTACCGCAGCTGCTGAATCTCAGGCTCGATGCGTGAAGCGTATTCCCGCGGGACTCATCGGCGTGACGCCGGCTTGGGCTCCTCGTCGGGCCAATGGCCGTGCCGCTCGAGGTAGCGCCGGGCCTGCTCCTCACGATCGCGCTCTTCGTCGCCGCTGACGCCGAACCGGAACAGCCAGTTGAGCAGCAGCACCGAGAGGCCGCCGCCGACCGACATCGAAAAGCCTTCGACGCCGAAACCACCAGGGTTTAGGCCAAGCAGGGCGAACCCTGCAAGGACCATAATCCACCCGATTCCGTAGCGCACGAACAGGGTGAACGGCCCCGTTCGTGACGATGCTGCCGGACGCCGGTTCACCATGAGGACATTACCCTGAGCGAGCAGCAACCACCTGAGCCGACGGCAGCGTCTGAACGGACGTCGACCGTGCCCCAGCCCGAGGCGCCGCGGTCAGACCCGGGGACGCCGCCCGAACCGCCGGGGGAGACGCCCGTGATCCGCCGCCGCGCGCGGTCGATCGCGGTGTCGCGCGACACGCCGCCCGCGCGCGCGGAGCCGCGGGCGCGGCGCGCGGACCCGCGAGCGCCTGGGTCCCCGCCACATGCATCCGACGCACAGCCGCGGCATCCCGACCCGCCGCCGCGCCGGGATGCCAGCCCGCCGCGGCGCGACCAGCGGACGAGCGTGCGCGGCGGCGAGAGCACGCGGCCGACCCGTGGCGAGCTCCCGCCCCACCGGCGCATCCGCCCGCGGCTCGATCGCCCCGTCGACGGGACCTCGCTCGCGCCACCCCGACCGCGGCGCAGCGCCGCCGATCGGCCGACCGCGTCCGGCCCCCCCAGCGTGAGCCCGCGCCCGCCGGCTGACGCCCGTGACCCGTCACGCCGGCCGTCGAGCACGCGTCCGTCGCTGGACCGTGACCCGGCCGGCCGCGTCGCGCCCCGGCGCCCACGGCCGAATTCGCAGCCACTGCCGCCCGGCGCCGATCGTCGCCGCGACGATCCGGACGTCCCACGGCGCCGCGCTCGGAGCCCTGAATCGTCCTGGCTGGACGAGGTGCAGACGCCGCGACGGCCCGTCCGCCGAACCGGACCCGAGCCGGTCGACCCGGACCGCCGCGGCGCCCGTCGGCAGCCGCCGCGGGCCGATGACTGGACGGCCTCCCACCGGACGCCAACGCGTACTGCACCCCGCCGCACGCCAACGCGCGCTGCCCCCCAGCGTCCCGGGATCAGCACGGCGCGGCCGGATCTCTCAGGCGCCCACCCCCGGCGGCTGCGGCTGCTCGTCCCGCTGCTGGTACTGGCCGCGATCTCGATCGGGATCGCGACGCTGGTCGGTGCGTTGCACTCCGGCAAGCATCTCCCGACGCTGCCGGCGATCCCGGCTCGCTCGATCGAGACCGAGCACGGCGCGCCGGCAGCCGTTTCCCTGAATACGACGTTCGGCGGCTCGAGCGTGCCGACCGGGAAGCTGTCGAGCCTCGAGCTCGATCTTGCGCGTGGCTTTCACTTCGACCCGCGCGCGGCCGTTACCTGCGCGGCCACGCAGGCGAGAACCGGTGCGTGTCCGGCGGACTCGGCGATCGGCGGGGGCACCGGCGAGATCGTCGTGCAGGGCCCGTACCTGCCGCAGACGACCTACGACGTCAGCACCGCGGTCTACCTGACGGCGGCGACGCATCGGGGCGACATCGCGGGCGTGGCGCTCGACCTGACCGAGGCCCAGTCGCAGCTGCATGCCGTGATCCTCGGACGGGTCATCCCGCTGCCGACGAGCTCGTACTCGATCGCGTTGCGGTTCGCGGATGCCAGCCGCGCGCTGTCGACCAACTACGACCTGAATCTGCGCCGGCTGGCGCTCACCCTCCAGGCAAGCCGGACCGTCAGCTCCCACACCTATCACCTGCTGACGAATCCGACGCCGTGCACCCGCCGCGGCTGGCCGCTGCAGCTGTCGATCACCTCGGCCAAGAATGCCTGGATCTATCACGGCGCCGCCTCCTGCCGGACGCTTTCTTAACCAACTTGATCGAGATAACGGCTTTTGGCTAGACTCGGTCGCGTGCAACGCGTCGATATCCATCAGCACATCTGGACTACACCGCTGTTGGATGCACTCGCCCGCCGTGACTGCCACCCGTTCGTCCGCCGCGACGATGGCCTCTGCGTGCTGCATCTCGCCGGCGAGCTGCCGTGCGTGATCGACGAGCTCGCCGAGTCGGCCGCGCCGCGCACCCGGTTGCTGGAGATCGACGGTGTCGAGCGGGCCGCGGTCGCGATCTCCAGTCCGATCGGAATCGAGACGCTCGCACCCGATCAGGCGCACGGGTTGATCGACGCCCATCTGGACGGCGTCCTGGCGCTTGGCGACCGGTTCGTCGCCTGGGGACCGATCGGCATCCGCCGGCCTGACCCAACCGAGGTCGACGCGGTGCTCGCGCGCGGCTGCATCGGAATCTCGCTGCCGTCGGCCGCGCTCGCAGGCTTCGAAGCGCTCGAGGCGATCGGACCGGTGCTCGAGCGCGTACAGGCACTCGGCGCGCCACTGTTCATCCACCCGGGAGGCTTCGTCGCGCGCGAGCCGTCGCTGTCGGACCCACTCTGGTGGACGGCGTTGACCAGCTACGTGTCCGACATGCAGGCGGCGTGGCTGACGTTCGTGACACGTGGACGCCGCGAGCTGCCGCGGCTGCGGGTCCTGTTCGCGATGCTCGCCGGCGGCGCCCCGCTGCAGATCGAGCGGCTCACCGCCCGCGGTGGCCCGGCGATCGATGTGCACGACCCACTGACGTTCTACGACACATCGAGCTACGGGCCGATCGTGATCGACGCGATGGCAGCGTGCCTCGGGCCTGACCGGCTCGTGTACGGCTCCGATCGTCCGGTGATCGAGCCGGTCCGCAGCGGACGGGAGGTTGAACTGATGACCAACGCAGCCGATTTCCTGACCCCCGCGAGGGCGGCGGTATGAGCCTGACGCTGGACCAGCTGCACCGGTTCGCGGCCGGCCTGGCCGCCACGCCCGAGCGCTGGCGCCAGCACGTGCGCCACGACTCAGATGTCCGCGTCTACGAGGAAATCTGGAACGACGGCGATGTCAACGCCTGGGTGATCTGCTGGTCCGAGGACCAGGACACCGGCTTTCACGACCATGACGAGTCCGGGGCGGTGATCGCGGTCGTGTCGGGTACGGTCCGCGAGGACCGGCTGACGCTGTCGGGGCGGCCCCGCTCACGGGAGTTCGGCGCCGGCGAGACGTTCATGGTGCCGCCCGTCGCGATCCACCGAGTGGTGCACGCGGGCGGCCGGCCGGCGGTGACGATCCACGCCTACTCGCCGCCGCTTCGCCGGACCGGCGCCTACCGCGTCGGACCTGACGGCGAGTTGGAGCGTGAGTCTCAGCCGTTCGAGGTCGAGCTGCGCGGCGAGCCCGTGCTCGCCTGACCGCCGGGGCCGGGGCCTGGGCTCCGGCGGCGCGAGTGGCGGAAAAGTCCGGAATAGACGTACAAATCTGCCAACCGTCGGACGGTCGGTAAGTTCGAGTGCGCGATGTACAAGACGGTCACTCACGACGGCGTCGACGATCTGGTCGCGATCGAGGAACCGCTGGAGATCCGGGTCGACGGCGCCGCCCTGTCGGTGACGATGCGGACCCCCGGCCACGACGAGGAGCTGGCGCTCGGGTTCCTGTACGGCGAGGGCCTGATCGACAGCCCCCGTGCGGTCGGGCTGACCGACGACTTCGCCAACAACACGATCGAGGTCGCCGGGCCGCTCACGCGTGATCCGGGCGCGCGCAACTTCTACACGACGTCGTCGTGCGGCGTCTGCGGCAAGGGGGCGCTCGAGGAGGTCGCGGTGCACAGCGCTCCGATCGCGCCCGGCGTGCCGGTGCTGCACCGCGCGCTGGCCGCCTCGTTGCCGGACCGCCTGGACCAGCCGACGTTTCGGCGAACCGGCGGCACCCACGCCACCGGGCTGTTCACCGCCGCCGGCGAGCTCGTGCTGACGCGTGAGGACGTCGGCCGCCACAACGCGATGGACAAGGTGATCGGCCAGGCGTTGATCGATCGGCTGCTGCCGCTCTCCGACCATGTCCTGTGCGTGTCCGGGCGCCTGTCGTTCGAGCTCGTGCAGAAGGCCGCGGTCGCCGGCGCGCCGGTCCTGATCGGGGTCGGGGCGCCCAGCTCGCTCGCGATCGAGCTCGCCGCCGACTGCGGGCTGACGCTGTGCGGCTTTGCCCGGCGGGGAACGCTGAACGTCTACACGGCGCCCGAGCGGATCCGCGGCTGACGACCGGGCCGGGTCAGGCGGCGGCGAGCGCCACGATCCGCGCCAGTTCCTGCTCGTCGGACCAGGCCCCGACCGAGGCGCGCACGAGCCCGTGCGAGGGGATGCTGCGCACGACGACGCCGGCCTCGGCGAGCTGCGCCACCTCCGCCTCGGGGTCGTCGACCTTCCATGAGACCAGCGTCGAGCGTCCGCGCGGCCCGACCTCCAGACCGTGGTCGGACAGCTGCTCGGCCAGCGAAGCCGCGAGCGTCGCGGCACGGGTATGAACCCATTCCCAGCCGGCGCCCTCCAGCACCGAGATCGACGCCAGCGCCCAGGCGCTGCGCATCCCTGGCGGGAAGCCGTGGTCAAGCCGGCCGGCGTCCGGCGCGGGGCCTGAGTTCAGCGCGTCCGTGGCATCGGCGAGCGACGCGTAACCGGGCCACGGGGCGTTCAGCTCGTCGAGCTGATCACGGCGGATGTAGAGCGCGCCACTGCCCTCTGGGCCGCACAGCCACTTCTGTCCCGAGCCCGCGTAGAACGCGCAGCCGAGCTCGTCCATGTCGGTCGGCACGGCGCCGATCGACTGCGCCGCGTCGAGCAGGAACGGAACGCCGGTCGCCGTCAGCGCATCGGTGTCGACGACCCGGCCGCTGACCCAGGAGACGTGCGAGACGGCGACCAGCCGTGTGGCCCCGCTGACCGCGTCGGCGATCTCGTCAAACGGCGCGATCCGGACGTCGACGCCGGCGCGCCTCAGTCGCCCGAGCGGCGCCAGCAGGCCCGGATGCTCCTCGTCGGAGGTGACGACCTGGTCCCCGGCGCGCAGATCGAGACCCGACAGGATCGTGTTGCAGCCGTCGGTCGTCGAGCCGGTCAGCGCGACGTTGGACGGGTCGGCATGCAGAACCCGCGCGTAGGCCGCGCGCAGTTCGCCGGCCGGGCCGCGGACGGAGTCGAAGTACTCGCTGCCGGACCGGCCACCCTCGAGCTCGAACGCGATCCGCTCCCGGACCGCATCGGCGGCCGCGCGGGGCAGCGGACCCTCGGTGCCCGCGTTCATGTATGCCTTACGCTCGAGCACCGGAAACTGAGCTCGAAACGCAGCGGCGTCGGTCACAGCGCCGATGTTAGTCATGCCAACTCGGGGGACCGCGATCTGAGGGCAAGGAAGATCTCCGGACGATGACTGCGCACCGACGCAACCTGCTCGCGCGAGCGCTTGCGGTGCTCGCCGCGCTGGCGCTCGTGCTGGCCGTCGCCGCGAGCTACATCCGCTCGACCGTGGTGGACTCCAACCAGTTCGCCGACCGGGCGACCGTCGCGCTGCACAACCCCGCCGTGCGGTCGCTGATCGCGGACACGGTGACCAATGACCTCGTACTGCACCAGGCGCCGAACCTGGTCGCGGCGAAGCCGCTGATCGAGGGGGTGGTGTCATCGGTCGTCGCCAGCAACGCGTTCGCGGGCCTGTTCCGCGCCGGGGTCCGCGACGTCCACCGCGCGGTCCTGCACCATGACCGCAACACGGTCACGCTGACGGTCGCCGACGTGGGCACGCTGGCGGCGGCGGGGCTGGAGGCCCTGAAGCCGAAGCTGGCGGGTGAGGTGCGCTCCACCCGGCTCGTCCGGTTGTTCCGCGACAACGTCGGGACGATCCCGGCCAAGGCGATGCGGATCGCCGACGACGTGCGGCTGCTGGCGGTCCTGCTCGCCGTCTTCGCGGTGTTGGCGGCCGGCGGCGCGGTGGCGGTCGCCAGCGACCGGCGGCACGCGTGTGTGGAGCTGGGGATCGCCGTCGCGGTCACCGGGGTGCTGCTGATCGTGGTGCTGGCGATCGGTGAGCAGGTGGCGAGAGCCCAGGTCACCAGCGGCGCGGCGCGGTCAGCCGTAGGCGCGGCCTACAACGCATTCCTCGACGACCTGCGCACCGAGGCGTGGATCATCGCCGGGATCGGCGCGGTGTTCGCCGCGGCGTCCTCGTCGCTGGTCCGTCCGGTTGCGATCGACGAGCCGCTGGCGCGGGCGTGGCGCGCGCTCGTGACCGAGCCGCGCGCGCCGTGGGTGCGAGCGCTGCGCGGAATCGCCCTCCTCGCCGCCGGCGTGTTCATCGTGGTCGAGCACCAGATGACGATCACGATCGTCCTGACCGCGCTCGGCGTCTACCTGATCTACAGCGGCGTGTATGTGTTGCTGGGGTTGATCAACCGTGCGGAGGGCAAGCGGGCGCCGGCCGCAGATCCACGCGCGCGCCGCTCGCGAGCGCGTGCGCTGATCGCCGCGTCTGCCGTCGTGGTGGTCGCGGTCGCCGCCGCGCTGGGCGGGTTCTTCGGCTCAGGCGGCGTCACCGACGCGGCTCCGGAGCCGCCGCCGTGCAACGGCTCGGCGACGCTGTGCAATCGGTCGCTGCCGCAGATCGCGCTCGCGGCGACCCACAACTCGATGTCGGCGCCGCTGCCCGGTTGGTTCTCACCCGAGCAGGAGGACTCGATCGCCGACCAGCTCGACGGCGGGATCCGCGGCCTGCTGTTCGACACCCACTACGCGGTCCGCGTCGGCAAGACCCACCTGCGGACCGAGCTCAACGGCGAGCTGGACAAGATGCTCAAGCAGGACCCGCTGCCCGAGGACGCGATCAAGGCCGCGATGCGGCTGCGCGACAGGCTCGACCACGGCAAGGCCAAGGGCAAGCCGAAGGTGTACCTGTGCCACATCTTCTGCGAGCTCGGCGGCACATCGCTGATCTCGGTGCTGCGCGACATCCGAGACTTCCTCGTGGCGCACCCCAACCAGGTGCTCGTCGTGGTCAACGAGGATTACGTCTCACCAAAGGACTTCGTCTCGGTCGTCAAGGCATCGGGGCTGACGAAGTTCGTATTCAACCCACCCTCCCCGACAGCCGCCGGCCGCTGGCCGACGCTGCGCCAGATGATCGATTCGAACCAGCGGATCGTGTTCCTGGCCGAAAACAAGGCGGGCGCAGCGCCCTGGTACCACCTCGCCTACTCGTCGATCACCGAGGAGACCCCCTACTTGTTCAAGCGCGCCTCGCAGCTGACGGCACCGTCGAAGCTGGCGGCCAGCTGCGAGCCCAACCGCGGTCCCAAACAGGGCGCGCCGCTGTTCCTGGTCAACGGCTGGATCAGCACCAATCCGGCGCCGCTGCCGAGCAATGCCGCCAAGGTCAACGCGTATCAGACGTTGCTGCGCAGGCTGCGGACCTGCGAACGCCTGCGCCACCACATCCCGAACCTGGTCGCCGTCGACTTCTATAAGCAGGGCGACGTGTTCAAGGCGGTTGACGCGCTCAACGGCGTCCGCTAGGCGGGGAACTCGTCCTTCGAACCGCGGGCGAACTTCGCGAACCCTCGCAGCACTCTGAGGAGGAGGACGATCCCGGCCGCGGACTTGAGATCGATCGCCGCCAGCAGCTGCCTCAGCATCGTCAGCTGGTCGAAGTAGACGCGCTCGCAGACCAGCTGCTCTCGCTCGTCGAACACGAAGAACGCCGTCATCCGCACCTTGAACGCGCCGCCGGTCGGCGGGATCGGACCGAGCGGCCCGAGGTGCGTGCCGAGCAGATAGAACTCGACGACCACCGCATCTCCCGCGTGGCGCAGCGCGATCATCTCGTGACGCTGGTCGGGGAACGCGATCCGTGTCTCGTCGTAGTAGCTGCGGACTGCCGCGTCGCCGTCGTGCACGGTCTGGGTCGGGATCAGCTCATAGCGGGGATGCGGGAAGGTCGACAGCACCGCGTCCCAATCCTGAGCCACCTCGTCACGGAAGTGGTCGCGCACGATCTGCTCACGTCGGGCCTGCGGCTCAGCGCCGGGCATCGAGCCGTTCCGATCGTCGAAACTGGCGGACGCCGCCGAAGGTTGGCGATCTGACCCCCATATCCGGGGTGAAATCACCAATCCTGCGCCAGATCCACCGACGTCCGCGCGGCGTCACGACAGCGTTCGCTTGAGGACTTTGCCGGTCGAGTTGCGCGGCAGCTCGTCGAGGAACACGACCTCCCGCGGGACCTTATAGGCGGCGAGGTTCTCACGGACGTAGGCGCGCACCTCGTCCTCGGTCAGTGACATGCCGTCGCGCACCACCACGAACGCCTTCAGACGCTGGCCGAACCGGTCGTCGTCGACTCCGATCGCCGCCGCCTCGACGATCGCCTCGTGCCCGGCGAGCAGATGCTCGACCTCGGCCGGGAACACGTTCTCGCCGCCGGAGACGATCATCTCGTCCTCGCGGCCGTCGATGAACAGCAGTCCGCGCTGGTCGAAGTGGCCGACGTCGCCCGAGGACATCAACCCGTCGATCTGCTCCTTGTGACCGCCGCCGGAGTAGCCCTCGAACTGGGCGTGGTTGCCGACGAAGATCCGGCCGGTGTCGCCGGCCGGCAGTTCGGTGCCGTCCTCGCCGAGGATCTTGACGACCGTCCCGCGTGGGGGCCGGCCGACGGTCGCGGGATCGAGCGCGAGGTCGTCCGGCGTGGCGATCGTCGCCTCGGCGACCTCAGTCGAGCCGTACAGGTTGTAGATCACGGGACCGAAGGCGCCGGTCGCGCGGCGCACGAGCGACGGACCGATCGCCGACCCCGAGACGAAGATCACCCGCAGGCTGCGCAGGTCGCGGTCCGCGATCTCGGTCTCGCCCAGCTCGACGATCCGCTGGAGCATCACCGGCACCACGACCAACGCGGTCGCGCGGTTGGCCGCCAGGCTGTCAAGCGTCACCTCGGGATCGAACCGGCGATGCAGGACCATCGTCGAGCCGAGCGCTAGCCCGAGCGCCGTCGCCGCCAGCCCGAGCGTGTGGAACATCGGCGTCGTCAGCTCGGTCGTCTCACCGGCGCGCAGCGGGATCCGTGACAGCAGGCCGCCGAGGATCGCCAACGAACGCGGCTCGTCACGCGGGGCGCCTTTCGGAGTGCCGGTCGTGCCGCTCGTCAGGATCACGAGCTTGGCGGGCCGGCCGGCCTTCGGGGGCGACGTTACCGACGCGCCGGCAATCAGCGCCTCGAGCGTGTCGCCGTCGCTCGAGTGCGGGTCATCGATCCACGCCCGGAATCGCCCGCAGCGAGGTTCCATGCCGGCGACGATCGCCGCAAACTCGTCGTCGTAGACGAGCAGGTCGGTGCCCTCACGCTCGGCGACGTCACGCAGCTGCGGCCCGGCGAACGACGTGTTCAGCAGGATCACGCGGGCGCCGCACAGAATCGCCCCAAACGCCGCCTCCAGAAACCCGCGGTGGTTGCGCACGAGGATCGCGACGCCGTCGCCGGCCCGCAGGCCACGCTCGCGCCAGCCGTTGGCCACGGCGTTGGCGTGCTCGTGGAGCTCTCGGTAGCTGAGGTCGCCGCGTTCGTCGTGGACCGCGACCCGGTCGGGGTGACGGATCGCGCCGATCGCGATCGAGCTGGCCAGCAGCCCGTGGCGCTCGATCGCGCGGACGATCCGCGCCAGCCGCGGTGGCGACTCGATCCCGAAGACGCCGGCCCGGAAGCAGACGCTCGCGAAGTAGGCCTCGTCGCCGGCCCGTTCGGCGAGCCTGGCGCCGGTGCCCAGCAGCCGCTTGAGATCGACGTCGAACGAGGTCCGTCTCCTCACGGGGCCGAGACCTTAGCCGTTCGATGGCGAATCGGGCCGGGAGGGGCCGGTCCGACTCGCCATCGTGCGGCGGCGCCTTTAGTAGCCGGCGGACCAGTTGCCGGCCGCGCTGTCGGGGCCGGCGCTCGGCACGATCAGGTACCAACCGCCGTCGCCGGTCACCCCGTAGCCGTAGCCGTCGGACCCGTACCCGTAGCCGCTTGAGCCATAGCCGCTCGAGCCATAGCCGCCCGGCCCGTAGCCGTAGCCGTAGCCGTCGGACCCGTAGCCGCCGCCGTATCCATAGCCGCTTGAGCCATAGCCGCTTGAGCCATAGCCGCTTGACCCGTAGCCGGCGCTGCCCGACTGGCTGTCGCCCGCGTCAGCCGAGTACGCAACCAAGAACGCCGAACCGGTCGACGACAGCGCTGACGGGGTGGCGCCGCCGGAGGACCCGCCAGACGGCGAGTAGCTGGCGCCCTGGAAGCCGAGGCTGCTCTCGTCCGACGCGAGCGTGACCGCGGTCGCGCTCCAGGCGGAATCGGAGATCGATCCCGTCTGCCCGCTCGAGTCGGTCGCGCTTGCCGAGCTGAACTGAACCGAGCCGAAATCCGTCAGCGGCAGCGGGGTGCAGTCGGCGGTCGCGGTCGCGGTCGTCGATCCGTCGCACTGCGATGGCGCCTCGGCGATCCATTCGGCGCTTGAGGTGTCGGGGTCGCTCATCGTCAGGGTCTTCGAGAACGACTGCCCGGTGGACTCGTCCTTCAAGGAGATCGAGACCGACGTGCCGTCGACGTCGACGGTCGTGGAGATGTGGTCGCCCGCCGAAACGGGTAGGTCGATCCGGACCGGCGCCTTGGGCACGAGCTCGTACCACGCGTAGTCGGACGCGGCGCCGCTGGATGTGCAGTTGGCCTCGGTGCCGGCCTGCTCGAGCGCGTCGGTGCTGTCGGCCCCGCCCAGCCCGACCCAGAAGGCCGAATACGTCGGCTCGCTTGCCGACGTGCATTTCGCGGCCGGCACGACCCAGTTGCCCGACACGCTCTTGAACGTTGTGGACTCCCCGGTGGCGCCGGCGACGTAGCCGGACCAGTTACCGCTCTGCGCCTGCTGGACGTCGGTCGCGGCCGACGCGGACGCGGCGGCGCCCAGCGCGCACACGGCCGTCGCCGCCACCACTCCGATTGCTCGTTTCATGTCTGAGACGATCGGCGGCCCGGCGAAGAGCCAATGACGAGTTGGCGAAGAGGTCCATAACTGCTTGACGATCGCTTGACGCGGCGCGGCCCGCCCCGGAAACCCCGCTTCAGGACTGTAGGGCCGCGCGCGCCCGGGCGAGCTTGACGGCCTTGGTCAGCGTCTCGATGTCGTAGGCGCCCTGATGGCGATGGCCGTTGATGAAGAACGACGGCGTGCCCGAAACGCCGCTGAGATCGGCCGACTCGACGTCCTCGGCGATCCTGCCCGCACCCTTGCGTTTCTGGATCGCCGCCGTGAACTTGTCCATGTCGAGCCCGAGCGCTTCGGCATGTCCCATGATCTGGCGGATTTTGAGCTCGTCCTGGTGAGTGATCAACCGGTCGTGCATGTCCCAGAACCGCCCCTGCAGGGCCGCCGCCTCCGATGCCTCAGCCGCCATCTGCGCCTGCGGGTGCACATCGCTGAGTGGCAGGTGGCGCCAGACGTAGCGGAGGTTGCCCATCTCGGACAGCAGCTCACGGATCACCGGCTCGGCCTGCCCGCAGTAGGGACACTCCAGATCGCCATACTCCAGCAGCGTCACGTCGGCGTCCATCGGGCCGCGGATGTGATCGCGCTCGGAATCGACCGGGACCGCCAGGTCGACGATCGTGTCGGCCGTGCCGATCAGCGCGTTGAGCCGGACCGCGTTCGGCAATCGTCGCGCCGACGCCTGGACCGCCCAGGTGACCAGCGGCGCCCCGATCAGCGTCGTCAGCACGCCGAGCTTGGCCTCCGACAACGCCTGACCGTGGAATGCCAGCGACGCGATCAGCAGCGACACGGTGAACCCGATCCCGGCGATCGAGCCGCCGCCGAGCACCGAGGCCCAGCCGACCGGGAGTCGCAGGCGGCCGCGGCTGAGCCGGGTCACGATCATCGAACCACCGAAGATCCCGATCGGCTTGCCGATCAGGTAGGCGATCAGGATCCCGAGCGTGATCATCGATCCGTATGCGTGCACGAGAAACGAGCCGTTGATCGCAAAGCCGGCGTTGGCGAGCGCGAACAGCGGCACGACCACGTAGCTGGTGAACGGATGGAACATCTGCGTCCAGCGCTCGTTGGGCGAGATCGTCGACCGAATCCCGGCGCTGGCCGTCTGCTGCAGCTCGGACGTCGGCTGCTCACGGAACAGCCTGAACAGGTCGGTCGCCTGTTCAAGGTCGGCGCGGGCGGCGGGAAACGCAATCGTCACCAGCCCGATCGCCAGCCCGACGACGACCGGGTCGATCCCGGACTTCAGGACCGCGACCCAGGCGATCAGCCCCAGTGGCAGGTAGACGCCACCGTTGTGGACCCCGCGTGAGCGGAACACCAGTATCAGCGCGAACGCGCCGAGCCCGGCCGCCAGCGCGACCACGTGCAGCGAGGTCGTGAACGCGACCGCGATCACGATCAGCGCGACCAGGTCGTCGACCACCGAGACGGTCAGCATGAACGCGCGCAGCGAGTTGGGGAAGCGGCGACCAACCAGCGCCAGCATCGCGAGCGCGAACGCGGTGTCGGTCGACATCGCCGTGCCCCAGGCGCCGGTCGGGGCGTGCGAGCCCGCGATCGCCAGGAAGATCGCGACCGGGACGATCATCCCGCCGAGGCCGGCCGCGACCGGCAGCAGCAGCCGCCGGCGGTCGCGCAGATCGCCGAGATCGAACTCGCGTCGCGCCTCCAGGCCAACAACGAAGAAGAACAACGTCATCAGCCCGGAGTTGACCCAGTGGCGGAGGTCCAGCTCGACCCCCGAGCCGCCGACCAGGACGCTCAGCGACGTCGTCCAGACGCGCTCGTACGAGCTGCCGATGTTGGCCCAGATCAGCGCACCGACGGCGCCGGCCAGCAGGAACGCCGCCGATCCGATTTCGGTGCGCAGGAAGTCCCGCAGCGGCGCCTCGAGGTTGCGCGCCCAAGCGGTCGTCCCCGAGAAACGGTTGGCGATCGCGGCCGCGCGGGACTCGGTGCCGGTCTCGGTCGTCGTCGGCTCGGCGCCCGCGCCGTCGCCGACCGGCTGGACGGAGGCGCCGGCCGCGCCTGGCTCGATCGGGACTCCGGCACTCACTCCAGAGCGCAGATTAGTCACGTGAAGCTGTCAACATGGGGCTCGTGCACACGACCGTCCTGCGCTCGGGTGAGTTCGAGCTGACGATCGACGGTGAGCCGGCGTCGATCGAGACGCTGTTTGAGGGCTTCAGCGAGCACGATCGGCTCGGGATCGTGATCGCCGCAGACCACGGCGCCGCCGGCGCCGCGGCGCTGATCCTGGCGACGGTGACGGCCTTCTATGACCGGCTGCGCGCGACCGGCGAGGCGTTCTTCGCCTATCCGGACTACTTCGCGCTGCACGTCGGTCAGCCACGCGGGTCGCTGCGCAAGCTCGACGTCTACCCCGAGCACAAGGAGCTCGTCGTGGCGGCCGACGCCGAGTCGATCGTCCGCGCGCTCAACGACCGCGGGATCACGCGACTGCTGGTGCCTGATCGAGCCGCCGGCGAGCCGCCGCTCGCGCGTGAGACCCGCGCCGGCGCGGAGCGCCGGATCCGGACCGCGCTGGCCTATTCGCCGGGCGGGCGCGTCCGCGGCGCCGATGTGCACGTGACCGGCCCGGAGCAAGCCGAGCTGTTCGTCACCGCGATGCTCGCCGGCGGCGGTCGGACCGGTGATTCGGTCGGCGACGACCGCGACCTCCGGGGCGCCCTGCGCGACGGCGGGCACCCGCCCCGGGAGGGCTTCAGGCGGATTCGCGTCGCGGATGCGCTCGCGATGCTCGCTGGGATCGGCGACCCCGAGCTCGGCTCGTAACGACCTCCCCGACGGCGGGGTAACATTGCGTCTGACGAGTTTTCCGAACAGTGTGTGCAGTTACGAGCAAGGAGCAGACCCATGGCAGCTACCGAACCGCTCATCTTCGATGCCCTGAGGACGCCGCGAGGCAAGGGCAAGGTCAACGGGTCGCTGCACTCGACCAAGCCGGTTGATCTCGTCGTCGGCCTGATGCACGAGATGCTCAGCCGAAATCCCGACCTCGATCCCAACCGGATCGATGACATCGTGCTCGGCTGCGCCACGCCGGTCGGCGACCAAGGGTCCGATATCGCCAAGACGGCAGCGCTCAAGGCAGGACTTCCGAACACCGTGTCCGGCGTGCAGCTGAACCGCTTTTGCGCATCGGGGCTGGAGGCCGTCAACATCGCCGCGCAGAAGGTCGCCTCCGGCTGGGAGGACCTCGTCTGGGCCGGCGGCGTCGAGTCGATGTCCCGGGTGCCGATGGGCACCGACGGCGGCGCCTGGGCGATGGACCCCGAGACCGCGTACGACACGTCGTTCGTCCCGCAGGGGATCGGCGCCGACCTGATCGCGACCGTCGAGGAGTTCAGCCGGGAGGACGTCGACACCTACGCCGTCCGCTCGCAGGAGCGTGCCGCCGCCGCGCAGGCCGAGGGCCGCTTCTCGAACTCGCTGGTGCCGGTGCTCGACATCAACGACCAGGTCACGCTCGATCGGGATGAATTCATCCGCCCCGGCACGACCGTCGGGACGCTTGGCGGGCTGAAGCCCTCGTTCGCCGCGATGGGCGAGATGGGCGGCTTCGACGCGGTCGCGCTGCAGAAGTACCACTGGGTCGAGAAGATCAATCACGTCCACACCCCGGGCAACTCGTCGGGGATCGTCGACGGCGCCGCGCTGGTGGCGATCGGCAACGAGCAGATCGGCGCCGAACTGGGCCTGCGCGCCCGCGCCAAGATCCTCGCGACCGCGGTCTCGGGCGCGGACCCGACGATCATGCTGACCGGCCCCGCGCCGGCGTCCAAGAAGGCGCTGTCGAAGGCCGGGCTGACCGTCGACGACGTCGACCTGGTCGAGATCAACGAGGCGTTCGCGGCGGTGGTGCTGCGGTTCGTCCGGGAGATGGGCCTGGACATCGACAAGGTCAACGTCAACGGCGGCGCGATCGCGATGGGCCATCCGCTCGGTGCCACCGGCGCGATGATCCTCGGCACGCTCGTCGACGAACTGGAGCGCCAGCACAAGCGCTATGGCCTGGCGACGCTGTGCGTCGGCGGCGGGATGGGCATCGCCACCGTCGTCGAGCGCGTCTGATCCCGGCCCCTTCGAACGAGAGAGACAGCACATGAGCGAGAGCACCACGATCCGCTGGGACAAGGACGCCGACGGGGTCGTGATCCTGACCCTGGACGACCCGAACGCCTCGGCCAACACGATGAACGAGGCCTTCCAGGAGTCGATCCGCGCGACCGTCGATCGGCTGTACGCCGAGCGCGACGAGATCACGGGTGTGATCATCAGCTCGGCCAAGAAGACGTTCTTCGTCGGCGCCAACCTCAACGACCTCAAGCGGGTCACCAAGGACGACGCGCCGCGGATGGCGGAGTTCGTCCGTGATGCCAAGGCGGTGCTGCGGCGCCTGGAGACGCTCGGCAAGCCGGTGGTCGCGGCCATCAACGGCACGGCGCTCGGCGGTGGCTTGGAGATCACGCTCGCCTGCCACCACCGGATCGTGGTCGACGACCCGAGGATCAAGCTCGGGTTCCCTGAGGTCAAGCTCGGCCTGCTGCCCGGCGCCGGCGGCGTCACACGCAGCGTGCGGATGTTCGGGATCGCGGCCGCGCTGGTGCCGCTGCTGATGCAGGGCAAGGAATACCGGCCCGCCGAGGCGCTCCAGTTCGGGCTCGTCGACGAGGTCGTGGCCAACCGCGACGACCTGATCGGAGCGGCGAAGCGGTGGATCGTCGCGAACCCCGCGGCGGTCCAGCCGTGGGACGTCCAGGGGTATCGGATCCCCGGCGGGACGCCGTCCACGCCGAAGTTCGCCGCCAACCTGCCGGCGTTCCCGGCCAACCTGCGCAAGCAGATCAAGGGCGCCAACTTCCCGGCGCCGCACCACATCCTCGCCGCCGCTGTCGAGGGTTCGCAGGTCGACTTCGACAACGCGTCGGAGATCGAGGGTCGCTACTTCGTCGACCTCGTCACCGGCCAGATCGCCAAGAACATGATCCAGGCGTTCTTCTTCGATCTGCAGCGGGCGACCGGGTCACGCGGGCGTCCCGACGACGTAGAGACGTTCAAGCCGGCGAAGATGGTCGTGCTCGGCGCCGGCATGATGGGCGCCGCGATCGCCTATGTCGCGGCCAAGTCAGGCGTCGAGGTGGTGCTCAAGGACGTCTCTCAGGAGGCGGCCGACCGCGGCAAGAGCTACTCGGAGAAGCTCGTCGCCAAGGCGGTCGAGCGCGGCCGCTCCACCCTCGAGGACGGCGACGCGCTGTTGGCGCGGATCACGCCGACGACCGACCCGGCGGCCGCCGCGGGCGCCGAGCTCGTGATCGAGGCCGTGTTCGAGGATCCGTCGGTCAAGCGCGAGGTGATGGCCGAGATCGAGCCGCACCTGGCGCCGGACGCGCTGCTCGGCTCCAACACCTCGACGTTGCCGATCACCGAGTTGGCGGACAACGTCAGCCGCCCGGCCGACTTCATCGGGCTGCACTTCTTCTCGCCGGTCGACAAGATGCCGCTGCTGGAGATCATCAGGGGTGAGCAGACGTCCGACGAGACGCTGTACCGGGCACTGGACGTCGCCAAGCTGCTGAAGAAGACGCCGATCGTCGTCAACGACAGCCGCGGCTTCTTCACCAGCCGCGTGATCGGCACGTTCATCAACGAGGGGATCGGGATGCTGGCTGAGGGGATCCCGGCCGCGTCGATCGAGCAGGCCTCGTCGCAGGCCGGCTACCCGGCGCCGGTCCTGCAGCTGTCCGACGAGCTCAACATGAAGCTGATGCAGAAGATCCGCAACGCGGCTCGCGCGGCCGACACCGGCGGCAACGACTGGACCGGCCATCCCGCCGAGGCGGTGATCGACACGATGGTCGATCAGCTCGGTCGGCCGGGTCGTCTTGATGGCGCGGGCTTCTACGAGTACGAGGACGGGAAGCGCACCGGGCTGTGGAAGGGCCTGCGCGATCAATGGCCGACGGTCGCCGACCCGTCGCAGATCGCGCTGCGGGATCTCCAGGAGCGGCTGATGTTCGTCGAGTCGATCGAGAGCGTCAAGTGCTTCGACGAGGGCGTGATCGAGTCGGTCGCGGACGCCAACATCGGCTCGATCTTCGGGATCGGCTTCCCGGCCTGGTCAGGCGGCGTGCTGCAGTACATCAACGGATACGCCGGCGGCCCCGCCGGCTTCGTCGCCCGCGCCCGAGAGCTGGCCGCCAAGTACGGCGAACGGTTCGAACCGCCCGCCTCCCTGGTGGCGCTCGCCGAGCGCGGCGAGACGTACTCCGACGACCAGACGCTGATCGCCGCCGGCTGAGCCTCGGGCTTGGGAAGTTGTCGGCCATGGCGGCTGACAACCTCCCAACGCCCTACCGTTGACGGCCGTGCTGCGCGAGCTCGCCGAGTACCCGAACTCGTTCATCGAGCTGACGCCGGGGTCGGAGCGGATCGAGACCGACCGTTTCACGCTGTGCCTGACCCCGCGCGGCGCGGCCGTGCAGCGCCAGCGTTTCGCCGCCCACGAGCTCGACGCCGTGGTCGAGGAGGTCCGGGCGCTGCTGCGCGAGCGCGGCCGCACCCGCACGCAATGGGAGATCGGCTCCGCGGCGACCCCGGACAGGCTCGCCGAAACGCTTGAATCGCTGGGCTTCGGGCGCGACGACGAGCCGTGGGCGCTCGCGCTCGCGCTGACCGAGCCGCCGGCCGAGCTCGAGCCGGCCGGGGGACTGCGGGTCGCGCAGGTGGTCACCGCCGAGGATTTCGCCGCCGCCCGCGGCGTGCAGGACGTCGCCTTCGGGGCGACGCCGGAGCAGGTCGCGGAGGCTCGCGGGCGTCACCTGGAGGAGTTCCGGCTCCTCGACGAGTCGCGCGCCGGCCGGGCATGGTCGGAGATGCCGCAGATGCTGCACGCGGTCTGGCTAGACGACCGGATCGTGTGCGCCGGCACGTGTGCGCGCACCCGGCTCGGAGTGGCGCTGTTCGGCGGCGCCACGCTGCCCGAGTTCCGCGGCCGCGGTGCCTATCGCGCGCTGATCGCCGAACGCTGGCGGGTTGCCTGTAACGACGCGCCGCGGCGCCCGGCGCTCGTCACCCAGGCCGGCGCGATGTCGCGGCCGATTCTCGCGGCGCTCGGGTTCGTCGCGGTCGGGCGGGTCGAGATGCTCGTCGACGACTTCGGCTAGCCGGATATACACAACACGCGCGCGGCCGGCCGGCCGCGCGCGCATCAGCACACCCTCCCTCGAGGGCTGGGTCCGCCCCGGCCGACGACTCCGGGGCGGAGACCCGGGCTAGCCTTCGCCGGCCGGCGGCGGGTACACCTCACGGACGTAGTGGTCGACCTGGTCGGGCCGCAGCCGCGTCGAAAGCGCCCAGTAGTAGATGACCAGGCTCCAGCCGGCCGAGACGCCCATCCCGCCATACAGGCCGAGGTCGTCATTACCGCCCTGATCGAGCACGTGCTTGAACACGCCGACCCCGCCGATGATTCCGCCGGCCCCGAAGTCCCCGAAGTACGAGATCACCAACATCCCGATCAGATATGCCAGGACCCACGGGACCGAGTTCGTGTCGATCTTCGGCTGGTTAGGGTTCATGTGCCCCGTGAACGAGATCGCCATCAGCGCGAAGCCGAGCAGCAGCGCGACCATCAAAGTCGTGTACACCTGCCAGCCTGACCAGTACACGATGAGCGTCGCCAATACGAACCCGATCGGGGCCATCACCGCCCCGGCGGGCAGTCGATAGGACCTCGGCAGCTCGGGCTTCTGCAGCCGCAACGCCCCGAGCGCCAAGGGCGCGCCGGCGTACATCAGCACCGAGGCCGACGTCACGACCCCGACGAGCTTTGCCCAACTCGGGAACGGCAGCAGGAAGATCAGCCCGACGATCGCGGTCAGAATGATCGCGTAGACCGGGACCCTGGCCCGACCGGAGACATCCTCGAACCGCTCCGGGACGTAGCCGTTCTTCGACAGCGCGAACAGGATTCGCGAGGCCGACGTCAGGTAGATCAGGCCGGTACCGCTCGGTGAGACGACCGCGTCGATCCGCAGGATCACCGCCAACCAGGTCAACCCTGCCAGTTTGGCGACGCTGTAGAACGGTGCGGCGTTGAGCGCCTTCAGCGTCGCGTTGTGGTCCACTGACGGCGCCAGGGACGTCCAGCCGAAGTGCGCGACCAGCGACGGCCTCAACGCCGCGATGAACGCCAGCTGCACGAGGATGTAGATCGTCCCCCCGATCAGGATCGAGAGGATCACCGCTTTCGGGATGTCCTTCGGGTTGCGCGCCTCGCCCCCGAGCTGGACCGCCTGCTCGAACCCGAGCAGCGAGAACACGATGCCTCCGCCGGGGATTGCAAGCAGGATGGACTTGACCGCGGCGCCCTTGACGAAGAAGCCGCCACCGTGACTGAAGTTCGCACTGTGGAACTTGAAGATCAGCAGCACGATGATCGTCAGCACCGGGACCATGACCTTCCACCACGTCAGTGCGTTGTTGACGCGCGCCAGCCAGCGCACGCCGACCAGGTTGATGAACGTGAACACGATCATCAGGATCACGGCGACGACGATTCCGACGCCAGTCAGTTTGACGCCGTTGTACCAGTGCCTGAAGGCATGGACGCTCGACAGGTACTGGATCGCCGCGAGCACCTCGATCGGCGCGACCGCGGCCGCCTGGAGGTACGACATCCATCCGAACGTCATGCCGGCGAACGAACCGAACGCGTAATGCGGATACCGACTGGTTCCGCCGGAGACGGGGAACATCCCGCCAAGCTCGGCGTGGATCAACGCCAGGATGATCACGATGACCGTGGCGATCCCCCAGGCGATGAGCGCCGACGGGCCGGCGATCGTCGCCGCGGTCAGCGCCCCGAACAGCCAGCCCGACCCGATGATCGACGCCTCGGACGCCCACAACAGACCCAGAAAGCCGAGGCCTCGCTCCATGCCCTCCGAATCCAGCGAAGCCTCACGCTCCTGCTGGGCTAGGTTGCTCATTCCCCCTCCTGCGTAGATAAAGAATGACTCAAGGGCGGCATCCTATACCGAGCTGGTGACGATCCGCGCTATCCCGCTGGCCAAGCTGCAAGCGGGCTGTCATAGCCGAACGTCGATCAGGAGTGAACATGGATGAGACGACACTGGAGCAGCAACTCGCCTACTACCGGGCCCGTGCCGGCGAGTACGACGACTGGTGGTTTCGCACCGGCCGTTACGACCGAGGACCCGAGGCCAACAGCGCCTGGTTCGCCGAAGTGGCGGCATTGGAGGCCGCGCTCGCAGGGTTCGGGGCCCGCGGGAACGTGCTTGAGCTGGCATGCGGAACAGGGCTGTGGACGCGCCACCTGGCCGCATCCGCCGAGCAGCTGACGGCCGTCGACGGCGCCCCCGAGGTGCTCGAGCTCAACCGCGCCCGGACCGAGGCGCTCGGCGCGTCGGTCACGTACGTGCAGGCGGACCTGTTCAGCTGGGAACCGCCACCGCATGCGTTCGACGCGTGCGTGTTCGCGTTCTGGCTGTCGCACGTGCCCGAGGAGCGGTTCGCGCCGTTCTGGGCGATGGTGTCGGAGGCGCTGCGACCCGGTGGGCGGGTGCTGTTCATCGACTCCGAGCGCGCGCCGCGATCCAAGGCGCGCGATCACACCATGCCCGCCGAGGATTCATCGCTGGAGCAGCGGCGGCTCGATGACGGCCGCGAGTTCGAGATCGTCAAGCGCTACTACGAGCCGGGGCCGCTGCGCGAGCGGCTCGCCGAACTCGGCTGGAACTGCGAGCCGCGGAGCACCGGGGAATTCTTCATTTACGGGACCGCGACGCGCGGCGTGACCGGCCGGCGGTAGATCGTGCCCACATAGAGCTGTACGAGCGGCTCGATCAGCGCGTCGTGGCCCGATAGCTCCGGGATCTCACCGGTCATCGCGACGTGGAACGCCCGCTCCCCCGTCCACACCAGGCAGGCGGCGAGTGCCTCGGCGTCGGCGCCGTCCGGCGCGCGACCGGCCGCGCGCTCGGCGACGATCAGCTCGGCCAGCCGGCGCGTCAGCTCGCCGTGCATCCGGAACCACAGGCGCTGCAGCTCGGGCACGGCCGGCCACTCCTCGGAGGCGGCGAGCACCAGCGGGGCGTGACGTGCCGAGACCCGCAGCAGCCGCGACAGGCCCTCGCGGAACGCCTGCTCGGGGTCGCGGCCATCCCGCGCGAACATCGGCTCGATCTCCTCGGCGACCTCGGCGCTGATCGACCGCACGAGCTTGACGACGACGTCCTCCTTGGACGTGAAGTGCTCGTAGAAGCTGGTCCGGGAGACGCCTGCCAGGGCCAGGATCCGCGCCACGCTCAGCTGCGCCAGCGGCACCGTCTCGAGCAGCTGCGACGTCGCTGCCAGCACCGCGGCGTAGGTCCGGGGGCGACGGCCGCGGCGGCGGGGGCGCAGCGTCGTGATCGGCGGCTCGGGCATCAGATCGGCGGACCGGGTGTTCGTTGACGAACGGCTCGACGCAGCGGGCGGGCCGCCTAGAGGCCGAGCGAGCGGCCGATGATCTCCTTCATGATCTCGGTCGTGCCGCCATAGATCCTGGTCACCCGGGCGTCCGCATAGGCGCGGGTGATCGGGTACTCCAGCATGTAGCCGTAGCCGCCGTGCAGCTGCACGCAGCGGTCGATCACCCGTCCCTGGAGCTCCGTCGCCCACCACTTCGCCATCGCGGCGTCGGACGGCGACAGCTCGCCGTCGTTGTGGGCCAGGACCGCCTGGTCGCAGAACGCGGTCGCGAGCTCGATCTCGGTCGCCATCTCGGCCAGCGCGAACCGCGTGTTCTGAAACGTCCCGATCGGCTGGCCGAACGCGGTCCGCTGCTTGACGTAGTCGAGCGTCCAGTCCAGCGCACCGCGCGCGGCGCCGACTCCCGTCAGCGCGATGCTGAGCCGCTCCTGGGCGAGATTGGAGGTCATGTAGCGAAAGCCCTGGCCCTCGTCGCCGAGCAGGTTCTCGGCCGGCACCCGGACGTCTGCGAAGAACAGCTCCGCGGTGTCCTGGGAGTGCATCCCGAGCTTCTCGAGGTTGCGACCGCGCGTGAAGCCGTCCATCCCCCGCTCGACGATCAGGATCGAGATTCCCGCGTGCCGCTGGGTCGGATCGGTCTTGACCGCGGTGATCACGAGGTCGGCGTTGAT
>Ga0302181_10000312_pt1 | contig 42667 bp, 35 predicted proteins | sample I_Palsa_E3_3_FD_198786 | JGI IMG/M metagenome (GOLD analysis project Ga0302181, IMG submission 198786) | Peat permafrost microbial communities from Stordalen Mire near Abisko, Sweden - I_Palsa_E3_3 | ecosystem: Environmental > Terrestrial > Soil > Palsa > Peat permafrost | place: Sweden...
GCAAGTCCGAGCTTGTCTATCCCCGGCTGGAGCCAGTCGAGGAGATCCTCGCGTCGATCGAGGCAGTGACGCACGACGAGGTACGCGCGGTTGCCGCCGACGTGCTGGCCCGGCCGAAGGCACTCGCCGTGGTCGGCCCGTTCGACGACGCGGACGCCTTCGCCGCCGCGGTCAGCTGAACCGCCCGACGAGAGTCTGAGCGCGCTTCAGCAGGGTCTGGAACGCCAGCCCCAGCCGACCCGGGCGAGAGCCGCGCCCCATGGCGGCGCAGGGCGGCGTCTTGCTGGCAGACTTGTCAGTCGCTTGCGAGGAGGCCAGCAATGATCAAGGTTGGAGTGCTCGGCGCCAAGGGCCGGATGGGAGCCGAGGTATGCCGCGCGGTTGATGCCGCGGAGGACATGGAAGTGACCGCCGCCGTCGATGCCGGTGACGAGCGTGACCCGCTGGCCGGCTGCGACGTTGCGGTTGACTTCACCCATCCCGGAGTGGTCATGGACAACCTCCGCTGGTGCATCGCCAGCGGGGTCGATGTGGTCGTCGGCACCTCCGGGTTCGACGACGCACGGCTGGCGGCGGCGGGGGAGTGGCTCGGGGAGTCGCCGGACGTCCGGGTGCTGATCGCCGCCAACTTCTCCATCGGGGCCGTGCTGATGATGCGTTTCGCTGAGCAGGCCGCGCGGTACTTCGAGTCAGCTGAGGTCATCGAGCTGCATCACGCGGGCAAGGCGGACGCCCCGTCAGGCACCGCGTCCCGGACGGCTTCGCTGATCGGCGCGGCCAGGTCGGCCGCCGACCTCGGTCCGTCGCCAGACGCGACGGTGACCGGGGCGGACGGCGCGCGCGGTGCCGTCCTTGAGGGGGTGCACGTCCACTCGGTCCGGCTGGCCGGCCTGGTCGCGCACCAGGAAGTGCTCTTCGGCGGGCATGGCGAGATCCTGACGATCCGGCACGACTCGCTGGATCGCGTCTCGTTCATGCCCGGCGTGCTGCTCGGGATCCGCGGCGTTGCTTCGCTGCCTGCCGGACTGACCTTCGGCCTGGAATCGCTGCTCGGGGTGGACTGACTATGGTAGGTCGCAGCGTCTTGCGGGCCAGCAGCGCATAGTTCGTCCTGCGCGCGCGGGACGTGGCATACCTTCGACTTATGTGCCGAAGCATCAAGACCTTGCGTGAGCCCTATGCCGAGAACGTGACGGACGAGGATGTGCGGGCCGCCGCCCTTCAGTACGTCAGGAAGGTAAGCGGCTTCCGGAGCCCGGCGAAGCACAATGCCGAGGCGTTCGGCGAGGCGGTGGACGCGATCGCGGCCGCTACTCGCGCCCTGCTCGGCCAGATCGAGGTCCGGGGCTGACGTTCACCTGCGGTGTAGCCCGGTCAGGCCAGCCCGGATCAGGCCGTCCTGGCCTGGCTGGCGGCCTCCAGGCCCAGCTCGGAAACTGATGTCTCGCGCATCTTGAACTTCTGCACCTTGCCGGTGACGGTCATCGGGAACTCGCCGGTGAACCGCACGTAACGCGGGACCTTGTAGTGCGCAATCTTGCCGGTGCAGTAGGCCCTGACCTCGTCGCCGGTCAGCTCACTGCCCGGGCGCAGCTTCACCCACGCGCAGAGTTCCTCGCCGTACTTCTCGTCCGGCACCCCGATGACCTGAACGTCCTCGATCGCCGGATGCCCGTACAGGAACTCCTCGACCTCGCGGGGATACACGTTCTCGCCGCCGCGGATGACCATGTCCTTGATCCGGCCGACGATGTTGAGGTAGCCGGCATCGTCCATCTCGGCCAGGTCACCGGTGTGCATCCAGCGCGCCGTGTCGATCGCCTCCGCTGTCTTCTCCGGCTCGTTCCAGTAGCCGAGCATCACCGAGTAGCCGCGAGTGCACATCTCGCCGGGCACCCCGCGCGGCAGCACGAGTCCGCTCTCCGGGTCAATGATCTTCACCTCTATGAACGGATGCACCCGGCCGACCGTCGAGACCCGGCGCTCCATGTCGTCGTCCGCCGTGGTCTGGGCGGAGACCGGCGAGGTCTCGGTCATCCCGTAGCAGATCGTGACCTCCGACATGTGCATCTCACTGACCACGCGCTTCATTACCTCGACCGGGCAGGGGGAGCCGGCCATGATGCCGGTCCGCAGCGTCGAGAGGCCGTAGCTCGCGAAGTCAGGCAGGGCCAGCTCGGCAATGAACATCGTCGGCACTCCGTACAGCGCGGTGCACCGTTCCTCCTGCACGGCGCCCAATGTCGCGGCGGCATCGAATCCCGGCGCCGGGATGACGATGCAAGCGCCGTGAGTGGTGCAGGCCAGGTTGCCGAGCACCATCCCGAAGCAGTGGTAGAAGGGCACCGGGATGCACACCCGGTCGGACGGCGTATACCTGCACCCTTCGCCGATGAAGAAGCCGTTGTTCAGGATGTTGTGGTGGGACAGCGTCGCCCCCTTGGGGAACCCTGTCGTCCCGCTGGTGTACTGGACGTTGATCGGGTCGTCGAAGGACAGGCTGGCTGCCCGCACTGCGAGTTCGCCCCCCGGGCCGGCCGCGCCGGATCGGGCAGCGAGAGCTCCCGCCGCGACCAGGTCGTCCCAGTCGGCCGTGCCCAGGTAGATCACCCGCTCCAGCTCGCGAAGGCCGCTGCGGACCTCGCCGACCATCGCGCGGTAGTCGCTGGTCTTGAAGCTCTCCGCGCTGACCAGCAGCCGCACGCCCGACTGGCGCAGCACGTAGCCGAGTTCATGGCTGCGGTACGCCGGGTTGATGTTGACCAGGATCGCGCCGATCCGGGCAGTCGCGTACTGCAGCAGCACCCACTCCGCGCAGTTCGGCGCCCAGATGCCGACCCTGTCCCTGGCCTCGATCCCGGCCGAGATCAGGCCGAGGGCAACGGCGTCGGCATCGGCGTCCAGCTGCCGGTAAGTCCACCGGCGCCCGGACGGCACGTCGACCAGGGCCTCCTGGTCTCCGCAGGCGGCCGCCACCCGGCGCAGGTTCTCCCCGATGGTCTCGCCCAGCAGGGCGGTGGTCGAGATTCCGTGGCTGTAGGACAGCTTAGTTTCGCCGGACATGACGCATCCTCTCCGGATTCGGGTCCCACCATCGTCCCCGTTCTGGCTGCTGGTGGGAAGCTCTGCCGGCGTCCGCTCGCGCGCGGTGGTGCCGTCAGGGTCGCGGCGGGGTTACTGTCAGAGGAACGCGCACGTCAAGTTTCCCCACCGGAGCGGTCATGGGGATCTGGATTGTCTGGCTGATCGTAGCCGCGGTACTCGGGGTGGCCGAGCTAGTCACCATGACACTGGCGCTCGGCCTGATTGCGGTCGGCGCGGTGGCCGCCGCGGGGGTGGGCGCCGCCGGCGGGAACGGTGCACTCCAGTTCGGCGCGTTCATCCTCGCGTCCCTGGCCGGGATCGTGGTGGTGCGGCCCATCGGGTTGCGCCATATCAAGCAGCCGCCGCTGCTCAGGAGCGGGACGTCCGCGCTGGTCGGGCGGTCGGCGATCGTCGTCGAGGAGGTCACCGCGCACGCCGGCCAGGTGCGGATCGGCGGCGAGCTCTGGTCGTCCCGCCCGTACGACGACACCCTGACCATACCCGTCGGCTCCACCGTCGATGTCTTCCAGATCGAGGGCGCAACGGCCCTTGTCTATCCCCGGGAGTAGCCGTGGAAATTGCTGTCCTGATTGTTGCCGCCGTCATCGTCGCCCTGATGGTTGTCCTGGCGATAAAGACGGTGCGCATCGTGCCGCAGGCGCGGGCACGCAACATCGAGCGCTTCGGCCGGTACCGCAAGACACTGGAGCCCGGGATGACCTTCATCGTCCCGTTCGTCGACCGGGTCAAGCCGGTGATCGACCTGCGGGAGCAGGTGGTGTCCTTCAACGGGCAGCCGGTCATCACCGAGGACAACCTGGTCGTGCTCATCGACACGGTGCTGTTTTTCCAGGTCACTGACCCGCGGGCGGCCGACTACGAGATCGTCGACTACATCCAGGCGATCGAGCAGATCACCGCGACCATGCTGCGCAGCGTGATCGGGAGCATGGACCTGGAGCAGACCCTGACCTCCCGGGACAAGATCAATACCAGGCTTCGCGGGGTGCTTGACGACGCGTCGGGCAAGTGGGGTATCCGGGTCACCCGGGTGGAGATCAAGGCGATCGACCCGCCGAAGAGCGTCATCGACGCGATGGAGAAGCAGATGCGGGCCGAGCGGGAGAAGCGCGCGGCGATCCTCAACGCCGAGGGGGTCCGGCAGTCCAAGATCCTCACCGCCGAGGGCGAGAAGCAGAGCCAGATCCTGCGGGCCGAGGGCGAGCGGCAGGGGTCGATCCTGCGGGCCGAGGGACAGGCCAAGGCCATCGAGACGGTGTTCCAGGCGATTCACGAGAACGACCCCGACCCGAAACTGCTCGCCTACCAGTACCTGCAGACGCTCCCGCAGCTCGCGCAGGGGGAGGGCAACACGGTCTGGGTGATCCCGAGCGAGGTGACCAGCGCTCTGAAGATGGTGACCAGCGCGTTCGACGGGTCCGGGTCCGGGTCCGGGTCCGGGTCCGGCAACGGAGTGCCGCCTGCCTCGGCGAATGGTGCCCGGCCCGCGGCGCCGCCGGCCGGCGCGGCCATCGGCGAGGTCCCGGCACCAGCAAGCTTGCCGGACGTGACAGCGCAAGAGGGCTCGCCGGGCCAGGTCCCGGCACCAGCAAGCTTGCCGGACGTGACGGCGCAAGCGGGCTCGCCGGGATTACCCGGGGCGCCAGCGCAGCCGGGATCTCCCGGGCCGGCGACGTCAGAGCCGGATCGCCAGGCCGACCGTCAGTAGCGCGCCGAACGCCAGCTGCAGCCGCCCCGTCTGCCCGAGAGCGGTGATCAGCCGCGGGCCTGCCGCGCCGGCCCGGACGAGCTGGACCGGAATCAGCGCCAGCGGAACGGCGGCCAGCGCCAGCAGGGCCAGCGGCCGTACCGGCGCGATCGCGACGGCGATCGCGAACGGAAACAGGGCGCAGGCCGTATACAGCAGGCGGGTCCGCTGGTCACCGGCGACCACCGCGAGCGTGCGCTTGCCCGTCGCCGCGTCGGTCGGGATGTCGCGCAGGTTGTTGATGACCAGCAGCGCGCAGGCGAGCAGCCCGACCGGCACGGCGGCCGCCAGGGCCAGCCAGGCCACCCGGTCCATCTGCACGTAGGCAGTGCCCGCCACCGCGGCCAGCCCGAAGAAGAGGAAGACGGAGACCTCGCCGAGCGCGCGGTAGCCATAGGGCCGGTTCCCGCCGGTGTAGAACCACGCGGCGGCGACGGCCGCGGCGCCGAGCGGGATCAGCCACCACGAGGTCACCAGGGCAAGTACGAGCCCGGCCACGCCGGCGGCGGCGAAGCAGCTGAGCGCGGCCGCGAGGACCTGCTTGGGCCGGGCAAGGCCGGAGCCAACCAGCCGGACCGGGCCGACCCGGTGCTCGTCGGTGCCGCGTACCCCGTCGCTGTAGTCGTTGGCGTAGTTGACGCCGACCTGCAGCGCAAGGGCCACGACGAGCGCGAGCACCGCGCGCCACGGCTGCAGCCGCCCGTAGCCGAGCGCGACGCCCGAGCCCACCACGACCGGGACGATCGCCGCGGGAAGCGTCCGCGGGCGGGCGCCAGCCATCCATTCCCGTGCTCCGGCCACGGCCCGCCTTTCGTCGTTGATCGGCCGGTCACAGCCTAGTGGGCGCGGCGTTCGCACCTCCCCGGCGCAGACCCGGGAACTGCCGGCGGGGCCAGCTGGCTGGCGGGGAGGGCTGGCGGCTGGCCATGGCGCTGGCGGCCGGGGAGGGCTGGCGGCTGGCCATGGCGCTGGCGCCCGGGAACTCGCGGCCGGTCATGGATCGCGGTCGGCCATGGAACGCGGCCGGCCATGGAACGAGCCGGCGATTACTGGGTGGTCGGCGGAAGCACCCGTTCGGCAGCCTCCTGGATCAGGCTGATCTGCTCAGCGTCAAGCCGCGCAGCCTGGCGGCCTTTGACCTGCTTCCGGAAGTACTTGCGCAGCCTGCTGCCGCTGAACACATCGACGCCGTACAGGCTGGCTACGTTCCACGGAATCTTGGGCCCGTAGATCACCATCGCCGGACGGACGTCGACGGCCCGTTTGATGGCCTTGCCGAGCAGGCGGCTGGCCTGCGCCGCCTCCCATCGAGCGTGCTCCAGCCGGTCCCGCTGGCTGAACGGCCCGTGGTAGATCTGGTTACCGGTGGTCACCCGGACTGGCAGGCGGCGATCCCAGCGCTCCGAGTCCAGCGCGAACACGCCGGCCGGCCCTACCACCAGGTGGTCGATGACCTCCGGAGAGTTCGGGATGGCCCGGGCGTTCAGGGTGACGTATCCGTTGGCCCGTAGCCGGGCAAGGCGGCGCCGGGACCGCCGCTGCGCCGAGGTGACCCGGTCGGAAGCGGGAATGAACGCCGTCGTCTTCGAACGGTAGATGATGTCGCCGATCACGACCAGGGCAGCTAAGGTCACGCCGATCCGCCAGTTAGCCCAGATGGAGACGGCAACTCCCACGACAGCGGCGGCCACCGCGCGGCCGATCCAGCCAAATATCCGCGGGTTGGCGGCCAGCCCCGCATAGGCCCGGCTGCCGGCCCGGCCGGCAGCCGGGCCGGCGAGCCCGTCCTGAGCGTGACCCCGGCCGTTCTCGCTGCCGTTGTCCTGTGCATCGGCTGGGGCCTGCGGCCCAGTCGCTTTTGCGCGCGGCCAGGGTTCCCGATCCATATCCCTGAGAGTAGCTGAACAGATACTTATTGCTGAAAAAAATTTCTGTGGCGGCGGTGGCGGGCCGGCCTGGCGGCGGTGGCGGGCAGCCCGGCGGCGGCGCGGCGGGCGGCCCGGCGGGGGAGCCGGCAGCACCGGGCGGCGGCGGAAGCAGCATCAGGGGCGGCGGCGAGTGCATGCGCCGGGACGAGGGTTGCGGCGCCGGCCGCTCTGGACCCCGTCACGCTGGCCGTCTACTGTTCGGTAACATGACCCAGATCCACGACCTGACCGTGACCGAGCTTGCCGCCGCGATCCGGGCGGGCCAGCTATCCCCCGTCGAGATCACCGAGCACTACCTGCAGCGCATCGACCGCCTGAACGAGCAGGTCGGCGCCTTCTACACGGTGACACCCGAACTCGCCCGCGAGCAGGCGGCCGCCGCGGAGAAGGCCGTCACCAGCGAGCTGCGCGGTGACGGCGGCGGCGTGTCCGCGCTGCCGCCACTGACCGGGATCCCGATCCCGATCAAGGACCTGAACATGGTCGCGGGGGTCCGCCTCACCTATGGCTGCACGCTATTCGCCGACAACGTCGCGGCCGAGGACGACTACGTCGTCGCCGCGCTCAGGGCCGCCGGAACGGTGATGACCGGCAAGACAGCCGCCCCTGAGTTCGGCCTGCCGTGCTACACGGAGACCAGGATCGGGCCCCCGGCCCGTACGCCGTGGGATCTGAGCAGGTCGGCCGGGGGATCCAGCGGCGGAGCGGCGGCAGCGGTCGCCGCGGGCCTGGCGCCCGCCGCCCAGGGCAGCGACGGCGGCGGGTCGATCCGGATCCCGTCCAGCGTCTGCGGGCTGTTCGGGATCAAGCCGTCACGCGGCCGGATCTCGGGCGGCCCGCTGATGCCTGACCTGGCGGGGCTCTCCACCGACGGCCCGCTGGCCCGCACTGTCGCGGACGCCGCGCTGCTGCTCGACGCCATGACCGGCAACCACCCTGGCGACATGTACACCCAGCCGCCGCGGCCGGCCGGCGAGACGTTCGCCTCTCAGGCCGGCCGCGAGCCGGGCAGGCTGCGCATCGGCCGGTCGCTGCAGCACGCGGTCGAGGGAGCCGAGGTGCATCCCGATTGCGTCGCTGCCTACGAGGACGCCAGCGCGCTGCTGGCCAGCCTCGGGCACGACGTCGAGGACGTGGAACTCCCCTTCGGCCCTGATATCGTCCCGATGTTCGAGATCATCTGGTACTCGATGGCGACGCTCGCGCCGGTTGGCCCGGCCCAGGAAGACCAGCTGCTGCCGCTGACCCGCTACCTGCGCAGCCGCGGGCAGGCGCTCAGCGCGCCCGAGCTGCTCTTTTCCCAGGCATACCTGCAGGCCATCATGCGCAGTGCCATGAAGATCCTGAACGGGTACGACGCCGTGCTCAGCCCCACCCTGGCATCACCTCCGGTGCCGGTCGGATACTTCGATGAGGTGGCGCCAGCCGAGAACTTCGAGCGGCAGAAGCGCTTCACCCCCTATACCGCCCTGTACAACCTGTCCGGTCAGCCAGCGGTCAACGTGCCGCTGTACTGGAACGCCGACGGGCTGCCTATCGGCGTCATGCTGGCCGGCCGGATGGGCGATGAGTCCACGCTGATCTCGCTGTCCGCGCAGCTGGAGGCCGCGCGGCCGTGGAAGGACCGGCACCCCCCGATCTGGTGAGCCAGCCCATCGCCGCCGGGGCGGGCACCCGGCGAGGATCGAACATGTCCGCGTCGTCGGAGACGCTGTCGCCACCACTGCCGACACTGGCTCATGATGGAAGAATGGATGCCGCAGATGCCGCCGTGAGCGGCGGTACGGGCGTGACGCCCGGGGCCTGCCCGTTCACCGTGGACAGGCCGATCATGCGGCAACGCTGGGAATGGCTGACGTTCCTGCACTGGTCCTTCGACCCGCCGGTGGTGCAGCGACTGCTGCCGGCCGGCCTGCAAGTCGAGACCTTCGGCGGGGCGGCATGGGTCGGGCTGGTGCCGTTCTTCATGCACGTTGCCACCGGCGGCGGCAGCCGGGCGCCGTGGATATCCGATTTCTGCGAGACCAACGTGCGGACGTATGTCCGGGACGCCGAGGGACGCTCCGGGATCTGGTTCTTTTCCCTCGACGCCGCGCGCCTCGGCGCCGTGGCCGTCGCCAGGACCACCTACCGGCTGCCGTACTTCTGGTCCTCGATGCGGCTCTCCGGCCATGGGCCCGATGTCTCCTACACCTGCCTGCGCCGGTGGCCAGGCCCCCGGGACGCGACCAGCCAGGTACGGATCAGGGTCGGCGAGCCGTTCACGCCCGGTGAGCTGGACGAGCGTGATCATTTCCTCACCGCCCGGTGGCTCCTGTTCAGCGTGGCGGGCGCCCGGTACCGGTTCGCGCGGGCGTGCCACCAGCCGTGGCCATTGCACCGGGCGGAAGCCAGCGTCGTCGACGACCGGCTGGTCGCGGCGGCCGGGCTCCCGCAGCCGCAGGACCCGCCCCTGGTGCATTACTCGCCCGGAGTCGATGTCCGCATCGGCCGGCCGGAAAGGCCGGGCCGGCAGCGGCCCGTCTGACATTCCGTCGCGCTCGGCGCAGTGGCCCGCCCGGGACTTACTGAGGCGTTTACCCAGGGCTTCCCGGGGGCGGCCAGGGGTTTCCCCGGGGCCTTCCCGGGGCCTTCCCGGGGCCTTTCCGGGGCGGCCGCGGCGCTTGCGGCAGTCGATCGCCGTCGCAGGGCACTATCGATCGCCGCCGCCGGAAAACCGGGGAGCGGATCGTCCGCATCGCGGATACTGGGAAGGAAGGCTTCATGCCGGGAATCGAAGGCAAGGTCGTCGTCATCACGGGCGCCAGCAGCGGAATTGGCGAGGCGACTGCGCTTCTGCTCGCTGAGCGCGGTGCGAAAGTCGTACTGGGGGCGCGCGGATCGGGTCGCCTTGAGGCGCTGGCGGCCCGCATCGCGGATGCGGGCGGTGAAGCCGCCTATGCACGCACAGACGTGCGACGGCGCGACGACCTCTCTGAGCTCGTCAAGTTGGCATGTGAGCGGTACGGCAAGCTTGACGTTCTCGTCAGCAATGCCGGTGTGATGCCCGTTTCCCCCCTCGATGACCTGCGCGTCGAGGAGTGGGAGGAGATGATCGACGTCAACATTAAAGGTGTTCTGTACGGCATCGCGGCAGCGCTGCCCGTCTTCCGCAAGCAGGGTTCCGGGCATTTCGTCAACATCGCTTCTACTGCAGCATTTATCATCATGCCCAGCATGTCGGTCTATTCCGGTACGAAGATCGCCGTGCGCGCCATCTCCGAGGGCCTGCGCCAGGAGGCCGGCGACAAGCTGCGCGTGACGATTATTTCGCCTGGGATGACGCGGACGAACTTCGCGGAAGTTATGACAAATCCGGAGGTGAAAGCCCAGCTCGAAGAGAGACGGGACAAGACCGCAATGCCGCCGGATGCCATCGCCCGCGCTATTGCGTTCGCGGTCGAGCAGCCGGCCGATGTTGATGTGAGCGAGGTTGTTGTCCGTCCCACCGCGTAGGGGCAGTAACGCCGGCTCTCTGCGGCAGCGCGTTAGCTGCCTTCCAGCGCGGTGTCGTCCTCAAGGTGCAGGACCACTAGCCTCGGTCATTCGCGGCGATCGACCGAGGCGAGTAGCCGGCACCACGTTGCGCGCCGGCCGGCTGGTGGGCTTGCCAGGTCGCGCGGCGGCCGACCGCGATGGTGCAGTGGTTCCCGGCAGGGCAGGATTGGCCGCATGAGCGATGACGCGTTCGACCTTTCCAGGACCTTCGTTCACCTCGGCCTCGGCGCACGGGCGACCCCGCTGCCCGACTTCGAGTGGAGCGCCGGCTACCTGGCCAGGTACGAGGATGAGCATGCCGCGGACGGCGACGAAGGCCGCCTAGTCACGATGAGCCCGCAGGACCGCACCTGGACGAGCTGGGAACGGCATCCGGCAGGCGAAGAGGTGGTGGTGCTGCTATCCGGCCGGGTGGATCTCGTCCAGGACAGAGACGGCGAGGAGAACGTGGTTGAGCTGCGGCCGGGCTTCGCCATGATCAACCCCGCCGGGGTGTGGCACCGCAGCGTCGTCCACGAGCCTGGCCAGGCAATATTCATCACCCCAGGGCGCGGGACGGAGCACCGGCCGCTGACCTGAAACGGCTGGACCCGGTCGACAGCGAAGGGTTGCCGCCCCACCCGGCGGACGGAGTCGCGGTCAGGCTGCTGGTCGCGGTGCTCCAGGCCGTCGTGGGCGCAAGGCTTGGCCGGGCACTCACGCCTCGCCAGGCAAGCAGCTGGCGGCCCTGCAGACGGGGCTGACTCGCGGCGATTGCGCTGGCTGCCGGGCCGGCGGGTGGCGAGCAGCGGAAGGCTGCTCAGCGCGATGCCGGTGAGGACGGCCGCGCCGCCGAGGATCTGCTGCGGGCCGGCCGGGTCGCCGAAAACGAGGACGCCCGCCACGGCGCCGACGAGGGGCTCGAGGTTGAGGAAAGCCCCGGCAACCTCGGCGGATACCCGGCTCTGCCCGTAGGCGAAGAGAGTGAAGGGCAGCAGCGTGCCCGCGGTCGCCAGCGCGATGGTCGCCAGCAGAGCGCCCGAGCCGCTGGGAGCGGCGGGGATGCCCTCCGTGGTCACGGCGACCGGCAGCACGGCGAGTGCCGCGGCCAGGAACTGCACGGCGGTCACCGCTACCGGGTCACGGCCGCGCAGCAGCCGGACCTGCGCCACGGTGAAGGTGGCCGACAACAGCAGGGACGCCAGTACCAGGCCATCGCCGCCGGTGGTGGCGCCGCCTCCCTCGCCGCCAGCGACAAGGCCGACGCCGGCCAGCGACACCGCGAAGCCAGCCCACGCCACCGGGCGGGCCACGGTGTGGTGCCACAGGGCCGCGATGATCGCGACCAGCACGGGTGCGGCGCCGATCAGCAGCGCCGCGTGGCTGACGCTGGTTCGCGTTAGGCCGGCGTTCTGCACGACGACCGTCCCGCCGTATCCCACTGCGCCCCAGGCCAGCACGGCGGGGGTGCAGGCACCGCGCAGCCTGGAGCGGGCAGCCACCAGCAGGACGGCGGCGGCCACAGCGAAGCGGGCGAAGGCGAGCCAGGCTGGCGGCAGCCACTCCAGGGCCACCCTGGACAGCGGCACCGTGGTGCCCCATAGCAGCCCGGCGGCGGCGAGCGCGGCGATGGCGGGACGGCGGTAGGTGTTCATAAGCCATCGTCACGGAGGTATTCATGAAATTCGCTACTGAGGCAGATATACAAGATAATGTTTGGTGATATGGCCGTTGAACTTGATGAAGTTGACGTAAAGCTCCTCACCGCGCTGCAGGCTGACGCGGACCGCACGAACGTCGAACTCGCCCGCCTGGTCGGATTGTCGCCCGCGGCGACCTTGCACCGGGTCCGCTGGCTGAAGGAGTCAGGCGTCATCCGCATCATCAGCGCCCGGCTTGACCCGGCCGCCGTCGGGTTTCCCCTGCAGATGTACGTCACGGCCACCCTCGCGCGCCATGACCCGCGCTCGAGCCGCATCTTCGACGAGCAGGTCCGGGCGCTGCCGCAGATCATCGCGGCGGACAACGTCGCCGGCGAGACGGACTACATGCTCACCGTCGTGGCCAGGGACGTTACCGAGCTACAGCAGGTACTGGCCGCGCTGGCCACCCACGGCGGCCAGCGGCTGGTGACCTACCTGCGGCTGGAGGAGATCAAGCCCCCCTCCCGGCTACCGCTCACGCCGACCACGCCGGCTCCCGGGCGCCCGGCCCGTCAGCGTCGCCGGGCCACCCCCCGCTGACAGGCGTCCTGACGTAGCGATCTCACATCGGCTTGGCGTCCACTGTTGCTGAGTGCAGGCGGCTAAAGCGGGTCCGGTTGCTGCTGAATGCTGAATGCTGATGGTTGATGATTTCTGGCGAGTTGACGCCTGGTCGCCGTCAGCGTTTTCCGCTGGCTAGCGCCCCCCTAGCCGGGCGGCGACTGTCGTACGCAGCCACGCCATGTCATCGAAGGCGTCGGTATTGTCGATGAACTGATCTACCGTCCCGGTCACCGGCAGCCGGGCGATCACCGGATCGGCGATCTCCCGCCGCAGTGCGGCGGTGAACCGGCCGGCGCCGATGACCTGAAACGGCCGCTCATAGTACGGCCGCGTGGCGGTCCCCAGCGTTGCGGTGATCGCGAGTTCGTTATGCAGGCCAGCCACGGCCTCGTAGGCGGCGCTGAGCTGGCGCTCGCGCTCGGGCCAGCCGGTCGCAGAGGTCGCGCCAGCAAGCACTGGCCCGAGCGTGGCGGCCGAGGGCAGCGTGGCAAAGGCTGTACCGAGCCACTTGCTGTACGGCGGATAGCGGCGCTGCATCAGCAGGCACAGCCGCATCAGGTCGCGGGCCAGCCGGGCAGTGACGACGGCGGATCCCAGCTCATCGCCTGCCTCGGCGCACCGGCCCGGAAACGCTTCCTCCTGGCTGACTCGCTGCCACTGGCAGGCGAGCACGTACAGCCAGACGTCCCGCGGATACCAGGCGAGCCCGGACCGGACAGTGCCGAGGCCGCCAAGCCCGTCAGGCCCACGCCGAGGTCCAGGTCCAGGCCGAGGTCCAGGTTCAGGCCCACGCCGAGGTCCCGGTCCCGGTCCGCTCGCGACGTCCAGCCCGTCGTGGAACACCGCACCAGCGGTGACCTCGGCCAGCCGCTGGGCGGGCGTGGCGAGCCAGTCGAGCAGGGTCACGCCGCGGCGCGGGTCAAAGCCAAGCTGGCCGTTCAGCCACGAGCCGAGTTCGGCCACCTCGATCCGGTGCCGCGGCTCGGCGCTGGCAGCGGTGGTGTCAGGAAAGGCCGTCGGCCAGCCGCGGAAGGTGTCCGGCAGCCGCCCGGCCAGCAGTTCGGTGATCTCCCCGGCACGGCCGGTGTCACCGGGAGCCAGGAAGATCTGCAGGCGCGGCCCCCAGTTGTGATCAGTGGAGCGCGGCGAGTCGAACCCGAGCACGTCTGATCCCCAGCCGATCAGCGCCGCGGAGTAGGGCACGCCGGGGAAGGACTGGTCAAGCAGCGGTCCGACCACCTCGGCGTGATAGTGCGCGGCCAGTTCCAGCCCGGGGATGAACGGCGTGCCCATGGACAGAGCCTGCCGCGCCCCGGCGCTTGGCCGCAGCCTCACTATCCCGAACGATCCGCGTCATCCGTCGCGCCAGATCCTTCGGGATAGTGAGGGATAGTGAGGGATGGTGTTGTTCGGGTCACCGGGGCGGCACGGTATACGGGTCAGCTGATCAGGGCGACAGGACAGCCCGGAGCGCATGGCCGGAAACCGGAGTAGCCACGCCGCCGGAGCACCTGGGCCACCTGCGCGGCGACCCAGCAGGGGCGCTGACTGACATCGACCCAGCCGTACCGGAGGGTGACGATGCCGTCCGCGGCGGCCGAGTTGTCGCGCCGAATGTCACGCCAGCGCAGGTCACCGGGATGGGCGGCCCTGCCATCAAGCTCGACGGCGACGCCGTACTCCTTGTAAAGGGCATCGCGGTACTCGTTGCGGCCTGCGCGGCGGGCGAGTGCCTGCCGGCTACCGGGCGGCAGCGCATGCGGCCGCTCTACATCACGCAGATAACGATGCTCGAGGCCAGAATGGACGCCCGCCCAGTCGGCCGCCAGCGCCTCGGTGAGGTCACGGCGCCAGCGCAGCCGGTTGCGTAACGCCATGGCGTCCAGTAACCGGGCCTGAGTGGTGACCCTGCGGCCCAGCGCCCGGGTCATCCAGCCGTAAGCGGCCTCGGCCGTGGTAGCCAGCTGAGTCAGGTCCAGCACGGTTTCCTCGATCCGAGTCCGTGCGGGCGCCAGGGCTGGGTGCCGGACTTGGCGCACCCGGCCGGACACATGGACCACAAGTCCGGGAATGCGGGCAATGCGCCTGCTGTCCGGGATCGTGACGTGAATCGGCGTGCTCGGCGAATCGACCAGCGCGGCAAGCTCGGCAGCCGTGTGGTAGCTGAGAATGGCGCCCGGACCAGCCCGCAGTACGGCGCCCCACAGGACAGCCGCGCGTCCCGGCTCACCGGAGAACACGGCATACACGCCGGCATGCATGCGCTGCCAGCGCTCCTGCCGGACTCGCGACCTTATGAAGTCCTTGGTAAGGCCGCCTTGACGTACCTGGCCCATGGTCAGGATTCCTTGCTGGAACTGCGCCAGCTCGCGAAGGTGCTGAGGTAGCTCGTTCGGCATAACGTTCAGGGTGACCAGCAACACCGACAAAAAGCGATGCCGACGGGGCTGCTTGTGGATAACCCGCCCCGGCGTGATGATCCCGAAGGAGACGTGCTGATCCCGAAGGATTTGCGTCCTATGTGGCGCCGAATCCTTCGGGATCATGGCCGGCCGCCGCTGATGCCGAGTTCGGCTCGCGCGATCATGGACCAGTGACGGACCCTGAGCTGATCCGGCGGGCCGAGGCGGCCGGAATTGCGCATCACTACCGGGACTGGCGCGGCGAGGAAGTCGCGGTGAGCGATGAAACCATCACGGCAATCCTCGCCGCCCTCGGCGATGCCCCCGATGCGCCCCGTGCAAGCGACGCGGTTAGTACGCCCAGTGCGCCCAGTGCGCCCAGTGCGGCTGGTGTCTCTAGCGAGGCTGGTGAGGTCAGCGTGATCGGGACGGGTGATCCCGGCGCAGGAGGCCGCACCGCTCCTGCGCCGGCCGGCCGTTCCTGGGGATTCGCCGTCCAGCTGTACTCGCTGCGCTCCCGTTCCTCCTGGGGCCATGGCGACCTGCGCGACCTCGCCGAGCTCGCCGCCTGGAGCGGCCGCGACCTGGGCGCCGGCTTCGTGCTGATCAACCCGCTGCACGCGGCCGAGCCGCTGCCCCCGGTCAGCCCGTCTCCGTACCTTCCGATGACCAGGCGATTCACCAGCCCGCTCTACCTGCGGATCGAGGACGTACCCGAGTATCAGCAGCTCACCGAGGAACAGCACGAGCACATCGAGGAACTCGCCGCCCCGCTCCGTGCCCGCAACGCCACCAGCGACCTGATCGAGCGAGACGAAGTCTGGCTCGCCAAGCGGGCAGCCCTGGAGATCATCTACCGGATTCCGCTGAGCACCCGGCGGCGCGCCAGCTTCCGGCGTTTCCGCGAGCGGGAGGGCAGCGATCTGCAGCACTGGGCGGCCTGGTGCGCGCTGGCGGAGATCCACGGGCCTGACTGGCGGTGCTGGCCGGATGAGGCACGGAATCTGCGTTCGGCCGGAAAGGTGACCGCGGGCACGCAGCCGTGCGCTGCGGTGAGCTTCCACGCCTGGCTGCAATGGCTGGCCGACGAGCAGCTGGCATCGGCGCAGCGGGCCGCGCTGGCAGCGGGAATGGCCGTCGGCATCATCCATGACCTGGCCGTCGGCGCGCATCCGGGCGGCGCGGACGCGTGGACCTACCAGGACAAGATCGTCCGCGGGATGAGCGTCGGGGCGCCGCCGGACGGGTTCAACCAGCTCGGGCAGGACTGGGGACAGCCGCCCTGGCACCCCGGGCGCCTCGCCGCGGCGGGTTACCGTCCGCTGGCCGGCCTGTTCGAGGCGGCACTGCGGCACGCTGGCGGGCTGCGGGTGGATCACGTGATGGGGCTGATGCGGCTGTGGTGGGTGCCGCGCGGCATGACGCCTGACCGCGGGGCGTACGTGCGGTACGACCATGAGGCGACGGTGGGCGCGCTGGCCAATGAGGCGGCCCGGGCCGGCGCGCTGGCGATCGGCGAGGATCTCGGCACCGTCGACCCGTGGATCCGCGAGTACCTGGCCCAGCGCGGCATCCTCGGCACGAGCATGCTCTGGTTCGCCCGCGAGCCGGACGGGACGCCGCTGCGCCTGGAGCACTGGCGGCGGCACTGCATGGCAACCGTGGGCACCCATGACCTGCCGCCGGTCACCGCATTCCTCACCGGCGAGCAGGTGACCGTCCGCGCGAGGCTCGGCCTGCTGAAACAGCCAGAAGATACAGAACGCAGCAACGCGGAGCTGATGCTCTCAAGATGGCGGGACACGCTCGTGGCTGAAGGCCTGATCCAGCCAGGTGATCGTCCCGGGCATGCCGAGTTCACCGTGGCGCTCTATGCCTACCTGGCGAAGACCCCCGCTGAGCTGATCAGCGTCTCGCTGGCTGACGCCGTCGGCGACCGCCGGGCGCAGAATCTGCCGGGCACCAGCAACGAGTACCCGAACTGGCGGATCCCGCTCTGCGACTCGGGTGGCCGCGCGGTGCTGCTGGAGGGCCTGCCCGGGCTGCCGCTGGTCCGCGCGGTCGCCCGGGCGGCGGCCGGGCTACCACCCGGACCTGAGCCAGGCGGCTGACCGGTCAGCTCGCTGGGGCGTCTAGCTGGTCAGCTGGCCGGATCGGATCGGGTCGGGTTGGCCGGATCGGGTTGGCCGGATCGGGTCAGCTCGCGGCGGCGGCGTCGCGCTGCTGGCAGCGCAGCGCGCGGGCGACGTCGTCGCGGCCTTCCGACAGCAGGCGGCGCAGCGGCGCGGGGAGATCGCTGCGGGCAATGTAGTCGTCGGCCATGGCGATAGCGGCGGGCGTGATCATGGCGCGCGGGTACGCGTTCTGCGCGAACCATTGCGCCATGTCAGAGCCCCAGTCGGACCACGCCCGCGTTGCCTCGTCGAAGAAGCGTTGCCCGTACGGCTCGAGCAACTCCGCGTGGTCGGGATCGGTAAAGCCGTCCAGCGTCGCGCGGAAGACGGCGCTCGGCAGCTCGCCGCTGACGATCTGCGCCCAGGCGGCCTCCTTGGCCATCGGGTCGGGGATCGAGGCACGGCAGGCGGCGGCGTGCCGTTCGCCCGCGTCGGTGCGGTCCCTGTCCAGCTCGGCGTCGATCTCGGCGGGCGCCGCGGCGCCGCGGCTGACCAGCCGGCGCAGCAGCAGCCAGCGGAACTCGGTGTCGATGGCGAGGCCCTCGATCACCACGGACCCGGCCAGCAGCCCGGCCAGCAGCGCCAGATCGGCCAGCGTCGTGGCCGTGAGGGCCAGCGCGTGGGCGTACGCCAGCTGCCGGTCCGAACCGGGCTCGGCGTCCTGCAGGCGTTCGCGCAGCCCGGCGGCGAAGCGCTCAAGGCCCTCGCTGCGCCAGGCCGGGTCGGCGAACTTGCGCACCGCCGCGGCTGACTGCGCCAGCACGCCCTGGAGCACGGAGATATCAGCGATGGAGTCCGCCGCGGACAGGACCAGGCTGACGTAGTCGCGCGCGGGAAGCTCGGCGTCCCTGCACATGTCCCAGGCGGCCGACAGGCATAGCGCCGCTGGCAGCGAGCCGGCGAAGTCGCCAATCCCGCTGATCAGCGTCGACAGCGAATGATCGTCCAGCCGGATCTTGGCGTAGGTCAGGTCGTCGTCGTTGACCAGGACCAGGTCAGCGCCGCGCTGGCCGGCCAGCGCGGGAATCTCGGTGCGCTCGCCCGCTATGTCGGTCTCCACCCGGCGCCGCCTGATCAGTCCGGCGTCGGTCCGGTCGTACAGCCCGATCGCGATCCGGTGCGCGCGGAGTACCGGGTGGCTGGCTGCCGCCTCCTGGACGACAGCGAATGTGATGAAGCGGTCCTCACCGTCGCAGCTGTAGTCGGGCCGCAGCGTGTTCACCCCGGCTGTCTCCAGCCACTGCTTCGACCAGGCCGACAAGTCCCGGCCGGACGCTTCCTCCAGCGCGGCGAGCAGGTCCCCCAGGGTGGCGTTGCCCCAGGCATACTGCGCGAAGTAGGTGCGGACCCCGGCCAGGAAGTTGTCCCGGCCCACGTAGGCGACGAGCTGCTTGAGTACGGCCGCGCCCTTGGCGTAGGTGATTCCGTCGAAGTTGGACTGCACGGCCTCGATGTCCGGGGCGTCGGCGGCGATCGGATGGGTCGAAGGGAGCTGGTCCTGCCGGTACGCCCACGCCTTCGACGCCTGGGCGAATGTAGTCCAGGCCTGCGGCCAGCGAGTCGCCTCAGCCTGCGCCGCGGTGCCCGCCCAGGTGGCGAACGACTCGTTCAGCCAGAGGTCGTCCCACCAGCGCATGGTGACAAGATCGCCGAACCACATGTGCGCCATCTCATGCAGGATCCCCTCGGCACGGCTCTCCCTGACCGTGTCCGTCACCCTCGAGCGGTACACGCAGTCCTCGGTGATCGTCACGCAGCCGGCATTCTCCATGGCGCCTTCCTTGAACTCCGGCACGAAAAGCTGGTCGTACTTGCCAAAGGGGTATCGCACGCCGAATGAGTCGTGGAAGAAGTCGAAGCCCTGCCTGGTCACCTCGAAAATCTCGTCCGGGTCCAGGTAATCGGCCAGCGACTGGCGGCAGTAGATGCCGAGCGGGATGCCGTCATGATCGGCCCGCACCACGTGGTAGGGGCCGGCCGCGATCGCGGTGATGTACGTGGACATCGGCCGCGTAGGCGGGAAATGCCAGCGCCGCACGCCGGGTCCGGCCGGCGCGGCGGTCACGTCCGGCGCCATGTTGGAGATCACCAGCCACGTGTCCGGGCAGGTCACGGTGAACTCGAATCGGGCCTTCAGGTCCGGCTGGTCGAAGCACGCGTAGATCCGGTGCGCGTCGAAGGGCTCCAGGTCGGAGTAGAGGTAGACGCCCTTGTCCACCGGGTCGGTGAACCGGTGCAGGCCCTCGCCGGTGCGCGAGTACGCGCAGTCCGCGACGATGCGGAGCTCGTTGACGTCGGTCAGGCCGTCGAGGATGATCCGGTCCCCGGCGACCTTCTCCGGGCCGACCTGGCTGCCGTTTAGCGTGATCTCGCGGACCTCGGGAGCGGCGAGGTCGATGAAGGACGACGCGGCCGGGGTGGCCGCGCGGAAGGTCACGGTCGTCTCCGACCTGAACCTCGTCTCGCCGCCGGTCAGGTCGAGCTCGATCCGGTAGGACTCGATCTCGATCAGCCGAGCGCGGTCGCGCGCCTCATTGCGCGTGAGGTTGCTAGCCACGGTGCATGCCCCTTTCCTGGGCTGGCCGTTGGGGCATAATCCCACGTCCGGCTACGGAATGCCCAGGCGCGGCTGCCGGTTGTCAGCTCACGGGACGCTAGTGCCTGCAGCCCCTGGCGCGCACGGCAGCTGAGCTGGCCGCGGTAGCTCGGCTGGCGCGCGGTAGCCCAGTGCGGCGGGCGCTGCCAGCGTTCCGTGCCTGACCCGTTGCTGAGGAACCGTTACTCCCGAGGAGATGTGCATGACCGAGCAGGAGCCCACCCCGGTTGATTTCTGGTTTGACCCGCTATGCCCCTGGGCGTGGATTACCTCGCGGTGGCTGCTCGAGGTCGAGAAGGTACGCCCGGTGCTGCCCCGCTGGCACGTGATGAGCCTCGCCGTGCTCAACGAGAACAAAGAGGGCATGCCGGAGAACTACAAGGAAATGATGGCCAAGGCGTGGGGGCCGGTCAGGGTCTGCATCGCGGCGGAACAGAAGCTCGGCCCCGAGGCCCTCGGGCCGCTGTACACCGCGCTCGGTACGCGTTTCCACCACGAGAAGGCGGAGCGGGACCGGGCCACCGTCGAGGCCGCGCTGGCTGAGGCCGGGCTGCCCGCCGGCCTGGCCGACGCGATGGACTCGACGGACTACGACGAGGCCGTGCGGGCATCGCACGCCGACGGCATCGACCGAGTGGGTTACGACGTCGGCACCCCGGTGATCGCCGTGGGCGACCTGGCGATCTTCGGGCCGGTCATCTCCCCGATCCCGCGCGGTGAGGCCGCTGCGAAGCTCTGGGATGGCGTCATGCTCATCGCGGGCACGGACGGTTTCTTCGAGCTGAAGCGCAGCCGCACCAGGGACCCGATCTTCGACTGACATCTGCCGCGCCGCGCCTGCCGCGAGTGACATCTGCCGCGAGTGACACCTGCTGCGCCTGCCGCGCAGCGGGAGGCGCGGCGCGGTCCGGGTAGCCCGTGCCGGACCGCGCTGGCTCGCAGTTCCGGACGTTATGGCTGGCTGGTCACTGTGATCCGCCATCGGCATTGCGTCCTGATCGCCAGGTAGTGGGTACCAGCGTCCTGGTGGACCCAGGTCACGCCGCGTCCTGCAGTCCCTAGCCTGGTGACGTACGTGCCGTCCCCGCTGCCCGTGCCGTCCCCGCTGCCCGTGCCGGTCCCGCCGCCGGTGCCTTGCTGGCTTACCGTGAAGCTGCCGTCGGGGTCGAACTCGGTGCAGTTATAGGCCCAGGCGAGCTTCCAGGTGCCGTCGCCGCCGATCGTGAACGTGCTGGTGTTGGCGCTGCCGGTGTGGGCGTACACCGCGTGGAGCCCGGTCGCAGCCGGTAGCCCGGCGGCTGTCGGCCTGCTCGGGGCTTCGCCGTGGCGGGCCCGGTTGCCGCCGGTCCGGCTCTCGCCGGCGCGAATGTGGCCGGCCTGGCCGTGGCCGGTCTGGCCATAGCCGGCCCGCAGGTAGCCGGCCCGCAGGTAGCCGGCTTGGTCGTGGTGGCCGTCCCGCACGTCGCCCGCCTCCGCATCGCCGGCCGGCCGGCCGCTGCTGCCCAGCCCCTTCTGCAGCGCGGCCGGGCCGCTGGTCCTGGCGATTGGCCCTGTCGCCATGGCGACTATGGTCACCGCGGTGATGACCACGAAAAGGCCCGTGACCCAGACGCTGGCGATGAGGAAGAGCTTCATCGCGCGGTGCGCCCGGCCACGCAGCACCGCATTGCCGCTGAGCGCGGCAGCGTGCTGAGGACCGCGAGACGGGTGGGGGGGCCACGCGTACGGGGACTGTCGGGTCATCCGGGTACCTTTAGGTGCGTGTTTCGGTTCTGTCACGGAAAGTAACTATCTTCTTTCGTCACTCAACGGGAGCGTTGTATCACGAAATGAAATGACGGCCGAGGGTTACTAGCATTTTTCCTGGTAAATGGCTTGCTCCGCGATTGCCCCCGTGGGATTGCACGGCTGCGGCTGCCAGACAGTCGCAGGCATTATGCGATTTGTAGCCAAGATTCCGGCTCTTTGTCAGCTAGTTTTCTCTACATTCTGTAATCACCCGGAAGGAGCCTGCCGGCCCCGTGTGCCTGCCGCCCGTGTGCCCAGCCAGCCCGTGTGCCAGTCGCCTCATGTGCCCTGCCGGCCCGTGTGCCCAGCCGGCCGTGTGCCTACGGGGCTCGCGTGCCCAGCCCGGGCCCGCCGGGCACGGCGGCTTCGCGGGACGGACGCGGTGAGCGAGGATGGAAGGCATGCGCAGCAACTACATCGGCGGTGCCTGGACCTCCTCGGCTAGCGACTCGGGCATCGACGTAGTAAACCCGGCGACCGAGGAAGTCATCGACCGGGTCCCTGCCGGTCATCCCTCTGATGTCGATGCCGCGGTTAGCGCCGCCCAGACCGCGTCCTCCGGCTGGGCCGCCACGCCCGTGGCCGAGCGGGCGCGCCAGCTTGAGGCGGCACGCGAGCTGCTGGCGGAAAGGGCGGACACGGTGGCGGCGGCCATCGCGGCCGACATGGGGGCACCGCTGGCCTTTGCCCGCAAGGTCCAGGTCGGCACGCCGCTCGCGGTGCTCGCCAGCTACGTGGAACTGCTTTCCTCGTATGACTTCAGTGGCGAGCGGGTCGGCAATTCGCTGATCGTGCGGGAGCCCGTCGGCGTTGCCGGGGCGATTACCCCGTGGAATTACCCGCTGTACCAGATAGTGAACAAGGTCGCCGCGGCGCTCGCCGCCGGGTGCCCGATCGTACTGAAGCCGAGTGAGGTGGCGCCGCTCGCCGCCTATGAGCTAGCGGCGATCTTCCAGGAGAGCGGCCTCCCCGCGGGCGTATTCAACCTGGTCAGCGGAGTCGGCCCGGTGGTGGGTGAGGCTATCGCCGGCCATCCCGGCATTGACATCGTGTCCTTCACCGGTTCAGCGAGAGCCGGGGCGAGAGTCGCCGAAGTCGCCGCGGCGACCGTCAAGCGGGTCACGCTCGAGCTAGGTGGCAAGTCAGCGAACGTGATCCTGCCGGACGCCGATCTGGCTACCGCGGTCAAGGTCGGGGTCGCCAGGGCGTTCATCAACTCAGGCCAGAGCTGCAACGCGCTCACCCGGATGCTGGTCCACTGCGACAGCTATGACGAGGCTGTCGGCCAGGCGGCCAAGAACGCGTGGCGCTATACGACTGGCGACCCGCTGGCCGAGGGCATCCGGCTCGGCCCGCTGGTTTCCGCGGCCCAGCGGGACAGGGTGCGGGGGTACATCGAGCGCGGGATAGCCGACGGAGCGCGGCTGGCCGCTGGCGGCCCGCAGCCTCCGGCCGGGCTGGAGACCGGTTACTACGTGCAGCCGACGGTCTTCGCCGACGTCACGCCGGGCATGGTCATAGCGCAGGAGGAGATCTTCGGGCCGGTGCTCTCGGTGATCCCTTACTCGTCCGATGACGAGGCGATCGAGATCGCCAACGGCACGCCGTACGGCCTGGCCGCCGCCGTCTGGTCAGCCGACCAGGATCACGCGGTAGCCGTCGCGAGGAGGCTGCGCGCGGGGCAGGTCGAGGTGAATGGCGGGGCCTGGAACGTGGCCGCGCCGTTCGGCGGATTCGGCCAGTCGGGGTACGGGCGGGAACTCGGTGTGCACGGCCTTGAGGAATACCTCGAGATAAAGGCCATGCAGTTCTGAGCCCGTCTGCCAGACTGGCCAGCGTGCGCGTCTACCTAGGATCCGACCATGCCGGCTACGAGCTGAAGGGCCGTCTCGTCGAATGGCTGGCCAGCGCCGGGCATGAGCCCGTCGACTGCGGCCCGGGCAAGCTCGACGACACCGACGACTACCCGCCATACGTCATGCGCGCGGCCAGTGGTGCCGTTGGCGACCCCGGCAGCCTCGGGATCGTCATCGGCGGCTCGGGCAACGGCGAGCAGATCGCGGCGAACAAGATTCGCGGCGTGCGCGCGGCCCTGGCCTGGAGCGAGGAAACCGCGCGGCTGGCGCGGCTGCACAACGACGCCAACGTGCTGAGCCTCGGCGCTCGCGAGCAGCCCATCGCCCGCGCGGTCACCTTCGCCCAGGTTTTCGTCGCCACCGCATTCTCCGGCGCTCCCCGGCACGCCCGGCGGCTCGCGATGATCGCCGACTACGAGGAAACCGGCGAGCTGCCTCCGCTGCCCGGCTCGTAGCCACCGGCGCCGGCGCTGCCGGGGTCGTCAGCCCGGTCGGCGTGGCCGGCGTGGTTCGCGTGGCCGGGCAGGGCGCGGCCGATGCTGGGCGCACTGTGGCGGGCCACGATCACCGCTGCGGCCGCCGCCGGACGTGTCGCCGGGGCGGCGGTGACGGCCGGGCTGCCGCAGGAGGGCGGGCGTCCGTCCTGGCTGAATCCGGCGCGGGAGGCGAGCCCGCGGCGCCCGCCGTCCCCGCGGTGGCGGCGGTGCTTCCGGTGGCGGCGGTGCTTCCGGTGGCGGCGGTGCTTCCGGATGTGGCCGTGCTTCGGGGGGTAGCCGTGCTTCGGGAGGTGGCCGGGGTTGGGGTCCTGGCTGAGTTCGCCGTCCTCGGTGAGCCTGCGGCAGCGCCGGGGCTGGCAGCCCGCCCAGAGCCGCGGGCACCCGGCGTGCCTGGGCTGTCACGGGTGGCACGGCCGCTGCGGGCGCCGGTCCCCGGTCTGGCCGCCGCTGCGTCCGCATCGGCTGCCGCCGCCGACGCCACGTCATGCTGCTGCGGCCGTGATACGTCCCTGGCCCGCATCGCCGCATCCACCGTTATCTTCATCGCCGGCATCACAGCCTCCTGGCCCAGTCTCGCACGGCCCGCTCATGACGGCGGCCCGGCGGCCCGGCCGCTGATGGTGATGATCGAGATACGCTGGACCGTGGCGGAGCGCCCGCGACGACCGTGGCGGGGCGCCGCAAGGACCGTGGCGGAGCACCCGCGACGACCGTAGCGGAGCGCCGCAAGGACCTTGGCGGAGCACGCGCAAGGACCGTGGCGGGCGCCCGCGATGACGGATGTGCCCGGAAGGAATGAGGACAGTGACTGGCCCGGAAAGACCAGCAGCGATTTTGCCATCGGCGCGCAGCGCCGCGGTGCCGGGGGGCTAGCGATCATGGTGGCGAAACGCAAAGCTGTCGTGCTGCTCAGCGGCGGCCTGGACTCGGCCACCGCGCTTGCCATCGCGGTCAGCGAGGGCTACGAGCCGTACGCGCTGAGCTTCAGCTACGGGCAGCGGCACACCGTGGAACTTGACGCCGCAGCGAGCGTGGCCCGCGCGCTGGGCGCTGTCCGGCACGTGGTTGCCAAGATCGACCTGCGGATGTTCGGCGGATCGGCGCTGACCGACGATGCTCTCGCCGTGCCGCACCACGACAGCGCCGACGACCTGGACGATGCCATCCCGGTCACCTATGTGCCGGCCCGGAACACGATCTTCCTGTCGTTCGCGCTCGCCTGGGCGGAAACCCTGGGCTCATCGGACATCTTCATCGGAGTGAACGCGCTGGACTACAGCGGGTACCCCGACTGCCGGCCGGAGTACATCGCCGCTTACGAGCGGATGGCCAACCTCGCGACCAAGGCCGGCGTCGAAGGCCGCCAGCAGCTGACAATCCACACCCCGCTCATCCAGCTCACCAAGGCGGAGACGATCAGCCGCGGGCTGGCGCTCGGCGTGAACTACGGGCTTACCCACAGTTGCTACGACCCGGTCGACGGCGGGGCCTGCGGCACCTGTGACTCGTGCCTGCTGCGCAGCCGCGGCTTCGCCGAGCTCGGCCTGACTGACCCGGCCATGGCGGTCGCCGGGTGAGACCGGCGTACCGGGTCAAAGAGATCTTCTATACATTGCAGGGGGAGGGTACCCGGGCCGGATGGCCGGCCGTGTTCTGCCGCTTCGCCAGCTGCAATCTGTGGACCGGGCGGGAACGTGACCGGCATCGCGCCGTCTGCCAGTTCTGCGACACCGACTTTGTCGGGACGGACGGGCCAGGCGGGGGCAGGTTTGGCACCGCCGCCGACCTCGCCGCCGCCGTCGCCAGGGCGTGGCAGGGCCAGCCCCATGCGCGGAGCAGGCCCTATGTGGTATGCACGGGCGGAGAGCCGCTGCTCCAGCTGGACACGGCCGCGGTCGGCGCCCTGCACGCCGTGGGGTTCGAGGTGGCGGTCGAGACCAATGGCACCCGGCCGGCGCCTGCGGGCCTGGACTGGATCTGCGTCAGCCCCAAGGCCGGCGCGGACCTGGCGCTGACCGTCGGCGACGACCTCAAGCTGGTGTTCCCGCAGCCGGGCGCCGAGCCGGAGCGATTCGAAGATCTCGACTTCGCGCATTTCCTGCTGCAGCCGATGGATGGCCCGGATCGCGAGGCGGATACCCGGGCCACGATCGAGTACTGCCTGGCTCACCCGCAGTGGCGGCTGAGCCTGCAAACCCATAAATATGCGGGAATTGCCTGATGGAGATCTACCGAGAGTTCACCTTCGAGGCCGCGCACCGGCTGCCGCAGGTGCCCGCCGGGCACAAGTGCGCCCGCCTGCACGGGCACTCCTACCGGGTAGAGATCCACCTCCGCGGCGACGTCGACGAGACCACCGGGTGGGTGCTGGATTTCGGCGAGATCTCCGCCGCGTTCCGGCCGCTGCACGATCAGCTCGATCACCGTTACCTCAACGAGGTGGCGGGCCTGGACAACCCGACCAGCGAGGTCCTGGCCCGGTGGATCTGGCAGCGGCTGACCGGCGAGCTGCCACTGTCGGCCGTCGTGGTACGCGAGACGTGCACGTGCGGATGCGTATACCGGGGTGAGGACGGGCCGGGCTGAGGATGAGCCGGGGTGAGGACGGACCGGGCTGAGGATGGGCCGGGCTGAGGATGGGCCGGGCTGACTGCGCGGGGCCTCATTATCTGTCGCGCTGAACGACCAGGCAGATCTCGTCGGCGGTGCGGAACCGGCCGATCTCCGTCAGCGCGTGCTCAGCGCAGAAGCGCTGCAGTTCCCGCGTCTCCCGGCGCTCGATATCCCGGCGCTTGGCCATCGCCGTCCGGCAGCCGCTGATGACCAGGCGGTCGGCGGGTATGGCGGCCAGTGTCCGCAGCAGCCCCGGCGCCTGGCGCCTGACGGCGGGCACCACCTTGAGCAGCAGGCCGAGGTCACAGCGGGCAGGCAGCCCGGCGGCGAACGCGGCCTGCCAGCCATCGGCGATATTCCACTGCAGAGGGCGGATCCGCTGGTCCGCGCGGACGCGGGCGTATTCGCGCAGCGCCGTGATCGCGCGGGAGTCCTTGTCCAGTGCCCAGTACTCGCGAACTCCGTGGCCGGCCGGGGGGTCGAGCGGGAACAGCAACGGCAGTACACCGCATCCGGCGTCGACAACCGTCTCGACGGCGCCGGTGACGACGGTGAGCTCAGCGACGAACTCGTCCAGGTGCGGCAGTCGCTCGGCCGTGCTCACGTGCGCTGCGGCGACCGCGGTGACCAGCTCGGTGACCAGGTTCGGCAGCGAACCAGGCGGCAGGCCCGCGAGTGCCTGCACGGCATCGTCGAACGCGGTCCCGGCCGCCCGGTACCGCCTGAGCCGATGGTAGACGTCCCGCTTGGTGGCAGCGGCCGCGTCCCGGTAGACCCGCAGCCGGCGTACGTCACCGGGCGAGTTCGCGCTGGCTGCCGCCGCTACTAGCCGGGGCCGGGCCTGCCAGTCCGCCAGGATCATCGCGACCGCGTCGGCGCGGCTGATCCGGTAATGCTGCACAACCTGATCAGCGAGGTCTGCTGCGAGCCACGCGAGCAGGTCTTCAGGAGCTGGCTGGCCGGTCACGTCCGTCCTCTACGGTGCGCCAGGACGTGCGCAGAGCGCTGCCAGGGAACCAGGCATCGTGCACATCGAGTACCTCGGCCAGATACGCAGCCAGAGTGCCGGCATCGAGCCGGCGAGTTATCTCCTCCATGGTCGCGAGGATCGTCCAGAGATTGTGCCGGAACAAGTCGTCTCCGCCCGGCAGCTCCGTCATGGCCGGCGGGCAGACCGGGCATGCGCACCGGTACTCCCCGGCGCGGATCGGGCCGATGTCGCGCAGCGACCCGTACGGCGTCATGTACCAGCCGCCGCGGGCGAAGTGGCCATAGGAAGCGGAGTCGAAGATGCTGACCCCGGATGCGACGAGGAACGGCAGCTCGCAGGGATCGCCAGCACCGTAGAGATGGATCGGGACATCCGGCCCGATGACGCGGCGGGCATCGGCGGATACCTCGCAGACGAAGCGGATATCGTGATTCCGGGTGAAGAACGGAACCAGGCTGCCCAGCGCCAGGTAGCGCACCCCGAGATCACGCAGCACGCTGCTGCTCTCGTGCCGCAGGTCGGGAAACCGGCCGCCCTGCTGGACACCCGCCAGCACGCCGCGCTCCACGATGCGCAGCGCCTGGCGGATCCTGGTCTCGGTGGCACGCAGCTTTGCCTCGGCGGTAACCCGGTTATCACCGGGCGGAGTGACCAGGTCCAGCGGGGCCAGCACGTCGCTGCCGATACGGTCCTGGAACCTGACGATGTCCGCGTTGTTGAGGTAGAGCCGGCGGGTGAAGCCCTGGAACGCTCCCGAGTCGGTGGCCACCAGCCGCTGGAAAGACAGGTAGTCGTGCAGGTTCTGCTCTGTCATCAGCCTGCGCTTGAGGTCACGCTGCTTGTAAAGGAAGTAGGCGTTGACTATGCAGCCGTCGACGGCGGGGCCGTCCTCCCAGCCGTCGAGCAGCCCAGCCAGCCGGTGCGGCTGGTAGACAGGCAGGAACATGGGGAGGCGGTGCCGGGTGCCGCGATTGGTGACGAACTCCCGCGAGAACATGGTCAGGCTGCCTTCGACCCCCTAGATATCACTGCGCCTGCACAGTATCGACACCACGATGGAGTTGGCGAACGGCTGCCAGCCGCCGCTGAGAACGTGCCGGAACAGCCGCATACCGATACAGTGCGGCCCATATGGTTACCTCGGTGCCGCACCGGCAGTTCCGCGCCGCGCAGGCGGCGGCGGTGCGGGTGCGCGGCTGGATTCGCCGGCAGTTCATTACCAGGAACCGGCGGCTCTTCGTCGTCCTCGCGGCCGTCACGGTCGGCATCGGCATCGCGGGCGCGCACGTGTCGCAGTCGTGGTTCCCGCCTGGTGCAATGATCTTGCCAATCATGGCCGGGGGACTGCTGCTCTGGCCGCGCGCCCTGCTGATCTTGTTCGGTGTCGTTGCGGCGACGCTGGCCTACGACGTGCCGGGCGGCAGGGCTGGTCCCGGCATCATCGCGACGATCGTGGTCACCGCCGCCTTCGCCCACGTGCTAGCCAGGACCAGGAAGAAACTCGGCGTGCAGGGCCTGCGCGGGGATCAGATGCTGATCGAGCTGCGGGACCGGATCCGGGCGCAGGGCAAGCTGCCCGCCCTGCCGGATGGCTGGCGGTCTACCTCGGTACTTGAGCCGGCCGACGGCGCGTCGTTCGGCGGAGATTTCCTGGTGTCCGCCAGCGACGGCAAGACCCTTGAGGTGGCGCTCGTCGACGTGCCGGGAAAGGGGATCGACGCCGGTACCCGCGCGCTGCTGCTATCCGGTGCATTCGGCGGGCTGCTTGGCTCTGTGCCGCGGGGCGAGTTTCTCGCTTCGTGCAATGCCTATCTGCGCCGGGGGTCTTCCGCCGAGGGTTTTGTCACCGCCGTGCACCTGTCGGTGGACCTCGCGACCGGGGACTACATTGTGGCCTCCGCCGGGCACCCGCCGGCGGTGCATTTCGACGCGGGCGCCGGGACGTGGCGGATTACCAAGGCGCGCGGCATCGTCCTCGGGGTGGTTTCCGACTTGCGCAGCGTTCCCGAGCGCGGCACGCTCCGGCCGGGTGATGCGCTGATGCTCTACACCGACGGGCTGGTCGAGGTTCCGGGCCGGGATATTGACGCGGGGATTGACCGGCTGCTCGGCGAGGCGGACCGGCTGGTGGCCTCCGGATTCGTTGCCGAGGTCGGCCAGCTTGTCCGGTCTATGCAGGCAGGCGCGCGCAACTCGGACGACTGCGCGCTGGTTCTCATTTGCCGGGTCTGACGGAGGCTGCGCGGCCTGCTGCCACCGCGCGGGCCGCTGCCACTGCCCGGCCTGCTGCCACTGCCCGGCGCAATATGGCCTTTACGTAGGACATTAATTTTGCCGGCTAAGGGATTTGTTGCAATCGGGCGCGGAGGCAACAAGTCTCTCGCGCTGGCCTGGCCGGCATATTAGGATCTGCTCACCACGGTGATCTGCCCGGTTCCCCGGAAAGGCGACACGGACGTCAGGTGACATCCGCGTCATGGTTCTCGGAAAGGCGACACGCATGTCATATGACGTCGATGTCATTATTTGCAATTCCATGAGAACTGTGCAGAAATAGTGACCGTGATGCGCGGCCGTACACCAATGGGAGAGGGGCTCCCCACTGGGACATCCAGCATGTCCGCCATGTCCGCGGACACGATCGCGGTCACAGCCGCCGGAGCCGCGGCCCGGGACGGCACTTCGGCCGGCGCCGCTTCCCCGGCCGGCGCCGCTTCCCCGGCCGGTCCTGGTATCCCGGCGGCGATGGCCGCGCGGTCAGCGGGCGAGAATTTCCCGGTGGCCCTCCGGCTGCTGCCCGCGCGGCACCGCCAGCACCTGATGGCGGTGTACGGCTTCGCCCGGACGGTCGATGACATCGGGGACAGGGCGCCAGTCGCCGAGCGTGCACGCCTACTCGATGAGCTGGAAGCCGACCTTGGCAGGCTCTACCCGGACCGGGGGGACGCGAGCCAGCGCCCGGCGGGGGCCGCCGGGAGCGGGGCGGGCCAGGACGGCACAGGCCAGGACCGAATAGGCCAGGACGGCACAGGCCAGGACGGCACAGGCCAGGACGGAGTGCCGGAGCTCAGCGTGATCCGCGCGCTTGGCCCTGCCGTCACGCAGTGCGCGATCCCGCGGCAGCCCTTTCTCGACCTGATTCAGGCCAACCGGCAGGACCAGCTCGTGGCCCGCTACGAGACTTTCGATGACCTGCAGGGGTACTGCCGCCTTTCGGCCAATCCGGTCGGCCGGATTGTCCTGCATGTCTTCGGCGCGTTCTCGCCGGCCCGGGCCGGGCTCTCCGATCAGGTCTGCACCGCGCTCCAGCTGGCCGAGCACTGGCAGGACGTCGGCGAGGACTTCCGGGCTGGCCGCGTCTACCTGCCCGGCCAGGACATGACCAGGTACGGCTGCGCGGAGTCCGACCTTTCCGCGCCCGTCGCCTCGCCCGCGCTGCGCGGCCTCGTCGCGTTCGAGACGGCGCGCGCCCGCGCGCTGCTCGATGCCGGCGCTCCGCTGGTTGGCACGCTGCGCGGGTTCGCCAGGGCGGCCGTGGCCGGATACGTGGCCGGCGGCCGGGCAGCGCTGGCCGCGATCGCGGCCGCCGATTACGACGTGCTCCGGGCCACGCCTCGCCCGCGCGCCGACCGGACTGCGGCGGAGCTGCTCCGCTGCTACGCGACGGGGCGGTGACGCGGTGGACACCCGGGTTCCCGTGCCCGTCGAGGTGCGTGCTGCCTATCAGCACTGCGAGCAGATCACCAGGACGCAGGCGAGGAACTTCTCCTACGGCATCCGGCTGCTGCCCGCGGCCAAGCGCCGTGCGCTGTCCGCCGTCTACGCGTTCGCGCGGCGGGTCGACGACATCGGTGACGGCTCGCTGCCCGCCGCCGACAAGCTGGCGGCGCTCGGCGGGGCCCGGGCCAGCGTGACCGCCCTCGCCGGGCCGGCCGCGGATCTGTCCGGCGACCCGGTGCTCGTCGCGCTGGCCGACGCGGCCACCCGGTTCACGCTCCCGCTCGGCGCCTTCGGGGAGCTGATCGACGGCTGCGAGGCGGATGTGCGCGGCACGGCCTATGCGACCTTCGACGACCTGGAGTTTTACTGCAGGTGCGTCGCCGGATCGATCGGGCGGCTGTCCCTGGGCGTGTTCGGCTGCCGGGACGCCGCGGTCGCGGCGCCGCTGGCGGACGCGCTGGGCGTGGCCCTGCAGCTGACCAACATCCTGCGCGACATCCGGGAGGATTTCAGCAACGGCCGGGTGTACCTGCCGGCCGACGATCTTGACCGCTTCGGCGCCGTGCTTGTCCCCGGCGGCGGCACGGAGCTGCCGGGCGGCGGCACGGAGCTGCCCGGCGGCGACGCGCTTGAGGAGGTTGTCCGGTTCGAGGCCGAGCGCGCCCGCGGCTGGTACGCCACCGGCCTGCGGCTGATGCCGTTGCTTGACCGGCGCAGCGCGGCGTCCGCCGGGGCCATGGCCGGCATCTACTACCGGCTGCTTCAGCACATTTCCGCGTCGCCGTCGGCAGCGCTGCGGCGCAGGCTGTCGCTGTCGGCGGGGGAAAAGGCGATGGTGGCCGCCAGGTCGCTGACGGGCATGACCCCCGTCGCGCTGCCCGCCGGTCCCGCGGTGCGGCCATGACCGCCCGGGTCGTGGTCGTCGGCGGCGGTCTCGCGGGGATCACCGCCGCCGTCGCACTGCGCGAATCAGGCATCGGCGTCACGCTGCTGGAGGCCAGGCCCCGGCTTGGCGGGGCGACCTGCTCCTTCAGCCGGGACGGCCTGATGATCGACAACGGCCAGCACGTGTTCCTCCGCTGCTGCAGTGCCTACCGGGGCCTGCTGGCCAGGCTCGGCATGACGGGGTCGGCCCCCATCCAGGATCGGTTCGACATCACCGTGCTCTCCCCCGGCGGCACCGCCAGGCTGCGCCGGACCTCGCTGCCCGGCCCGCTGCAGATGGGCCGCGCGCTGGCCGGATACGCACTGCTCTCGCCCGCCGAACGGCTCCGGGTGGCGCGCGCGGCGCTGGCCATGCGCTTCGTCAGGCCGGGCAAGCCCGGACTGGACAGCGAGCGGCTTGGGGACTGGCTGGCCGCCCGGGGACAGGGCGAGCATGCCCGCCGGGCATTGTGGGACCTCTTCGTCGTCTCGGCGCTGAACATCGCGGGTGACGACGCGAGCCTGGCGCTGGCTGCCACCGTGGTCCGGATGGCCCTGCTCGGCGCCAGGGACGCCGCCGACATCGGCGTGCCCGCCGTCCCGCTCGGCGAGCTGCACGGCGCCGCGGCCGCCAGGCTGCTGCAGCAGCTCGGCGCCGAGGTGCGGCTCGGCGCGACCGCCGTCGGCGTGACGCCTGAGCCTGGCGGCGGGCTGAGCGTCCGCGCCGCGTCCGGCGCAGATCGCGCGCAGTCGGCACTGCCGGCGGACGGCGTGGTGATTGCCGCGCCGCCCGAGCCGGCCGCCCGGCTGATGCCCGCCGCGACAGGGGGCGCCCGGTGGGCCGCGCTTGGCTCATCGCCGATCGTGAACGTGCACGTGATCTACGACCGGCGGGTCACCAGGCTGCCGTTCGCGGCCGCGGTGGACTCCCCGGTGCAGTGGGTTTTCGACAAGACCGCATCCGCGGGCCTCGCCGCGTCGCCGGGGGCAACGCGGGGGACGGCCGGTCAGTACCTCGCGGTTTCGCTGTCCGCCGCTGACGACTACATCGACGTCCCGGCGGCGCAGCTTCGCGAGCAGTTCGTGCCCGCGCTTGCGGAGCTGTTCCCGGCGGCCAGGGATGCGCGGATCAGCGATTTCTTCGTGACCAAGGAGCGCCAGGCGACATTCCGCCAGGCACCGGGCTGCGGCCAGCTTCGCCCGGCCGCCGCCACCAGCCTGCCCGGGCTGGTGCTGGCCGGCGCGTGGACCGATACCGGCTGGCCGGACACCATGGAGGGCGCCGTGCGAAGCGGGCTGAACGCGGCTCTGGAACTGAAACGCGGCCTTGGCTGGCCGCCCGGCCGGGGCAAGGCCTGCCCGGCGGGCGCGCCCGCACGGGCCGGGGCAGGAGCGCTGTCATGACCGCAACCATTCCGGCCGGCGTGGAAACGGCCCGTGATCTGGTCGGGCCGGCGATCGCCGCGGCGGTCAGCCGGCTGAGCCCGGATGTGCGATCCGTCGCCGCCTATCATCTCGGCCTGGCGGACGCCGACGGCCGGCCGGCCGGGGCCGACGGCCGGCCCGGCGGGATGGGCAAGGCCCTGCGGCCGGCGCTCGCCTTGCTGTCCACGCGGGCCGCCAGGACCGCGCCGGAGCGCGGGGTGGCCGCCGCGGCGGCGGTGGAACTCGTGCACAATTTCTCCCTCGTGCACGACGACATCATGGACGGTGACACCGAGCGCAGGCACCGGCCGACGGCGTGGACCGTGTTCGGCGTCGGCGCGGCGATCCTGGCCGGCGATGCCCTGCTGGTGCTTGCCCAGGACATCCTGCTGGAGGGCCCCGCGCCGCAGGGGCTGTGGGCGTCGCGCTGCCTGTCCGCCTCGGTACAGCGGCTCATCGCGGGTCAGGGCGCGGACCTGGCCTTCGAGCGGCGCGATGACGTCACGCTCGAGCAGTGCCAGGAGATGGCGGGTGACAAGACCGCCGCGCTGATGGCGTGCGCGTGCAGCATCGGCGCGATCTACGTCGGCGCTCCCGCCGAGCTGGCGATGGGCCTGGCCGGATTCGGCGCGCACGCCGGGCTCGCGTTCCAGCTGACCGATGACCTGCTGGGCATCTGGGGCGCGCCGGAGGTCACCGGCAAGCCGGTCCGTTCCGATCTTCGGACCAGGAAGAAGTCGCTCCCGGTCGTTGCGGCGCTGACCAGCGGTACCCGGCCGGGCGACGAGCTCGGCGCGCTGCTCAGCGGCACCGAGCCGCTCAGCGAGGATGACCTGCTGCGGGCGGCTGACCTGGTCGAGGCGGCAGGCGGCAAGGCGTGGACGGAGGCGCAGGCGGACGTGCAGCTCGCCTCGGCCGGCGAGTGCCTGGCCGAGACGGACATGCCCGACGACGTGCGGGCCGAGTTCGCGGGGATCGCCGAGTTCATCACGGCGCGGCAGAGCTGAAAACGAGCGGCAGGGCCGAAGAAGCGGGGGAGCAGCGACATGACAGTGACGGCGAGGTGACGGCGGCATGACGGTGACGCAGGCGCGCGCGGGCGAGCAGTCGGCGCCGGAGGCCGCGCGGGCGGCGCTCGAGCGGGCGGCCCGTCACCTGCTCGACCAGCAGCACGTGCTGGGCTGGTGGCAGGGCGAGCTGGAGACCAACGTCACGATGGACGCCGAGGACCTGCTGCTGCGCGAGTTCCTCGGCATCCGGACGCAGCAGGAAACGGCCGCCGCGGCCCGGTGGATCAGGTCGAAGCAGCGGGCGGACGGGACCTGGGCCAACTACTACGAGGGCGACGCGGACCTTTCCACCACCGTCGAGGCGTACGTCGCGCTGCGGCTGGCCGGCGATTCGCCGGATGCCAGTCACATGGCCATGGCGGCCGGCTGGATCCGCGCGGCCGGCGGCATTCCGGCGACGCGGGTATTCACCAGGATCTGGCTGGCCCTGTTCGGTGAGTGGTCCTGGGACGAGCTCCCGGTGATGCCGCCGGAGATGATCTACCTGCCGGGCTGGTTCCCGCTCAACGTGCATGACTGGGCCTGCTGGGCCAGGCAGACGATCGTCCCGCTGACCGTGGTCGGATCCCTGCGCCCGGTCCGCCCGCTGCCCTTCGGCCTGCCCGAGCTGCGGCCCGCCGGGGGAGACGCCCCGGCGCCGGCCGCCGGCCGGGCGGCCAGGCCCGGCTGGCCGGCCTTCTTCGGCGGGCTTGACCGCGTGCTGCACCTCTACCAGCGGCATGGCGCGGAGAAAGGGCCGATGCGCGCGGTCAGGACCGCGGCCATGCGGCGCTGCGCGGACTGGATCATCGCCCGGCAGGAGTCCGACGGCTCCTGGGGCGGGATTCAGCCGCCCTGGGTGTACTCGCTGATCGCGCTGCACCTGCTCGGCTACGGCCTGGAACATCCCGTGCTGAAGCGCGGCCTGGCCGGCCTGGACCGGTTCACCATCTGGGCGGACGGCGACGGCGGCCGGACCCGGCGGCTGGAGGCATGCCAGTCGCCGGTCTGGGACACCGTGCTGGCGATGATCGCGCTTTCCGACGCCGGCCTGCCGGCCGACCATCCGGCCCTGGCGTCAGCGGCCCGGTGGGTGCTCGATGAGGAGATCCGCGGGCCGGGTGACTGGCAGACCCGCAGGCCCGGGCTCAGCCCTGGCGGCTGGGCCTTCGAGTTCGACAACGACGGCTACCCGGACATCGACGACACCGCCGAGGTCCTGCTCGCGCTCCGCCGGGTCGCCCCGTCCGCCGATCCCAGGTCCGCCGCGGCCATCGCGCGCGGCGTCCGCTGGCTGATCGGCATGCAGTCAAAGGACGGCGGCTGGGGCGCGTTCGACGCGGACAACACCAGGAAGATCGTGACCAAGCTGCCGTTCTGCGACTTCGGCGCGGTGATCGACCCGCCGTCCGCGGATGTCACCGCGCACACGGTGGAGGCGCTCGCCGCGGAGGGCATGGCCGGCCACGTGGCGGTGCGCCGCGGCGTGGCCTGGCTGCTGCGGGCGCAGGAGGACGACGGATCCTGGTTCGGCCGGTGGGGGGCGAACTACGTGTACGGGACCGGCGCGGTCGTGCCCGCGCTGATCGCGGCGGGCGTGCTGCCCGGCAAGCCGGCGATCAGGCGTGCCGTCCGCTGGCTCGGGGAGCACCAGAACCGCGACGGCGGCTGGGGTGAGGACATGCGGTCCTACGACGACCCGGGCCTGGCGGGCCGCGGCGAGTCGACGGCCTCGCAGACGGCGTGGGCGCTGCTCGCGCTGCTCGCCGCCGGCGAGGCCGCCGGGGGCGGGGCCGCCGGGGGCGGGGATGGCGCAGCCTGCGTCGAGCGCGGCGTCCGCTGGCTGGCCGATCATCAGCGGCCCGACGGTACCTGGGACGAGCCGCAGTACACCGGCACCGGGTTCCCCGGTGACTTCTACATCAACTATCACCTGTACCGGCTGGTCTTCCCGGTCAGCGCGCTGGGCCGCTACCTGGCCGGTGACCGATGAGCCGGCCTGCCGCGACCGCGGGCAGGCCCGCCAGGCAGACGGGAGGAACGCGATGAGCCGGCTGCTCGTCTGCTCGCCGCTGCGGCTCGAGGCGCGAGCCGTCCGCCGCGGCATCGGCGCCGACGGCGACGTCCGGCAGACCGGCTACGGGCCGCGGAAATCCGCAGCCGAGGCGGCGAAGCTCCGCTCTGGCCCGTTTGAAATGCTGGCGATCGCCGGTACCGGGGGTGGCCTGTCCGCGGACCTGTCGCCCGGTGACCTGGTGGTTGGCACGCAGGTCAGCGGCACGGGGGCAGTGATCAGCTGCCCGTCGGCCCCGTTGCTGGCCGGCGAGCTGCGGCGGGCCGGGCTGCGTGCCGAGGCCGGCCAGATCGTCACCGTCAGCCAGCTGGTGCACGGCGCCGAGCGGGAGCGGCTCGCGCGCACCGGGGCACTGCTCGCCGACATGGAGTCGGCTGCGCTGCTCGCCGCGGCCGACGGCCGGCCCGCCATCGTGGTCAGGGCCGTGTCGGACACGCCGCAGCGGCCGCTGCTGAGCCCGGCGGGCCTGGCCGGCGGCGTCGCCGCGCTGCGGTCACTGCGGCTCGCCGCGCCCGCGCTCGCGCGGTGGGCAGCGGCGGCCGGCCGGCGGCGGGTCGTGCTGGCCGGGCCGCGGTCCTTTTGCGCCGGGGTGGAACGGGCCATCGAGATCGTCGAGCGGTCGCTGGAGCAGCACGGAGCGCCGGTGTACGTGCGCAAGCAGATCGTGCACAACACCCATGTCGTGGCCGGCCTGGAACGCAGCGGCGCGATCTTCGTGGACGAGCTGAGCGAGGTTCCCGACGGTGCCAGGGTGGTGTTCTCCGCGCACGGCGTATCGCCGGCGGTGCGGGACGAGGCGGCGCGGCGCGGGCTGGACGCCATCGACGCCACCTGCCCGCTGGTCTCCAAGGTGCACGTGGAAGCCCGCCGGTTCGCCGCTGACGGCTACCTGGTCGCGCTGATCGGGCATGCCGGGCACGAGGAGGTAGAGGGCACGCTGGGCGAGGCACCCGATTCGACTGTCCTGATACAGAACGGGGCCGACGTAGCCAGCCTGCACCCGGAGGACCCCGGCAAAGTTGCCTATCTGATGCAGACCACGCTGTCGGCCGACGAGGCGGGCGGAATCGTCGGCGAGTTGCTGGAGCGGTTCCCGGCCGCCCGCGGTCCCGGCAGCGATGACATCTGCTACGCCACCACCAACAGGCAGCTCGCGGTCCGTGCCGTAGCCGCCGAATCCGACCTGGTGCTGGTCGCCGGGTCGGCCAACTCTTCCAACTCGCGCCGCCTGGTGGAAACGGCGGAGCGGGCTGGCAGGCCCGCCTACCTGATCGATGGTGCCGAAGACATCGAGCTCGGCTGGCTGGCTGGAGTGTCGACGATCGGGCTCACGGCCGGCGCCTCGGCGCCGCCGGCCATCGTCGAGGAGATCGTCGCCGCGCTGCGCGGCCTCGGCCCTGTCGAGGTCAGCGAGCGCGTGATCGCCACTGAGAATATCCGGTTCGGCCTGCCCAAGGAGGTAAGGCAATAATGACTATGCCATTGCGCCAGAGCATGCGGGTTGGGACTTACCTGCTGCGCCAGAAGCTGGCCCGCCGGGAGAAGTTCCCGCTGCTCGTCGAGCTCGAGCCGCTGTACGCGTGCAACCTGAAATGCGCGGGCTGCGGCAAGATCCAGCAGCCGGCCAGCCTGCTGAAGCAGCGGATGCCGGTCGAGCAGGCGCTGGCCGCGATCGAGGAATGCGGCGCGCCGATGGTTTCCATCGCCGGCGGCGAGCCGCTGATGCACCCGCAGATCGACGTGCTCGTCGCCGAGCTGATCAAGCGGAAGAAGTACGTCTTCCTGTGCACGAACGCGCTGCTGATCCCCAAGAAGCTGGACAAGTTCAAGCCGTCGCGGTACTTCGCCTGGGCAGTCCACATCGACGGGCTGGCGGAGCGGCATGACGAGTCGGTCTGCAAAGACGGCGTCTTCGACGAGGCGGTCGCGGCGATCAGGGAATGCCAGCGGCGCGGCTTCCGGGTCACCACGAACACCACGTTCTTCAACACCGACACGCCGCAGACCGTCATCGACGTGCTCAGCTACCTCAACGACGAGCTGAAGGTCGACGAGATGATGATCTCGCCGGCCTACGCGTACGAGAAGGCGCCGGACCAGGAGCACTTCCTCGGCGTGACCGAGACGAGGGAGCTGTTCCGCAAGGCCTTCGACAACGGCAACCGGCAGCGCTGGCGGCTCAACCACTCCCCGCTGTTCCTTGACTTCCTGGAGGGCAAGGCCGACTTCGGCTGCACCGCATGGGGTATCCCGTCGTACTCGCTGCTCGGCTGGCAGAAGCCGTGCTACCTGATGTCCGACGGCTACGTGAAGACCTACCGCGAGCTGATCGACACCACCGACTGGGACGCGTACGGCCGGGGCAAGGACCCGCGGTGCGCCAATTGCATGGCGCACTGCGGCTACGAGCCTTCCGCCGTGCTCGCCACGATGGGGTCACTGAAGGAGTCGATTCGCGCGATGCGCGGCGCCTAACGCCGTCACTTCTTGTATCCTCCCGATTGCGGGCAGTAGTTACTCCTTGCCCGCCCGTCGCAATCTGACGTGCCGGGAGGATCCTGATCATGTCGTTAGCTGGTCGGCCTGCCATCCTCGACAGGCCAGCCGGGGAAACGGCGGGTGCCGCGCGGCGCCCGCCGGACGGCTACGTGGCCGGCCCGCTGTGGGCGCGGGCCGTCCCGCCGGTGGTCACGCTCGCGGTCATGCTCTGGAAGATCCAGAGCCCGTCGTACTGGCGGGACGAGGGCGCGACGCTGGCGGCGGTGCGGCGCCCGTTCGGCGAGCTGATCCGGATGCTGGGCAACGTCGATGCCGTGCACGGCGCCTACTACATGATCATCTGGGTCGTGGTGCGGTTCGGCGGTACCGGTGAGCTGGTCACCCGGCTGCCGTCTGCGCTGGCGATGGCGGCCGCGGCGGCCGGGGTGGCCGCGATCGGGCGGCGGCTGGTGTCGCCCCGTGCCGGGCTCTTCGCCGGGCTGGTCTTCGCCGTGCTGCCGGAGATCAGCTGGTACGGCCAGGACGCGCGGTCGTATGCGCTGGTTACCGCGCTGGCCACCGCGGCAAGCTACCTGCTGGTCCGGCTGCTCGGCGCGGGCGGCTCCCGGCGCGGCTGGCTGATCGCCTACGGGCTGGCGCTGACCTGCCTTGGCCTGGTCAACATCCTCGGCCTCACGCTCATCCCCGCGCACGGGCTGACCGTGGCGCTGGCCGTCCGGCGCACGAGGGCCCGGCCGGGCCGGCGGTCGCCCGCGGCCGGCTGGCTTGCCGCGGCCGGCGCTGCGGTCGCCGTGGTCAGCCCGCTGCTCCTGCTGGCCTGGCAGCAGCGCGCCCCGGAAAGCTGGCTCAAGACGCCGGCCGCCGGCACGCTGGCTAACCTGGCGGACCTGGCCGGCCCGCCGGCGCTGGCGGGCGTCGTCCTGCTGATCATCGCGTGCGGCATCCTGCTGAGCGCGGCCGCCGGCCGGGCCGCGATCACGGCCGACTGGCCGGCCGCGCTGCCCGCGCTGTGCCTGCCCTGGCTGCTGCTTCCGCCGGCGGTGCTGCTGGCCGGCTCGCTGATCCAGCCTGTCTACACCTTGCGCTACGTCCTGTTCGTCGTGCCGGCGCTGGCCCTGCTCGCCGGGGCGGCACTGGCCGCGCTCGGCCGGGTGGCAGGCGCGATCGCGCTGGCCATGGTGGTACTGGTCGGCCTTCCCGCGCAGCTTGATGCCCGGCAGCACGGCGCGCACGGGGACAACATCCGGAGGGCCGACGCCATCGTGGCGGCCGCCAGGCGCCCGGGCGACGCGGTCCTGTACGCCAGCACGGGCGCGAGAAACATGGCGGCGGCCTATCCGGACGGGCTGGCCGCCCTGCGCAACATCGCCCTTGACCAGGCGCCGATCCCGTCCGGCACCCTGGCAGGCACGTACCTGCCCGCGCCCGCGGTGCGGCTGCGGCTCGCGGGCGTCCGCAGGGTCTGGGTTGTCGAAGTCCGCAAGGATGCCATGCCGGTTCGGCTGCCGCTGCTCAGCGGCCTGCATTTCCGCCTGGCCCGCAAGTGGCGGACGAGCGACATCTGGCTGATGCTCTACCGGCACCAGCGCCGGTACCGTCATTAGCGCCGCATTGGCATACGTCAAGCGAATCCCATGTCCGTATCCCGGTAAAGTAATGGATTTTCCCGTTCTGCCGGGGCTGGGTACACTTCGGCGTCGGAAGGAATCAGGGATATCCGGTGCCTGCGGACCTTCGAGGCGGTACGGAACATGGCCGCGGAAACCGCGGCCATGTTCCGTACCGGCAATGACACTATGCCCGCGCTCGAACGAGGAACAATATGCCTACGGACCAGCGTGTCACCCCCGCATTCCTGGCCGACGTGGTGATCATTGGCGGCTGCGGTCGCGTCGGGCTCCCTTTGGGCGTGGCCTTGGCGTCCCGCGGCCTATCGGTGCGGCTCTATGACCTCAATGCGGCTGCGGTAGATATTGTCAATAGTGCGCGCATGCCGTTCAGCGAGGAAGGGGCTGACGAGCCGCTGCGCGCGGCCGTGCGGGAGGGCAGGCTCCTGGCGACGACCGATCCGGCGGTTGTCGGTACCGCCGAGGTTCTCGTTGTCGTCGTGGGGACCCCGGTTGACGAGCATCTCAACCCGGATCTGGGGGCGGTACCCGCCGCCCTGGACCGTTGCGCCCAGCATCTCGTCAACGGGCAGCTCGTCATCCTGCGCAGCACCATTCACCCCACGGTCACCGCATTGACCGAGCGCATGCTCAGCAAACGCGGCATCGGTGTCGATATCGCATTCTGTCCGGAGCGCATTGCCGAGGGGCACGCGATGACAGAATTGTTCGACCTGCCGCAAATCGTCGGCGCCCGCACCGACCGCGCGGGTGACCGGGCGGAAAAGTTCTTCCGTACCCTGACTAACGAGGTCATCCGGCTGCAGCCCGAAGAGGCTGAGCTCGCCAAGCTGTTCACCAACACCTGGCGGTACATCAAATTCGCGACTGCCAATCAGTTCTGGATGATGGCGAATGATTACGGACTCGACTTTGAGCGGATACGCTGGGCAATCCGGCACGACTATCCGCGAGCGGCCGATATGCCGGGGCCGGGTTTCGCGGCCGGCCCGTGCCTGCTCAAGGACACGATGCAGCTCGCCGCATTCAACCAGAACAATTTCGTGCTCGGTCACTCGGCTATGCTGATCAATGAGGGACTCCCGCTCTACGTCGTCTCCAGGCTGGAGGCCAGCTACGACCTCGCATCGCTGACCGTCGGAGTCCTGGGAATGGGATTCAAGGCCGGCAGTGACGATTCGCGGGAGAGTTTGTCCTATAAGCTGCGCAAAATCCTGATTCTGAAGGCCAGTGAGGTCCTGTGCTGCGACCCCTACATCGCCGACGAGCGGTTCACCCCGCTCGAAGAGGTGCTGGCGCGGGCAGACCTGCTGATCGTCGCAGCACCTCATCCGGAGTATCACGATCTGATCACTGACAAGCCCGTCGCGGATCTGTGGGGCGTGACCGGAAGAGGCACCCGGATATGAGTCCGGAGATCACCGTCGTGATTCCGGTCTACAACGAGGGCGCGGCCATTCTGCCCTGCCTGGACCGGGTCCTGGCCGCGGTGACCTCGCCGTGCGAGGTGCTGGTCGTCTACGACCGGCCGGACGACACCACCGTGCCCTATATCGAGAAGGTCGCCACGTCGGATCCGCGCGTGCGCGGCGTGCTCAACGGCTACGGCCCTGGCCCGGCGAACGCGATCAGGGCCGGTTTCGACGGCGCGCTCTCGCCGGTCACGGTGGTTACCATGGCCGACGGCAGCGACGACCCGCGGCAGATCGATGACCTGGCCCGGCTGGTGGAACGGGGGGTCGCGGTGGCCGCCGCGTCGCGGTACATGCCGGGCGGCCAGCAGGTCGGCGGCCCGCGGCTCAAGCGCACGCTGTCCAGGTGGGCGGGCAAGTCGCTCCGGCTGTTCGCCCGGGTCGGCACCCGGGATG
>Ga0302181_10000316_pt1 | contig 42150 bp, 37 predicted proteins | sample I_Palsa_E3_3_FD_198786 | JGI IMG/M metagenome (GOLD analysis project Ga0302181, IMG submission 198786) | Peat permafrost microbial communities from Stordalen Mire near Abisko, Sweden - I_Palsa_E3_3 | ecosystem: Environmental > Terrestrial > Soil > Palsa > Peat permafrost | place: Sweden...
GTTGAAGGTATCGAACGTGCCAGGGCCGGCGGCAAACCGGCGACGGCCGGCGCGTTCGTCGCGATGGACCCGCGCAACGGGGAAGTGCTGGCGATCGGCTCCTATCCCACGTTCAACCCCAACAAGTTCGCCAAGCCGCTGACCAAGAGCGAATACGCCGCGCTCGAGGGTAGTGCCGGTGCAGCGGGCGCCGAAGAAGGCGCGCCGCTGACCAACCGGGCCGTCAACGGCGCCTACCCGACGGGCTCCACGTTCAAGCCGATCACCGCGATGGGGGCGCTCGAAGCCGGCGTCATCGACCCCTCGGAGGGGCTCGGCGCGGGTACGTGCATCTCCGTCTCCACTGAGCAGTTCTGCAACGCCGGCATGGCCGACTACGGTGCGGTGGGGCTGGTCGAAGCGCTGAAGGTCTCCTCGGACACATACTTCTTCGAAGTCGGCGAGCTGGCCAACAGCCACGGCAACGTGATCCAGGACAAGGCCCGCGAACTGGGAATCGGTGAGCAGACCGGGATCGACCTGCCGAGCGAGATCGAAGGCGTCGTTCCCGATCGCGCATGGCGGGCGCATGAGAATGCGCTGCAGCTGAAGTGCGAACATGAACGCCATCACCCCCCCTGCGGCTACGTCTCCGAAGTGAGGCCATGGAGCGTCGGCGACAACATGCACCTGGCCGTCGGCCAGGGCGACCTGCTGACCTCGCCGCTGCAGATGGCGGTCGCCTACTCGACGCTCGCCAACGCCTACCGCGACGGCGGCGAAGGAACGGTGGTGACACCGCACCTGGGCAAGGAGATCGATGACGCGCAGGGCAGGCTCGTGCAGGCGCTGAGCTTTCCCGCCAAACGCCACGTGCATCTGAACGACGCCGATCTGAGTCTCGTGATGGAGGGCATCCACGAGGCGGCCTCAGAGCCCGGCGGTACCTCCGCCGACGTGTGGACCGGTTGGGATCAGGCTCAGCACCCGGTGTACGGGAAGACGGGCACCGCGCAGCATGAAGGCCAGGAAGACCAGTCGTGGTACATGTGCTACATCGGCGACCCACAGCGGCCGATCGTGATCGCCGTGACCATTCCGAAAGGCGGCTTCGGCGCCGAAACTGCCGCCCCGGTCGCGCGCCTGATCGCGTCCAAGTGGTTCGGCGCCCCCGAGAAGTTCGTGGCCGGAAGCTCGAAAACGCTATGAGCGCATGAACCCGACCCCGAGTTCCGCATCGCCCGGCGCATCGCCCGCGCGCTCCTCGCCGATTCAGGCGCCCGACGAGCAGGCAGCCCCGACGAGGACACGCAGCTTCACGCTGCCGCTCGACCCGCTGCTGACGCTCGCGGCGGCGGGGCTGGCGGTGGCCTCGATCGAGACGCTCGGTCCCGCCACCCAGAACCTGATCGCGGGCCAGCCCGACTACTACGTGCACCGGCAGACGGCCTATCTGATCGTCGGAGGCCTGCTCATGTTGGTGGTCTCGCGCATCGACTACACGCGGCTGCGGACCCTGAAAAACGGCATCTACGCGTTGCTGATGCTGAGCATCCTCGCGGTGCTCGGGCTGGGGCACTCAGCCCAGGGAGCCCAGCGCGCGATCGCCCTTCCGGGCTTCTCCTTTCAGGCCTCAGAGCTCGGCAAGGTGCTTCTGATCCTCGCTCTGTCGGCGTTCGTGGTCGATCGGGCGCGACAGCTACGCGAGCGCGACACGACCGTCCGCGTGATGCTCGCGGCGTTGGTGCCGGCTCTGTTCGTGATCGCCCAGCCGGACCTCGGCTCGGGCATGGTCTACATGGTGATCGCATTCACGCTGCTGTTCGTCGCCGGCACGCCCTGGCGGCAACTGGTCGCGCTGCTGGCGCTCGTGGCCGTATCGCTGTCGTTTGTGCTCGTGGCCGCGCCTGCGGCGGGCGTGCACGTGCTCAAGCCGTATGAGACCGAACGGCTGACCGCATTCCTGCACCCCACGACCAACGTCCAGAAGGAGGGCTATCAGCAGGAGGAGTCGAAGATAGCTATCGGCTCCGGACAGAAGACCGGCAGTGGCGCGAACGCCCCCCTGACCCGCTTGAACTATGTGCCCGAGGACAACACGGACTTCATCTTCGCCGCGGTGGGGGAGCAGTACGGCTTCCTCGGCGCGGCGCTCGTGCTGGCGCTGTATGCGCTGTTGATATGGCGAACGTTGCGAATCCTCGTGATGTCCAAGGATCTGTTCGGTTCCCTCGTGGCTGCCGGTGTAGCGGCTATGCTGATGTTCCAGGTTTTCGTCAACGTGGGAATGACCATTGGAATCATGCCAATTACCGGCGTCACGCTGCCGCTCATGAGTTACGGCGGCTCGTCGGTGATCACCACCCTGTTGGCGGTGGGCCTGTTGCAATCGATCTACGTCCAGGCGCGCGCCTCTCAAGCGTTGAAGGGCCGCGTACTGCGCTACTAGACACCAATGTTCGCCGAGCACCTCCCGCCAGATCTAAAGCCCGCCCGCTCCCCACTGGGTTCCTCCCTTGGGGCGCTGTCCCTGTGCGCAGGCGCCCACCATGGCGCAGCACCTGGGCCGCCGGCTGCTCGGGCGCGTGCGAACCCCTCGGCATCGTGCTCGTTCAACCGCACGCACACGCGGTGTTCGACCCGTTCCAATATCGAAAGACTGGATCAAATTGAAAAAGCAAGTGCTTGTCAGCGTCGATCGCGCCGAGACGCGCGTCGCGCTTCTGGAGGCGAGCGGTACGCCCGCCGCCTCGACCGCGTCCTCGAGCGGTCGCAGGGTTGCTTCACCGCGCAAGCGCAAAGGAGGCCCGGACGCCGGATATCGGATCGCCGAGCTCTACCTGGAGCGCCGCGGCGGACGTTCGATAGTCGGCAACATCTATAAGGGGAAGGTCGACAACGTACTTCCCGGCCTGGAGGCCGCGTTCGTCGATATCGGCCTTGAGAAGAACGGCTTCCTGCACGTCGATGAGATAGTGCTGCCGGGGGTCGAGGCGCCCAAGCGCGGGCGAGGCTCGGGCAGCGGGCGCAAGATCTCAGACCTGCTCTCGCCGGGCCAGGAGATCGTCGTGCAGGTGGTCAAGGACCCCCTGAAGACGAAGGGCGCCCGTCTGTCGATGGAGTTGACGATCGCCGGGCGCTACATGGTCTACGCACCAACGGGCGAGGGCATCGGCGTGTCCCGCCGCCTCGAGGACCGTGAGCGCGAACGTCTGCGCCGCCAGACGGCCAAACTGGTGCTCGACGACGGCGGCGTGATCATCCGCACCGCCGCGCATGGTGCCAAGCGCGAGGACTTCGAGCGCGAGCTGAAGTACCTGCACAAGCTCCACGAGGTGCTCGTGAAACGCGTCGCGGACACGACGGCACCAGATCTCGTCTTCCAGGAGGCCGACTTATCCGTGCGCGTCGTGCGCGACATCTTCTCCGCCCACTTCGAGCGGGCGATCGTGGACGACGAGAAGCAGTACCACCGGCTCGTGTCGTTCTTCACGCGCACCGCCCCTGAGCTCGTCGAGCGGGTGGAGCTGTGGGATCAGCAGGAGCCGTTGTTCGAGGCCTACGGCGTGAACAAGGCGATCGACGGGGTGCTGTCGGGACGAGTGGACCTGCCCAGCGGCGGCTACCTGATGATCGACTATGGCGAGGCACTGACCGTGATCGACGTCAACTCCGGCAGCTTCATCAGCCGCGGCAAGGGCGCGGGGCTCGAGGACACCATCACCAAGACCAACCTGGAGGCCGCCGAGGAGGTCGTCAACCAGCTGCGCCTGCGTGACATCGGCGGCATCATCGTCATCGACTTCATCGATATGGCGCGTGCGCGCAACCGCGACGCCGTCATGAAGACGCTGAGAAAGACGCTCGATGAGGATCGCACGAAGACGTTCACGGCCGAGATATCGAAGCTCGGTCTGGTTGAGATGACCCGCCAGAACGTGACGGACGGCGTGCGCGAGATCATGAGCAGGCCGTGCCCCACGTGCGACGGCGAGGGTGTGATCCGCTCCGAGGAGACGATCGCGATCGAATTCGAGCGCAGGCTGCGCGACGAGGTGAACGAGCACCCCGATGCGCAGGCGTTCCTCGTGCAGATGAACCCGCGCGTGAGCACTCAATTCACGGGCCACGGCGCGCGCGTGCTGCATGCGCTGGAGGCTCAGACCGGCAAGTCGTTCCTGTTCGAGGGCTCTGAAGGTCTCGCGCTCAACCATTTCGCGATCACCTTCATGGGGACGCGCGAGGAGGTCGAGGAGCGGGCGCTGCCGTTCCGCCAGGGCGATGAGGTGCTCGTGGAAATCGTCGAGCCGCACATGTACGACGTGGACGATGCGGTGGCGAAAATCGACGGCTACATCATCTCCATTGCCGGTGCCGCGGCGTACGTCGGCGAGAAGCGCATGGTTCGCATCGACCAGGTCGGCCGCACGGCGGCCAGCGCCCTGCTGCTGGACGAGTCAGGCGAGGTCGTGGCCGCGCCAGAGCGCACTCCGGACCCGCCTGCAGCGGGTCGCTCGCGCGGCAAAAGGCGCACCTCCAGCACTCGCCGCTCGGCGGCTGACGGCGAGATCTCGGTGGCCGCCGAGCCCGCGCCCGAGCAGACGGATCCCGCGACGCAGGAGAGCGCCGATGGGGCTGTCAAGGGCGAGGGCGAGGGCGATGACCTACAATCCAAGCCCCGGCGCCGTGGCCGCAGAGGCGGACGGCGCCGTTCGGCTGCCAAGGCACGGGCGACCACGGAGTAGTTGACTCGCCGGCGGGACAAGCGGCGGGCGCCTTGCAAGTGTGAGAAATCGAGACTGAGACAGATATGTACGCGATCGTGAAGACGGGCGGCAAGCAGTACCGCGTAGAGCGGGGCCAGCGGCTGCTCGTGGAGCGCCTGGCCGTGGAGGAGGGTTCCGACGTGGCGCTTGAGCCGATCCTGTATCGCTCAGAGGAGGCCGTGTTCGACAAGGCGGGTCTTGCGAAGGTGAAGGTCACGGCCAAGGTGGTTGCGCACGTACGCGGTGAGAAGCTGCGCGTGTTCAAGTTCAAGCCCAAGCGCGGCTACAAGCGCCGCAACGGCCACCGCCAGGACCTCACTCAGATCGAGGTGACCGAGATCACCGGAGGAGCGGCGAAACCGGCGGCAAAAGCGCAGGCCAAACCGGCCGCCAAAGCGCCGGCGACTCCGAAAGCGACGGCGGCGACTCCAAAAGCGAAAGAGAAGGCCGACGATGGCTCATAAGAAGGGACTTGGTTCAAGCCGCAACGGGCGCGACTCCAACGCGCAGCGCCTGGGCGTGAAGACATTCGGCGGGCAGACTGTGACCGGCGGAGAGATCATCGTGCGCCAGCGGGGAACGCGCTTCAAGCCCGGCGTGGGAGTGGGCATCGGCAAGGACGACACGCTCTACGCGCGCTCCGCGGGGACCGTGCAGTTCACAATCGGCCGGCGCGGGCGCATGGTCAACATCCTGCCTGCCGGCGACGAGGCCTGAGGCCCGGATAGTGCTCGCCCGGCGGGGTGCCTGGGCACTGGCCGCTGGGCGCGTCGCGCTCGGCGTAGCGGTCTTGGCAGCGCCCGAGAAGGTGACCGGCAGATGGTTGGGAGGCCACGCCGGAGCACCGGTTGTGCGCTATCTGGCGCGGTCGCTGGGCGTGCGTGATGTCGCGCTCGGGATGCTGGTGCTGTGGACGCTTGACGACCGCGAGCTCGGGCCTCGGGCGCAGGCCGCGTGCGCGGTGGTCGATTCGGTGGACGCGCTCGCCACGCTGGCGGTGCGCTCGGAGCTCCCGGCGGCGGGGATCGCGGGCGTCGCGGTCGTGGCCGGCGGGGCGGCCGGAGCGGGGTTCGTGTTCTCGCACCGGCTGGCGCACTCCTGATCCAGCGCTGCGCTGTCAGCCCCGCTGCGCGGTGGGGCGGATGAGGATCTCGTTGACGTCGACATGCGGAGGCTGGGAGACGGCGTAGATCACCGCGCGCGCGATGTCGTCGTCCTCGAGAGCGTCGCTAGGGGGGTTGTCGAAGAACGGTGTGTCGGTCATACCGGGCTCGATCAGGGTCACGCGGATGCCGGTGCCGTGCAGGTCCTGGCGGGCAGCCTCGCCCATGGCGGTGACAGCGTGCTTGGTGCACGAGTACATGGAGCCGGGCAGTACCCGCCGCCCCGCGACGCTCGAGGTCAGCAGCAGATGCCCACGCGACTCGGTGAGCGCGGGGATGGTGGCGCGCAGCGTCAGAGCGGCGCCATAAATGTTGGTGAGGACCATCTCGCGCCAGTGCTCGGGTGTGTCCTCGAGAAAGCCCCGCGGTCCACCGAACCCGGCGTTGGCGAACACGGCATCGATCTGGCCGAAGGCCGCGAGGCTCGTCTCCACCATCTGCTGCTGCTCAGGCCACTCGGCCACGTCGCAGCCCACCGCTATCGCGCGGCCTGGCCCGCCGAGCTCCTCGGCGAGCGCGTCAAGGCGATCGCGCGAACGAGCGGCGAGCGCCACGCGCCAGCCATCGGCGCCGGCACGCCGGGCGGTGGCCGCGCCGATCCCCGAGGAAGCGCCTGTGATGAGAAGTACACGGTCTGCGGGTGCGGCGGATTGGCTGCTCATCTGCTGTCTGCTCCCTTGCTCCGGTGTGGACCGGCTGATCAATATCTGAAAACGGTGCTGCGCGGCGCCGCCGCGCTGTTCGCCGGTCCGGCATTCCTGCGGCTGTCACGATGAGTCCACGATGATTCACGATCGCGCGAGGATTCATGTTCAGGCGGGCGCCGGCGGTGACGGCTGCGCGAGCTTCCGCCGCGAAGCGCACGTGCCGCGCGGAGGCCCGGACGGCGGCGACGGCGGGCGTGGCGGGCAGGTCGTGCTCGTCTGCGACGACTCGCTGCGCGACCTGCAGGAGTTCCGGCGCAAGACCCACTACTCCGCCGGGCGAGGTGGGCACGGGGAGGGCGCGCTGCGTCACGGTGCCGACGGAGAGACCCTGCGGATCAGGGTTCCCCCGGGGACGCAGATCGATGGGCCGGAGGGCGAGGAGGGGGATCTGGGTGGACGTCGCTGGGAGCTGTTGGCGGCTGGACAGCTCGCGACGATCGCGCGGGGCGGCGCGGGTGGCAAGGGCAACAAGCGCTTTGCGACCCCCACCCGCCAGGCGCCGCGCTTCGCCGAGCGCGGCCTGCCGGGGGAGGGCGGCTGGCTTGAGCTGAGGCTGAAGCTGCTCGCGGACGTCGGCCTCGTGGGTATGCCGAACGCCGGCAAGTCCTCGTTGCTCGCGCGCCTCACGCGCGCCGCGCCCAAGGTGGCTGCCTACCCCTTCACGACGCTGTCACCCGTGCTGGGGGTCCTCGAGGGAGAGGACCGACAGCTGGTGGTGGCGGACATCCCGGGCCTGATAGAAGGCGCCAGCGAGGGCGCGGGCCTCGGGCACGACTTTCTCGCGCACGTCGAGCGCACCAGTTTGCTCGTGCACGTGCTCGACCTCGCTCCCGAGCTGTCCGGCGGCGAGGGCGCCGATGCGGAGGTGAATCACGAGATGATCGAGCGCGAGCTGCTGGCTCATGACGAGCGCCTGGCCCGGCTGCCTCGCGTCCTTGCTCTTTCCAAGGCCGACCTGGTGACCGAGGAGCGTGCGCAGGAGGCGGTGGCTGAATGGCAGCGCCGTCTCGGGCCGGACGTGCCGGTGATCGCCACCTCGAGCGCCACCGGCGCCGGGCTGAAAGCGCTCGCAAGCGAGTTGCTGGCGCGCGTCGCGCCGGCCGGCGGAACGCCCGCGAGCGAGAGCGACCGGGGAGGAACCTCCGGGCCGCTGGCGGACGAGGAGGCGCTGGCCGAGCATATGGTGTTCAGGCCCGCCGCCGGCAGCGGCTTCACCGTCGAGCGTCTGGGCTCGGGGTCGTTTGCGGTGCGAGGCAAGGGGATTGAGATGCTGCTGGCGCGCTATGACGTCGAGAACGAGGATGCGATGGCCTACGTCGAGGGCAGGCTGCGGCGGATCGGCGTGCTGAAGGCGCTCGAGGCAGAGGGGTTCCAGCCAGGGGATGAGATCGAGATCGCGGGCGTGACGTTCGAGCTCGATCCGAGTGCCGCGAGCTAGCCGCGCGGCGGGCCGCCCGTGCAAATAAGCTGAGCCGGATGAAACGCGTCGTCGTGAAGCTCGGCTCGAGCGTCGTCGCAGACAGCGACGGCGAGCCCCGCGTGGACGTGCTCGCGCGGGTCTGCGAGGTTCTCGCGGGCCTTCACCGGGACGGCGGCGAGGTGATCGTCGTCACCAGCGGAGCAATCGCTCGCGGCATGCGCGTGATGGATCTGCCCCAGCGCCCGAGCACGATCGGCGAGCTGCAGGCGGCGAGTGCCGTGGGCCAGGGCAAGCTCTACCGGATCTACGACGAACTTCTGCGCGAGCGCGACGTGACGAGCGCGCAGGTACTGCTGACGTTCTTTGACATGAGCGCCCGCACGCATTACCTGAACGCGCGACAGACGCTGAGCACGCTGCTTGAGTGGCGGGTGCTGCCGGTGATCAACGAGAACGACACGACCGCCACCGACGAGATCTCCTTCGGCGACAACGACTTCCTGGCCGCCCAGGTGGCGGTCCTGCTCGCTGCCGATGAACTCATCCTGATGACCGACATCGACGGTCTGTTCACCGCCGATCCGCGGCTGAATCCCGCCGCGCGGATCGTCAGCGAGGTGAGCGACTTCACGGCGCTCGACGATCTTGAGGTCGGTCACACCACCTCCCCGCTGGGCTCCGGTGGAATGCGCTCGAAGGTGGTCGCCGCCGAGATGGCGACGGCCGCGGGGATCTCGACGGTGATCTGCAACGGCCTTCGCGAGGGGGCGCTTGCGGCCGTGCTCGCGGGAGATCGCGAGGGCACGCGCTTCGCGGCGCGCGAGGCGCGCTACTCGAGCTTCAAGCTGTGGCTGAAGTACGCCAAGCCCTCGCGCGGCACGCTGCTGATCGACGCGGGCGCCGTGCGGGCGGTGCGCGACGGCAGTGCAAGCCTCTTGCCCGTGGGTGTCGTTGAGGTGCTCGGGGAGTTCGACGCCGGCGACGCCGTGGAGATCGCCGAGAGCCCCGCGGCAGGCGAGGAGCAGGGACGGACACTGGCCAAGGGGATCTGCAACTACTCGGCCGCTGAGTTGCGGCAGGTGCTCGGCCTGAAGTCCTCCGCGGTGCAGGCGATCCTGCCGCGCGCGACCGATGAGGCCGTGCATCGCGATTACCTGGTGGTTGACTGACGGTCACGGGCCCGGGCCGCTCGCCGGCCGCCTTGAGGGGTTCGTCGTACCCTTATGTTCATGCCCACGGCGATCTCATCGGTTGCGGACGTGTGCCGCGCGGCCAAGCGCGCGGCGCGCGAGCTCGCGCGCACGGACACGGCCGTCAAGGACGCGGCGCTGCAGGCCATAGCGGTGGCGCTCGGAGAGCGCGTCGAGGAGATCCTCGAGGCAAACGAGCTCGACATGCAGAACGGCCGCGAAGCGGATATCGGCGAGGCGCTGCTCGACCGGTTGCGGCTGGACGAGGGCAGGATCGCGGCGATCGCCGAGGCCGTGCGGCAGATTGCGGCTCTGCCGGACCCGGTGGGCGAGGTGATCGAGGGGCGTCGTCTGGCGAACGGACTGGACGTGCGCAAGGTCCGCGTTCCGCTGGGCGTGATCGCCGTCGTGTATGAGGCCCGGCCGAACGTCACGATCGACGCCGCAGCGCTGTGCCTGAAGTCCGGTAACGCGATCGTCCTGCGAGGATCCTCCTCGGCCGCTCACTCCAATCAGGCGCTCGTGCAGATCGCCGCCGAGGCAAGCGTGGCAGCCGGTCTGCCGGCCGGCTGTGTGGGCCTCGTCGCGGGCGGTGGCCGCGAGGAGCTCGCCGAGCTGGCCACGCAGCGAGACACGGTCGACCTGATCATTCCGCGCGGCGGAGAGGGCCTGAAGGCGGCGCTCGAGCAGGTCGCCACAGTGCCGGTGATCTACGCGGCCTCGGGCAATTGCCACGTCTACGTGGACGCGTCCGCCGATCTGGATCAGGCCGTGGAGATCTTGATCAACGCCAAGGTTCAGCGCCCGGGGGTGTGCAACGCCGCCGAGACGCTGCTCGTCCACGCAGACGTCGCCGAGGAGTTCCTTCCACGTGCCCTCTTCTCGCTCAGAGACGCCGGCGTGCTGGTGCGCGGGGACGAGCGCACGCTGGCCCTCGCCGTCTCCGCGAACGCCCGGCTGGACGGGAGCGTTGAGCCGGCGGCGGCGCTGCTCGAGGTCGCGGAGGAGGATGACTGGGCGAGCGAGTACCTCGCGCTCACGCTCGCCGTCGGCGTGGTCGACTCGGTGGAGGAGGCGATCGAGCACATCGGCCGCTATGGCAGCGGACACTCCGAGGCGATCGTCACGCGCGACACGGCTGCCGCCCGGGCCTTCCAGCTCGGCGTGGACGCGGCCTGCGTGTACGTGAACGCCTCCACGCGCTTCACCGATGGCGGCGAGTTCGGGATGGGTGCGGAGATCGGAAACTCGACCCAGAAGCTGCACGCGCGGGGACCGATCGGCCTGCGCGAGCTGTGCACCTTCAAGTACCTCATCGAGGGGGACGGGCACGTCCGCGCTTGAGGGCTCCGTTGATCGGAACGGGCCCATCGTCCATTCGGACGGCTCCGCGACGCCGGCTGACGTTCGATCGCTCGGCGTGCTCGGCGGCACGTTCAACCCGCCTCACCTCGGACACCTCGCGCTCGCGCGCCACGCGCATGAGGAGCTGGGCCTCGAGCGGGTGCTGATGATGCCGGCGCACATTCCTCCGCACAAGACCTCCGAGGAGGACCCCGGGTCAGAGCACCGCCTGAGGATGTGCCGGCTGTGCGTCAGCGACACCACCGGCCTGGCGGTGTGCGCGCTCGAGATAGAGCGTGGCGGGCCGTCCTACACGGTGGATACGCTCGAGTCCATACATGCCAGACACCCGCATGCCCAGCTGACCTTCATCGTCGGAGCGGACACCGCGAGTACGTTGCGCGCATGGCGCGAGCCCGCGAGGATCCTGGAGTTGGCCGACCTCGCGGTCGCGGGGCGCGAGGGCCCGGGGCAACGGGGCGTGCTCGACAGCCTGGCGCCGCTGTTGTCCGCCCGCCGGCCGGGCGAGAGCGATACCGGGGTCAGCTTCCTGGAGATGCCCGCCGTGCCCATCTCCTCCTCGATGGTGCGCGAGCGGGTTGCGCGCGGCGAGCAGATCGAGGATCTGGTGGGCGCGACGGTGGCCGCCTACATCGCCGAGCACGACCTCTATCACTCGCACACTGGGGTGCTGAGCTGATGCGCCCGGAGGAGCTGCTGAAGGAGGTGGCGCGCTATGCGGCCGACAAGAAGGCCGTCGATGTTGTCGAGCTCGATCTGCGTGGAGTGCTCGGCTACACCGACTTCTTCGTCGTTTGCTCGGGTAACACCGGCCGCCAGGCCAAGGCGATTCACGATGGCGTCCTCGAGGGACTGAAGCGCGAGCATGAGACGCTGCCCCGCATGGTCGAGGGATCGGGGGATGCGGGCTGGATCCTGATGGATTATCTCGATGTTGTGGTTCACATATTCACACCCGAGGCGCGGGAGTTCTACCGGCTGGAGAAGCTGTGGGGCGAGGCGCCGGCGCGAGCCGCCGGCGAAGATGCCTAGAACAAACTGCGGACGTGTGAAAGTGTGAATCACGAGGGCTTGACTCCAAGGCGCAGAGTGTTTAGCATTATGTGAAAGCTCACGGTCTCAGCGGGCGAGCTGAACCTGCCACAGCGCTCAGCTGCGGCAATAATCGGCCAAAGGGGGCGCCGACCGGTTAACGGGTCGGCGCCAAGCCCGCTTCGACTGATGCCAGTGCGCACGCGTTGAACTGCGAAGATGGGCGGGTGAGCACCCCGCACTCGACTCGCGTCCCGCGCGTGAGCGCCGTGATGCGCGAAGGCGAGCGGGTGACATCGCTTGAGCTGTTCTTCGACCTGGTGTTCGTGCTCGCGCTCACGCAGTGCACGACGCTGGTCGCGCGCACGCCCACGTGGGAAGGAATGCTCAAGGGACTGCTTGCGCTCGGGGTGCTGTGGTGGTCGTGGGGCGGGTACGCGTGGCTCACGAGCGTCGTGGATCCCGAGGAGGGGGCTGTGCGCCTCGTGATGTTCGCGGCGATGGCGGCGTTTCTCGTCGCCGCGCTATGTGTGCCGGGTGCCTTCGGCTCAGAGGCGCTGCTGTTCGCTTGTGCCTACGCCGTCGTGCGCGGGGCGCACATCGTGCTGTTCATGTTGGCCAGCAGGGACGATGCCGCGCTGCGCCGTTCGGTTCTGGGGCTGGCGGGAAGCACGGCGGTCGGTGTCGGCCTGCTGGTTCTCGCGGCATTCACATCGGGTGGGCTTCAGCTGGGGTTGTGGGCGCTCGCGCTCGCGCTCGACATGGGCGGGCCGTTCGTGTTCGGCGTCGATGGCTGGAAGCTTGTGCCAGGGCATTTCGCCGAGCGTCACGGCGCGATCGTGATCATCGCGCTGGGCGAGTCGATCGTGGCGATCGGCGTTGGCGCGAAAGCCACGCTCAGCGCCGGCGTCGTCGCCGTGGCAATCCTCGGGATCGTGATCGCCGCCGCGCTGTGGTGGGTGTACTTCGATGTGACGGCGATAGTCGCCGCGAGGCGCCTGGCGAGCGCGCCCGAGGGGCGCGAGCGCAACGCGATCGCACGCGACTCCTACTCCTACCTGCACTTCCCGATGGTCGCGGGAATCGCGCTGATCGCGGTCGGGCTGAAGCGCACGATCGTCCACGTCGACGATCCGCTGAAGCTCATTCCTGCGGTCGCGCTGCTGGGCGGCGCCGCGATGTATCTGCTGGCGCACGTGGCCTTCCGTTTGCGCAACATGCACACGCTCAGCGGGCGGCGTTTGGTCTGCGCCGTCGTCCTGCTGGCACTGTTGCCCGCAGCCACCGCGCTGCCGGCACTCGTCACCCTCGCGATCCTGGCCGGCGTGCTCGTAGCGCTGATCGCATATGAGGCGCTTCGCTACGCGGAGATGCGTGAGCGTGTGCGCCACCAGCCCGCGGCGAACGCCGGCTGATAGCGTCGCGCCGGTGAAGATCGCCAACCTGCACCAGGGTCGCTCGGGCGAGCTGGCGGTCGGCCACATAAAAGGCGTGTGGCGCGATCTCGGGCGCGAAGCGGGCAGCCGCACGGTCGGTCTACGCCGCGTTGAGGTCGTCGAGGGATTTTTCTCGACGCCCGCACATGAGCACGGCGTGGAGGAGGAGATCTTCTTCGTGCTGGGCGGTGAGGGGCTGCTGTGGCAGGACGGTCAGACATATGCGATCGGGAGGGGCGACTGCATCGTGCATCGACCCAAACGCGGAGTGCACACCCTGCGCGCGGGGACCGGCGGGCTCGAGGCTCTCGTGTTTGGCCAGCGGGCCGAGGCCTCACTCACCGCCCTTCCCCGTGCGGGCGTGGCATGGTCCTTCCCGCGCTGGGTGGAACTCGGGGATGGCGATTCGCCGTTCGCGCTGGAGGCTGCCGCTGGCCCTCCGGAGTGCCCCGAGCCGACGCCAGAGCGGGCACCCAACATCGTCGCGCTCGCGGACGTGCCCACGATCCGGGACGGTCGCGTCCGCCCTCTCGGCTCCTCCGCGGGTGCCGTGGCGACCGGCCTGAACCATGTGGTCCTGCCTGCCGACTGGCCCGGGGCCCCCGCCCATTGTCATTCCCTGGAGGAGGAGCTGTTCATTGTGCTCGAGGGCAGCGGCGTGCTCGAGCTGTGGGAGCGTGGTGATCGGAGTCCGGAGGAGCATCCGCTCGGCGCCGGCGACGTGATCGCCCGCCCGGCCGGGACGGGCGTGGCGCATTCGCTGCGAGCCGGCCCTGAAGGGCTCACCTACCTCGCCTACGGGACGCGTGAGTCAAGCGACATGTGCTTCTACCCGCAGTCGGGCAGGGTCTCGCTGCGAGGCCTCGGGATCGCTCTGCGCTCGCCGGAGATCGATTACCTGAAGGACGGCTGAGGGGCCGGGGTCGGCGCACGCTGATGCTCACCGGCTGATCGAGGAGGCGCAGGGTCCGACAATTCTCCGATCAGCACCTTGCGGCGATCGCGGTGATGGTGCTCGCGGCCGCGCTGGCCGTGTGGTGTGCGCGCCGGAGCTCCGAGCGCACGACGGCGCTTTTCGCCCGCGGCCTTGCGCTGGTCATCATCGCGGGGTGGGCGGGTGAGTACCTGGCCGACGCGCTGCTCGGGACCTGGTCGGTGATGTATGACCTGCCGCTGCAGCTCACCGATGTCATCTCGGTCGTCTCGGCGCTCGCGCTGTGGACGCGTCGCCGTCGCCTGGTGGAGCTCTGTTACCTGTGGGCGATGACCGCGACGCTGCAGGCGGTACTGACACCCGATCTCGACCATGGCTTCCCGAGCGTCTTTTATTTCACCTACTTCACCTATCACGTCGGTGCGGTCGTCGGCGCCTGCCTGCTGGTCTTCGGCGAGCGTCTCTATCTCCAGCAAGGCGCCGTGCTGCGCGTCTATGTTGCGACCCTCGCGTGGGCCTGTATTGCCGGGCTCGGTGACCTGATCACAGGCGGCAACTACATGTACCTGCGTGCCAAGCCCGGCAATGCATCGCTCCTGAGCGCGGCGGGTCCGTGGCCGTGGTACGTCGTGGCGACCATCGTTGTGCTCGCTCCTGCGTTCCTGTTGCTGGCGTGGGGTCTCGCGGCGCTGGTCGAGCGCGCCGATTCTGGCCGCTCACTCCAGGGGCGTCAGTGAGAGCCCATTGAGACATGTTTGCGCTCATGACGAATGGGGCAGTAGACGTCCACGGTGAATAAACGGCGTGGCGCACATGGGCGGCACGCCTGGGGCTGAGGAAGGCGGAAGATGAGAGTTCTGGGACCGGGTGTGAGCGCTTCGGCATTTCGCGGCGTGGCGGGGGCTGTGTTGGCAATCGCGACCATTGCGGGGCTGGCGTTCGCCCCCTCGAGCGCGTTCGCGATCAGCAACGCGGCGCGGGTGGCCGACAGCGTGTCCGGCATCCCCGGGCTACCCACCGGCGTGCCGGCCGCGGCGATGGCGCCCGAGCCCGCCCTGCCCGAGCCCTCGAGCTCTGAATGGCCCTTTCCCAGCAACTTCTCGCGTACATCGGGGACGGGCCTGCTCTCGGGCGGAGCGAGCCTGTGGACGGACTTCCTCTACGACGACCACGGTCCGCTCGGCAGCCCTGTGGGCATCGCCGACGGGGCTCAGGTCTCGACGCTCGCCGAGGTCCACGGCGGTTTCACCTATCCGGAAGGGCCGGCTGAGAAAAACGGTGCCGATATCTTCCGCGCCGGCGTGGGTTACACGCCGCAGGCCACGTACTGGCGCGTTGACTGGAACACACTCGCGAACGCGGACGTTCCGATCGCGGAGTGGACGTTCAGCACGGAAGGTGCGACGCCGGCGGGCGAAGAATGGCCCGCAAATGCGAGGGTGCGCTCAGCCGGAATCCAATACGCGCTGGTTGTCACCGCGCAACACGCGCAGCTGCTGGATGTGGCGACCGGCCAGCCGGTCGCCGGTGCCGAACTGCACACGGAAGTGAACATGGCGGCCCACTCGTTCGTCGTGCGTATCCCGACGAGCGTGCTCGCGGTCAGCGGCAACTGGCAGATTCGGCTCGCGGCCGGGCTGGCGAACGCTGCCGGCACAGAATTTGCGACCGTCCCTCCGGAAGATGGCGGTATCCCGCTGGGAACGAACGTCTACAACGCCACGTTCCGCACCTACAAGCAGGAGTCCCCGCTGGTATGCCCGACCGAAGCGCTGGCCGACTCCTCGATCGCTCCGGTACTGGAGGGGGAACTCGGTGGCTCGGGCAGCGAACTGAACCACATCCCGGTGACCGAGTGCGCCAACCTGTGGATGGAGAACGATCAGGCCAACACGCTTGCGACGGGCGACGTCTCGAAGTATGCGCTCAGCGTGAATTGGTCTGAACTGGCCGCCAAGACCAAGACGGCCGAACCCGAGCCCACGGGGTACTCCAATCGCTGGTATGTGACGCCGCTGAAGCTCGGCGAAGGAGTGGTGGACGCCGCGTCCCCGAACACCTACACCGGACCGACCTACCTCGGCCGTGTCCAGCCCTACGCCGTGTATGTCCCGACGACCTACAACCCGTCGAAGCCGACATCGCTGACCTGGATCCTGCATTCGCTGGGCGTCAACCTCAACCAGTACGGGGGCCTCGCTCCCTCCCAGCTGGAAGAGGAGTGCCAGGACCGAAACAGCATCTGCGCCACGACCGAGGGGTTCAGTGACGGCGAGTGGTACTACGGTCCCGCGGAGGTCGACTTCTGGGATGTGTGGCACCAGCTGGCGCTCGACTACAACCTCAATCCCAACACGACGGTCATGTCCGGGTACTCGATGGGCGGCTTCGCCTCCTACAAGCTCGCGCTTGAGTACCCCGACCTGTTCGCGCAGTCGATGCCGCTGGAGGGACCGGTGGTGTGTGGCGAGAAGGTCGCGGGTTCCGTCACCACGGCGGCCGGGGGCGAACAGTGCGAAACCGACGGAAACACCACGCCGCTGATCGTCAACGCCAAGTGGATCCCCTACGTGATGACCTACGGCGCCGCCGACGAGCTCGTACCGTTCACGGGCGGCGTGGAACAGATCGAGGCGTTCAACGCGCTCGGATACCGCTACTACGCGCTGCTCTATCCCGCCGAGGATCACCTCGTATTCGCCAGTCAGAACGACTTCGCGCCCGCGACGTCTCAGCTCGGCGAACTCGAACGGGTGCAGAACCCGGGGTCGTTCACGTTCACGTGGTACCCGGACCTGGACTCCAGCTCGCTCGGGATCGGACCGACGGGGGACTACTGGGTCAGCGGGCTGCAGGCGCGCAGCAGCACGCCCGGAGAGCTCGCCACGGTGAGCGCGTCCTCGGCTGCGATCAGCGAACCCGAAGAGATCGTCGAACACCACACCGGCGTGGTCAACGGCCCGACGCCCGCGGTCACCGACTCGCTCACCTGGACGCCCGGGGCGGCTCCGCCAACCCGGCAGGCGCTCACGCTCAATTTGACGGACGTCGCTGCGCTGGCGGTCAACACGGTGAGCGCGAAGCTGAAGTGCGCGACGGTCACCGCGAACACCGACGGTCCGGCCGCGCTGACGCTGCTCCAGCTGCTTCCGAAGAGCACCGTCAGCGACAACGGGACAACGGTGCAGACGGTTCCCGCGAGCGGGACGGCGACGGTGAACCTGGCGACCGGCACGAGCGTTCTGCAGGTCTGCTCGGCGAGTGCCGGCTGAGGTCAGCAGCTGACCACTAGGTCGACGCCGCCGGCAGCGACTTTTTCGTTTTCGACGTCGGTTTTGGTGATGAGCTGGTTGGGGAATTCGTTTCGTTCGACGTAGACGACCGACGCCGGGCCTTCGTTCAACGTCGCCGACACGCCGCATTTGCTGATGTCGCGGTTGAACGTGAAGAACCGGCCCTCCGCGTTCCCCGTGACGTTCGTGACGCCGCTGGACGCGACGACTTGACCCGAGGCGTTCACTTCCGCCCACAGGGTCACGGCACCCGCCGCCGCCGCGCCGGGAGTGCCTGCGGCTCCGGCCGAGCCGGCTGGTCCCTGCGAGCCGGCGGGGCCTCTGGGGCCGACCTCGCTCCAACTGATCGACGATTGGCCCTTCTTGCACTTCTTGCCGGATTTCACGAGCTTCAGCCCGCCTTCCTGGTTGACGCAGGCCTGAAGCTTGCCGGCGCTGGTGAACCCTCCTGTCGCCGCTACGGCGCCGCCGCTCATCGCCAGCACTAGCGCCAGCGTCGCGGCTACGTTGGCGTAGGACAGGTGTTTTGCGATCCGCTTCATCTCGCCCCCCGCTCTCGCCGGCAAGCCGGCGTCTCGTTGAAGTGACAGCAACGCGTGCTCATCGAACGATCGTGAAGCTCACGGAGCGCGTCAGCGGTCGCGGGCCGTTCGTGCCGCGCGTGGTCAGGGTGGCCGTGAAGTTGCCGGGCGTCAGCTTCCTGGCCCCTGACAGACGACCCTGGAAGCCGACGGTGTCGCGGCCGGCATGACCGGAGATCGGGAGGCTGCCGGCGGGCATGGAGCGTTTGCACCTTGGTCTGCCGCGATTCGCGCCATTGACTGCCACGCACCTCCCGTTCACCCGCCGGCCCGGGAGGATGCGCGCGAAGGCGAGGCTCAAGTTGGCCGGCTCGTTGAGCTCGAAGGCGAAGCTCGTACCGACCGGGACGCTGCTGATGTGCGGCAGAGCGCTTCCGAGCCGCCATCGGCTGGCCGACTCGGTGAAGGCGCTCACCTGCAGCGTCGCGGTTCCGGTCTCGGGCCCGCCCTGCCCTGGGGTTGTGGACGTCGGTGCGATCGTGGTAGCCGGCGCCAGGAACGCGTATCGGTCGCCAGCCACCGGTTCGCTCGTGGAATGCAGGTTGCTCACGTGCACTTCGACGGTCGAGGCCGGCGACGCAGGAGTCTCGGCCGTGATGTGTTCCCCGGAGAGATCGACGCTCCAGCTCGTCGCGGGCCGCGTGCCGAAGATCACGTTGCGGGCGGAGTCGAGGTATTTGCCCGTGATCGTGACCGTGTCCCCGCCGGCGGTGCTCCCGGAGGCGGGCGACACCGAGGTCACGACCGGCGTGAGTTCCTCCTGGGCATTCAACATCAGGCGTTCTTCTTTGAAATGACCGGGGGGATCCGCCGCATGGCCTTCTTCGACGATCGGGTTGAACGCGAGGATCTGCGCGCCCGCTTCCCCAGTGGCCCCGATCCCCATTTCCTCGCCGGGTTCCAATTTGACTGGCAACATGTCGACACCGATCCGGTCTCCGGTCGCGACGGGCAGTTCGGTTGGGGCTTCGCCGTGTCCTATGACGGTCACGGGTTCGCTGGTCCCGGCACCGACGAAGAATTCGCTCCTGCGTTCGAGCACGCGCAGCTCGAAGCGACCGATCGCGACGGACGCCCAACTCGTGATGACCCCCGACGCCGGCGCGGTGTCGACGCCCGAGGAGGAGAGCTGCACGAACGTCTCGTTTGGGGCGCATTCCGCCTTGCCGCACGCGAAAGTTTCGCCGAACTGCGCGAGGTTCGGCTGGCCGAGCGTGACGACCGTCGCGTGTGCGGATGAGGCGCACACCATCATCGCTGCAAGCGCGACGACCATCGCTGCTCTTCCCCCCGAGCGCATCGGCGACGACCGTCTCAAGTGGGACTGGGCACCTGGTAGGTAGGTCACCTGCCAAACTGGAGTAGGGATCTCCGCCGCCATGAGGGAAACGTTACACGAGCCCTCATGGCCCATCCTTGTCGGCCTCCGTCCTCTCGCCCACCGACGTAACGGATCGCCTCAGCGGGTTTCTTCGCGGAGACCGCGAGATCTCGTAGGACGATGGAGCTAGTCGGGCTCGAACCGACGACCTCCGCCATGCCATGGCGGCGCTCTCCCAGCTGAGCTATAGCCCCGGGACGTCGAATCCTATCGAGCGCGGAGCCGGCTCTCCATTGGGCTTGGATCTTTCCGGACCAAGCCCCAGTTGCGCGCCAGCGAGGTTGTCAGCTCGTAGTCGCGGGCCCAGCGGACATTCAGCGCCTGATTGTTGCCCGTGGGCGCTAACCGCAGGCTGATCATCGCCATGCCCTCCACCTCGCCGATCGGCAGCAGATAGCACCTGTCTGTGTCCGGGGCATAGACGGCAATCGCGTCGATCTCCTCAGCCGAGTAGGTCGTCCGCAGATCGCCCCTCGGCGTGTGCCGGCTTGTGAGACAACGAGCCGTCAGCACGTTCCCCTGCCGTGACGCCCACTTGCACTGGACGCGGAGAAGCTTCTCGCCGACGTCGATCACGAGGTCGTAGCGGCCACCATCGCACAACGGCCGCAGCACGACGAGATCTGCACGGATTGCCGCGGCGGCGATCTCCGCCTCGGCCGCTGCTCCCCTCTGTGAGGTGCTGAGGTCGGGCACCATCCCAACGTAGCCTGGGAAAGCGCACTGCGGCGAGACGTATGTGACAACTCTGCACTTTTTCTCGCGCATTATTGAAACGGGGTCCGCCGGCTCGGGTGCGGCCGCGACTACCCCGGCGGGATGAACTCCGGTACGTCAAGATCCTCACCGGGATCGTCCGGCCGCCGCGTGCCCACGCCCGGCCCCGCCTGGTCCAGACGCGCGGTCATGCCGCCGTGGGCCAGGCGCACGTCGCTGAGGATGCGCTCGGCGTTGTTGCGGAGCGAGACCGACAGCTCGCGCAGGTTGCGAGAGAGCTCGGTCCCCTCGCGCATCACTTCGCGAGCGACCGCGTGCGCTTCGCCGACGATCTCGCGGGCATCGCTGCGGGCGTTGGTGCGGAGCTCCTGAGCCTGAGCCTGCGCATCGGCGCGGAGCTTCTCGAGGTCCTCGCCGCCGGAGGCCAGTACGCGCTCGGCCTGCTCGCGGCTCTCGGCGAGCAGCTGGGCCGTCTGCTCCCGCGCCCCGGCCAGTACCTGGTCTGCCTCCGTCTGCGCCCGGGCCATCGCCGCGTCGGCCTGCTCCCGGGCCGCCTCGAGTGCCTGCCGGCCCTCCTGCTCAGCGGCCGCACGGAGCTCCTCCGCCTGCCGGTGTGCGTCGGCGAGAGCATGCTCAACCTCCTGCGTCGCGGCCGTCCGCGCCTGCTCTGACTCGTGCGTCGCAGCCGCACGCACCTGCTCGGCCTCCGCCTGCGCCTCGCCGCGTGCCCTCTCGGCGTCGGCGTGTATCGAGCCGACCGACGACAGCGCCTCGTTCCTCGCGGCCTCGGCCTGGACGCGGGCAGCGTGCAGAATCTCCTCGGCCTCCTCCTCCGCGGCGCGCACACGGTTCGCGGCCCCCCGGTCGGCCTCCGCGATCCGCTCGCGCGCCCGGACCTCGGCCTGCTCGCGCAGTTTCAGGGCCGCGCGTTCGGCCGCCTCGACGATGCCCGCGACGCGAGCCGGCGCATCGCGCGCCACGCTCGGCACGTCATCACCAAGGTCATCGCTGAGCTGCTCAGACGGCTGGGGCGGGGGCTCCATCCAACAATGGTAGACCCCGCCACTGCTCCGCGGCGTATCGAAGGAGGGCATCGGGCCGATGGCAGGAAACGTTGGAAATATGTCCTTGCAGACAGATCGATTGTGGGTCATGATCGAGCGATGGCACCGCCGTCATCTCCACGCCACGTCGTGATCCTCCTGTTCGAAGGCGTGCAGAGCCTCGACGTGACCGGTCCCCTGGAGGTGTTCGCGGGAGCCAACCGGTACGTGCAGTCCGTCCGCGGCGGGCGTGGCTATGAGGTGCGGACGGTGAGTTACGACGGCGCGCCCCTGCAGACGTCCAGCGGACTCACATTGACGCCCGACTCAAGTCTCTCCGGCGCCCGCCGGGAGATCGACACGCTGATCGTTCCCGGCGGGCTCGGATCGCGGCAGGCCGCCGCTGAGGAGCCTGTCCTCGAGTGGATCCGCGCGGCCGCTCCCCGGGCCAGGCGGACCGCGTCCGTGTGCACGGGGGCCTTCCTGCTCGCAGCGGCCGGCCTGCTCGAGGGCCGCAGGGCCACCACGCACTGGGCCTCCGCCGCGGAGCTCGCACGGCTGCATCCCGGCGTGGACGTGGACGCCGACCCGATCTTCCTGCGCGACGGCGACATCTGGACCTCCGCCGGCGTGACCGCAGGAATGGACCTTTCGCTGGCGCTCGTGGAGGAGGATCTCGATCGCGACGCTGCGCTTGCGATCGCCCGTCATCTGGTGCTGTTCCTGCGCCGCCCAGGCAACCAGTCGCAGTTCAGCGCGACGCTCGCCGCCCAGCAGCCGGGGCGAGAGCCGCTGCGCGAGGTCCAGCGGCTGATCGTCGAGGACTTGACGGCCGAACATTCTGTCGAGGCCATGGCCGCGCACGCGAACATGAGCCCACGCCATTTCGCGCGCGCCTTTCGCGCCGAGACCGGTGTCACGCCGGCCCGCTACGTCGAGCGCGTCCGTCTGGAGGCCGCGCGCCGGCGTTTGGAGGACTCGGCAGAGCCGATCGCCGCGGTGGCCGCCGCCTGTGGCTTCGGCACCCCCGAGACGATGCGCCGGGCGTTCCTGCGGGCGCTGCAGGTCGGCCCGGCGGAGTACCGGCGGCGCTTTCAATCCCAGCCGGTCCACCCGCTCGCTGCCGCCTGAACACACTCGCGCCTTCACCACCTCACCCGCCCGACCGTTCAACCCATTCATCACGATCCAAGGAGACAGGGACATGAACATCGCGATCCTCCTCTACGACCGCTTCACCGCCCTCGACGCCATCGGGCCCTATGAGGTGCTCAGTCGCCTGCCCGGCGCGCGGGTCACCTTCGTCGCGGCCGAGGCCGGTCCGGTTGCCAGCGACAACGGCATGCTGCGTGTCGTGGCCGAGCACTCGATCGAGGAGGTTCCGGCGCCCGAGATCGTTCTCATTCCCGGCGGGCCGGGGGAGGTCGCGGCTCGCGCCGGTGGCCCTGCGCTCGACTGGGTGCGCTCGGTGCACGAGACGAGCACGTGGACGACCTCGGTATGCACCGGCTCGCTGATCCTCGCCGCCGCGGGCCTGCTGGACGGGGTGCGCGCCACGAGCCATTGGCTCGCGCTGGACACGCTCAGCGACATGGGCGCCGACGCCGTCGGCGGGCGCGTGGTGTTCGACGGGAAGATCGTCACCGCCGCGGGCGTATCGGCCGGGATCGACATGGCTCTCACGCTGGCCGCGCGGATCGCCGGCGAGCAGGTCGCCCAGGCCATTCAGCTGGGAATCGAGTACGACCCCCAGCCGCCGTTCGACGCCGGCTCCCCGAGCACGGCTCCCGCAGAGATCGTCGAGCTGCTGCGAGCGCGCAGCCGCTTCGAGTCCCCGGTGCAGGGCGCGCCGGGCGTGCGCTGAGTCGCGGCCTTCAGACGCGCGCTGGGCCCGCGGGACGGGTCGGCGGGGGCCGCCCGCTAACCTGCGATTTCCGATGGCAGAGCGCATATACGACCCGCACGAGATCGAGCCGCGCTGGCAGAAGCTGTGGGCGACGGAGCGCACGTGGGAGGTTTCAAACGAGGCCGACGCGGACCGACCGGCCGGCTCCGGGTCGTCGTTCGACCGCGTTCACGAGCGCTCGTCGAACTCCTACGTGCTCGAGATGCTCCCCTACCCCAGTGGCGAGCCACATATCGGTCATCTGAAGTGTTACGCGGTGGGCGATGCGATAGCGCACTTCCACCGCCGCCTCGGCCGCCGCGTGCTGCATCCGATGGGCTACGACGCCTTCGGGCTGCCGGCCGAGAACCACGCGATCAGGACCGGCGTGCACCCGCGCGTGTCGATCGCCGAGTCGATCGCATCCTTCCAGAGCCAGTTCCGCTCGTGGGGCATCTCGATCGACTGGTCGCGCGAGCTGGCCACATCGGAACCGAGCTACTACCGCTGGACGCAGTGGATCTTCCTGGAGCTGTTCCGCGCGGGACTGGCCTACCGCAAGGAGGCGGCCGTCAAGTGGTGCCCCAACGATCAGACGGTTCTCGCCAACGAGCAGGTGGACGCCGAGGGGCGCTGTGAGCGTTGCGGGTGCCTGGTCGAGGTGCGTCAGCTCGAGCAGTGGTTCCTGCGCATCACCGACTATGCCGAGCGGCTGCTGTCAGACCTCGACGGCATCGACTGGCCGGAGAACGTGAAGACGATGCAGCACAACTGGATCGGGCGCAGCGAGGGCGCCGAGGTGACCTTCCGCTGCGAGGCGCTCGGGATCGACTATCCCGTGTTCACCACCCGCCCGGACACGCTGTTCGGCGCGACCTTCTTTGTGATGGCGCCCGAGCACCCGGACGTCGTGCGACTGGCGGAGGGCACCGAGCACGAGCAGGCGGTGCGCGAGTACATCAACCACACGCTCACCGAGACCAACGAGGAGCGCGGCAACGCCGAGAAGCCGAAGACGGGCGTGCCGCTGGGGCGGACGGTCACCAACCCCGTGAACGGCGAGCAGATCCCGATGTACGTCGCCGACTACGTGCTGATGGAGTACGGAACCGGAGCGATCATGGCGGTACCCGCCCACGACGAGCGCGACCACGCGTTCGCGCGTGTCTTCGGTCTGCCGATACGGAGGGTGATCGAGGGATCGTCTGACGATGGGGGGGACGCGGGCGCGGAGGGCACCGGCGAGGCGGGGCTCCCCTACGCGGGCGACGGGCCGCTCGTGAACTCGCGTCCGGACTTCGACGGCATGGGCAACCGCGAGGCGCTGACCGCGATCGTGGCCTGGCTCGACCGCGAGGGCAAGGGCCACGCATCGGTGAACTACCGTCTGCGCGACTGGCTTGTCTCCAGGCAGCGCTACTGGGGCTGCCCGATCCCGATCCTCTACTGCGACAGCTGCGGCATGGTGCCGGTGGGAGAGGATCAGCTGCCGGTGGAGCTGCCGGACATCGAGGACTACACGCCCAAGGGCCGCTCGCCGTTGGCCGCAGCCGAGGACTGGGTGCGCACGAGCTGCCCCTCGTGCGGTGGCGAGGCGCGCAGGGAGACGGACACGATGGACACGTTCGTGGACTCCTCCTGGTACTTCCTGCGCTACTGCGACCCCGCCAACAACAGCGCCGCCTGGGATCCGGCGGCGCTGCACGAGTGGATGCCGGTCGACCAGTACATCGGCGGCGTCGAGCACGCGATCCTGCACCTGATGTATGCGCGCTTCTTCACTAAGGCGCTCGCCGATCTCGGCCATCTGGACTTCCAGGAGCCGTTCACCGCGCTGTTCACGCAGGGCATGGTCACGAAGGACGGCTCGAAGATGAGCAAGTCCAAGGGCAACGTCGTCTCCCCGGCCTCGATCGTCGAGCGCCTCGGCGCCGACACCGCCCGCTGTTACATCCTGTTCGTCGGGCCCCCTGACCAGGATGCGGAATGGTCTGACGAGGGCGTCGAAGGCGTGCACCGCTTCCTCGGCCGGCTGTGGCGGCTGGCCGCCGAGACCGCCGAGCGCACGGAGGGCTCCATCGGCATCCCGACCGGATCGCCGGCCGTGCAGGGCGACGACCTGGCCCTGCTTCGAAAGACCCATTGGGCGATTGAGAAGGTCGGCGGCGACCTGCGGCGGTTCGCCTTCAACACGGCCATCGCGGCGGTGATGGAGCTCCTCAACGAAAGCTCCCGTCTGCGCGATTCCGCCTCCCCGGACATGCTTCGCTTCGCGCTTTCAACCGCGGCGTCGCTGCTGTTTCCCTTCGCTCCGCACGTGAGCTCTGACATCTACGATCGCCTGACCGGCGAGCGCGTATGGGAGCAGCCGTGGCCGCAGGCCGACCCGGAGCTCCTCGAGAGCGACTCCTACGAGCTCGTCTGCCAGGTCAACGGCAAGCTCCGCGACCGCGTTCAGGCCGCCGCGGACGCCAGCCCCGATGAGCTCAAGCAGCTCTGCCGGCTCGCGCCCAATGTGCAGGCCCACGTTGACGGCAGGGAGATCGTCAAGGAAGTGGTCGTGCCCGGCAAGCTCGTCAACCTCGTCGTGCGCTAGCCGGCCGGCGGACGCCGCGTCGGGCCGGGCGCCTAGACTCGGGCGGCATGGCCGAGCTCAAGCCCGCCTACCTGATCCACGGCGACGATCATGGCGCGATCGCCGAGCGCCGCGCGGGGCTGCGGACGCTGGCCGAGAGCGAACAGGACGCCGGCGGGAGCGTCGAGTTGTTCGAGGGAGAGCGGGGCACACCCGAGGCGGTGGCGCTCGCGCTCACCGCGATGACCCTCGGCACGGGACGGCGCGTGATGCTCGTGGAAGGCGTCGAGCGCTGGCGCGAGAAGGACGTGGAGACGCATCTCGCGCCCGTCATGAGCGACATGCCGCCTGATACGACGCTCGCGCTGTTCGCGCGCGAGGAGAATCGCACCAGCGCGCCCGCCGCGGTGCACGAGGCCGTGCTCAGCGTGGGCGGCCAGGTTGTCGCCCAGATGACGGTCAAGCCCTGGGAGCTGGCGGGGTGGGTGCGCGGGCAAGCGGCCCGCATGGGCATCTCGCTGGACGGCGCGGCGGCCAAGGCGCTGGTCGCCCAGGTGGGCGAGCGCCAGCAGCGGCTGCTGCGGGAGTTGGAGAAGCTTGCGCTCGAAGGCGAGCAAACGCGGGAGGGGAGCCCGGAGAGGGTGATCGGCGTCGAGGACATCGACCGACGCGCCGCCCATTCAGCGCAGTGGCAGGCCTTCTCGCTGGCCGACGCGCTCGTTGCAGGGGCCGGACGCGAGGCGGCGCTGTCCTACCTGCGGCTGCGCCAGCAGGGCGAGCGCCTGCCCGGGCTGAGCTACCTGATGGCCCAGCGGTTGCGCGATGGGCTCGCGATCGCCTTGCGCCTGCGGGCGGGTGCGTCCATGGCCGAGGTCAGGCGCGGGCTGCGCATGCCGGCGCGCGCGGCCGAGCGGTTCGTCTCAGACGTTGCCCGCACAGAGCCCGAGCGGCTGCGCACGGCACTCGGAGCGCTCGCCGACCTGGAGCTCGACTCGCGCGGCGGCGCCGTACTGTCAGCCACCCGCTCACCCTTCACGGGCCTGAGCGAGGACACGCAGGCAGTGCATGCGATCGAGGCGATCACAACCGCCCCCTAGACAGTCTCGAACGGGGTCCCTAGCCGGTCGCTGAGCAAGCGAGGCAAGGACGCAGGAAGCGCCGCGTGCGAATAGCACGCAAGCGACCGAGGACGCCGCCTCGCGCAGCTCAGCGGTCGGCTAAGGCGCGCATACGTGCCGCCTTGGACTTCTTGTGAGCACCGTTGTTGCGGTGCAGCGCGCCGCGCTTGACGGCCTTGTCGATCGTGCTGACGAGGTCGCGGTGCGTGGACTCGACGGCTGACTCATCGCCGCTCGCGATCAGGGACTCCAGACGGCGGAAGTGGGTCTTGATCGTCGAGGTGTAGAGGCGGTTCTCCAAACGCTCACGCTCGGTGCGCAGGATTCGCTTCTTCTGTGAATGGATGTTGGCCATGGATGTATGCGGTGGCGGCGCGCGACAACCTGGGAGGCGCGCCGTGCAGCGCCGTACTATAGCGGCCTTGTCCGAGATCTCGGGAGCCGACGAACCCCCTGGAGGACCACTGGCAGACGTGCCCGGCGAGGTCATCGGCATCCCCGACGGCAGCTTCGGCGAGGAATACGGCGGCATGACCCTCCCGGAGCACGGTGCGGGTGAGGGTGGGGGCGCAGGCGGCGGAAGAGAACGGGTAGCGCGCAACACGGCGATCTTCTCGCTTGCGACAGGCGTGTCCCGCGTCGTGGGTCTCGCGCGCGAAATCGTCGCCGCGAGCTTCTTCGGCACCGGCGGTCCGGCCTCGGCGTTCACGATCGCCTTCCAGATCCCCAATCTGGTCAGCAACCTGTTCGCGAACGCGGCACTCTCGGCGGCGTTCGTGCCGGTGTTCACGGACCTGCTCCAGCAGGGCAAGCGCAAAGAGGCGTTCCGGCTCGCGTCGACGCTGTTCTGGATCATGCTGATCGCACTGGGCGCGCTGACCGCGTTCTTCGTGCTCGCGGCCGGAGTGATCATGCCGCTGTTCACGGGCCCCACCTTCGGCCCGCAGCTCGACGCGCTCACCGTCGGGCTCTCGCAGGTGCTGTTCCCGGTGGTGCTGCTGATCGGTCTGATCGGCCTGATGGTGGGGGTTCTGCAGTCCTATGAACACTTCACGATCCCGGCGATCTCTCCGGCGGTGTGGAACATCGTGATCATCGTGCTGCTCGTCGTGCTGCGCCCGCACTTCCACGGGGGCGTCGAAGACGGCGACCAGCTGTATGCGTACGCGATCGCGATCCTGGCGGCGACGTTCGTGCAGTTCCTGATGGTCTTTGGCGCGCTCGCACGGATCGACTTTCGCCTGGCCTTCGCGATCGACTGGCACGATCCGCGCATCCGGCAGGTGTTCGGGCTGATGCTGCCCGTGACGATCGGCCTGGGCATCGTCAACCTCGACCAGCTGATCAACTCGGTGTTCGGCACGCTCGTCTCGCGCGAAGCGCCACGGGCGATCGACAACGCGTTTCGCATCTACATGCTGCCGCAGGGCCTGTTCAGCGTGGCCGTGGCCACCGTGCTGTTCCCCACGCTCAGCCGCATGGCGGCCAGGCGCGATCCGACCAACATGCGCCGCATCATCGGCGTCGGCATGCGCCAGATCAATTTGCTGCTGATCCCCTCGGCGGTGTTCCTGATCGTGCTCACGACGCCGGTCGTGAGGCTCGTGTTCGAACGTGGCCATTTCGACGCAAGGTCAACCGAACTGGTCTCCGAAGCGCTCTTCTGGTTCGCGTTCAGCCTGCCGTTCGGCGGCATCAACCTCCTGTTGACGCGCGTCTTCTTCTCCGTCCAGCGCCCGTGGATCCCCACGCGCCTGGCGGCGCTGAACATCATCGTCGACATCATCGTCTCGATCGGCCTGTACAAGCCGCTCGGAATCGCAGGGCTGATCATCGGCACGGTCGTCGCCAACCTGGTGATGGCCGCGCTCCAGTTCTGGCGCCTGCGGATCGGCTTCAACGGCCGCCTGGAAGGCGCGCAGACGACGATGATCACGGCTCGCATCCTGCTCGCGTCCGCACTGCTGGCAGGGGTTTCATGGGCGGTCTGGCGGCTGCTCGACGACCTGCTGGGCACGTCGCTGATCGCCCAGATCGTGAGCGTCGGGGCGGCCGGGCTCGCCGGCGTGCTCGTGTATGCGCGCGCCGTGCTTGTGATGCATGTCCCGGAGGCCCATCAGGTGAGCCGCCTGATTCGCACGCAGCTCGGCCGCGCCTAGCGCCCGGCACGAGCAGAGGCCGGGTGAGCCGAAGCCCACCCGGCTTGCGCCCGAACATAGATCGCCGCTTACTACATACGTCCCAGGACTATTGTGTTTCGCCTGGGCGGCTTAACACTCCCGACACCTGGACAGGCCGCCGGCCCGAGGGCCGGCGCGTAGCCGCGGTCGAGCCTCAAGGGCCCATAGTCGAGTTGGCGATCCGCCGGACCATTAACGCTAGCGGGTCGGCGACGGGCTCGGAGGGACTCGCGCCTTCTACGCTGTAGCGGCCCATGGATCAGTCGCAAATTCGCAACTTCTCGATCATCGCGCACATCGACCACGGCAAGTCGACGCTCGCGGATCGCATTCTCGAGCTGACGCAGACGGTGCAGGCGCGGGACATGCGCGCGCAGCTGCTCGACTCGATGGATCTCGAGCGCGAGCGGGGCATCACGATCAAGGCGCAGGCGGTGCGCGTGTTCTACACGGCGAGCGACGGGCAGACCTACCAGCTGCACCTGATCGACACCCCCGGGCACGTGGACTTCACCTACGAGGTCTCGCGCTCGCTGGCCGCCTGCGAGGGCGCGCTGCTGGTCGTGGACGCAGCGCAGGGCGTTGAGGCTCAGACGGTCGCCAACACCTACCTCGCGATCGACGCGGGCCTCGAGCTGATCCCCTGCCTGAACAAGATCGACCTGCCCGGCGCAGAGCCCGAGCGGGTGGCAGGCGAAGTGGGCGAGCTGATCGGCGAGCCGCCCGAGGGGATCCTGAAGATCAGCGGCAAGACCGGCGAGGGCGTGGGGGAGGTGCTCGAGGAGCTGATCGCGCGCGTGCCGCCGCCCTCGGGAGACCCCGATGGCCCGGCGCGAGCCCTGATCTTCGACTCGGAGTTCGACCAGTACCGCGGCGTGATCGCCTACATCAGGGTGGTGGACGGGGTATTCCGCAAGGGCGAGGCGATTCGCGCGATGGCAACTGGAACTGAGGCGGACATCGATGACATCGGCGTGTTCAGCCCGCAGATGATGCCCACCGACCAGCTGGCCGCGGGCGAGGTGGGGTATCTGATCACGGGCCTGAAGGACGTCACGCAGCTGCGCGTTGGCGACACGCTGACGACGCGCACGCGGACTTCGGGGCCCGGAAGCCGAACCGCGGGCGTCGAGGCGACTGAGCCGCTGCCCGGCTACAGGGAGGTCAAGCCGATGGTCTTCTGCGGGCTGTTCCCGATCGAGTCCGATGACTACGCGGACCTGCGCGATGCGCTTGAGAAGCTGGTGCTGAACGATGCGGCGCTGTCGTGGGAGCCCGAGACCTCGGACGCGCTGGGCTTCGGCTTTCGCTGCGGCTTCCTCGGCCTCCTGCACATGGACATCGTGCGCGAGCGACTGGAGCGCGAGTACGACCTCGAGCTGCTGGCAACGATGCCCTCGGTGGAGTTCGACGTGACGCTCACGAACGGTCAGGAGCTCGAGGTGCACAACCCATCCGACATGCCCGACCCGGGCTCGATTGAGGAGATCCGCGAGCCGTTCATCCAGGCGTCGATCATCGCGCCGAAAGAGTTCGTGGGAGCGGTGATGGAGCTCTGCCAGGAGCGCCGCGGCGTCCACTCGGGCATGCACTACCTCTCGCCTGAGCGGGTGCAGCTGAACTACGAACTGCCGCTCGCGGAAATCGTGCTGGACTTCTTCGATCAGCTGAAGTCGCGCACCAAAGGCTACGCGTCGCTGGACTACGAGCTGAGCGGCATGAAGCCCTCGGATCTCGTCAAGCTCGATGTGCTGCTGGCCGGCGATCCGGTGGATGCGCTGTCGATGGTGGTGCATCGCGAGAAGTCCTATGAGCTGGGCCGCACGCTCACGGAGAAGCTGCGCAAGCGCATCCCCCGCCAGCAATACGATGTGCCGATCCAGGCTGCGATCGGCGCGCATGTGATTGCGCGGGAGACCGTGAAGGCCTTCCGCAAGGACGTCATCGCGGGTTGCTACGGCGGGGACATCACGCGTAAGAAAAAGCTCTTGGCCAAGCAGAAGGAGGGTAAGAAGCGGATGAAGCAGGTCGGTCGTGTGGAGGTGCCCCAGGAGGCCTTCCTCGCGGTGCTCGAACTCGGCGAGGAGTAGCGCGTGACCCGCATTCTGTTCGTGTGTCTCGGCAACATCTGTCGCTCGCCCACGGCCGAGGGCGTGATGCGCTCGCTGGTGGTGCAGGCGGGCCTCGAGGACTCGATCGAGCTTGAATCCGCGGGCACGGGCGCGTGGCACGTGGGCAGCCCTCCGGATGAGCGCGCGACCGCGGAGGCGCGCGCCCGCGGGGTTGCGCTTGAGGGATCCGCGCGCCAGGTGCGAACGAGCGATTTCACGGATTTTGATGTGTTGATTGCGATGGACAGCGCGAACCTCCGCGACCTTCGAGCACTCGCGCACGGCGATGAGGAGCGGGCGAAGGTGCGGCTGCTGCGCGAATTCGACCCGGCGAGCGCGGGCTCGGGCGAGCTCGATGTTCCCGACCCCTACTACGGCGCGGGCGACGGCTTCGCGACGGTGTTCGATCTCGTGCACGCGGCCTGCCAGGGGCTGCTCGCGCAGATCCAGGCGGGCGAGATGCCATGAGCCTGCCTGCGGGCGCGAGCGTGCTTGCGCGTGTGGGCGGCGGCGACATCAACGAGGCGTTCAGGGTGCGAATGGCGGACGGCAGCGAGGCGTTCGTGAAGACGCGTGCCGGCGCGGCCCCGGGCGAGTACGAGTCCGAGGCCGCCGGTCTGCGCTGGCTGGCCGAGCCTGGAGCGTTGCGCACACCACGCGTGCTCGAGCTGGCGGACGGCTACCTGGCGCTCGAGTGGGTGCAGCCGGGATACCTGGACGGCGCCGGGATCGAGGAGCTTGGACGGGGGCTCGCCGCCACCCATGGGGCCGGTGCGCCGCAGTTCGGCGGCTTCGCGCGGTCTGACTCGGGCGAGCCCGCACGCTTCGGGTCGCTCGCGCTTTCAAACGAGCCCACCGGCGACTGGCCCAGCTTCTACGCCGAGCGTCGCCTGCGCCCTCTGGCCAGGCTGGCGGGCGAGCGCGGCGCGCTGTCGCAGAGCGGAATCCTTGCGGTGGAGCAGGTGTGCGAGCGGTTGCCCGAGCTGTGCGGCCCGCCCGAGCCGCCGGCGCGCCTGCACGGCGATCTGTGGTCGGGCAATGTGATGGCCGGCGACGACGGCCGGCCGTGGCTGATCGACCCGTCGGCCTACGGCGGCCATCGCGAGGTGGATCTCGCCATGCTGCGCCTGTTCGGCGCGCCGTCCGAGCGGGTGTTCGACGCCTACGAGGAGGTCGCGCCGCTGTCGGAGGGCTGGGAGCAGCGGGTGGATCTCTACCAGCTGTTGCCGCTGCTGGTGCACGCGCTGCTGTTCGGCGGCTCCTACCGCGCCTCGGCTGAGCGCATCGCGCAGCGCTACGCCGGCTGACGCGCGGCGCGGCCCGATCACGGCGTCCTCGTCCCGCCGGGCGGGTCGGCGTCGGAGCGGGGGATGTGCACCCGAACACGCTCGCCTCGCGCCGGCGCCTGTATCTGCTCGCGAGGGTGGTGGTGGCCCGCCACTATCGCCGGCAGCTCACGCTCGCGATGGTGGCGGGCGCGCTGTCGAGCTCGCCACGTCAGGTCCAGCGCGCATATGGGCAGTTCGGCGAGATCACCTTCCAGGAGGATCTGCTGGCGCGTCGCATGACCGCGGCTGCCGAGCTGCTGGTCAAGCAGCGGGCGATACCCGTCAGCGATGTGGCCCGGCTGGTCGGATACCGCCAGGCTGCCCACTTCGCGAAGGCCTTCCGGCGCCGCTACGGCCTTTCACCGGCGCGCTTCCGCGCCCGGGCGCTTCACACCGGCGTGTAGTGAGCACCGTCCGTGCGGGTCTCCGGGCGCTCGGCAGCAAGCGCCTCGGCGCCGGGCAGGCGCAGGCGCATCAGCGTCCCGCCTCCCGGGGCGGGCTCTGCGGTGACGCTCCCACCCTGCTGGCTGACGACCTGTCGCACGATCGCAAGGCCCAGGCCTGAGCCCGGGCGCCCGCGCGCCTCGGCGCCGCGGTAGAAGCGGTCAAAGACGTAGGGCAGGTCCTCGGCGGAGATACCCGGTCCATGATCGCGCACGGTCAGCTGTTCGCCGTTCAGCTGCACCTCCACCGGCTGGCCCGGCGGGCTGTACTTGACGGCGTTGTCGATCAGATTGCTGACCGCGCGCTCCAGCCGCGACGGCACGGCGACGACGATCGTCGGCTCGAGGCTCGCCTCAAGGGGTGTCGTGGGAGCGCGCTTGCGAGCCCGCTCGACGACCTCGCCGACGACAAGGTCCAGACGCATGTCCTCGGCGTCCGCGCGCGGTTCCTCGCCGCGCGCCAGGTCGATCAGGTCGTTCATCAGAAGCGACAGCTCCTCGATCTGCTCGACCACGTCGTCCAGCAGCCGCCGGCGCTCATGCGCGTCCATGTCTTCGGCCTGCTGGAGGATCTCGATGTTCGTACGCAGGCTGGTCACGGGCGTGCGGAGCTCGTGCGAGGCGTCGGCTACCAGCTGGCGCTGCGCGTGCACGGACGCGTCGAGGGCGCTCATCGAGCGCTCGAGCGCGTCGAGCATGGCGTTGAAGCTCGCCGCAAGACGGCCCAGCTCGTCTTCGCCGATCGACTCGATGCGCCCGCTGAGGTCCTGCGTCAGCGCCACGTGCTCGGTCGCCTGCGTAAGGCGCTTGAGCGGCAGCACGGCGGCGCCGGCGACGAGCCGTCCCAAAAGCGCCGCGAGCGCGATGCCGCCGATGTCCAGCAGCGCCAGGATCAGCCGCAGTTCGGAAAGCAGGCTGTCGACTTCGGTGAGCGGCTGTGCGAGTTGCAGGGCGCGCCCGGGGCCGAGCGGCTCGGCGAGCACGCGCAGATGGATTCCCTGCACGAACGCGTCACGAAAGAACGGCTTGCCTCCGACCATCGCCAGCCGGCGCGTCTGAGCGTCCACCGGCAGGGAGATGCCTCTCGCCGAGCGCACCACGATCGCTCCATTCGCGCCCACAACCTGTTGATAGCCGCGCACCTGGTCGGGGCCGGGGGGCAGATTGCCGAACGGGTTGACCGTCGTGCCCTGCTGGTTCGCCGTGCCGCCATTGCCGTTGCCATTGCGGGTACCTGTGCCCGTGGTCGTAGCCGCACTGGGGCCGCGAGCGGGCGCGCCCAGCGCGAGCCCGAAGGGTGCGCGGTCGCTCGCCGTGGGCGCGCGCGTGCTCGGGTTGTTCAGGTAGGCGAGCAGCGTTCCCGCGTCGCGCCCGCGGGCGCGCAGCTGCGAGTCGACCTGGCTGTGTAGCTGGTGTGAGGTGACGAGATAGGTGAGCATCGAGACGAGTACCACGGCGACCGCCACTGCGGCGGCCGCGGCGAGGGCAATGCGGCGGCGAAAGCTCATCCGCCCCGCAGCACGTAGCCGACCCCGCGCACGGTGTGCAGCAGGCGCGGCTCGTCGCCGTCCTCGGTCTTGCGTCGCAGATAGCCCATGTAGACGCCCAGCGAGTTGGACGTGGAGCCGAAGTCATAGCCCCAGACGTGCTCGAAGATCGCCGAACGCGTGAGCACCTGGCGCGGGTGGCGAAGGAACATCTCCAGAAGCAGGAACTCGGTACGCGTGAGCTGAAGCTTGCGATCGCCCCGCCATGCCTCGTGAGCAAGACGGTCGAGCCGCAGGTCCTCGAAGGAGAGCGCGTTGTCCTGTTCGTCCTCCTCGCTGGCACGGCGCAGCAGAGCGCGCACGCGCGCCAGCAGCTCGCGTAGCGCGAAGGGCTTGACGAGGTAGTCATCGGCGCCGGCGTCCAGGCCGGCCACGCGGTCGTCGACCTGTTCGCGTGCGGTGAGCATCAGCACGGGCGTGCGGTCGCCGCCTTCGCGCAGGCGCCGGCAGACTTCCAGCCCGTCGACGTGGGGCATGGAGATGTCGAGGATCACGACCTCGTAGGCCGCGCTGCCCAATCGCTCGAGCGCCTCGCGTCCATCCACAGCCTGGGCGACGTCGTAGCGCTCCAGCGAGAGCGCGCGCGACAGCGCGTTCTGGACGGCGGGCTCGTCGTCGACCACGAGTATGCGTGCTTGCTCGGCCATCATCTGAAGCGCTTCCCACTGCCTGCGCCGATAGGTGGCAGGAGCGGAAGCTCCGGTAATCAGGCTAGCGTGATGGGTACACGGAGAGGCCGCCAGCGAAAGTGTCGGCAGAATGAGAGCAATGGCCGCGGGAGAAGATCATCGCTGAGGACGGGAGCGTCGACGAGCAGGTCGCGGGCGCATTGGCGGCTCAGTCGCGGACGCTGCGAAACAGCATGATCAGCCTGGCGATCTTCTTGGTGATCGTGGTTGTGCTGCTGATCAGCGTGCCCGGCCTGCGCTCTGCGGCCGATCGCATCTCTGATGCCGACCCGGCGTGGGTGGGCGTCGCCGTCGTCTTTGAGGTGCTTTCGTGTCTCGGTTACGTCGTGCTGTTCGAGCTGGTGTTCGGCAGGCTTGCCCGCGGTCTCAGCTCGCGTCTGTCGCTATCTGAGCTGGCGGTCAACTCGGTCGTGTCGGTCAGCGGGCTGGCGGGAATCGCGCTGGGGGCGTGGGTCCTGCGCACGAAGGGCATATCGGCCGAGCGCATCGCCAAGCGCTCGGTGCTGATCTTCGTGCTCACGAGCGCGGTCAACCTGGTGGCGGTCGTGGTGATCGGCGTGCCCATGTGGCTGGGCCTCTTGCCTGGATCGCAGAACCCACTGCTCACGCTGCTGCCGGCCGTTGCGGCGCTCGCGGTCATCGCCGCAACGCTCGCGCTCGCGGCGTGGGCGGGCCGCGCGGCGGATCGGCAGCGCCTGGAGCGCGGTCGCGCGGGCGTCGCGATGACCGCCCTGAGCGGTGGCGTGGCCGATGCGCTGCGGCTGATTCGCGCACACAACTGGCGGCTGCTGGGCGCCGTCGGCTACTGGCTGCTCGACAACCTCGCGCTGTACGCATGCCTGGCCGCGTTCGGGCAAGCCCCGACGGTGTGGGTCGTGGCGATGGCCTACCTGGTGGGCATGCTGGCCAACGCGCTGCCGATCCCCGGCGGATTTGTGGCGGTCGAAGGCGGGCTCGTGGGCATGCTGCTGCTGTTCGGCGTTCGTCCCGCATCGGAGGTGGTGGCAGCCGTGCTCATCTACCGCGTGATCTCGCTGTGGGTGCCCGCGGTGATCGGCTCGCTGGCATTTCTCAGCCTGCGCAGGGAGATCGGAAAGCCGATCGCGCCGCCTGTCCCCGGGTAGCTGCTCAGGACACGCTTTTGACGAAGGCGACGGCCTGCTGGGCCTGCTGGCAGGCGTGGCGGGGCAGGTTGTTCATCACCCTCTGAACCTGCGCATCCATCGGCCCGGACAGGCCCGGGCAGAAGACGGGCGGGGGTAGGTCTCCGGAGGCCGAGCCGGGGGCGTTCAGCGGCAGCAGCTCGCCGGCGGCTTGGAAAGCGTGCGCGGAGGTGTCCGAGAAGATGTCGATGGCGACGCGGCCGCTGTAGAGCTCGATCGAGCGGCCTTCTTCGTAGACGGTCGCGGGCACGCCGCGGATGACCGTGTTGCGCTGCGGCCCGAGGCTGGTGTTCGAATGCAGGCTGTAGATCACCGTGGTCACCTGCAGCGGCAGCTGGCAGCTGCCGACGCCCAGGACGTTCTTGTGCACACAGTCGCCGTAGTAGACGCTGTCACCGACGGTTGCGACGTAACCCTTCTGGCCGTCGGCGGCGGTGAGTGGATGGCCGGCGAAGGTGGGGCCCACCCAGTAGACGCGGTAGTAGGGGAACGTCTGGGCTTCGGCGAGCTCCTGGCCGAGGACGGGCCGCGGCTGTCCGGTCGCGCATCCGCCCGCGATCATCGCCATGCCGAGAGCAGCGAGCATCAATCCCGCCCGGGCGGCGCCATGGAGCCCGTTGATGGCCGCTGTGGCTCTCATGGTCGTCATTATCCTTGCGTGCCGATCAGAGCCAGAGCTACCTCGGGCCTGCTCGGCCTGCCGGTCGCCGTTGTGCTGCTGGTGGTGTGGCTGATCGCCTACCCACACACGCCGGATCTCGCCGCGCAGGTCTATCGTGCCGGCCTGTTTCAGCGGCTCGGATTCGCGCTGTGGGACGAGCACTGGTACGCCGGTCACCATCTGCCCGGCTACAGCCTGCTGTTCCCGCCGCTCGCCTCGTTGCTCGGGGTACGCACCGTGGGCGTGCTGTCCGTGCTCGCGTCCGTCGCGCTGTTCGAACGGCTGGTGGTGACGCTCTACGGTCCGGGCGCGCGGTGGGCCGCGGTGTGGTTCGCGCTGGCCGCCGTGGGCGACGTGTGGATCGGGCGGCTCTCGTTCGCGCTGGGCGTGCCTTTCGCGCTCGCAGCCGTGCTCGGGCTTCTGCGCGGGCGGCTGCTGGTGGCGGGAGTGCTCGCCGCGCTGTGCGCCGCAGCCAGCCCGGTGGCGGGGCTTCTGCTCGCGCTGGGCGCTGTCACGCACACGCTCGCCAGCCGCTCACCGCGCGCGCTGCTCGTGCTGGCGGCGCCGGTGGCCGTGGTCGTCGTGCCGCTGGCGCTGCTGTTCCCCGAAGGGGGCTTTGAGCCCTTTCCGGTCACATCGTTCCTGGCGACCGTCGCGGTGGTGCTCGCGTTCCTATGGGCGCTGCCGCGCGATCAGCGGCTGCTGCGGGTGGGGGGTTTCGTCTATCTGTTCGTTTGCGTTCTGTGCCTGCTGGTGCACACGCCGATGGGAAGCAACATCGAGCGCTATGCCGTGCTGCTGGCGGGTCCGCTGCTGCTGTGCGCTATCGCCGCCGGCGGGCGCGCAGCGGGGGCGACCTGGGCCGTCGCCGAGGGCGGCGGAGACGCGGGAGCCGGCCAGCCGCGTGCGCGGGCGCGCGGCGCTGGGCTGCGAGCAGGAGGGACGGCCGCCGTCGCTGTGGCCTTGTGCGTGACCGCGGTGTGGGTCCTGTGGGGCCCGGTGCGTGAGACGCTGGCCGTCGCGGGGAACGAATCGACGCAGGCCTCCTACTACGTCCCGGTAGAGCGCTTTCTCGCGCATGTCGCACCCGGCCCGGCCCCGCCGGTGCGGGTGGAGGTGCCGCTCACGCGCTCGCACTGGGAGGCGGCGCTACTCGCGCCGAGTGTCTCGCTGGCGCGCGGCTGGGAGAAGCAGCTGGACACGCGCTTTGATCGTGTGTTGCTCACGCCCGGCCTCACCGCGGCCGCCTATGAAGGCTGGCTGCATGAACAGGCGGTCAGCTATGTCGCGCTGCCGGACACTCCGCTTGACCCCTCGAGCGCCCATGAGGGACGGCTGATCCGCGGCGGGCTGCCCTACCTTCGAGAGGTGTTCGCGAGCAGGCACTGGACGATCTATGCGGTGCTCGGATCCACGCCGCTCGCCTCCGGTCCCGGGCGGCTGAGCGCTCTGGGAAACGATTCGTTCGCCCTGCGCGCCCGCTCGGCGGGGCGGTTTCTCGTGCGGGTGCACTTCACCCGCTACTGGACCGTGACCAGCGGTTCGGCCTGCGTGACGCGCGCGCCGAAAGACTGGACGGCCGTGAACGTTCAGGCGCCGGGCACGGTCGTGGTGGCCGCGCGGTTTTCGCTCGCCCGCGCGTTCGGGCAGGGCGGTTGCGGCTAGGAGATCGGGACCAGCGCGTAGAGCCCCGTGTAGCCGGTCAGGTAGATGTTTTCGCCATCGCTGATGACAGGGTCAAACGCGCCCGTGTTCTTCTCAAAGCTGACGCGGCCCGTTGAGATGCCGAGGCCGTAGGTGCGGCGGCGGCCGAGGTCGGCGAAGTAGACGGTGCGCCCGACGATCGTGGCCGAGCCTGAGATGCGCCCGTGCGCGTCGAACCTCCAGGCGATCTGACCGGAGCGGGCGTTGAGCGCATAGAACATGCCGTTGTAGGAGCCGAGATAGATGGTCGGGCCGAGACCCGGCGCGTCGGCTATGGCCGGAGAGGCATACACGTAGGCGCCGGTCTGAACGGCCCAATCGAGTCTGCCGGTGGATGCATCGTAGGCGTAGATGCGCCCGTCCGTGTTGCCGAGGAACACGCGGCCGTAGTCGACGGCGGCGGTCGAATAGAAGGTGCCGCTGCCGAGCAGAGCGCCTCCCGAGCCGCTGATCCACAGGCGCTGGCCGGTCTGCTCGGAGATCGCCTGCAGGTGGCCTGAGTAGTCGCCGAAGTAGAGCACGCCAGCTGAGAGCGTCGGGCTGGCCTTGACCGCGCCGTGTGCGTGATAGGTCCACAGCACGGCGCCCGTACGTGCGTTCAGCGCGTAGACGGTCCCGTTCTGGGAGCCGAAGAACAGCATGCCGTGGTCCAGCAGCGGCGAGGACTCGCTGGGGCTGGACAGGTCGCGTGACCAGCGCACGGAGCCGTTTACGTAGTTGAGCGCGACGACCCGCCCATTGCTGCTGCCGGGACGGGTGAGAACGGTGGCATAGACGGTGTTGCCCACCGCCGCTGGAGAGGAGGCCGAGAGTGTGCCGAGCCGGCGGCTCCAGAACGTGTGGCCGGTGTGCTTGTTGATCGCATTCAGCACGCCGTCGTCGCCGAGCTGGAAGATGTGGTCGCCGTAGATCACCGGAGGGAACTCCAGCAGCGTGTGGTCGTTTCGCTCCCATCGCTGCCGGAACGGCGGATGCAGACTCGGCGCGGCCGGGAAGAAGCGGGTGTGGTTCTTCGTGTATCCGTAGAACGGCCAGGCGAAACGGCCGGGACCGCGAGCGGGCAGCGATGGCGCCGGCTCGGGAATGAACCGCGCATGCGGGTGGTAGATGTTGCCGGTGCGATTGCGCTCGTAGAAGTATCCGCCGAGCGCAACCGCGGCGACTACGACCACGAACGCGGCCAGGCTCAGGCGAGTTCGTTTGGAATGGGGGAGCAGACGTCTGATGCGGTCGCTCACGCGTGGGCGAAGCCCGACTCAGGCAGCGAGCTTGCCGGAGGAGGCGTCCGAGGAGACGGTGGCGGCATCGGCGCCATTATGCGCCGCGTCGGGAGCGGGGCCGGCGCCGGCATGGCCGGGACGCGGGCCGGCGGACGCTCGGGCGGCTCGGCCGCGCGCGCTCGAGCGGTGCGTGGAGCGAGCGATCAGCCGTCCCGCAGTCAGGGCGAGCAGCCACACGAACGCAATGGCCAGCGGAGGCAGCGTCAAGCCGGCCACGACTGCCAGCACGTCGTGATTTCCGTTGAGCGACCAGTTCCACAGCAGGTAGTCGCCCAGTGTGAGCCCGGAGACGAGGGCCAGAGGCCTGTGGGACACGGACAAACCGTAAGGGGCGGGGGAGACGGACCGCCGGCTCCGTGGGCGCATGGGCCCGGTGCGGGCCCGTCGGCGTCCTCGCCAATCGAGCGGAGCGTCGGTAAGATGACCTTGGGTTTGTGCGGGCGAGGTGTTGTGGTTGCACAGAAGCCTTCCAAGCTTCTAGGGCGGGTTCGATTCCCGTCGCCCGCTTTTTCCGGCCACGGGGAGTGGCGCAGTCTGGTAGCGCACCCGGCTGGGGGCCGGGCGGTCGCAGGTTCAAATCCTGTCTCCCCGATAAACGAAGTGGCTGCAAATGAGCGTCTTTTTTACTTGGGCTGGTGCTCGTCATCCAACTCAGGCGTCTCTTCGGTGCTCGCTAAGAGGATCGCTCGAGCCAGCAAAGCGCAAGCACGGGGATGGACCGCCCGGAGGCAGCGCGGGCTCGGCGGCACGACACGAGGCCGGGCCGCCGAGACCGGGCGCGTTACGCCATTACGGCTTGTGTTCCCACTCGCCTGCTGCTTCTACCATCTTGCCGCCGAGTACTGACGTGTAGTCACTGCTCGCTTTGTTTTCCTGGCCGCCGCTGACCGAGGCCCAGTTGCCGCTCGCACTGTTGCCTCTTCCGGCGCTGACCGAGGCCCACTCGCCGCTCGCCGTATTTTCTTTTCCGCCGCTGACCGAGGACTCTTCGCCGCCTTCAGCGCTGTTTTCCGCGCCGCCGCTTACGGAGCTCCCTTGGGAGGTGGCCCTGTTGCCGGCTCCGCCGCTAACCGAGGCAGCGGCGCCGCTCGCGGTGTTGCCGTCCCCGCCGCTGACCGAGGCCCAATATTCGCTTGCTTTGTTGAATCTGCCTCCGGTGATTGACGCAAACGGGGCACTGATCGAGTTTTCCTGTCCGGCGATGATCCCCGCGTAGCTCGTGAACTCCTGTTGATCGCCCAGGATCAGATCATGCGAGCCAGTCTGGGCATACGGTTCCGCCGTCCAGGTGCCACCGAAGAGTTCGCAGAACGCTTTGGTTTCCGGACCGGGTACGGGGAACGAGCATTTTCCGTGGTCATTCTCGTCATAGCCGATCACCAGGTTGCCCTCGCCGTTGGTCGTGGCGGTGCTGCCCATGCCGTTGACGACCTGCACGTTGCAGCCGGAGAAGCGGAAGGTCGGCTTGCCGTCGATTCCGCTCGACAGGAAGTTGATACAAGGCAGGACTTCTTTGAGCACTTGTTGTTCGGATTCCGTAAGCAGCGACACGCCCTGCGGTCCGGTGCCGCCGGTCGGCCCGGTTGGGCCCGTCCCGCCGGTCGCTCCCGGCTGTCCGCTGCCGCCGGTCGGCCCGGTTGGGCCCGTCCCGCCGGTCGCTCCCGGCAGTCCGGTGCCGGTCGGCCCCGTCGGACCCGTCGTGCCCTGTTTGCCTTGTGGCCCGGTTGGACCCGACGAACCGGTCGCGCCGCGTGGTGGTTCCGCGCAGTTGACGAACAGCCACTTGACCGTCGCGACCACCTCGTTGCCGTGCTTGACGGTGATGGTCGTAAGGCCGTTCGCGTAGACGCCACCGATCGTCACGTTCTCGTGTTGTTCGGTCGTCGTGAACGTGCCACTTTTGGTGCTACCGACTGCGTAGCTATAGGTGCCCGGATCGGGGACCTGGCCATCGAGCTGACCGCACGATGCCGTGAGGTTGCTCACCGTCCATGCCGAGGCGCTTCCGGCCATCATCAGAAACGCCGCCGCGAGCACAGCACCCACGCCGGCCATACGTGCTGTGAGCCCGCCGGGCAGCAGCGCGCGTAGGCCCCTTCTCTCAATAGACATGCCTGCCTCCGTTGTCGCGATCCATGGCGGCACGTTCCCGCACGCAGGCCCCCCCGGGGGCCGCGGTGGTCTGCACCGCGGCTTGTGGGCGGATCGTAAACTGCTGATCGCTCTGGTGTCTGGCCGTCCGGCTGCGCCGCCGCTGGCTCCCGATGACCCGCGCCCTCATCCTATGCAACGGCCGCAGGTCTACCGCTTGCGCGCGTCACGGTCGTCGCATAACCCATGTCTGGACCTTTCCGCATATTTCACATTCGCGCTCGAGTATGAAAGCTTTGGGTGGGGCTTTACCCCAAGCCCGGTCCCACTCGCCCCATTTGTGTTTGTGCCAAAGCCTCATCTAGTGT
>Ga0302181_10000318_pt1 | contig 41990 bp, 42 predicted proteins | sample I_Palsa_E3_3_FD_198786 | JGI IMG/M metagenome (GOLD analysis project Ga0302181, IMG submission 198786) | Peat permafrost microbial communities from Stordalen Mire near Abisko, Sweden - I_Palsa_E3_3 | ecosystem: Environmental > Terrestrial > Soil > Palsa > Peat permafrost | place: Sweden...
GATCGCCCACCTCGACCGAGACGCGTTGCTCAAGCTCGCTTGATACCCCGGGTACGCCGGCATGAATGGGAGAGCACGTTCCTGAACCGAGCTAGATGAGAATGAGCATCACTGACCGCGCCAGGCTGTGCGTCGTCCTGGTGGTTGGGGCCGGTTTGCTGGTCGCGGCTTGCGGCGGCGGCAGCAGCACCGACGCATGCGGCCTCAGCAACAGCGCCGCCGCGACGAATGCGGCAGCTCCCGCGACGGCGGCAGCGTCGGGGTCGTGGTCGTACGCGAACGCGGATCTCGACAACACCCGGGACGCTCGGGGGTCGACGATCTCCTCGGCGAACCTATCCGGACTCGCGCAGGCCTGGACGTTCAAGCTCACAGGAAGGGCAGCGGCGGGCCTACGCCCGTACGGTTCCTTGGCCGCGAACCCGATCGTGCAGGATGGCGTCGTCTATTTCCAGGATCTCGACTCGAACGTGTATGCGCTCGCGCTCGCGACCGGGAAGCTGCGTTGGTACTACCAGGGCGTGCCGGACGACTTCAAGGACTACGACATGCAGACCTCGCCGATCTCGGCGAACATCAACGGCGTCTCCGTCGTCATCGGTTCCGGCAAGATGGGCTACGTATACGAGATGAATGCCGAGACAGGCCAGCTGATCTGGAAGACCCCGGTCGGCGAGCACAACGGCCACGACGACGATTCACTCCATGCGCTCGAGCACACCAGCACACTGAAGGCGCCCTTGACGATCCTGCCCGGATCGCTTGGCGGCGTCCTGACGAATCTGGCCCTCGCCGGCGGCACGCTCTACGCGGTCACCTGCGACCTACCGCTCACCTATACGAGCTTGAACGAGCCCACCCCCACCAAGGCGGCCGGCCCTGCTACCGGAGAGGTCGCGGCTCTCAACCTTGCGACGGGCAAGGTCGAATGGGACACGAAGGTGCCGCAACTTCCGCTCGGCGCCGCCACGGTCTCCAACGACCTCGTCTTCACCACGCTCTACAAAGGTGTGCTGATCGCGCTCGACCGCCGCACCGGCGCGATCGTCTATCGCCACCAGCTGCCCACCTCGACCAACGCGGCGATCGCGATCGCCGGCAACACCGTGATCGTACCCGCAGGCGGTGTCACCACAAGTACGGGAGGCGGAGATCCGCAGGTGGTGGCGTTCACAGCCGGGCGGTAGCCGACCTCTGGTCGCTTGACGATGGCGTCGCATCACGCTGCGCATGGCCTGTTGCCGCCGTCCACCGGGTCATGCTCGTTGCCTAGGTCGGGGCTTGGGATGCGAGGCGTCGGTGAACTCCGACCGCTCGGCGGTGACGAGGAAGGCAGCCTGCTCGGCGATGTCGACCGCGTTATCGCCAATCCGTTCCACGCTTCTGGCGATCAGCACATGCCGCAACGCCAGCTCGCGCTGCTCTGGCGGGTCCTGCAGCGCGAGCGCGGCCGCGAAGATGTCACGGTTGATCGCGTCGATCTCGTCGTCCTCGACGTCGATCCGCTGCGCCAGCGCGAGGTCCCGGGCCGCGAACGCGGTGACGGCGTGCAGCAGCTGGGATCCGGCGAGGTGTGTCATCGCCGAAAGCTTCACCGCTGTCGCGGCGCCGTCGGTCGAACACGCCGTGAGGCTGACCAGCTGCTCGCGGATCAGCCCGAACTGCCTGGCGATCAGCGCGCCATGACGAGCGACTTCGATCAGCGCCACCACCAGCCGCAGATCGCAGGCGACCGGCGACTGTCGTGCCGTCACGACCACCAGCTGCGCATCGACGCTGCGACCGGCTTGGTGCAGGCGCCTGCCTTCCTCGGCGACCTCGGCAGCGTTCCCTGCTGTGGGAATCTGGATCGCCTGGGCGACGTCCGCCAGCGTCACGGCCGCGCGCTCAATCTCAGCTTCGATGCGATGCTCGATCTTCACCAGCTGCTGAGCGAACGCCGCGCGCACGCAACGATGCTACCCCGGGCCCTCCCGCCGTTCCACCCTTGGCAACGTGAGTCCAACGACAGTTGAACTCCGGATCGGTGAGCCCGTCGCGCGCGACCAGCCAGCCGCGAAGTTCCGCTCTGCGTTGCGCTCGCTGCTCGTAGGCCCGAAGGGCCAGCTGCATCCGGTCGACCGCGCGATCGGTGCCTGGCCGCCCCGCGTGGTTCTCGCGGGGGACTCCCCAGAGCGCCTGGGCATGGATCAGCGCTCGGTTCGTGTAGCCAGCATCGGCTGTCTTTATCTCTGCTGCCATGCTGGACGAGGCAGGCTACACGGGCTCGGAAGCGCTTTCTGAACACCCTCACGGGCGGTTCCCCGAGGAGGTGGCCTCGCTGCAACTTCCAGCCCGCTCCCGCGAAGGTGTCGGTTGGGGTTGGCTTTGGCTGAGCCGGGAGCCGAGGGTCCTCGAGCGTCGGAGAACATAGGGTTCGCGCGATGCCGGGCGAGAGCACGCGGACCGTGGTGGTCGCACTGGTGGCGGGGCTTGCGGTCGCACTCGCCAAATTCGGCGCGGCAGCCTTCACCGGCTCCCCCGCATTGGCCGCCGAGGCGTCGCATTCGCTCGCCGATACCGCCAATGACCTCTTCCTGCTCATCGCTCAACGCAGCAGCGCCCGCCCTCGCGACGATCGACATCCCTTGGGGTTCGGGCGAGAGTCCTACTTCTGGTCACTGGTCGCCGCCCTCGGCGTATTCGTCGCCGGTGCCGCGTTCTCCCTGCGTCAGGGCATCGCTGAGCTGATCCACCCCGGCACCACCTCATCGTTCGCCGTGGCCTACGTCGTGCTGGCGATCTCCTCCGTCTTTGACCTGTTGTCGCTCAACCAGTCTGGCCACCAGATGAGCCGCGCAGCCCGCCGCGCCAATCGGACCCTCCTGGACCAGTCCGCCGCCACGTCTGACCCCACGCTGCGGGCGGTGTTCCTCGAGGACGCCATCTCGATCTCGGGAGACCTGCTGGCCCTTATCGGCCTCGCCCTGAATCAGATCACCGGATCGTCGATACCCCAGGCGCTGGCGGCCGTGATCATCGGACTGGTGCTCATCCGCGCCGGCCTTCGCCTCATCAAACGTAGCCACGACTTCCTGCTCGGCCAACCACTCGCACCCGCCGACCGCGACAGAGTACGAGCCTTTCTGCTGGCGTATCCCGGAGTCATCGCCATTAGCGAACTGCTCGTCACATTCATCGGCCCCGGCCAAGTCTGGGTTCTCGCGCGCCTCGAGATCGACAATGACCTCCATGGCCACCAGGTCACGTCGCTCGTCCGCGGCATCGAGTCCGCGCTCAAGCATGAGTCACAAAATGTCTACCGAGTCGACGTCGTGCCTCTCGATGCCGCAGCGCCCCAGCCGTAGTCGCCGGCCCAGGCCACGAACCCTCACTCCGCTCCGGGCTCTAGTGCCCTCCGAGCACCGTTCCGCGTTCCCCGGCGAGCCGGATGAGCACGATCGCCCAGGTCCGGAACGGACGCCAGGGTTGCGCCATCGCGGCGAACCGATCGGTCGTCGGGGGCGAGTCCAAACCGTAGAAGCGCGCGGTGTGACGCAGCCCCTTCGCCTCGGCGACCTCCAGTATCGCGTCCGCGAACCCGCTGGCGCGCAGCACGATCAGACCGGCGTAGAACGGCCCGATCCCTTTGATCTGCTGGACCTCCTCATACGATCGCTCCGGGCCGATCGCATGGAGATGCCCGACGTCGAGCTTGCCCGCCTCGGCGGCGAGCGCGACGCCACGCAGGCGCTCGACCTTCTCCGGGTTCAACCCCGGCGCGGGGTCGCCCAGTCCAAGCAGCCGCTCGGGCTGCGGGAACGCGTGCAGCGTCTCGCCCGCGAGCTCGAATGTCGCTCCGAGCTGCTCACTGATCGCCGCGCGGACGCGCGCGGCCTGAGTGGCTGGGCGTCGGGCGGAGATGATCGACCAGGCGGCGGCCTCGTAGGGAGAGTGAAACAGGACCGGACGCTGGCCCGGGTGTGCGCGTTGCAACGCTCCAATCACGGCGTCGCGCTCGCCGACCTCGAGGAACGCTTCGCCATCGTGGTCAAGCGAGACGATGCGAGCGATCTGGGCGAGCGCGAGAGCGGGATCCGTGGCGCCGCTCAGCTCGAGTTCGACTCCGACCGGCCCGCCAGGCTCGGCCTGTCGCAAGACCGCGCCGGCGTAGCCGGATCCCCCGTCGAGGGGGAACGCGAGCCGCATCAAGCCCTGATACGCGGAGGGACGGCCAGCGTTCGGGCCGAAGCCGAACTCGGCCGCCGCCTGGAGCGAGAACGGACCGCGGGGAATGATCTCGAGCAACTCAGGCATCGTAGACACCGTCGTCTCGCCTCAGGAAGCTCGCCCGCAGCCGAGTGTGCGGGAATCGACCTGCCCGATGCGTTGCCCTCCCGCCTATCTATCGCAGGGTCCGCGGGAGGCCGAACCGCGGAAAGACGCTGCTGTCGGCAAACCTGGCGGCGAGGGACGTTGCTTTCTGTGAGGAGTGCGTCCGGTCGCCACCAATGCCGTTGGCCCGCGTGAGCACGAGTCCGACTCGAGCGCGCGACCGGTGGGGTCTGGTGGGGACCTACGCCCTGGTCGCGTCAGCCAACCAGATGCTCTGGCTCACGTTCGCGCCGATCACCACCGCCTCCGCCCGCCACTACGGCGTGAGCGAGAGCGACATCGGCTGGCTGTCGGAGATCTTCCCCCTGCTCTACGTGCTTCTCGCCGTGCCTGCCGCCGCGGCGCTCGACCGCTGGTTTCGACCCGCTCTGGCGGGTGGGGCGGGACTCACCGCGATCGGCGGTGTCCTGCGCCTGGGCGGATCGACGTTCGCCTGGGCGCTCGCCGGGCAGCTCCTGATCGCGATCGCCCAGCCGTTTGTGCTCAATGCGGTCACGGGAGTGGCGAGCTCCTACCTCAAGCCGACCTCGCGCCCGCTCGGCATCTCGCTGGGATCTGCGGGCATCTTCCTGGGGATCCTCATCTCATTGGTACTGGGTGCTGTGCTGGGCGGCGCGCGTCTGCACGCGCTGCTGGTCATCGGTGCGGTCTACAGCGTGTTGGCGGCCATTGCCCTGACCACGGTGATCGTGCGCGTTGGCCGCCCCGCCGGTCAGGCCAGTGCAATCGGACACTCGGCGCTGCGGACGGTGTGGCAGGACCGCATCATCCGCCATTTGGCCGCCATCGCGTTCATCGGGTTCGGCATCTTTGTCGCTCTCACCACCTGGCTCCAGGCCCTGCTGCATCCCGCCGGCATCTCTTCCGCCACGGCGGGATGGCTGCTCGTGGTGATGGTGCTGGCCGGAGTGATCGGCGCGGCCGTGATTCCGGCCCCGATCGCTCGGGCTGGTGCGGCGCAGACCCTCTTCCGCGTCACCGCGGCGGTGACCGGCGGCATATGCGTGACGCTGGCGGTATGGCAATGGGTACCGGCGATTGCCGTGGGCGTCGGGTTGGCCGGATTTCTCCTGCTCGCCAGCCTGCCGGTCATCCTCGAACTCGCCGAACGCCGCGCCGGCCCGGCGGGAACCAGTGCCACCGCCCTGATCTGGCTGGCGGGCAACGCCGGCGGGATTGTCATCGCACTCCTCGTTCAGGCAGTCGTTCACCACCGGCTGATTGCCTTTCTGTTGCTGGCGGCAATCGCCGCCAGTGTCATTCCCTTCATCCGCAGCAGCGACAAGCTCGGCGCGCTATGAATGCTTTGGCACCGCGCCGATGCCCAGCTCGGTCAGCTGGCGATCGAAAGCGGCGAACCGTTCGGTGTCGGCATAGAAGTCCTCCTGCTCGACGATCTTTCCCCAGCGCGTGTGTAGGACAAGGGCCGTCCGGTTCTGGTAGATCCGGGTCCCGTCAGGCGCGTCGGCGTGGTCATCGAAGCGCGCCCAGAGGGTGAGTGCCCACGGCGGTCCGCTGATCGCGATCTCACGGATCTCGCCCTGGATCTTGGCCGCGGTGAAGTTCTGCAGGAAGCGATCCATGCCGCTCTTGCCGATCCAGTCGCCTGACCAGCGGTGGTTGCCCTCGTTGAAGTGCAGGACGAAGTCGTCCGCGTAGGCGGCCAACAGGCTGGTGTGGTCGCCGGCGTTGAGCTTGGCGACGTCGCGAGCGAACTTCAGCCCCAGCAACCGAGGGACAAGAGCGCGCCCGGCCGTCGCCAGGGCGGCACCGACTAGCAGGCTCCTCCAGCGCATCACGTTTCCTCTCGTCGAGACCAATACGGCGTCACTCAGGTTCGCCCGATTGTTAACCTATCTTGTTGACGATTGCGTGGTCAGCCATGACAGAAAGAGCACATCCGGCGCCATCCGAATGGGCGCGTGAGGTGGTGCGGGGCGGCTTCGACCCCCACGTCCATGTCGCGCCTGACTTCGCGTCACGCCGGATCACCGATCTCGAGCTGGCCGTGCGTTGCGAGGAGCTCGGCCTCGCTGGGTTCGGCCTGAAGTCGCATTACACGGCCACGGCCGAACGAGCCGCCGTCGTCACCGCCGCCCGCCCCGGCATCCGCGCCCTCGGCACGATCACTCTCAACCACTCCGTCGGCGGGCTGAACGCTACCGCCGTGGAAGTGGCCGCTCGACAAGGCGCACGGATCGTGTGGCTGCCGACGGTGAGTGCTCCCGGGGAATACGAGGAGGTCGAGGAGACCGACCCGGATGGCAGGGTGCCCGTCTGGGTCCGCTTCGAGCTCGAGCTGCGAGCCGCCGGCGTGAGGCCCCGCGCTGTCCCCGTCCTCGACGAGGACGGTCGGCCACTCCCGGCTCTGCTCGAGGTACTGGAGGTGATCGCCCATCATGATCTCGTGCTCGCGACGGGCCACTTGTCGCACTCCGAGATCGTTGCCGCGGTCGACGCCGCGGTCGACGTCGGCGTCGGCACCATCGTGGTCACCCATCCGGAGTTCCCGTCCCAGGCGATCCCGCCCGCGGCCCAGCGCGAGCTTGCCGACCGTGGTGCCCTGATGGAGCGCGCCTTCACCACTCCATACACCGGCAAGTGCAGCTGGGAGCAGGTGTTCGAGGCCACCCGGGCAGTCGGTGCGGACCGCACCGTCTGGGGCAGCGATCTCGGGCAGGTCTTCAACCCTCCGGTCGAGGACGGGCTCGCCATCATGGCCGACCACTTCCTCGCCGCCGGCTTCAGCGAGGAGGAGGTGCGGATCATGGCGGTACAGAACACGAGGCGGCTGGCGGGGGTCGCGTGACGGCGAGTGACCGTGATCGGCGCGCACTCGGCTGACTTCGTCTGACGAGCCGGCGGCGCTGTGGGATTTGCAGGTCCCCGTCGTGTCTCATAGGTGTACGCCGTACACTTGTCGGCGCCATGACCCGATCGACGAACGCCCCCCGGACACCGCTGAGCCGAACGCGCGTGCTGCAGGCCGCGGTCGCGCTCGCCGATGCGGCGGGGCTCGAAGCCTTCAGCATGCGCGGGCTCGCGCAACAGTTCGGCGTCGTGCCGATGGCCCTCTATAAGCACGTCGCCAACAAGGACGACCTCCTCGATGGCATGGTCGACAGCGTCTTCAGCGAGATCGAGTCTCCTTCCGCCGACCTCGACTGGAGGTCGGCGATGCGGCGTCGGGCGATCTCGGCGCGCGAGGCGCTGAAGCGCCACAACTGGGCGATTGGCCTGATGGAGTCGCGGCACCCGGGCCCGGCGAGCCTCCGAAACCACAACGCTGTGATGGGCTGTCTGCGGGAGGCGGGATTCTCGTTCGAGATGGCGATCCACGCCTATTCGGTCCAGGACGCCTACATCTACGGCTTTGCCCTGCAAGAGCAGGATCTCGGCTTTGAGCGACCCGAGAGCGCCGGGGAAGCCGCGCGGAGGAGGGCGGAGAGGATCGGCGCGCTCGACGACTACCCGTATCTCGCCGAGGTCGTGACGAGGCTGCCCGAGTCCGGGTACGACAACGCCCTCGAGTTCGCATGGGGGCTCGATCTCATCCTCGACGGCCTCGACCGGCTTCGCCGCGTCGCCTGACGATGCGCGGAGCTGACCGGACCTGTGCTCCTCGCCGCGTTTGTGGATCTGCGATCGTGTTCGCTGATGACGGAGCCTCAGGGCAACGCGCCAACCGAGGGCCTGCTCGCCGGCTTGAGCGAGCACTCCAACGAGCAGCTGCTGGGGGTGCTCGATGGGGTGTTGCTGGAGCTCGAGCGTCGCTTGTTGCGCTACGCGCGCTCGGGTCCGGAGATCGTCCAGATGGCCGATGAGGGCCTGGTGCTGTCGGTGCGCTCGGCCGCGCGGTTGCGCCAGGCCCAGTCCGCGGCAGCACACGCAGCCAGTCATTTGCAGGTGGTGGGCGTCGGGGAGTGGCATCCGCGGAGCACCAATCCGGGCTGGTCGGATGATCCACGCGTGACTGGCCGCGACGGGTCGCCGCCGGAACCCGCGGGCGGATAGGCGACCGAGCGTGTCATCGGCCCCCGGCTCCGCATTTTTCCTGCCCGGCGCCCCAGCCACCGGTACCTTGGCCATATGACTGAGATTGAGATCCGCCCCGTCATTCCGCTTCTGGTCTATGAAGACATCGAAGCTGCGCACGCGTTCTTGGTTGAGGCGTTCGGCTTCAGCCCGGGCCGTCTGGATCGCGATCAAGACGGCCGCTTCACCCACGGCGAGGTGTCAGCGGGCGCGCAGGTCATCTGGCTGCATCGCGTTGCCATCGATCACGAGTTGGTCTCGGCCAGCGCCCAGCCGGCGGCCAGCGGCGGCCTCGTCGTCCACGTGGAGGACGTGGACGCACATTTCGACCGTGCCCGTGCCGCCGGTGCCCGCACCTCAGCGGCGCCTACCGACCAACCCTACGGTCGGCGCGAGTACGAAGCCCGCGACCTCGAAGGCCACCGCTGGTGGTTCGGGACCCCCATCAGCTAGATCACAGCGCCTGACCTCCCGAACTTTGCCGTTTGGCGTCCACCCCTCGGACGCCAAACGGCAGAGTTGGGCCAGCCCGCCCGTTAGGGCTAGCGTGCGGCTTCCTGCGCGCGTCGCGGCAGTTTCCAGCCCGGACGGACGAAGTGGCACGTGTAGCCGTTGGGGTAGTGCTCGAGGTAGTCCTGGTGCTCGGGCTCGGCCTCCCAGAACGGTCCGGCGGGTGCCACCTCGGTGACGACCTTGCCCGGCCACAAGCCGGAGGCGTCGACATCGGCGATCGTGTCCTCTGCGATGCGGCGCTGCTCATCGTCGACGTAGTAGACCGCCGAGCGATAGCTCGCCCCAACGTCGTTGCCCTGGCGGTTCTTCGTCGTCGGGTCGTGAATCTGAAAGAAGAACTCCAGCAGGTCCCGGTAGGAGATGCGCTCGGGGTCGAAGAGGATCTCGATCGCCTCCGCATGCGAGCCGTGGTTGCGGTAGGTCGCGTTGGGCGTGTCCCCGCCGGTGTAGCCGACGCGGGTGTCGGTCACGCCATCGAGCTTGCGGACCAGATCCTGGACACCCCAGAAGCACCCGCCAGCAAGGATCGCCTTCTCGGTTGCAGCCATCTCTCTGCTCCTCCTCGTCATGGATCGGTGGTCGCGCTGCGCATATGGTAGACGCGAGGTCGTCTCTGAGGCCACAACAATCCTGGGGCGATCCTGCGCTGAGAAGTTCGCGGGAGGAGGGCTGTCGGTGACGGGAACCTTCCCAACCGCTCATCGTCGGTTGGCGGCCTCGATGACGCAGTCAACGAACGCGGCCGCGTCGCGATTACGGCGCGATGGGTGGCGGCGATAGGGCTCGAGCGCAGGTTCTTCCCGCCAGAAGGCAAGGGCGTCCTCGATCAGCGCGTGCCACCGAGGGTCGAAGGTCTCCAGCGCGTAGCGCCCAGCGGCTTCCTTACTCGCAATCGCGCCGGTGGCGATCGTGTAGTGCAGGCGCGGAGCCCCCAGCACTCCCCCAGCGGCGAACCGTCTGGGGAGCGCTCGCGGGATCGCGGCGGCGTTGCGCTGCGCACGCCGCGCCCAACGGCGCCAGTAGCCGTTGAGATTCGCGAGCGTCCAGGAGCGCAGCTGCCCACCGTCGAGTGGGATCTGCAGGCGGTCAACTGCCGGGCCACGGATGGCGATCCCGTGGCGGGCGAGCATGTGCCAGGTCACCGGGTTGACGTCCAGCCCATCTCGTTGGGCGACCTTGAATCGGCCGGCGATGTGCCCCGCGAGCGGCGTGACATCGAGCGGGGACCGCGACAGGTCGCCGCTTCTGAGGTAGATGCCGTTGCACACCAGCGGCCAGCGCCGCCGCACCGCAACATCGCGGACCAACGCCGAACCCCAGCGACTCAAATGCACCGCCCCGATCCGCGCGAGCTCGCCCCGGCCAAGCTCACCGTCCACGACCGCCACAAAATCCAGATCGCTTCGCCCGACCCGGAAAGCTCCGGTGCAGGCCGAGCCGACAACGTAGAACGCCTCGACGCGCCCGGGAACCGCTCGGTCCAGCCGCCTGAGCAGATCATCAACGGCCTGTTGCGCCGCGGCGGGCAGCACGGCAGAAGTGTGACCGAACGCCCCACGCTCGGTCGCGCAACGCTCACGGGGTAAGACTAGCCGGGACTAGCCGACGCCTTGCGCGAGCTCGGCCACCGGCTGCCACTCTCGCCAGGTCGAGAGCCGGCTCTGATAATCGCTCTCGGCGATCGCGAGCGGCTGGCTGCCGAAGAACACGCGCAGCGGCGGCTCCTCGGCGTCAACGATCCGCATCACCGCCTCGGCTGAAGCGACCGGGTCGCCCGGCCGATTGCCGGCACGCCGCTGCCGCGAAGCTTCGTGCGCAGGCTCGTAGGCATCCAGGGCGGTCGCACGCTTGGCGGAGGCGCCGCCCCAGTCGGTCGAGAAGCCGCCGGGCTCGATCAGGGTGACCTTGATCCCGAAGTCCCGGACCTCCTGCGCGAGCGACTGGCTGATGCCCTCCAGCGCCCACTTTGAGGCGTGGTACATGCCGATTCCCGGGAACGCCGAGATGCCTCCGATCGAGGAGACCTGCAGGAAGTGCCCGCTGCCCTGCGCGCGCAGGAACGGCAGCGCCGCTTGGGTGACCCACAACGCTCCGAATAGGTTGGTCTCGATCTGGTCCCGCACCTCCTCCTCACTGAGCTCCTCGACCATCCCGAACTGCCCGTAGCCGGCGTTGTTGACCACGATGTCGAGCCGCCCGAAGTGCTCATGCGCTCTGCGCACCGTGTCGAATGCCGCCTGGCGATCTGTCACATCGAGCCGCAGCGGCAGCAGTGCTTCGCCGTACTCCGCTGCGAGGTCGTCCAGCGTCCGCGGATCGCGCGCGGCGCCGGCCACGCGATCACCACGCCGGAGTGCCGCGATCGCCCATTCGCGCCCGAAGCCGCGAGATGTCCCAGTGATGAACCACGTTTTAGTTGCCATCTCAACCAGATTAGCCGCTCGGCGCAGACCGCGACCAGCGTCCTGGTCGCCACCACACCCCTCCGTGTGCCGGCGTGTCACGCTGTTCGCGTTGAAGTCCGGGCCGTGGTCGTTCACCCAACCCAGGAGGCGTAGCTGATGCAGGTCGGCTCTGTGTACCCGCAGATCGAGCTTCGAGGAGACCCGAGTGCTGTGCGGCGACTCGGGCTCGCCGTCGAGGAGCTTGGCTTTGACTACCTGCTCGCCTACGACCATGTCCTCGGTGCCGTTCACGCCGATCGAACACCCCGGCTCACCGGCCCCTATACCGAGCACGACCCGTTCCACGATCCGTTCGTGATGTTCGCCTATCTGGCCGCCATCACCGAACGACTCCAGTTCGCCACCGGGATCCTGATCCTCCCGCAGCGCCCGACGGTGCTCGTCGCCCGGCAGGCCGCCGATCTTGAGCTTCTGTCCCGCGGACGACTACGCCTCGGTGTCGGTATCGGCTGGAACCACGTCGAGTACGAGGCCCTCGGGCAGCGGTTCGGTACCCGCGGCGTACGGCAGGAGGAGCAGATCGGGCTGCTGCGCCGGCTCTTCACAGAACCCGTCGTGGACTTCTCGGGCCAGTTCGACCGGGTCGACCGAGCCGCGCTCGTGCCCAGGCCGGCGCACCCCATCCCGATCTGGCTCGGCGGATCCTCCGAGCCGGCCTACGATCGGGCCGCCCGTCTGGCCGACGGCTTCATCTTCATCGGCGGGGACATCGACCGCACCATCGAAGCCTGGACACGGCTGCGCGATCGCGTGCGCAGCCTCGGCCGGTCGGTCGAACACTTCGGCGCGGAGTATGTCGTGCGTCCACAGAATGGCCCGGGCAACCTTCCGGCCGAGATCGATGCCTGGCGCGAGGCAGGCGGGACCCACCTCTCGGTGGTCACCATGGGACTCGGCTTGGACTCCATCGACGGCCACATCGATTACCTTGCGTCGGTCGCAAACGTGCTGAGCCTGTCGTGACGCTGGCCAGCGGGCCGGTCGAACCAGCGAGCGACCAGTTGCACGCCGAAGGTGATCGCCAGTCCGACCAGGAACACCGCGCCCCGCAGCATCCCCGGCTGCTCGACTCTCACCCGCAGCAGCGGGTCGGTCAGGTCAGCGCTGAGGTAATCCGTTCGATGATTGCCTCACCTGATGGCTCGTCGCTGACCCCCGCAACCGTGAACGCGATGCCATAGGTGTTGCCGTTGTTTGAGAACTGCCCGGCCTGGTTGACGATATACGGTGCACCTTCAAGGCCGTCAGGCTCAGGCTTCCAGCCCTCCTTGGAATAGACGACGCCGGGAAGGCCCGCTTGCAGCAACCCGACTTGGTCGGCGGAGGAGAGGTGCGAGAGCAGGCCCATGCCAAAGCTCCGCTGGGCCCCCGGCATCAAGCTGCCGATGTCAGCGAACAGCCGTGCGAGATCGTTGGCGGTGACGTGCGACTGCCCGAGCACGTAGACGGGATCGCTGGTGTCGAGTTGGAAGCCGGTCATGCCGACACTAGAGGCGACGTCGAGCACGGCGCTATTGGGTGACGTGAGGTGCGCATACACCCAATTGGCCGCGTCGTTGTCGGAGACCTCGATCATGCTTTCAAGCTCGTCTTGCGCCTCTGGGCTCAGTCCGCCGTTGCCCACCTGTCGCAGGTAGGCGACGAGGAGCATCGATTTGGTGATCGAGCCGCCGTAGTTCTCCGATGTCGCGTTGTCGCCGCCCAGCATCTGACCGTTTGACCCATAGATGGCAAAGCCAACCGTGACGCCGCCAATCTCAGATGCCTGAACCATTCTGAGCGCTGCGCCGATGTTCGGCAACGATGGCGGTGGCCGCGAAGGAGGTGGGGTGGCGACCTTGGCTGCTCTGTGCTGTGGGGTCGCGGGAAGGCGGTCAGCCGCTGTCGCTTTCAGGGTCGCGTAGGCCCGGATTGGACGCTCCGCGCCGATGGTTGCCGGAGCGAGGAGATGAGCGTTGCTGGCCGGCGGCGGATGCCTCACCCGGGCGCTGGCCACAGTTGATGTGTGCGATAAGCCGCCAAGGGCGACCAGCAGCGCTCCCGCTCCGATCGTGAGCGCCATGGAGATGGGGATGATCTTGCGGATCCTGTCTCCTAATACGCAGCAATCGCGGCGGTCGTGAGGTTCACCAGGTCACTGCCGTGGGAGCAGTAGATCTGGGAACCATCAGCCGATTCCTGGCATTCGTCGGTGTAGGTGTCGCCCGTGGCGGGGCTGGTGGCCTCCACCGCGTAGTTTCCAAAGGTGTCGCCATTCGCGGAGTACTGGTCGAAGTAGGCGACGAACACGTTCTCAGCAAACGGACAAGTGGTGACCGAGTTCACATACACACCAGAGCTGCAATAGCTGACGCTCTGGCCCAAGCCACTCACTGGGGGCGGCGTCACCGTAGGTGCAACGGTTGTGGTTGTGGTTGTGGTGGTGGTGGCCGCGGCCGGCGCTTTCTTGGTCGCCGCTGCGCTGGCGCCGGACGCCCAGGCGAGCAGATTGCCCGTCCCACCGATGCTGGTCGATCCGCCCGGAGCCACTGAAGCGATTGGCACGAACGCCGCCTGCGTGTTGGTGGCGAGCGACCGCAGCGATGACGACGATTGTCCCGCCGGGTTCGAGAGCGTCGAGGACACTCCTTGGAGATAGCCGTTCTCCTGGACCAGCGCCTGCTGGGTCTGCTGTGAGAGGGTCGTGTCATCGCTTGGCACAGTCAGAATCGTGACCGCTCCACTCGCGGTACTCACGGCCGCCTGGGCGGCGGTGGTGGCGATCTGCGCCTGATTCAGGGTGCTCTTCGAGCCGTCAACCGCTTGCAGCGCACTAGACAATGACTGGTTGGCGGGCACTACCGGGGCCAGCCCGATCGAGAGCTTCTGCTGATACAGGGTGCTGGCGTTCTGACTCGCGGCGGTCTGGCTAGAGGAATGCGAGCTGCTCACGACGACGATCGCGGCGATGGCCAGCACCACCAGCGTGAGGGCACCGGCGGCGGCAATCAGTGCAGTTCGCGTACGGGACGATCTGGGCGGGCCAGGCGGGGTCGGGCCGTTGAGGCTCAGCGTGGGCGCGTCGGTTGGTGGCGTTTGATGAACAGACATCCGTACCCTCCCTGCTTGCTCGGTGCTGGGTTTGTGCCTCCGAGCCGTTCCCTGGCTGTGGGCGGTTGGTCGGTTTACTTCACCATCCACCCCGACTCCCACGCCGAAGTGTGGGTGGTTCACCACTGGTGGTTCCGTCATGTAGGTCGGCGCCTGTGCCGGCCGCCCGGACACAGCGACGGCCGTCGGCTGCACGTGTTGCTAACGGCTATACCCCATTCACCGAAGCTGCTACACCCGCAGTCGGATCGAAAGCCTCACTGTCGGTGTCATGCTGGCCGTGCCCGCGGCGCGGTGGCACATGTACCGTCTATGAAGTATCGGAGCTAGTGGCAGAGGGCGCGACCGTAGTTCGCCGTAGACTCCAGAAACGCGAAAGCCCGGCGGTTGGCGAGCGCCCCATGGTCATCACCAACGGCCGGAGCTACCCGACCACGGGACGTCGCCCCGATGTCGCCTCGGCCATCGACGCCGCGCAACCGGGTTTCGTCCGTCTTCCGTGGAGGGCATGCAGCGGAGAGGGTGAACGAATCCTCAACGCCGCGGCATTTCGATGCGCTGCGTCAGCACCCGAGGGCACGGTCCCGGACACCCTCGACACCCATGACCTCGTGGCGATCGCCGCGCGTGCCTACTGAGCATTTCGACAACGAAGCAAGAACCGGTCCAGAGGAGAATCAGATGAGCCTGCCGCGCGTCCTGTCACGAGACGAATGGGTGGTTGCTCGCCAGCAGCTGCTCGCCAGAGAGAAGGCGCTCACCCGCTGCGCGCACGCGCCGACCAGCCCGAGGCGGGCCAGACAGCCACCCAGGACTGACATCCCCGGGTGCTCGTCGGTCAGGATCCGGGGCAGCTGGGCGTGACGTTGACGGCCAGCTTGGCACCGACGGTCGCACCGGGCAGCACGAGGTAGATGCGGTCGCCGTCGGGGAGTTTGAGCGTGTAATTGAACGACAGCTCGAAGCCGTACTGGTTGCCGGCGAGGTTGGTGGCCAGCGCTACGGCGTCGGTTCCCGCCGAGATCGTCTGCTGCACGTTCTCGATTATCCCGCCGGCCAGAACGGTGCCGTAGAGCAGGCCCGCTGGGCCGCTGTAGCGGACCACGGCGTACAGACCGGCGCGCGGGTTGCACGCGACGGGATCGGTGAACGTGGACCCCAGCGGCACCAGAGTGGCGCCGGGCGCCGGCGGCCCGATCGACACCGCCAATCCCCTCAGGCTCAGTGAGGCCCGAGGCAACGAGATCGGCTTGGCCGGCTTGACGCCGCACGCCTCCAGGTAGTCCTGGACGGTGTAGGTGGCGCCATCGGCGGTGTAGCTGGCGTCCGCGAACGAGGTCCAGCGAGGATTGAGCTCAATCGACGGATAGGGCGGGAAGTCAGACCCACCGCCGCCCAGCGACTCGCCCTCGATCTCACGCACGCCGGTGAAGCACAGGTGCGTGCGCAGGGCGTTGACCCGCACGTCATAGCCCGCATAGTCGGTGTGCTTGGCCGCCATCTGGCGGACGCGCAGATCGGCGATGGCCTGCAGCACCGCCGATGAGCTGACCAGCCCGACGTGAGCGGCCACCCGATCGCCGTTGACTGAATCGAACTCGTCGCGCTCGGCCTGCGTCAACTTGGCCGGCCTGGCGAACCCATTGCCGGCCGAGCCGCGAGCCACCGCGACCGGGGCACACGCCACAGCCAGGACGAACGCCCCGACCACCACCACAATCATCCGTCGCGTACCACTCGCCATCCCGTACACCCGGCTTGCCCCTTCCTGAACCTCCATCGACGTTCGCTGCCGGGACGCTACTGCGTGAGGACTGCGGAGGCAATCGCAGGTTTCGCGCTCGCGGCAATTCCAGGCGGCCGGGGGTTTGCCTGACGCCGAGGCAGGGGTACGCTTGGCTGTCGATGCGCAAGCGCGTGGTGGCTGCTCCTGGTGCGCCCGATGTGCCCTCCACGCGATTGGATCTGGAGATCAGGAGCGCCGATGAGCAGTGAGGAGCGACGGGTCGAGCAGGAGCAGGCGGCGCTGCGCAGGGTCGCGACGCTGGTGGCGGGCGGGGTGCCGCGGGAGGAGTTGTTCGCGGCGGCTACCGAGGAGGTCGCCCGGGTGCTTCCGGTGGATCTGGCGCGCATGGGCCGCTACGAGTCCGACGGGACGATCACGTTCGTCGCGGCCGCGGGCAGCACCGGCGCGGTCTTCCCCGTCGGCGTCCCGTTGACCCTGGGGGGAAGGAACGTCAGCACGAGCGTGCTGGAGACCGGCCGTCCGGCCCGGATCGACGGTTATGCCGATGCCTCCGGTCCGATCGGAGTCGCCTTTCGCGAGAGCGGCTTCCGCTCGGCCGTCGGGACGCCGATCACCGTCGAGGGCCGGTTGTGGGGCGTGATGATCGTCGGCTCGGGCCGGGATGAACAGATGCCTGCCGACACCGAGGACCGGCTGGCCCAGTTCACGGAGCTGTTGGCGATGGCGGTCGCGAACGCCGAGCGTGGGGCCGGGCTCGCCCGGCTGGCCGAGGAGCAGGCGGCGCTGCGGCGGGTCGCGACGCTGGTCGCGCGAGGGATGCCGTCCGAGGAGCTGTTTTCGGCGGTCACCGAGGAGGTTGGACGGCTGCTGTCCGTCGAGTACACCTACATGGGGCGCTACGAGCCCGGCGGTACGGTCGTCATCGTCGGCGCCTGGGGCAGAGCCGGCGAGACGCTTGCGCTGGGCGGCCGACGGAGCGTCGGAGGCAAGAACCTCGTCACGATCGTGCTCGAGACGGCTCGTTCGGCCCGGCTCGATGACTATGCCGCTGCCTCGGGCGCATTCGGTCTCGACGCCCGCGACCGGGGCGTCAGCTCAGCGGTCGCGACGCCGATCCTCGTCGAGGGCGGCCTGTGGGGGGTCATGATCGCGGGCGCGCGGCACCAGCAGCCGCTGCCCGCAGACACCGAGGCGCGCCTCGCGTCGTTCACGGAACTGGTGGCAACGGCGATCGCCAACGCGGAGAGCCGCGCTGCGTTGGCTGGCTCGCGGGCGCGGATCGTTGCTGCCGCTGATGAGAGCAGGCGGCGGATTGAGCGCGATCTGCATGACGGGGCACAGCAACGTCTCGTGCACGCGGTGATCGTGCTGAAGCTCGGGCTGCGGGCGTTGGCGAACGCCGAGCCGAACGCCGGCGAGCTCGTGGCCGAGGCGCTGCGGCACGCCGAGCAGGCGAACGCCGAGCTGCGCGAGCTGGCGCACGGCATTTTGCCCGCGGCGCTCACTCGCGGCGGCCTGCGCGCGGGGGTCCAGGCGCTCCTGTCGCGGGTCTCACTGCCGGTGAGCGTGGACGTGTCGGTCGAGCGCCTGCCGGCTGGCATCGAGGCGACCGCCTATTTCGTCATCAGCGAAGCGCTGACGAACGTGGTCAAGCACGCTGGTGCCCGCGGCGCCCGGGTGACCGCCCGGGTTGACGGTGCGCAGCTGAGGGTGGAGGTTGGCGACGACGGGGTCGGCGGAGCGCGCGCTGTCGAGGGCAGCGGTTTGGGGGGACTCGCGGATCGTGTGGCGGCGCTGAATGGTCGGCTGGTGCTGGAGAGTCCGTCGGATGGGGGCACGCGCGTGTGTGCCCTGCTCCCCGTATCGGACCCGAGCTAGCCGTTGGGCGGGTCACGTAGGTAGGCGAGCACGGCGAGCACCCGCCGGTGGTCAGTCTGGTCGGGGTCGAGCGCGAGCTTGTGAAAGATGCTCGTAACGTGCTTCTCCACTGCGGCCTGGCTGACCAGGAGTGTCTGGGCGATGCCGTGGTTGGACTTGCCCTCCGCCATCGCGCCCAGCACGTCGCGCTCGCGCGGGCTGAGCCGGTCAAGCGGCCGGGTGCGCTGGCGGCGGCCGAGCATCCGCCCGACGACCTCGGGGTCAAGCGCGCTGCCGCCCCCAGCGACCCGGGTGACCGCGTCGATGAAGCTCTCGACGTCGCCCACGCGCTCTTTGAGCAGATAGCCGACTCCCTCCGCGCGGTCTCCGATCAGGTCGAGCGCGTACTGCTCCTCGTAGTACTGCGAGAGCACCAGCACACCGGTCTCGGGCCGCTGGCGTCGCAGCTCGATCGCGGCGCGCAGACCGTCGTCTCCGTGTCCGGGCGGCATGTTCACATCGGCGATCACGACCGCGGGGCGGTGCGCGAGGCCCTTGCGCAGCAGATCGCCGGCGTCGCCGGCCTGCGCGACGACATCGAACCCGGCCTCGGCCAGCAGCCGCGCGATCCCCTCGCGCAGCAGCACGTCGTCCTCGCCGATCACCACGCGCAGCGGCTCTGGCATCGGAGAACCGTACCGCGCGATCCGGGCTGGCTGGCTAGTCGCCGCCGAGCAGTCGCGCCAAGGGAGCGTCGGGAAGGTCAGCCTTGACCACGAACGCGCGAGCGCCGGCGAGCCGAGCCTCGCCAGTGGTCGTGATGTCCGCGTTGATCGAGGTGAGAACGATCCGCGGGTGCCACGGCAGCGCCGCGAGTTCGCGCGCCAGCGTGACCCCGTCCCCGTCAGGCAACTCGACATCGACGAGCACGGCCAAAGGCTTCAGCTCGACGGCGGCCACCACTGCCGCCGCGACACTGTCGGCCTCCGCGAGCACCGTCAGGCCGCTCGCGGCCAGCAACCGCCCGGCCAGCTCACGGAACTGAGGATCATCATCGACGACAAGCACGGATCGGATCACTGCACCCATCATCGCCGTCCGCTTCCCCAGACTGGGTAGGGAAAGCCGGAAATGGTGTTGATCGCATGCGGGTAGGTAGGGCCTGCCCTACCTACCCCGTCGGGAACCCGGAGCGACTCCTCTGGCGGATCCATATGTACGCACGCCAGGGCTGATGAGAACCTGCTGTGACGAGCCTCACGCCATCACACCCATAAAAAAGAGGTCCACATGACAACGACACAGATCGCAACCACGCAACTCGGGGAGACCGGCCTCGAGATCACCCGCCTCGGCCTTGGGGCCTGGGCGATCGGAGGCGGGGGCTGGGAGTTCGGCTGGGGTCCGCAGGACGATGACCAGTCGATCGCGGCGATCCACTACGCGCTCGAGCACGGGATCAACTGGATCGACACTGCCGCCGCCTACGGCTTCGGCCGCTCCGAACAGATCGTCGGCCGCGCACTGGACGGGCTCGCCCAGCGCCCGTACGTGTTCACCAAGTGCTCGCTGCTGGAAGGCCCCGAGCGCCGGGTCGTACACAGTCTCAAACGCGACTCGATCCTGCGCGAGGCCGGCGACAGCCTGGAGCGGCTCGGGGTCGACGCAATCGACCTCTACCAGATCCACTGGCCGGTCCCGGTGCAGGACATCGAGGAAGGTTGGAGCGCGCTCGTCGAGCTCAAAGAGCAAGGACTGGTTCGCCACATCGGTGTCTCCAACTTCGATGTCAACGAGTTGCGGCGCATCCAGCAGATCGCTCCCGTCGAGACGCTCCAGCCCCAATACTCCCTGATCGAGCGCGACATCGAGGCCGAGATCCTCCCGTTCGCCGAGCGCGAACGGATCGGTGTGATTGTCTACTCGCCGATGGGCTCAGGGATGCTAACCGGCGGCATGACCCGCGAACGGATCAAGAACCTGGCCGAGGACGACTGGCGCAAACACGACGCCCGGTTCAACCAGCCCCAGCTGTCTCGCAACCTCGAGCTGGTCGCGCGCCTGACGGCGGTGGCCGACCGCTATGACACCACGCCGGGCGCGGTCGCCGTCGCCTGGACGCTGCGCCACCCCGCGGTCGACGGCGCGATCGTCGGCTTCCGGCGCCCCGACCAGGTCGACCCCATCCTCACCGCGGCCGACCTCGAGCTCACCGACCACGACATCGCCGAAATCCAAGGGAGCACACGATGAGTAACGAAACACTGACGAGCGCAGGATCAGCTGGCCAGGCCAATCAGGAGAAGGTGCGTGTCGGATTGCTGGGCGTCGGCCTGATGGGTTCCGCCATGGCCGGTCGGCTCCTCGATCGGGGCATCGCCGTCACCGCCTGGGACCGTGACTCTGAGCATGTTCGCGCGCTTGAGGGTCGGGGCGGCGAGTCGGTGCAACAGCCGAGTGAGGCGGTGAGCAGCGCCGGAATTGTGATCACGATGCTCCCCACCGCCGACGTCATCCTCGACGTCGTAGAACCGTTACTGGCCGACTGGCCCGACGGAACCGTCTGGTTGCAGATGAGCAGCGTGGGAGCTGCCGAGGCGGACCGGCTCACGCAAATCGCCGAGGCCCACGCGATCAGGCTGGTTGACGCGCCGGTCTCCGGCAGCACCCATCCGGCGCAGGAGGGCCAGCTGACCATCCTTGCCTCTGGACCCGACTCCGCACGCAGTGTTGTCGAGCCGGTCTTCCAGGCGCTGGCGTCGCGGGTGCTCTGGGTCGGCACGGCGGGCATGGGGTCCCGGCTGAAATTGGCCGCCAACCACTGGATGATCACCATGGTCGCCGCCCTGGCCGAGTCGATGCACCTGTGCGAATCGATGGGGCTGGACCAGCAGCAGTTCATCGCGCTGCTTGACGGCGGGCCGCTGGGCTCCGCGTATGCGCTGCAGAAGCTGGAGGAGATGCGGCGCCATGAGTACCCGGCCGGTTTTCCGGTCCGGCTCGCCTTGAAGGACCTCGAGCTCGTCCGCGAAGTTGAGCACAGCCCCCGAGCCACCCCCATGCCACTGCTCGACGTCGTCCTCGAGCGCTTTGCGGCGGCAAACCAGAACTTCGCCGACCAGGACCTGGCAGCCATCTATGAGCTGGACACGCCCGCTGAGACGTAGTCGTTGATAAGGCAGCGCGATAGCGGTTCCGCGGAAACGCGCTGCCGGTCCGGAATTGGCTACGCTGGCGGCTTGATGGGCGGCCGAGTGAATGCTCGGCTACCCACCGCGGCCGCCCGAGATGAAACCACCGCTGTTTGACTACCGGTCTCCGTCGTCACTCGACGAGGCGCTAACCCTGCGCTCCGAGTATTCCGACGACAGCGCGGTGCTGGCCGGGGGCCAGAGCCTGATGCCGATGCTCAACCTGCGCCTGGCCCGGCCGGAGGTGCTGATCGATCTCGGCCGGGTCGCCGAGCTGGCGGGGATCAGGGAGCTCGATGGGGGCGTCTCGCTCGGCGCGATGACTCGCCAGCGCAGCGCCGAGCGATCCGACCTGATCCGGGCGCGCGCCCCGTTGGTGCAACAGGCGCTGGCGCACGTCGGGCATCCGACGATCCGCAACCGCGGAACCGTCGGCGGGAGCCTCGCTCACGCCGATCCCGCGGCCGAGCTCCCGGCCGTCTGCCTCGCGCTCGACGCTGAGTTCGTGGCTCGCAGCGCCGGGGGAGAACGCAAGATCGCAGCCGACGACTTCTACATGGGCTTCATGACCACCGCGCTGGCACCCGACGAGTTGCTCGTCGAGGTGCGGATCCCCGCCGCCGCCGGTACCTTGGGCACAGCGTTCGTCGAGATCGCCCGCCGGCACGGTGACTTCGCCCTCGTCGGGGTCGCCGCGGCGCTCGCCCTCGACGGCGAGAGCGTCATCACCGACGCGCGACTCGCGCTGACCGGCGTCGCTGGACTGCCGGTGCGCGCACGTGAGGCCGAGGCGAGTCTGCGCGGGGCATCGGCGGGTGCGGCCGCGTTCGCCGCGGCCGCCGACCTGGTCGCCGCCGAGCTCGAGCCTCGTACCGACGCCCACGCCACGGGTGACTATCGACGCCGCGTGGCCAGTGTGCTCGCCCGGCGCGCATTGGCGGAGGCGATGCCATGAGCGTCGAGGTGACCGTGACCGTCAATGGGGAGTACCACTCGGCGGTCGTTGACACGCGTCAGACGCTGGCGGACTTCCTGCGCCAGGAGCTCGGGCTGACCGGCACGCACCTCGGGTGCGAGCACGGCGTGTGCGGATCGTGCACGGTGCTCGTGGACGGTGCGTCGGCGCGGTCCTGCCTGATGCTCGCCGCGCAGGCGACCGGAACGGAGATCACGACAATCGAGGGCCTCGCGGTCGACGGCGAGTTGAATGAGCTGCAGCAGGCCATGCGTGACAACCACGGCTTCCAGTGCGGCTTCTGCACGCCGGGCTTCATGATGACGGCCACCGAGCTGCTGCGCGAGAACCCGTACCCCTCGGAGGCGGAGGTGCGCGAGGCGATCTCCGGCAACATCTGTCGCTGCACCGGCTACCAGAGCATCGTCAACGGGATCATGCAGGCCGCGGAGCTGATCCATGAGTAGCGTCGGCGCCGCCCGCTTCGTCGGTCAGAGTGTGGTCCGTGTCGAGGACGGGCGCATCCTCACCGGCCGCGGGCGTTACATGGATGACATCGTCCTCCCCGGGATGCTCGAGGGCGTGTTCCTCCGCAGCGACGTCGGGCACGCCCGCATCGCCTCGGTCGACGCCGAGCACGCCCGCTCGATGCCCGGCGTGGTCGCCGTCATCACCGCCGCCGAACTCGAGGGGGCCGTGTTCCCGGTCCAGGTCCCGGCGGAGATTCCCAACTACCTGCGTCCGGTATTCCACGCACTGGCCGACGACAAGGTGCGCTACGCGGGCGATCCGGTCGCGCTCATCGTCGCCGAGAGCCGCTACCTGGCCGAAGATGCGCGTGACGCGGTGGAGGTCGAGTACGAGCCGCTCGAGGCCGTGGTCACCATGGAGCAGGCCGCCGACCCGGCGCTTCCGGCGCTGTTCGAGGACGTCGGCTCCAACGTCTTCTACACCGAGGCGATGAATTTCGGCGAGCCCGACGCCGCGTTCGCGCAGGCCGACCGGGTGGTCACGGCGATGATCGACTCGGCGCGGGTCACGCACGTCCCGATGGAGGGCCGCGGTGGGGTGGCCGACTACCGCATCGGCACCGACGAGCTGACCTATCACGCCGGCTCGCAGGCCCCGCACGCGCTGCGCCAGGGGCTGTCCGGCCTGCTCGGGCATCCGGCCGACCGCCTGCGCGTGGTGATCCCCGACATCGGCGGGGCCTTCGGCCAGAAGGCCGGCCTGTGCCGCGAGGACCTCGTCGTCTGTGCCGCCGCGAAGCTGCTCGGTCGTCCGGTGAAATGGGTCGAGGACCGCGTCGAGAACCTGGCCGCCGCTGGCCAGGCGCGCGAGGAGACGATCGAGATCGCCGCCGCCGTGAAAGACGACGGCACGATCCTGGCCCTCGACGTGAAGATGCGGCTCAACCAGGGCGCGTATCCGCTGCTCGGAACGCCGGCACCACTGTTCGCATGGATCGCGCGCACGATGATCGGGAACGCCTACCGGATCGACAGCATGCGCTGGTCACTCGACGTCTATGCCACCAACAAGGCCTCCTACGGCGCCTACCGCGGACCCTGGGCGGCCGAGACGCTCGCGCGGGAGATCCTCATCGACCGCATCGCGCACGACCTGGATCTCGACCCCGTCGACGTGCGCCGACGGAACCTGCTGACGCTCGATGAGCAGCCGTGCAAGATGATGAGCGGCCCGACGATCGAGGGCGTCGCGATGTTGGGCACGCTCGAGCGGGCCGCCGAACTGGTCGACTACGACGGCTTCCGGGAGGAACAGCGTCGCGCCCGTGAGCAGGGCCGGCTGCTCGGCATCGGCTTCTCGACCTACATCGAACCCGCGCCCGGCCCCCCGGACTTCTGGGCCGCGATCGGCTTCCCGATCGGCGGCGAGCGGGCCGTCGCCCGCCTGGAGCCGGACGGCCACCTGACGGTGATGACGACCCAGGCTCCCCACGGCCAGAGCCACGAGACGACGATCGCCCAGGTGGCGGCGACCGAATTCGGGGTCCCGATGTCGCACGTCCGGGTGCTCTACGGTGACACGAGCGCGGTGCCCTACAGCTTCATGGGAACGGGCGGGTCGCGGTCCGCCACGATGGCCAGCGGCTCGGCGCTGCACGCCACTCGGGCGGTCAAGGAGAAGGCGCTCGCCTACGCCGGCAACATGCTCGAGATCTCGCCCGACGATCTCGAGATCGTCGAGGCTCGCGTGCGCGTGAAGGGAGACCCGGACTCGGGCATGGGGCTCGGAGAGCTGGCCCAGGCGGTGTACTTCATTCCCCCGGAGGGCGAGGAGAACGATCTGCGCAGCGCCGCCTTGTTCGATGCGCCCCCCGGGGGCTTCTCGGGTGGGACACACATCTGCTTCGTCGAGATCGACCCGGAGACCGGCATCGTCCGGATCCCGCGCTACGAGGTGGTCGAGGACTGCGGCTCGCTGATCAACCCGGCCGTCGTCGACGGTCAGGTCCGCGGCGGCGTCGCGCAGGGCATCGGCATCGCGCTCTACGAGCACGCCCGCTACAACGACGAGGGAACGTTCGTCTCCAGCACATTCTTGGACTACCTCGTGCCCACGGCGATGGAGATCCCGACGATCGGCGTCGAGCACTTCCAGTCCCCGGTCATGGACGAGGTCAACTACCGCGGCGTCGGTGAGGGCGGCACGATCGCGGCTCCCGCCGCGGTCCTGAACGCGGTCTCCGATGCTCTCGGGGGCACGCGCGTCGAGCAACTGCCACTCACCCCCGACCGGGTCATGGCACTGATCGACGCCGCGAACGGCGCCGCGTAGCGCTGCCGCCGGGCCGCATCGCCGCCACGCCGCCACGCCGATTTTTCGAAACGTCGGGTAGGCCGCGACCCCCCGACGCCAGGTCAGGACCCCGAGAGGGCCCGAGTCATGTCATCCGCGAGCCCGGGATGGTGATACGGCCCCGGCGCCCGCAGCGCATCGATGATCTGGTGCTGGGTGACGGGGTCCTTGTCCTGGCTCAGCTTGATCTTGCAGAGAAACCGACTGATCGGCAGTCGGATGCCAACCGTGCCGCGGGCGACCGGTCGGGCCCAGTCGGGCTCCAGCAGCATCGGCGCCTCGACGTGGCGCTCAAAGTGCTCAACCAGGCGGCCCAACACGGCAAGATTCTGGTCCTCGTCGAGGATCTCGGGGACCCCATAGCAGTGAGCCACGCTGAAGTTCCAGGTCGGCGCCCGAGTCGCGCCGGGCGCATACCAGCTGGGCGAGATATAGCCGTGTCGACCCTGGACGATCAACAGGATCTCGCGATCTGCGAACTCGTGCACCTCCTCGTCGGGACGGCCGACGTGCGTGACGACCGCCAGCTCGTCGGAGTCTTCCGCCAGCAGGATCGGGTAATGCGACGCGACCAGTCCGCCATCAGCCTGGCTGACGAGGGTGCCCCAGGGATTCTCAGCAATCAGCCGTCGGACGACCTCAGGATCCTCGGTCGCGTGATAACCGTTGTGCCGCACCGCGTGAGATTCTGGCATCCGCGACGCCGGGCAGAGTCCGGCCCCGGCCGTCCGAGCCAATCGCGGGGCGGCGTGGCAGCCTTCCTCCATGTCCCGGATACGTTCGCTCCCGCCCCTGATCGCCCGGCACGGCGACCTGGTCGTCGAGCGCGATCCGCAGCGGGCCTCCGGTCGGCTTCTGCGCGACGATGGCATGGACGCGTCCTACGTCGATCTCGCCGACCCCACCCACCTCGAGTTCGATTACCTGCGCTGGCTGCGGATCGTGCTGCGCGCGACCCGGGCGCGAAGGATCGTTCACGTTGGCGGGGGCGCGTGTGCGCTCGCGCGGGCACTCGCCGCCGAGGATCCGCGTGGGCGCCAGGAGGTATGTGAGGTCAACCCCGAGGTGCTCGCGCTCGCCCGCGCGCACCTCGGCCTCCGGCGCAAGCCCGGCCTGCACGTCCGCCAGGCCGACGGACGCGCCTTCATCGCGACCCAGCCAGACGCGAGCTGGGACGCGGTCGTGATCGACGCGTTCATCGCCGCGAGCGTGCCGCGGCATCTCGTCACGGTCGAGGCGCTCACCGACGCGGCGCGCGTGGCGCCGCTGCTGCTGGTCAACGTCATCCACGACCGCAGCGCGCGCGACGTGCGCGCGGTCGCCGCCAGCGTCGCGACGGCCTTCCCATACGTCTGGGCGCTCGGGGCCCGCTCCGGCAACACGATCGTGGCCGGCCAGACCGCGCCGCCGAGCCTCGGCCGGATCACCGCGCTCGCCGCGGCCGACTCCTCACCGGCCCGGCTCACCACACCCGAGCGGCTGGCGCACCTGACCGCGACGACGCCGGCTCACCGCGACGGCGAGGACTGAACCATTCGCTGACCACTGGTTCGAGCACGTGTGGTCCTGACGCAGACTCCCCTGGCGGATCTTCCGACCCCGTGGGGCGCCGACTTGTGGGGTGGACTGTCGACTTGCGCGCCTCGTGTTCGTCTTAATTAAGCCGACCGTACACATTGGGTCCAATGTGACCCCAACGTCAGGAGTGACCATGACCGGCTCGTCCACCGAAGGAATCAAGATCGTCCTGCATCCCGTGTCCGACCTGGCGGCGGCCAAACCGGTGTACGCCGCCCTGCTCGGCGTACCGCCGACGGCCGACGCGGACTACTACGTCGGCTTCGAGGCCGAGGGCCAGCACATCGGGCTGGTGCCGGGTGGTGGGCCTGAGGGCATGACCTCGCCGGTGGCCTTTTGGCGCGTGCCGGATATCGAGGCAAAGCTGACCGAGGTGACCGCCGCGGGTGCCACCGTGAAGGAGCCCGCGCACGACGTCGGTGGCGGCCGCCTGGTGGCCACCTTCACCGACCCCGATGGCAATGTCCTCGGGCTGGTTCAGGACCGATAAGTGCCGACGCTGGCGCGTGCCCGGGTTCGTGAAGCTCGCTCGGGACTTGTGACGGCATCGATGCATATCGTCACGGGACCGGCTCGTCATCGCCTGCCGGTGTGAGTCCAGATGGCGTCGCTCCGGGACGCTGGCGCAGCGACGCGCGGCGGCGGCCAGGCGAGGCCGCGCCGGCCCAGGCTGGTTGAGGGGTGGCATACGATGGCTCCGGCAGCGAACGATATGCACGCGTTCCAAGTCGCCATCAGCATCACCTGGATCATCTTCTGGATCTACTGGTTGGCGTCCGCGTTCGGCGTGAAGCGGGGCAGTGGTGCCAGACGTCGGATCCCCCTGACCGGCCTGACCGGCCTGTCGGTCGTCCTCATCCTCCGCGTCTTCCGCGGCGGGAGCCTGGCCGTCCACAGCCCCGTCCTCGAGGTGATCGGGGCCGTCGTGTTCGCGCTCGGGATCGCGCTGGCGATCTGGGCTCGCGTGCATCTCGGGCAGAACTGGGGGATGCCGATGACCCAGAAGGCCGAGCCGGAGCTCGTGACCTCGGGCCCCTATCGATTCGTCCGCCACCCGATCTACTCGGGACTCTTGGCCGGGCTGCTCGGGACCGCACTCGCGACCAACCTGACCGCCCTGATCATCGTGCTGATCCTGGGTGCCTACTTCTACTACGCGGCATCGGTGGAGGAGAAGAACCTCATCGCGACATTCCCCACGGCGTATCCGGCGTACCAGACCAGTACGAAGATGCTCGTTCCCTTCGTCCTGTAGTCGCCGCGCCGCTCACGTCACCGGTTCGCTACCGACCCCCGCGCTCGTCCGGTACAGCTTGGCGAAGTGGCCGTGGAAGGTACCGGTATGCGCGCCCGTCTTTCCGGCTCGGGTCGAGTCGATGTCCGAACTTTGGCGTTTGGCGTCCGACAGGTGGACGCGGAACGCCGAGGTTCACATGATGGCGACCCCTAGAGAGACCTAGACCGCCGGGCCGGTGATCAGCCGGGCGTGCGGGTTGGCGGGCCGGCAGCCAGGGCCGCTGCCGCTTCGAGGCGATCATCGCCCCAGAACAACGTGGCGCCGATGCGAACGCTTGGCACCCCAAACACCCCGAGAGCGACCGCCTCGTCGTTCGCCGCCCGCAGCGCCGACTTGACCTCCGGGTTGACAATTGCCTCGGCGACCTCGTCGCCCGACACTCCGGAGCGGTCAGCCACCGCGCGCACCGCGCTGGCCTGCCCGAGATCAAGACCTTCCGTGAACGCCATCCGCATCGCGGTCAGGCCGAAGCGTCTCAGAGCGCCGCGCCGTTGGGCGAAGATCATCGCCCGAGCGATCAGCAGGTCATTGGTCGGCCACGGATCCGGCCAGCGGATCGCGCCCAAGCCGTGGGAGCGAGCTCGGGCCTCGCAGTCGGCGAGCTTGATCGCACGATCCTCGGTCACTCCCCACGACACCCGGCCCTGAGCCGTGAACAGGCCTCCGGCGAACACCGGTCGCCACTCCGCACCCGGCAGCAGCGTACCGATCCGCTCGGCGGCAAACCACGAGTAGGGCGACATCGCTCCGAAGAAGAACGCAGCCGACATGCCGAAATGATCGCGCACGCTGACGTCGCCGCGCGGGGGGCATGACATGTATGAGAGCCCAGCCCGCGGCCGCCCGACGGTCAACCAAACACGGTGCTCCAGTCGTTCTTCATGCTCACGATCGTCCAGCCGAGTTCCTTCGCCTTGGCCAGGGACCTCTCGGCGGAGCTGGTGTAGGCGAACTCGCGCTCCTCGTCATCGTGGTTGATGAGCAGGGCGAACGTGGCAGCGCTCAGCATCTCGATGTCCACGTCGGCGTTCCCGGCCGCAAATACTGGAAGCCGGCCGGTCTGAGCGAAGATATGCTCTGGCTTGCCCGGGCCGATGTCGAGACCCCCGAGTGCGTGCTCGGCGCGCACGATCTTGCCGTCGCGGTAGCTGTACTCGGCCGCGGTGCCGATCACGTTTTCCTTGGTGATACCCCACGTCTCCTCGGCGAACACGCGCATGAAGTCCCGCCCGCCACCGGAGACGACGAACACCCGGAACTCGTGCGCCTTGAGCACATCGAACAGCTCGAGCATCGGCTTGTACACCAGCTCGACATAGAGAGCACCGAGCTTCGGGTGCTTGACGGTCTGAAGCCACTCGCGGACCTGCGCGTCGAACTGCTCCGGGGTGGTACCCGCCCACGAACGAGCAAACGCCTTCAGCAGCATCCCGACGACTTCCGGGTCCTGGGTCGCCAGGCTCTCGAACAACGTCGGATCTCTTTCAATGACCGCCTTGTACGGCTGCTCGCCGGCCAGCGACGGGTCCTGCTTGATCTCCTGCGCCCAGTGCCGGAACACGAAGTCGAACTGCGGCGGAAGTGGCTGCTCCACCCATAACGTGCCGTCGTTGTCGAACGTCGCGATCCGATCGGCCACCGCGACGAACCCCGGTCCCGGCTGCGTCGTCGTCGTCACGAAGTCAACGATCGCCCGCTTGGCGGGGCTTGGCGTCCAGCTCTTGAGTGCGGTACCAGTCACGATGAGAGTTGACCTGAGGGAGACGTGGCCTGATGACATAGCCAGGTCGTGAGGCGACCACGCAATTATCGGGCGTCCGCCTGGAATACACATCACCCACAACGCATGACCACGTTGCGCGGCGATTGCTGAGAGCAGAATGTGGCGCGGGCGCCAGAGGACACGCGGTCGAGCCGGTGCCAGGCGCGCGCGGCGGGCATGAGAAATGGTTGCGTAGCGTTCCCGCCATCGAGCGAGACGATCTCCTGCGCACACCCCCGGGGCCCCTCGGCAGAGCACCGTCGTGCGCGACCCTGACGGCGTCCTGGAGGCGCCTGTCATGCTGGTGGGGTGGAGCGCGCCAGAGCGTTTGGCCTCGTCGCCGAGGAATATGACCGTGGGCGCCCGGGCTATGCCGCGGAGGCGATCGCCTGGCTGCTGGGGGACGAGCCGCGGGACGTCGTGGATCTGGGGGCGGGGACGGGAAAGCTGACCGAGGCTGTGGCCGGCGCCGGCCATCGGGTGATCGCGGTGGAGCCGCTGGACGAGATGCGGACGATCCTTCAGGCGCGCCTGCCCGAGGTCCGAGTGGTGACCGGCACGGCGGAGGAGACCGGCCTGCCCGGCGCCTGCGCTGATGCGGTTGTCGCCGGGGCCGCCTTCCACTGGTTCGATCGTGCCCACGCGTTCCCGGAGATCGCCCGCATCCTGCGGCCTCCGGGCGTCCTCGGCCTGCTCGGCAACCGCTTCGACAGTTCGGTCCAGTGGGTCGTTCACCTCCGCGAGATCCTTGGCGGATCCCGCCTCGGTCGCGTGGGCCACTGGCCGAGTGAGGAGGAGCTGCTGCAGTATTTCGGCTCGGGGGAGGAGCGCGAGTTCCCCCATGAGCAGACGGTCGACCGCGATCTGCTCCGGGACCTGGCCCTCTCGCGCAGCAGCATTGCCATGCTGGAGGCGGGCGAACAGGAGGCGCTCCTGGACCGCGTGGCCGCGCTGTGGCGACAGGAACCAGAGCTCCAGGGTCACGACGTGGCCCGGCTGGGCTACCTCACTCGGGTACGGCGCTGCTCCGGGCTGCGCTGAGCGAGCCGGCCGTCAGGAGCTGATCAACCAGGGTGGGCACGCGGCTCCTCCTAGCTCCCGCCGCTCAGGCCGGAGATGTCTTGGTTGCGGGGGGCCGGATTGTCGAGCAGCAGCTTCGGCACGGTCACGAGCTTGTAGCCCTTGGCCCGAAGCGCGGAGATGATCAGCGGCAGCGCCTCGACAGTCTCGGTTCGGTTGCCGCCGGCGTCGTGCATGAGGATGATCGCCCCGGGCTGGGCGCCCGATACGGCCGAGTGAACGATCGCGGCCACCCCCGGCAGCTGGTAGTCGTTGGTGTCGACCGTCCACAGAACCATGAGCATCCGGTACTTCTTGAGCAGCTTCAGGGTGGCCGAGTTCCAGAGACCGTAGGGCGGGCGGAACAGACGCGGGAATGGCGCGCCGTAGTCGCCGATCTTCGAGGTTTGCTCGAGCAGCTCGGATTGCTGTTGGGCGGGTGAGAGTTCCGACATCGGGGGGTGCGTCTCGGTGTGGTCACCGATCGGGTAGCCGCGGGCCACGATCTCGCTGGTGGAGGCGTGGAAGTACGTCTCGAGCACGCCGATCTCGAAGAACGTGCCTGGCACCTTCTCGCGCTTGAGGATCGCGAGGATCTGCGGCGTGTAAGGGCCCGGGCCATCGTCGAAGGTGAGCGCGATCTCACGGTGTTGCGAGCCGGCGATCCGCACGTACGGCGTGTAGGCGAGCGTCCGGTTGATTGCGGCGTCCTCGGCCGTCTGCTCGGCGGCACCCAGCGAACCCGTACCGGAGCCCGCCAGCGCTCGCAGGCGGGTGAAATATCCGAGCGGAGCCGGCGCGATCCCATGCTCTTTCGCGGTCCCGCCGCCCGAGCCCACCACCGCACCGAGGATCAGCGCGATGGCCGCCGCCAATCCCAGGGCGATCAGCCGCCGCCGGCGGTGGTGGGGCAGCACGGGGCCGCGCCCGGCCCCGCGCCGTGCCCGCGCCGAACGCGCCGAACGCGCCGAACGCGCCGAACGCGCCGGGCGCGCAGTCCTGCGCTGTGCGGGTGAGCCGTCGTCCATCGTCAGTGCGCCCAGCGAGATGATGCCATCTCATGAGGGGGCTGGATCTTCCTCCATCCTCGATGCTTTTCAGCCTCTCCCGGGTGCGCGGGCCGATGGGCGGGCCGATGGACTACGTGCGCTCGGCCGGGAGCGGCGCTTGGATGGGAGTGGCTGCGGTGGCTGTGTCGGGCGCTCGGAAGAGGTCGCGCACCACATCGCGGACGAGCTCGGCGAGTTCGGTCATCGGCACGTCGCCGAACATCCCCTCGCTGCCAACCAGTACCGCGACCACCGCGCCGAGCGAGCAGACCATCCGCACCCTTTGTGCGAGTGGAATGGTCGGGCTCTCCAGGACGCGACGGAACTGCTGCTCGATGTCGTCATTCTCGGCCCGGTGGCGCTCGTTGTTCCCGAGCTCCTCAAGCGCGCTGTGGTTACGCTGGTGCAGCAGCACGAGCTCGCGGTTGGCTGCGACCTGGTCGATGAAGTGGTCGACGAGTCCCGGCCAGGCATCGGCACGAGCCTGTCCGTCCTCGAGCTGCTCGAGCTGCTCGAGTGCCTCGCGCCCGAGCGCGTGGAGGCGCAGATGGAGCTCGAGCAGGATGTCCTGCTTGCGCTCGAAGTGGTAGTAGAGCGCCGCCTTGGTGGTGCCGAGGCGCTCGGCGATGTCACGCAGCGAGGTCTTGTCGTAGCCCTGATCGGCGAACAACTCCAGCGCGATGTCCAGGATGCGCTCACGTGTCGACCCAGGCTGCGTCACGCCCTCGGATGGCTCCCCCGGGCGAGCAATCCGGTGCGTGTGGTCCTCGAGCTTGGCAGCTTTGGCTGGGGCCATGGACCGAAGTCTACTTGACGACCGGTTAGTAATCTGTATGCTGAACCTTGCTTGCCGACCGGTAAGCGAATCGAGGAGCATGTGTGATGAACGATCTGATGATTGAAGCTCATAACCTGGGCAAGCGCTTCGGCTCGACGGTCGCGCTGGACGGCATCGACCTCGAGGTGCCCGCGGGGGCGATTCTCGGCGTGCTCGGGCCGAATGGGGCGGGAAAGACGACGGCGGTTCGCATCCTCACCACGCTCTCGATGCCCGACCGTGGCTGGGCGCGTGTCGCGGGCCATGACGTGGTCAGCGACGCGCCGGCCGTGCGCAGGAACATCGGCGTCACCGCTCAGGACGCCACCCTCGACGAGGTTCTGACCGGGCGCGAAAACCTCCTGATGATCGGACGCCTGGGGGGCTTGCGCCGGGTGCAGGCACGCGCGAGGGCGCTCGAGCTGCTCAACCAGTTCGATCTTGTCGATGCCGCCGACCGCGTCCTGAAGGAGTACTCGGGCGGGATGCGCCGGCGCTTGGACCTCGCGGCCGGTCTCCTGACCCGTCCACCGGTGCTGTTCCTCGACGAGCCGACGACGGGTCTTGACCCGACGAGCCGCGTGCGGATGTGGGAGGTCATCCGCGGGCTGGTGGCTGACGGCGTGACCCTGCTGCTCACGACCCAGTACCTCGACGAGGCCGACGAGCTCGCCGACCGGATCGTCGTGATCGACCACGGCCGGGTGATTGCCGGCGGCACCGCCGCTGAGCTGAAGGCCCAGATCGGCGGGGCGCGTCTCGAGCTCACGCTGAGTGAGGCCCACGCTTCCGCGTCGGCGGCGATCGGCCCGTTCGTCGCGGGTCCCGTGCGCGTGAGCCATGACGGGCGCCGTCTGCGCGCGCCGGTGCGCAACGCCGTCGGGCTGGCGAGCACGGTCGTGCGCGCCCTGGATGAGGCGGGCATCACCGTCGATGACGTCGAGCTCCGCCAACCGTCGCTCGATGACGTGTTCTTCGCCCTCACTGAACGCCCAACCGATGAGGCCCAGGACCGCGCCGAGCCCGAATCCGAACCGTCTGACGCAGACCTGGAGGTCGCCCGCCGATGAGCTTCACCACCGTATCTCCGCCGCGCACACCCGCTCCCGCCTCGCCCGGTCCGGTCCGGCCGGTCGCGCGACCCCCCAGATCCCACGGACTCGCGCAACGGCTCCGCGACGTCGGCGTACTCACCGGGCGCAACCTCCTGCACATCAAACGCGAGCCGCTCCAGCTCTCTGACGTCACGGTCCAGCCCGTGCTGTTCACGCTGCTGTTCGTATTCGTGTTCGGCTCGGGAGTCGTCCTCCCGGGCGGCGGCAGTTACAAGGACTTCGCGATCGCCGGCCTGCTGGCGATGAACCTCACCACCTCGGCGATGGGAACCGCGGTCGGATTGAGCACCGACCTGGGCAGTGGCGTGATCGACCGCTTCCGAACCCTGTCGATGTGGCGACCGGCGGTGCTCGTCGGACGCTCGCTGGCCGACATCCTGACCGCGGCCATCTGCGCCGCCTTCGTCGCCGCCACCGGCCTGGCCATCGGCTGGCGACCCGACGCCGGCGCCGCATCGATCCTCGCCGGGTTCGCCCTCTTCCTGCTGTTCAGCTACGCCCTCTCCTGGGGCTGCGCCTGTCTGGGCATGGTCAGCAAGAGCCCCGAGTCCGCGCAGGGGATCGGCCTCGTGATCCTGTTTCCACTCGCGATCGTGTCCAACGCCCTGGTTCCCACCGAGCACATGCCCGTGGTACTGAGGACCATCGCCAACTGGAACCCCGTCAGCGCAGTCACCACCGCCTGTCGCCAGCTGTTCGGCAACCCCAATCCCTCGGCTACGATCCACGCCTGGCCGATGCAGCACCCGGTGCTGGCGTCGCTGCTGTGGTCGATCGCGCTGATCGCGATCTTCGCCCCCCTGGCCACGACGCTGTACCGGCGTCGCACCACCGACTGAGGCGAGGCCGCGCGATCACCCGACGACTCCGGGGCGGCTGCTTGTGCGCGCTGGGGCTGCGGTGTCCGAACTCTGGCGTTCGGCGTCCGAGGGGTGGACGTCAAACGGCGAAGTTCGCGTGATGCGGCCCGTATCCCGGTGTCCCGACTACCCCTGGCGCCATAGAACCTATGCCATCGAAAGGTAGCCATCTGCCGTGCACCCACGTCGACAGTACGCCACCGGAAGCGTTTCGTCGACCCTAGTTCGCTCCGGTGCCGGACGCCGAGGCAGGAAACGGATATCGCGGACCGAACAGCCAGTGTGGTGCGCAACGCTCGACAGCCGACTCGCGACGGTGTCACCGTCGTCGGGCGCCCCCGCGGGGCACGCCGCCGCAGGGTGGGCGCCGTGCTGGCGCTGATCGGGTGTGCTCTGGCGGCCGGGGTGCTGAGCGCGGCGGGAGCGGGCAGAAACGGTATTCAGCCGAAGCGTCGGCCTGTGCGACGGCACAGTGCCCATTCGCCGTTATCACCCGCCTGGCGGGGCAATGGACACAAGGTCGTGCTGGCCTTTGGTGGAGATGTGCACTTCGAGGGGGTTCTCGGGGTACGTCTTGCCGACAGCCCTGCGAGCGCTCTTGACGGCTCGGTGAGCAGGCTTCTGTCGGGCGCAAATCTGTCTATGGTCAACTTTGAGTCAGCGCTGACCTACGGCGGATGCCCGGACCCGCAACCGAAGGCGTACGTGTTTTACGCCCCGCCGAGCGCGCTGACCGCGTTCAAGGCCGCCCATATCTCTCTGGTCACCGAGGCGAACAACCACGGCGAGGACTGTGGGCTTGCCGGCTTGCGCCAGTCGCTGGCGATCGCGCGCCGGGCCCACTATCCGGTGATCGGGATCGGCGACAACGCCGCGCAGGCGTTCAGACCGTACCGAGCCGTCGTCGATGGTCAGCGGATCGCGATCTTCGCGGCCACGCAGGTGCTGGATGCCGATCTGGCTTCGGCCTGGACCGCAACGGCTCACCAGGCTGGCCTCGCCAGTGCCTACCAGGAATCAGAACTCGTCGATGCGGTCCGGGCGGCGCGTCGCAACTCTGACACGGTCGTGGTCTATCTCCACTGGGGCACAGAGACGCAACCGTGTCCCAACGCGATCCAAGAGCCGCTGGCCACCGCACTCGTGAAGGCCGGTGCGGACATCGTGGTCGGCACGCATGCCCACGTTCAACTGGGTGGCGGCTATCTCGGAACGTCGCTGGTCGACTATGGGCTGGGCAACCTCGCGTTCTACGACGCCACGGCACCCGAAACCGACAGCGGAACCCTGGTCGTGACAGTCACCGGTCGTCACATCGATCATTACCAGTGGCGTCCGGCCGTGATTGACAATGGTCTTCCCGTGCCGCAGACGGGCGCGGACGCCGCCGCGGCGCTTCAGCGCTGGAACGGGCTTCGGGCCTGCACCGACCTTTCCCCGCGGGCGCATTCGGCGGCGTCCGTCGGCGCTTAGCTGAGCTCGTTTTCGCCACCGTGCCGACAGCGCGTCGATGCTCGCGCATCATGCGTGCTGGACGTCGCGCGACCGGGCCGTACCTTGACTGGTGTGGCGGCTCGGGGCGGGCGTCGGTTCTGCGGCCACGGCGTGCTGGTAGTGGGCGATCGCCTCTCGCGCGGAGCGCACGTCGCCCAGCCGACCGAGGGCGAGCCAGGCCAGCACGTGCCGTTCGTAGTACGTGGTCGCCTCTGTCAATCGAGTGGCGGCGCGCGGCAGCGAGCGGCGCTGAAGCTCGACCCGACAAGACGCGGACCTGGCGTTGGCCTGACGAAGTGAAGAGCGGAGTTCGGCGAAGCGCCGGGCGGTGGGCGCCGGCAACAACTTCTCCAGAGCGTCGTTGGGCGCGAACAGCGTCCGCGTGCGGGCTCGTCGCGCGTCGGTGATCGCGAACGCGGAGGCGTGCGCGAGTGGCCCGTCGTGATCCTTCGCGGATTGGGACATCGTGCCTCCTTATCCCGCGCGCAGCGCCGCGCGGAGCTGGTGTATGTCTCGGCCGGGCCGAGCTTTCGCGGAACCGTCGCCGCGTCTGTGGATGGTCGTCCCGGATCACGGTCCCTACTGTGAAACAACGCACACAACCCCGAGCGCAGATCGGGCTATCGTTAGGCCCAGCCTCGCTTGTGCGTCGACTGTTCGCCGGGCAGGTTCCCGACCATCGACAATGAGGGAGTGCAGCTCAGAATGCCGACCAGCGATCAGCTCCAGCGCGGTTCCGTGATCGGCGGATACCGCATCGATGAGCTGATCAGTCGAGGTGGGATGGGGGTGGTCTACCGGGCCACGAACGTGGGGCTGAACCGGATCTACGCGCTGAAGGTGGTCGCTCCGCAGCTCGCGGATGACGATCGGTTCCGTGAGCGCTTCAAGCGCGAGATCCGAGTCGCCGCCTCGCTCCAGCACCCGAACGTGGTCGCGATCCACTACGCGGGTGAGCATGACGGGCTGCTCCTGTTGGCGATGGAATTCGTGGACGGCATCGACCTGCGCAACCTGCTCAAGCAGAGTGGGGCGCTGCAGCCGGACCGGGCCATTGACCTGTTGGCGCAATTGGCCTCGGCGCTGGACGCCGCGCACGCCAAGGGACTCGTGCACAGAGATGTGAAGCCGGCGAACGTGCTCGTCACGGTCCGGGACGGCGAGGAGCGTGCGTACCTGATCGACTTCGGGCTGGCCAAGCGATTTGAGAGCGTTTCTGACCTGACCGCAGCCGGCGTCGTGGTCGGCACCGTCGACTACATGTCCCCGGAGCAGATCACCGGCGGCCGGGTGGAGGCCTGCACCGATATTTACGCACTCGGCTGCGTCTTCTTCCAGATGCTGAGCGGCAAGGTGCCCTATGAACGCGAGAACTCGGTGACGAAGCTGTTCGCGCACGTGCATGACCCGCCACCTGCGCTGGAGGGGGCGCTCGCTGATCTGTACCCGGCGTTCGGTCCGGTACTCGAGCGGGCCATGGCCAAGAACCCGGAAGACCGCTACCGCTCGGCGGGCGAGCTCGCCCGCGAAGCCGCCGCCGCGTTGCGGGGCGGGCGCCACACGGCTCCGCCGACCGTGGTGGGGATTGGCGAGGCGGCGCCGTCCAGCACCGACGCGACCCCGCGGCCATGGTCCTGATCCCCAACTCGCGGCCTGGATAGCGCAGGTCACGCCACGGGCCGCTTTCAGGCCCGCTGCGCGAGCAGCACCGGTGGGCCGCGCCGGTGCGTGAACACACCTGCGCCTACGCGCCCAGTCGGAGCTCGGAGCGGCCGGCCGGGCCGGCCGGCTCGTCGGTGCCGGCGGCGTCGCGGCGATTTGCCGCCAGGGCGCCGACGAGCTGCGAGCGCGTTCGCACGCCGAACTCGCGGTAGATCTTGGTCAAGTGCGTCTCGACGGTGCGCAGACTCATATAGAGCGTGCTGGCGATCTCGCGGTTGCTCATGCCCAGGCCGATCAGCTCTGCGACGCGCTCTTGGGCGGGGGTCAGCCCTGCGCTGACGGCTGGTCTGCGCAGTCCGATCCGGCCCAGCTCGTCGCGTGCTCTGGCCACCCACATGGCTGCGTCCAGCGGCTCGAGCGTGGCCAGTGCTTGTTCGAGTGATCGCTTTGCGGCGCTCTTGCGTTTGGCGCGGCGCTCGAGCGTGCCTTTCTCAAGCAGCGTGCGGCCGACTTCGAGTGGCAACGGGCGCAATGCATGCTCGGTGAGCGCCGCGTCGATGGCGTCGATCGCGGCGGCCAGGTCGCCCCGTGCGGCCCGGAGCAGCGCCGTGCAGCGGTGGGCGATGGCGATCGCATTCGGGTTGCCTGAGCGACGCCCGCGTTCGATCAGCTCCTGCAGAACCGCGTCGGCGTCATCGAGATGGCGGATCGCGATCAGCGCCTCGATATCGCCCCACCAGACCGTCAGCGTCAACGATCCGACGAACCCGCCGCCCCTCCCGCACAGCCCCTCGCGCAGCCCCGGCAGTCGTTGATGCGCCGCTGCGGGGTTGCCGGTCCACAGCTCGACTGTCGCCAGGATCGCCGACGAGAACGCGACGATGAACTGGTCACCGATCCTGGCCGCCACCGCGATCGCGTCATTCGCCCGTTCACGGGCCTCGCCGAGCTCGCCGCGGCGGGCCGCGAGGAAGGCGTGCAGCCAGAGCACGTATGAATCGGCCTGGTCGTCGGCCTGCTGGCGGGCGGTTTCGATCAGATCCTGGGTATGACGCTCGGCGACCGCGCGATTGCCGGCCTCCCACTCCAGGTGCGCGAGGTGGAACACCAAACCGCCGCGGTCGGTCTCCTCGCCCCGCTCGATCGCCCGTCGCAGGGACCGCTCGAGCAATGGCCGGGCGGCGTCCACGTCGTCAGACCAGAACAGCTGGAGGCCGAGGGACGTGCTCGGCAGGTAGTAGCTCGAGGTCTCATCAGCGTGATGCTCGAGGTCGATGGCCCGAGCCATCACACTGCGTTGCACGCCCTCGCCGTGGAAGAACGCCGCGGTGCCTTGCGACGCCAACGCTGCGGCGCGCAATCCGAGGTCTCCCGCTCGCTCGGCCAGTTCAACCGCCGCTCTGCTGTGCTCGACCGCGGCGGCCTGATCGCCGCGGTTCAGCCACACCTCCGTAAACTGCATCTCGATTTGCGCGGCCACCCGATGATGGTCGCCCGCCTCGGCCAGCGCTTCCGCGAACAGGTTGGCGGAGACGTCGAAATCATCGGTGCGGATTCGCGCCAGCCGGTTGAGCGCGCGGGCGCGGAGCGGGCCGCCGGGCAGGTCGCTCAGGAGCGCCTCGAGCAGCTGCCGCGCCTTCCCGATATCGCCGCTGGCCCAGTTCTGCTCGGCCGTGGTGACGGTGCGCGCGTGCAGCACCTCGACCGCGTCTGCCGGCGTCAGCCGACACGCGTGCCCAAGCAGTTCGGCCGCGACCTCGGGTGATCCCCGGCGGGCGGCGTCGCCTGCGGCCTGCTCGAGCGTCATGGCGATGTGACGGTCGGGGGCTTCGGCGCCGAGCGCCAGATGGTGGGCGCGCTCCTCTCCGTCGGTGACCACCTCCGCCAGCAGTCGGTGCAACTCGCGCCGACGCGGCGCCGGCGCCCGCGAATAGTGCGTCGAGGCCAGCAGTGGATGGGTGAAGCGCACGCGCTCGCCCGCGATCTCGATCACCGCGGCGCGCTCGGCGCTGTCGAGGTCGCTCAGCCTGAACTCGGGAAGCACCGATTGGATCGATGCGATGGTTGGATCCGAGAGGGCGGCGACGGCCAGCAGCGGATCGACGGCGCGGGAGTCGAGGCGCTCCAAGCGCTGAGCTACCGCGTCGGCGAGCGTCGGCGGGATCGGCAGCTCATATTCGCTCCCTCCCTTGGCGATCGTCGCCTCGAGCTCGCGAGCGATCGCGAGCGCGTAGAAGGGGTTGCCCCCCGAGGCCTCGTAGATGCGCCGCAGCAGCGGCCGCGAGATCGTGCGGTTCAGCTGCTCGGTCAGCAGGTGGTGGATCGCGCTCAGGTCGAGCGGCTCCAGCACGAGCGACTGGAGTCCCTCCGGACCGAAGCCACGAGCGAGCTCCGGCCACAGTGCGCCGTCGCTCTGGGGACGCCGAGCCAGCAGCACGCAGATGCGTTCCTCGCGCAGCCGACAGAGCGCGAACGCGAGCACCCGCGCCGAAGAGCGGTCGAGCCACTGCTCGTCATCGATGGCGACGAGCAACGGCGCCGTCGCGGCCAGCGCTCGCAGCACGCTCAGCGCTGCGCGGGGCAGCGCCTGCGGGTCCGGTGGCGCATCCGCTGCGTCACCGACGAACAGCGCCGCGGCCAGCGCGCGCCGCTGGGGGTCGGGTAGGGCGGCGAGGAGATCGTCGGGGAGGCGGTCGAACAGGTCGCCGAGGCTGGCGAACGCGAGCGACGCGTCCGGCTCCCCGGGTGCGGTGGCGACGACTCGATATCCGCGTCGACCAGCGCTCGCCACGGCACCGCGCCACAGCGCGGTCTTGCCGATGCCCGGCGTGCCCTCAAGCGCCAGGCCGATCGGCCCGCCCACCACCTCGTCGAGCAGTTGCTCGAGCTGTGCGCACTCGCTGTCCCGTCCAAACACCCGTGGTCAGTCCCTGGCTGACAACCGCCATGCAGAGAGGCCGGACGAGCCGCACTGTACCGCAGCGGTTGCGGTCAGACAAACCGCCCTGAGCTGGGGCGGACCCGGGCGGATCCGCGGTCGGGCTGACCGCGGGTCTCAGCGATCAGCGCTTACTTCAGCGATGTGTAGGCATAGTCCCAATATCCTGCGTTCGCGTCGTCATTGATGCCGCGAACGTTGCCAGATTCGATCGTCGGGTTGATGATGAACGCCCACGGCACGGCGGCCGCGATGCCGACGAGCATCCGGTCGATGTTGGCCCACGCCCGTGCGCGTGCGGACTCGCCGACGATCTTCTCGGCGCCTTTCATAGCTGTGTTGATCTGGGGATTGTTGACCTGGCCGAAGTTGGAGTTGCCGGTCGGGATGATGTGATAGCCGGCAAACGTGGGGTCGAGGATGGTCTGCGGATCGGCAAAGTCGCGGGTCCAGCCAGCATTCGGGCAGACATCGATCTTCTCCGCCGGCACGCCGCAGAACTTGCTGAACATCGCGGGCTGGGTGACGAGCCTGAAGTTCGTCTTGAAGCCAAGGTTGCGAAGGGTCTGATTGACGATCGTCGCGACATTCGCGTACGGATCGCCGGTGACGCCGACGACCTCGACCGTGGCGGTGCCGGTATACCTGCCGCTCGGATACCCAGCGGCCTTCATGTACTGGGCGGCCAGCGCCATGTTTCCGGTGGGGAACCGGTTGTAGTCGACCGGCGGACCCGCTTGGCCACCGGCCAGCTCGTACCCCGCCGAGCCGGGGTAGATGAAGTGAGTACCCAGCTGTGCCGTGAGCTCGCCTCCGCTGACCTCGATCATCCCGCGGCGGTCGAGTGCTGCCCACATCGCCTTGCGCACGTTGATGTTGCTGAACGGCCCCTGCCGGTTGTCCAACGTGACGTAGTAGAGACCCGCGCCGGGGACGGCGACGAGCTGGTGGTAGTAATGCTGGTAGGCGAGTGTGACCACAGATGCGGCCACCGCATCGTTCTGGACCGCGTCTGATCCAGTGAGGACCTGGCGTCCGATGACGGTCGGGTCCCCGCCGATCTTGATGTCGATCTGGTCGAGATAGGCCGGGCGCCGGTCAGTATGCGGGTTCCAATTCGGATTGCGCACGAGCGTCGCCCACTCTCCCGGCTGGTAGCCGATGCCGAGGAACTTGCCCTGTGGGTTGGCCTTGAGCATGTACGGCCCGGTCGCCACCAGGTAGATCGAGCCGTAGCTGGTCGGCTTCCTGGCGTCCAGCGGCGCAGCGAACTGCTTCGGCACGGGCGCCGTCAGCGGCATCGACAGGG
>Ga0302181_10000323_pt1 | contig 41427 bp, 38 predicted proteins | sample I_Palsa_E3_3_FD_198786 | JGI IMG/M metagenome (GOLD analysis project Ga0302181, IMG submission 198786) | Peat permafrost microbial communities from Stordalen Mire near Abisko, Sweden - I_Palsa_E3_3 | ecosystem: Environmental > Terrestrial > Soil > Palsa > Peat permafrost | place: Sweden...
TTCGCCCACTGGACCTGGATGCCTGAATTCCGGAACAGCCTATAGATGAGACGAGCGGAGTGACGGGAGACTGTCACGCTCCGTTCTGTGGGAGCCCAGGGGTGAAATTCCCCTGGGCCACCCGGCGATCTCTGCGCCCCCGCCGGGTGCCTGGGACGCCCCACCGCAGTCCTGAGGGGAGCCGAGCCGGGGCAGGTTTGCCTAGACTCCGCCCGGGAACATGACGCGGGGGCCTGAGGGTCAGGAACCGTCCTCGGCGTCGCCGGGGGGTGACTCGATCTCGGCCAGGGTCTGCCCGTAGGCGAGGGTCATGAGCTTGGCCACGCTGTCGTGCGCACCGAGCGGGGCGGCGGAGTCGGCGCGGATGCTCGCGCAGGCCGTCTCCAGCTCACCCGGCCTGGCCTCCGGGCCGATGATGCACGGCGCGATCGCGATCCGGCCCACGCCCATCTGCCGGAGCTGCGCGGCGGCTTCCCCGATGCTCGGGCGACCGTCCAGTGCCGCGGCGAAGACGGGCAGGGCGAGCCGGGCCGCCAGCAGGACCGAGGTCGGGATCGCGGCCGCCGCCGCTTGGTCACCGCCGACCGTGGCCACGATGATGCCGTCGGCCGCGGTGGGAATGCTGAACATGCGAACCCGGTCGGCCCGCGCGAGGTGCGCGTCGGCCAGCCGGATGTGCAGCGCTTCGGCGAACGTCAGGTTCACGTTGAACGGCTCGGCTATGTAGGCGTTCACGTTGCTCTGGGTGACGGCGTAACGGATCGCGTCGGTCACGGCCGGGAAGGGCAGAGCCAGTAGCGGCACCACGATCGCGGCGGGGCCGTCCGTCGGGCGCATGGTCGCGGCGCTGGCCAGGACGGCCGGCAGGCCGGCCGGGTCGTCCCAGGACGTCCCGACCCGGGCCATCCGGACGTCGAGACTGGGGTTGTCTACCCGGACGATCGACGTGACCTCGGCGGCCACGTCATAAGGGCCGGACTGCCCGGCCACGGCCAGCACGAGAGCCGGCGCCTCCGGCGGCAAGCCGTCAGGCACCGGCCGCCGATGCCGCCCGGCCGAGGCACTCGGCCTCGGCGCCGGGTCGCGCGGCGGTGCCGGCGTATGGGCAGGCGCCGGCCTCGACGTTGGCTGGCGCTTCGGCAGCCCGGTGACTGGTTCCCGCAGATCGGCCACATCGTGAGCGTAGTCGCGCACGCTCTGGCATGCCCGGAAAGCCGCGAAACCCGACAGCAGGTAGTTTGCCCGGCGATGCCGCCTGGGCGACCAGCACCGACACCACCGGGGCCGCCGCCCGGGCGATCAGGCGGCGGGTAAGTGAAATGCATCATCCACAGGTGTTCTGGGCTGCGGTCCGGCCGCCCGGCACATTTCCCGCACCGCCCGCGGACCCGGGGCTGCCCGCGGACCCCTGGTTCGGCGCGGACGCGCCGCCGGCCGGGGCGGAGTTGCCGGGCTGGGCGGTGCGACTGGACGCGGAACTGCCCGTCCCGGACGGGCCGGGCGTGGCCAGGCTCTGGTCGCTGGCCAGGCCCTGGAAGAGCTGGCTGGCCGCCTGGCTGTCCCACTGCACCGCGAGCTCGCCGGTCGGGGTCTGGTAATCGACGTTGGCCAGCGGCACGGTCATGAACGTCACGTCGCCCGCCGTGATGCCGCGCATCTGGTCCGCGAGAGCCGACACGTTCAGGCCCTGGTTCACGGTCAGCCCCGACAGCGCCGCGTTGACGAACCGGGACAGCCGGATCGGGTTGGCCAGCAGGCCTGAATGGATGGCCTCGCTGAGGGCCGAGGACAGCAGGCGCTGCTGATCCTGGATCCGGGCCAGGTCGGACGTGGCGAAGGAATGCCGGTCGCGGGCGTAGGCCAGGGCCGTGATGCCGTCGACGTGGTGCATGCCTGCGGACAGATCCAGCCCGCTGTAGGGATCGTCCAGCGGCTGCGGCAGGCAGATGTTCACCCCACCTAGCGCGTCGATGACCTTGACGAAGCCCAGGAAGTCGACCTCGACGTAGTCGTTGATGGTCAGCCCGGTGGCCTGCTCCACCGTCTGCACCATCAGCATGGCGCCGCCCAGCCCGTACGCGGCGTTGATCTTGTTCATCCCGTGCCCAGGGATGTTCACCCACGAATCCCGGGGGATGCTGACCACGGTCACCCGGGAGCGGTCCGCCGACACGTGCACCAGCATCAGCGTGTCGGAGTTGGAGCTGACGTCGTCGCCGACGTGCAGCACGACCTCCTCGTGATGGGTAAGGCCGGTCCGCGGGTCCACGCCGGCCACCAGAATGTTCAGCGGCCCGGTCGAGGCGGAGTTAGCGGTGCCGGCGTCTACCCGCTTGATGTGCCCGTTGATGTACCAGGTGACGGCCCACGCACTGCCCGAGACGGCCAGGATGAGCGCGGACAAGACCCCGCAGACGGTCAGCAGCACCCGCTTCCGGCGGGCCTCCCTGCTCGCGATGACGCGGGCGGCCAGCCGGGCCTGCGCATCCGAGCGAAGATACGGCCGCGGCGGCGGCCGGGAGACCGTCCCCGGTTCCTCCTGCCCGTCCGTCATGGCCCCTCCCCGCACTGGCCCGTGGCCAGGCTATCCCGGTGATGTCGGGTTTGCCCGGCCGCGGTTTGCCCGGCCGCGGTTTGCCGGGCTGCGGCGCCGACCGTGCAGCCAGCCGTTTCGCGCCCCCGGACTGGCCTGGATGCCGTTTCCCGGCTATAGTTACTAGCGGGTAGCTTGTCTCTGGCCGGCGGGGCCGGGCAGGCGGGACGGAATGGATGCCAGGGGTCTACGTGAGCCATTACAAGAGCAATCTCCGCGACATCGAGTTCAACCTGTTCGAAGTGCTGCGCCGCCAGGACGTCATGGGCGCCGAGCCGTACGGGGAGTTTGACGAGGAGACCGCGCGGGGAATCCTGGCCGAGGTCAACCGGCTGGCCACTGGGCCGCTCGCCGAGTCCTTCGTCGACGCCGACCGCAATCCGCCCGTGTTCGATCCGGCGGACGGTACCGTCACGCTCCCGGAATCGTTCCGCCGGTCCTTTCGCGCCTACATGGACGCCGAATGGTTCCGCCTCGACCTGCCCACCGAGATCGGCGGCTCGGGTGCCCCGCGCTCGCTGTACTGGGCGGCGGCCGAGCTGATTCTGGGCTCGAACCCGGCGGTCTGGATGTACTCCAGCGGCCCGGCGTTCGCCCACCTCCTGTGGGACAACGGCACCCCCGAGCAGAAGCGCTTCGCGGAGCAGGCGATCGAGCGCAAGTGGGGCTCGACCATGGTGCTGACCGAGCCGGACGCCGGCTCCGACGTGGGCGCCGGGCGGACGCGGGCGACCGAGCAGCCGGACGGCAGCTGGCACATCGAGGGGGTCAAGCGCTTCATCACCAGCGGTGAGCAGGACATGACGGAGAACATCTTCCACCTGGTGCTGGCGCGGCCCGATGGGGCGGGACCCGGCACCAAGGGGCTGTCGATGTTCCTCGTGCCCAAGTACTTCGTCAACGAGGACGGCTCACCTGGTGAGCGCAACGGCGTCCGGGTCACCAACGTCGAGCACAAGATGGGCCTAAAGGCCTCCACCACCTGCGAGATGACCTTCGGCGGCGACCGGCCCGCGGTTGGCACCCTGGTCGGTGGCGTGCACGACGGCATCAAGCAGATGTTCAAGGTCATCGAGCACGCGCGGATGGTCATCGGCGTCAAGGCCATCGGCACGCTGTCCACCGGCTACCTCAATGCGCTGGAGTACGCCAAGAACCGGTTCCAGGGGGCCGACCTCACCCAGATGCTCGACAAGACGGCGCCACGGGTCACGATCACCCACCACCCGGACGTACGCCGCATGCTCATGCTGCAGAAGGCGTACGCGGAGGGCATGCGGGCGCTGGTCCTGTACATGGCCACGATCCAGGACACCCTGCAGACCGCGGCGGCCGCAGGCCGGACCGATCCGCACCACGCCGCCCTGAACGACCTGCTGCTGCCGGTGGTCAAGGGCCTGGGCTCCGAGCGCGCCTACGAGATGCTCGCGCTGTCGCTACAGACCTTCGGCGGATCGGGCTTCCTGCAGGACTACCCGATCGAGCAGTACATCCGGGACGCCAAGATCGACAGCCTGTACGAGGGCACCACCGGCATCCAGGGCCAGGACCTGTATTTCCGGAAGATCGTCCGGGACGGCGGCCAGGCCTTCGGGACCGTGCTTACGGAGATCAGGGCGTTCGCCGCCAAGGACAGCGGGAACGGCCGGCTGAAGGCCGAGCGGGCCGAGCTGGCCCGGGCGGTAGACGATCTCGAGGCGATGACCGGTGCCATGACGGGCTACCTCACCCAGTCGGCGAGCCAGCCCGAGGAGATCTACCGGGTCGGCCTGAACACGACGCGGCTGCTGCTGGCGCTGGGCGACGTACTGGTTGGCTGGTTGCTGGCCCGGCAGGCCGAAATCGCGCTGGCCCGGCTGGACGAGATCGGGGTGCCCGCCGACGGCGACCGGCACGCACGCAGCGAGCACGATTTCTACACCGGCAAGGTCGCCGCCGCCCGCTTCTTCGCCGCCACGGTCCTGCCCCGCATCACTGCCGACCGCAAGATCACCGAAGACACCACCCTGGACCTCATGGAGATCCCAGAGGCAGCCTTCTAGTGCCGTGCTGGCCCGGGGGGGCGACCCCCGGAACCCCCGCTGCGCTGTGCTGGCCCGGAGGGCGACCCCCGGAACCCCCCGCGACGCCCCGCCGTGGTACATCGCCGACACAACCGGCACTCGCCGAGCCTTCGGCCCGGCTCGCTGGCCGGTTACGGGCGTCTCGCCGTAACCCGTTGTGGTGGCCGTCCTTGCCGTGTCCTTGCCGGGCCTACGGCCCGCTCGGACACCTCTACAGCTCGAACTGGACGGCGGCGCGGCGGTTTGTGAAGGGGGCGACGTAGGCGGCGACTATGGCCCGGTGGGCGGGGTCGTCGCGGTAGGCGAGGTAGCCGTCGATGTTGTCGAAGTCGGCCGTGACCGCGAAGTCGTAGTTGCCCTCGTTGACGCGCACGTCCGCACCCATCGCGAACGCCCGCACCGAGGGTGCGATGTCCGGCAGCGTGCCCAGCTCATCGAACGCCCGCGTCTTGTCCGCATCCTCCGCATGTTCGTTCCATCCGAACAGCGCCGCATGCCGGATCATGTCACCGTCCCTTCATGATCGGCGTCGATTTTCCGCAGCAGGTACGGACAACCGGCGCCGGTAATCCGCGCGGCTACAGGCCCAGGTCGTCGAGTTCTTTATGCAGGGCAGCCCGCGGGCTGCCCTTGACCGTGGGGACGGCCGGCCCGGCCATGGCGGCCGGGCGCGGCCGGGAGCGCAGGATCCAGCCCGCCAGCACGCCGCCCACCAGGCCGCCGGCGTGACCGATCCAGCTGACCCCCGGTGTACCGGGAATGGCGACCGTGAGGATGTAGGCGTAGGCGATCGCGGCCAGTACCCCGACGATGGCGTCCACGAAGTTCCGGTCGAACAGCCCGCGCACCACCACGTAGCCGAAGTACCCGAAGATGAGCCCGCTTGCGCCGACCGTCAGCTCGTTGCTGGACTGGAACAGCCACACAGCCAGGCCGCTCGTGATCGCAACGATGACCGTGACCGCGATGAATTTGGCGATGCCGCGGTAGGCGGCCAGGAACCCGAGGACGAGCAGGGGGATCGAGTTTCCCTCAAGATGCTGCCACGAGAAGTGCAGGAACGGCGCGGTGAAGATGTCCGCCAGATGGCTCTCGCTGTGCGGCACGATTCCGAAGCTCGTGTCGAGCCGGTAACTGTCCGCCCAGTTGGCCAGCTGGATGGCCCACAGCAGCGCGAGGAACCCGGCCATGAACACGAAGGCGCGGAGGGTCTTGCCCAGCGAAAGGCCGTTCAGGCCACTCAGTCCGCTGCCCCGCTTGGTGCGCTTGAGCTCGTCGCCGGTCAGCAGGTCGTCGGATTGGCGGTCAGGCATCGTGAACTCCCACCGGTTCGCGCGTTCAGGCCCAGGCCAGCACGCGGACGGGATCTTCGAGCATCTGCCCAACGTCGCGGAGCACGGCGGAGCCTAGTTCCCCATCAACGATCCGGTGATCGAAGGACAGGGACAGCGTGGTCACCTTGCGTACGGCCAGCTCGCCGTCGTGCACCCACGCTGCGTCCCGGATCCGCCCGAAGGCCAGGATGGCCGCCTCCCCAGGCGTCAGGATCGGTGTGCCGGCATCCACTCCGAACACTCCTACGTTGCTGATTGTGATGGTACCTCCCGTTAGATCGGCCGGCGTGCAGCGGCCGTCGCGGGCGGTGGCGGCCAGGTCGGCGAGCGCGCGGGCCAGCCCGGGTAGCGTCCGTGCGTGCGCGTCCTTGACGTTGGGGACGAGCAGGCCGCGCTGGGTCGCCGCGGCGACCCCCAGGTTCACATAGTTCCGGACGACGATCTCCTGCGCGCCGTCGTCCCAGGCGGAATTGATCATCGGATGGCGCGCGATGGCCACCAGCAGCGCCCGGGCCACGAAGAGCAGCGGGGAGACGCGCACTCCGGCGAATTCGGGCAGCCCACGGACGCGCTGCAGGGCCTCCGTGGTCTGGGTCACGTCGACCTCGAGGAACTCCGTGACGTGCGGGGCGGTGAAGGCGCTGGCCACCATGGCCTCAGCGGTGTGCTTCCGGACGCCACGGACCGGGATCCGCTCCTCCCGCGAGACTCCGGGGCGGGCAGCCTGGTCCGGCGTCGGCTGAGCGGCTGCGGCGCCGCTGGCCGCCTTCCCGTGGCTCATCTCTGCCGAACGAACCCGGGTGCGGCCTCCCACCGCGTGCTGTATGTCGTCCCGGGTGATCGAGCCCTGCGGCCCGGTCCCGCTGAGTTCGCTCAGGTCCACACCCAGGTCGCGGGCCAGCTTCCGGACAGGGGGTTTGGCCAGCGCCCGGCCGCCGCCATCGTGGGCCCGCACGGTCATAGCCGCCGGGACTGATTTGACTGGCGTTACGGTTGCGGGCGCTGGGGCTGTTGGGGCCGCTGTGGTCATCGAAGCGGCTGGGGCTGGGGCCGGGGTCGGTAGAGCCGCTGCCGCGGACACGGCCATGGTCTTGCGCCGACGGCGCGTGGTGGTGCCCGGCCTGACGCCGTAGCCGACCAGGACCGCCTGGCGCTGCTCGCCAGCCGGTGCGGCCCCAGCCTCGTCAGGTCCGGTTCCGTCTTGCCCGGCTCCCGCAGCGTCCCCCGCGGAGCCGCCAGACGAGCCCGCCGCCACGGAGGCGGTGGCGCCGGGCTGAGCCGGAGCCGCGGCCCCGGCGGCTCCGGCCACGTCGACGGCGATGATCGGCGTGCCGACGTCGACGGTCTGGCCCTCCTCGACGAGAAGCTCCGACACCACGCCCTCGAATGGGCAGGGCAGCTCGACGACCGCCTTGGCCGTCTCGATCTCCACGATCACCTGGTTGACGGTGACCGGGTCCCCCGGCTTGACGTGCCAGGAAACGATGTCGGCCTCGGTCAGTCCTTCGCCGACGTCGGGCAGCCGGAACTGCATCTGCTCGCTCATCGCAGCCTCCTCAGAACCCGAAGGCCCGGTCGACGGCGTCCAGCATCCGGTCCAGGTCCGGCAGGTAGTGGTCCTCGATCCGGGACGGCGGGTACGGCGTGGAGAAGCCGCCGACGCGCAGTACCGGTGCCTCCAGGCAGTAAAAGCACTCCTCGGTGACGCGGGCGGCGATCTCGGCGCCCAGGCCGCCGAAGACGGGTGCCTCATGCGTCACCACGCAGTGCCCGGTCCGGCGCACGGACGCACTGATCGTCTTCATGTCCAGCGGTGACAGCGAGCGCAGGTCGATGACCTCGACGCTGCGGCTGTCCTCGCGGGCCGCGGCCGCGGCGGCCAGGGCCACCTTGACCATGGGGCCGTAGGCCAGCAGCGTGAGGTCGGTGCCCTCGGCCACGATGCGTGCGGCGTCCAGGGGCCAGGCAGCCGCGGCGCTCGCGGTGGTGTCGACGTCGGCCTTCTCCCAGTACCGCCGCTTCGGCTCGAAGAAGATCACCGGATCGTCGCAGCGGATCGCCTGCTGGATCATCGTGAACGCCTCCGGCCCACCGGAGCACGCCACCACCCGCAGGCCGGCCGTGTGCGCGAAGTACGCCTCGGGCGATTCGCTGTGGTGCTCGACCGCGCCGATGCCCCCGCCGAACGGGATGCGGATGACCACGGGCAGGGCCACGTTCCCCGATGAGCGGTACCGCATCTTGGCGAGCTGATTGACGATCTGGTTGAACGCCGGGAAGACGAAGCCGTCGAACTGAATCTCGCACACCGGCCGGTAGCCGCGCAGGGCGAGCCCGATCGCGGTGCCCACGATGCCCGACTCGGCCAGCGGCGTGTCGATGACCCGGCTCTCGCCGAAGTCCTTCTGCAGTTCGTCGGTGATCCGGAAGACGCCGCCGAGCTTGCCGACGTCCTCACCCATGATGAGGACCTTGGGGTCGTCTTCCAGCGCCCGGCGCAGCCCGGCGTTGAGCGCGCGGGCCAGGGTGAGCGTCGTCATCAGGCCTCCCCGCTGCGCTCGAAGCCACCGGTGCCGCGGGCCTGCGGCACCGCTGGCCGTTCCGCCGCCACATTCGGGACCGGGGTGCTGGCCCCGTCGTCGAAGGAGTCGAGGTATCCGGCGTAGGCCTGCCGTTCGGCGTCCACGATCGGGTGCGGTCCCGCGTAGATGTGCTCGAAGGCGGACAGCGGCGACGGGTCGGGCATCGCCCGGCACGCCTCGCGCAGCCAGGCTCCCAGCCGGCCCGCTTCGGCCTCAACGTCGTCGAGGAAGCTGGCGTCGGCGGCTCCGCTGCGCACCAGGTAGGCCTTGACCCGTTCGATCGGGTCGCGCAGTTTCCAGGCCTCCAGCTCACCGGCCAGCCGGTACCGGGTCGGATCGTCGGTGGTCGTGTGCGCGCCCATCCGGTAGGTGAAGGCCTCGATCAGGGTGGGGCCCTGGCCCTCGCGTGCCGCCTGCAGCGCCGCCCGGGTTACGGCAAGGCACGCGAGCACGTCGTTCCCGTCGACCCGTACGCCCGGGAAGCCGAAGCCGCGTGCTCGCTGGTACAGCGGGATCCGGCTCTGCCGCTCAATCGGCTCGGAGATGGCCCACTGGTTGTTCTGACAGAAGAAGACGACCGGCGCATTGAACACCGAGGCCCAGACGAACGCCTCGTTCACGTCGCCCTGGCTGATGGCGCCGTCGCCGAAGTAGGCGATGACGGCTTCGCCACCGTCGCCGGTGGCCCCGTCCCGCTGGATGCCCATCGCGTAACCGGTCGCGTGCAGCGTCTGGTTGCCGATGACGATCGTGTACAGGTGGAAGTTGTGCTCGGCCGGGTCCCAGCCCCCGTGGCTGACGCCGCGGAACAGTTCCAGCAGTTTGAGGGGATCGACACCGCGGCACCACGCGACGCCGTGCTCCCGGTAGGTCGGGAACGCCATGTCGCGGGGGCGGAGCGCGCGGCCGGAGCCGATCTGGGCCGCTTCTTGGCCGAGCAGGGACGCCCAGAGGCCGAGCTCGCCCTGGCGCTGCAGCGCGATCGCCTCGGTGTCCATCCGGCGCACCAGGACCAGATCGCGGTACAGACCCCGGAGCTCGCCGGCGGAGATGTCGAGCGGGTAGCCGGGATGCTCGACCCGCTCGCCTTCCGGGGTGAGGAGCTGGATCAGCTCCGCGGGGGCGCCTGCATCCGGAGGCAGCCCGGCTGCTGCGGCCGGCGCGGAGGCCAGCGGCGGAGAAATGACCTCTTGGGTGGCGGACTGTGCGGCGGACGAACCGCCGGTTTCGACGGACACGTGCCACTCCTTGATCCTCGGGGCCGGTGGTGGGATCGCCACGGCCGGCCAGGCGGCTGCGCTGCCGTCCGTTTGTGGCGGACGCCGTTCCTGCGGGAGCGCGGTGCAGTTGTCGCTGCGCGGTATGGCCGTCGGCGGGCGTGGATCTCATCGCGTACGCTGCGGCCCTGACGCAGATGCATGTGAGCATATGTGCCCCGTCGGCCCTGGGAGGATACGTGGCTCGTGTTGTTATTGACGTCATGCTCAAGCCCGAAATTCACGATCCGCAGGGAGACGCCATCGCTGAATCGGCTCATCGTCTCGGCTACTCCGGCGTCGTCAGCGTGCGGCAGGGCAAGCGGTTCGAGGTCGAGATCAGCGGGCCTGTGGGTGAGCCGGAACTGGAGGCGATGGCCAAGCTCGCGTCGGATCTGCTGGCCAATCCGGTGATCGAGGAATTCACGCTGCATGCCGGCTGACCGGTGCCGTGCATCCCGGCAGTTAGGCAAGTACCGGGCAAGTACCGGGCAGGTGATAAATGAGTACCCGGGCGGGTAACAGTGGGATGTAACCCCTGGATTTCACGATTATGACGAGCCGGGGCGGGAAGCCTTCGGTTGTGAAGTTCTGTTTGGCCTTCCGGCGCGAGGCGCTCAGCGTCCCCGTGACCCGGCGCGTGCTCGGCGACGTGCTGCGCGCCGTGGGTGTCGACGAGGACAGTATTTCGGACATCCTGCTGGCCGCGACGGAGGCGTGCTCCAACGTGCTCAGGCACGGCGGGCCCAGGGTCACCGGTTACGCGGTGGTCGTCACCATCGGCGCGAACCGGTGCGAGGTCGAGGTTGCCGAGGACTGGAGCTTTGCGGGCCCGGCTGCGGACCGCGCCGCGCCCCGGGCCGGCGGCTCTGGCGGGCGCCGCCGCTCTCGCCCGTCTCACGGCCTCACGATGCCGGGCGGCAGGCGCCGTTTCCAGCACACGGCTCTGCGCCGGATGACCTGGCGGCGCGCTTCCCCGGCGGCCCCGCTGTCCCCGGCGGGTGGCCCGGCCCAGGGCCGGGCGGCAGAAAGGCGCCCCGGCCGCGCGCCGGATGTGATGAACCTGCCCGAATCGGGCCGCGGGCTGGATGTCATGCGGGCCTGCGTCGACGACGTGACGCTGAGCAGCCGTCCGGGCCGCGGCACGGTGGTGACCATGCGCAAGCGGATTGACTGGGCCGGTGATGCTCTGCTGGCCCGGATGCGCGCGGCCAGCTGATCCCCTGCCCGGCGGGGCAGTTCCGGCGAGCCCCGGCCCGTCGCGTGCTGGCCGTTGCCCGGCCGGGCCGCGGCTGATGTTCCCGGGGGCCAGACGAGGCCAGCTCAGCCGGTAATCTTCGCGTGTGCCTCTCAACAGCTTTTGTGATAGCTCGTGACCGCACGCGTTGGCATCATCACTTTCCCGGGCTCGCTGGACGAAGCCGAGGCGGCGCGGGCGGTCCGCCGGGCCGGCGGCGAGCCCGTTCCCCTCTGGCACGACGAGCGTGACCTGCGCGGCGCGGATGCGGTGGTCCTGCCTGGCGGCTTCTCCTACGGAGACTACCTGCGCTGCGGTGCCATCGCTCGGTTCGCCCCGGTGATGGCCGAGCTCACCGCAGCCGTGCCGGCCGGACTGCCGGTGCTCGGCATCTGCAACGGCTTCCAGATCCTGTGCGAGGCGCACCTGCTGCCCGGCGCGCTGACCCGTAACGCGGGCCTGCACTTCGTCAGCCGGGACGTGCGGCTGCGGGTGGAGAACGTCCGCACGCCATGGACCCGGGCGTACGCGGCGGGCCAGGAGATCACCGTGCCGCTGAAGAGCGGCGACGGCGCCTACGCCGCAGACGAAGCCACCCTCGCGGCGCTGGAATCCGGCGGCCAGGTGCTGGTCCGCTACCTGGGCAACCCCAATGGCTCCGCGCGCGACATCGCCGGCGTCAGTAACGAGGCGGGTAACGTGGCGGGCCTCATGCCGCACCCCGAGTACGCGACCAGCGAGCTCACCGGGCCGGGCTGCGACGGGCTCGGCTTCTTCGCCTCCGCGGTTTCCGCTCTGGTGGGAGCCTGAGATGGCCGCTCAGGACACGGTGACCCGCGCCGCGGCCACTCCGGACCAGCCCCAGCCGTTCGCCGAGCTCGGCCTGACCGAACCGGAGTACGAGCGGATCCGGCAGCTGCTGGGCCGCCGGCCCACCGACGCCGAGCTCGCCCTGTACTCGGTGATGTGGAGCGAGCACTGCTCCTACAAGTCGTCCAAGGTGCACCTGCGTCAGTTCGCCGAGAAGGCGCCGCGCAGTGACGCGCTGCTGGCCGGGATCGGCGCCAACGCCGGCGTCGTCGACATCGGCGGCGGCTACGCGGTTACCTTCAAGATCGAATCGCACAACCACCCCTCCTACGTCGAGCCGCACCAGGGTGCGGCGACCGGCGTCGGCGGCATTGTCCGCGACATCCTGGCCATGGGGGCCCGGCCGGTGGCAGTGATGGACGCGCTGCGGTTCGGGCCGGCCGGCGCGGGTGACACCCGCCGGGTGCTGTCCGGTGTGGTCAGTGGCATCTCCTTCTACGGCAACTGCCTGGGCCTGCCCAACATCGGCGGGGAACTGGCCTTCGATGCCTGCTACGCGGGCAATCCGCTCGTCAACGCGCTATGCGTCGGGGTGATGCGGCACGGGGACCTCAAGCTGGCCACCGCCGACGGGCCCGGCAACCAGGTCATACTGCTCGGCTCGCGGACCGGGCCCGACGGCATCGGCGGCGCGTCGGTCCTGGCCAGCGCGACCTTCGGCGGGCCCGGTGACGGGCACGCGGCCAAGCGGCCCAGCGTCCAGGTGGGCGACCCGTTCCTGGAGAAGCTGCTGATCGAGTGCTGCCTCGAGCTCTACCGTGACGGCCTGGTGACGGGCGTTCAGGATCTCGGCGCGGCGGGCGTGGCCTGCGCCACCACCGAGCTCGCCGCGGCCGGCAGCGGCGGCATGCGGGTCCGGCTCGACGCCGTGCCGCTGCGCGACCCGGCGCTCGGGCCACCGGAAATCCTGATGAGCGAGTCGCAGGAGCGCATGATGGCGGTCGTCGAGCCGGGCAACGTTCCCCGGTTCCTGAGCGTCTGCGCGAGGTGGGGCGTGCAGGCCACGGTCATCGGTGAGGTGACCAGCACCGGTCGGCTCGAGATGACCTGGCAGGGCGATACGGTCGTCGACATCCCGCCCGGCACCGCCGCGGACGAGGGGCCCGTGTACTCCCGCCCGCTGGCCCGGCCCGGCTGGCAGGACGAGCTGGCCGCCGCCGACCCCGCCGCGCTGCCGCGCCCGTCCGGGGCCAGCGGCCTGCGCGCCACGCTGCTGTCCCTGCTTGGCTCGCCCGGCCTCGCGGACAAGACCTGGGTGACCGAGCAGTACGACCGCTACGTGCGCGGCGACACCGTCCTGGCCATGCCCGAGGACGGCGGGCTGATACGTATCGATGAGGAAACCGGGCTGGGTGTGGCGCTGGCCACCGACGGCAACGGCCGCTACACGCTGCTCGACCCGTACGCGGGAGCGCAGCTCGCGCTCTGCGAGGCGTACCGCAACGTGGCCGCGACCGGCGCCCGGCCGCTGGCCGTGACGAACTGCCTGAACTTCGGTTCGCCCGAGGACCCGGCGGTGATGTGGCAGTTCGCCGAGGCGGTCCGCGGCCTCGCCGACGGCTGCGCCGTGCTTGGCGTGCCCGTCACCGGCGGGAACGTCAGCTTCTACAACCAGACAGGCGAAGCCGCCATCCAGCCGACCCCGGTCATCGGGGTGCTGGGCGTGCACGACGACGTGCGCCGCCGGCTGTCGATCGGGTTCACCGCCGACGGGGCGCGCATTTTCCTGCTCGGACGTACCGGCGCCGAGTTCGGCGGATCCGCGTGGGCCCAGGTGGTGCACGGGCACCTGGGCGGCCGCCCACCGCAGGTCGATTTCGGAGCGGAACAGAGGCTGGCGCAGGTGCTCGCGGCCGCCTCCGGCGTGGCGTGCGCTGCCCACGATCTGTCCGACGGCGGCCTCGCGGTCGCGCTCGCCGAGTCCTGCCTGCGCGGCGGGCTCGGTGCCCGGGTCACGCTGCCCGGGGATGTATTCACCGCGCTGTTCAGCGAATCGGCGGCCCGGGCCATCGTCGCCGTCCGCCCGGGGGCGGAGACGGAGTTCGCGCAGCTCTGCGCCAGGTACGCGGTGCCCGCCGTCGACATCGGCGCCGTAGGCGGGCACCAGCTGGAGGTCACGGATACCTTCGTGATCTCGCTGAAGGAACTGGCCGACGTGCACGGCAGCGCCCTCCCGGCGATCTTCGGCTGACGGCCCCGATGCCCGCCCAGCCCTCCCAGCGCCCGGCGGCCCCTGGCGGGGGTCAGCGGGCCCGGCGCCCCCGGGGCCCGGACCCGCGGGACGCGGGGAGCGTGACCGCCGTGACGCGTGCGCTCGATGCCGGCGACCCGCCCCCGCCCGACGCGCTTCGCGCCGCGGTCCGGTACCTGCTGGCCGTGCTCGCCGAGACCGTGCCCGGCCGGGCCGTGGAAGTGCGCGTGCCCCCGGTAGCCGCCGTGCAGTGCGTGCCCGGCCCCCGGCACACCCGGGGCACGCCGCCCAACGTCGTCGAGACCGATCCCGTCACCTGGATCCGGTTGGCGACCGGCCGGCTTCAGTGGGCCGAAGCGGTCGCCGTCGGCGCCGTCCAGGCCAGTGGTCCACGCGCTGACCTTGCGCCATACCTGCCGGTTCGCGCGTGTGGCGGCGCCGGCGCGCCATCTGCTCACTAGAATGGTGGTGTGCCAAAGCCCGACGGCCGCCTGACGGATGAGCTCGATCCCTCCGATCGGCCGCCACGAGACGCCTGCGGCGTATTCGGCGTCTGGTCGCCGGGTGAGGACGTCGCCAAGCTGGCCTACTACGCCCTGTACGCCCTTCAGCACCGAGGCCAGGAGTCAGCCGGGATCGCGGTCAGCGACGGTGGCCGCATCGTCGTCTACAAGGACATGGGCCTTGTCGCGCAGGTCTTTGACGAATCAGCCCTGGAAGCCCTGCGCGGGTACATCGCCGTTGGCCACTGCCGGTACTCGACCTCGGGCTCCTCGGTCTGGGAGAACGCCCAGCCGACCTTCCGCGCCATCGGGGACGGCGGCCTGGCTCTTGGGCATAACGGCAACCTGATCAACACGCTGGAACTTGCCGGAATGCTGGGTACCGACACCATGCCGGAGTACCGACAGCCCGCGGCGACGTCCGACACGGACGTGCTGACCGCGCTGTTCGCCCGGCGGCCTGCGTCCCGCCCGACCGGCGCGGCCACCGCCAGCGATGACATCGAGGAGATGGCGCTGGCCACGCTCCCGCTGGTGCGCGGTGCGTACTCGCTGGTCTTCATGAACGAGCGGACCCTGTACGCCGCGCGCGACCCCCAGGGCTTTCGGCCGCTGGTGCTCGGCCAGCTCGCGACCGGATGGGCGGTGGCCAGCGAGACCGCGGCGCTGGAGATCATTGGGGCCAGCTTCGTGCGGGAGATCGAGCCTGGTGAGCTGATCACCGTCGACGAACGCGGTGTGCGGTCCCGCAGGTTCGCGGCCGCCCAGCCCAAGGGCTGCCTGTTCGAGTACGTCTACCTTGCCCGCCCGGACACGACGATCGCGGGCCGGAACGTGCAGGCCACCCGGGTGGAGGTCGGCCGCAAGCTCGCCGCCGAGCATCCCGCCGACGCCGATCTCGTGATCCCGGTGCCGGAGTCGGGCACGCCCGCCGCGATCGGCTATGCGGAGGCCAGCGGCATCCCGTACGGGCAGGGCCTGGTCAAGAACTCCTACGTCGGCCGGACCTTCATCCAGCCGAGCCAGACCATCCGGCAGCGCGGCATCCGGCTGAAGCTGAATCCGCTGACCGGGGTGGTGGCCGGGCGGCGCCTGGTCGTCGTGGACGATTCGATCGTGCGGGGGAACACTCAGCGCGCCATCGTGGCCATGCTGCGCGAGGCGGGCGCGGCCGAAGTGCACGTACGGATCTCCAGCCCGCCGGTCAGCTGGCCGTGCTTTTTCGGTATCGACTTCGCCACCCGGGCCGAGCTGATCGCGGGCCACGAGACGGTGGCCGAGATCTGCGCCTCGATCGGGGCCGACTCACTGGGCTACATTTCGCTGGACGGCCTGACCGAGGCCACGACGCTCCCGGCCAGCCAGCTGTGCCGCGCCTGTTTCGACGGGATCTACCCGGTCCTGGTCGAGGAGACCGAGCGCGGCAAGTACCTTCGCGAGCCGGGAACACTGGCTCTGGAGGAGGCCGCTCCGTGACCAGCCGCCCCGGCGACCGTGTTTCCGATGACGGTGGTTCCGGCGGCGGGAGTCCCGGGGCGGGCGCCAGCGACCCGACGGCGGCCGGGCCAGGGCAGGCCGGCGGGCTCAGCTACGCCGCTGCGGGCGTGGACATCGAGGCCGGTGACCGGGCCGTCGACCTGATGCGGTCCTCGGTGGCCAGTACGGCGCGGCCGGAGGTCATGGGGGGTATCGGAGGGTTCGCCGGGCTGTTCGACGCGGCCAGGCTTGCGGCCTACCGGCATCCCGTCCTGGCCACCTCGACCGACGGGGTCGGCACCAAGGTCGTGATCGCGAGCCGGCTCGGTATCTACGACACCATCGGCATCGACCTGGTGGCCATGGTCGCCGACGACCTGGCTGCGTGCGGCGCGGAGCCGCTGTTCATGACCGATTACGTGGTCTGCGGCGCGATCCGGCCGCAGCGGGTCGCTGCGATCGTCTCCGGTGTGGCGCGCGGCTGTGCGCAGGCCGGCTGCGCCCTGCTCGGCGGCGAGACCGCCGAGCATCCGGGGCACTTCGGCCCGGACGACTTCGACCTCGCGGGCGCGGCGACCGGGGCCGTGGAGGCGGATGCGATCCTTGGCGCCAGCCGGGTCCATCCGGGCGACGCGGTGATCGCGATGGCCTCCTCCGGCCTGCACTCCAACGGGTATTCGCTGGTCCGGGAGATCCTCAGGCGGGCCCAACTGGACCTGGAGCAGGAGCCGGCCGAGCTCGGCCGGCCGCTGGGGGAGGAGCTGCTGGTTCCGTCCCGGATCTATGCGCGCGACTGCCTGGCCCTCGCCGAGCGCTGCGACGTGCACGCTTACGCCCACATCACAGGCGGCGGCCTGGCCGGCAACCTGGCGCGCGTCCTGCCGCCCGGGGCGGACGCGGTGCTGGACCGGGGCACGTGGCAGCCGCCCACCATCTTCGGGGTCCTGGCCCGGGCCGGCGTGGTGCCGCCCGCCGAGATGGAGCGTGTGTTCAACATGGGGGTCGGCATGACCGCTGTGATCAGCCGGTCCAGCACCGACGAGGCGCTGGCCATGCTGGCCTGGCGGGGTGTGACCGCGTGGGTGCTGGGCGAGATTGTTCCCGGTACCGGCGAAGCGCGGCTAACCGGCACCCACCCAGCCGCAAGCTAGCTGCCAGCACTAGCTCTCAGCCGATAGCATCAGCGCCGGTCAGCCGGTCCGGTCAGCCCGGCTGATTTGCTACTGCCGGTCCGGCCGTGCTGGTGCGGCCGGCGCATGTCGGTTCCGGCCGCGGTGCGGGAGCGTTGACTAAGAAGCCGACCATTCGTCGTCGTCCTCGTCTTCTTCCCCGCCGTCGTCTTCTTCGTCGTGGTCCGCGTCGACCGGATCGTAATCCCGGTCCGGCTGATCGGCTCCCACGCCCAGCTCCGCACGCAGCCGGTCAAGGTCCGTGCCGCCGCTGTTGTACTTGAGCTGGCGGGCCACCTTCACCTGCTTGGCCTTGGCTCGGCCGCGCCCCATTGGCTCGACCCCCTCGAACGTCCGGAGCCTGGTCAGGCCCCACGATGTCTGTCTGCTGCATCGCTGGCTTTCCGCACAACAAACGGACCCGCCGAACTCCCCCTGCGGGAGTATGGCGCGCACCAGCTTCCGTACAGGTATTACCGTACCTGCTTTGCGGCCCCCATGCCTACGCTGATGGGTTCCTGGACGGTGCCGCGTCCTGCCCGGATTGTGCCTTGCTGGGTCTCAGCCGCCCAGCCAGATGCCGCGGAGCCTGCCGACATCGGACATCCGCTGCTCCGCGAGCCGGTCCGCGGCGGCGGACGGCGGCACGCCCTCGGCGCCCGCGATCTCGAAAATGCGCGCCGTGGTGGTGAATATCTGGTCGGCACGCGCCCTGGCCCGCTCGAAGTTGAAGCCGGCGAGCTCGTCGGCGACCTGGATGACGCCGCCCGCGTTGACCACGTAATCCGGCGCGTAGAGGATGCCCCGGTCGGCGAGCAGTTTCTCGACCCCGGCGTGCGCGAGCTGGTTGTTGGCCCCGCCGCAGATGATGGCGGCGCCCAGCGTCGCGGCCACGTCATCGTCCACCGCGCCGCCCAGCGCGCACGGAGAATACACGTCGAGGTCGGCGGCGAGCAGGTCCGCAGTGCTGGCCACGACCTCCACGCCCGAATGATGGGCCCGGACGCCTTCGGTCGCGGCCTCGCTGACGTCGCAGATCACCACCTCGGCGCCGTCGTCCACCAGGTGGTCGACCAGCTTACGGCCCACCTTTCCGACGCCCTCGACGCCAACCCGGCGGCCGCGCAGGCTGGTGGACCCCCATACGTGCCCGGCGGCAGCCCGCAGGCCGGCGAATACCCCGAGCGCGGTCAGCACCGAGGAGTCACCAGCCCCCCCGTAGGCCGCGGTGCGGCCGGTGACGTAAGAGCAGTCCCGCGCGATGATGTCCATGTCCTCGCTGCGCGTGCCGACATCGCAGGCGGTGATGTACCGCCCGCCGAGGGAGCTGATGAAGCGGCCGTACGCGCGCAGCAGCGGCTCGGTCTTCAGCTCTGCCGGGTCACCGATGATGACGGCCTTGCCGCCGCCGTGATCCAGGCCGGCCAGAGCGTTCTTGTAGGCCATGGCGGCCGAGAGCCGCAGCGCGTCGGCGAGGGCTTCGTCCTCGCTGCCGTAGGGGTAGAAGCGGGTCCCGCCGAGAGCGGGCCCCAGGGCGGTGGAGTAGATCGCGATGATCGCTTTCAGTCCGCTCCGGGTGTCCTGGCAGAAGGCGACCTGCTCGTGGCCGGCCCGGCCGGTACTGCCAATGCCTTGGTGAGCCGCTGTGAACACGTGCGTCACTGGAGTGACTCTTCCGGTCGTGCCCGCGCCCTTGGCCAGCGCGGGATCTGTCTTCAGCTTAGGGGGCTGCAGGCCGCTGGCGCGGCCCGATGCGCCTGGGTCCCGCTCGCGGAGAGTGACATCCATCTGGGCGGGATGTGGGCTGCTTGCCGCCGGGTCATGGTGAGTAATGATGTCGTTATCAGCCCGGCGAGCTTGGCTGGACTCTTGTATGTCACCATGCGGTTGTGATGCCTTACACCGCGTATCTTCGGGTCTACGAGCCGCTGTCCGCGTTCGAGGAGCCTGAGTTGTCACGCTGGGTGGCTTATGCAGCGTCGCCGTCCCGGCCGCGGCGGCTCAGCGCGCTGGAGGCCGAGTACGTCGGCGCCCTCCGCCGGCTTACCACCCAGCCCCCGGTCATCATCCCGGATACCGAGAGCGAGGACGCGTACATCCGGTGGGCCGAGGGGGTCACCTACGTGTGTCCCTGGCAGACCCGGCTGCGGTCGTGGCTCGCAGTCAGCCACCTGCGGGCCACGGCGAGGCCGCCGCTCGTCGACGCCTTCGCCCCCCGCGAGGCTGAGCGGGCGATGCGTGCCTACGCGGGCGCTGGGTCCCTGAAGATGTATATACAGACAAGCCCCTGGTGCGTTCCGCTGGTCTGGTTCGCGATGTTCAGCCCGGCCGAGCGGTGGCTCGCGCTTGGCCCGGGCGGTGGGACTGGTGCCGCGGGGCCGGCCACGGCCTCCGCGATGCGCACCCTGATGTACGCCACAGCGATGGCGCAGGCGCGGCGCCGGCTGGCCCGCGGGCTCGCCGCCGTCCGCCAGGGCCTGCGGGGACCGCTCGGGCGCGAGGAAGACATCCGACGGGGGTCGCTGGCGGTAACCGCTCACCTCGAGCACGTGGCCAGCTGGCTGGAGGAGTTTCATCCGCAGTCGGTGGTGGAGCTGGATTACGGCGGCCTGGTCAACCTGCTGGACGACGACGCGCTCCGGAGCGACCAGTCGGTCGCGGAGATCGCGGCGGCGGTCAGCGGCCTGTGCCGGGACGAGCCCGAGCTGGCCATCGCCATGTACCGGCGGGCCGCAGGCCGAGGTCAGGCCTTGCGGGCGGCCGAGACGGCGAACTGAGCCGCACAGGGCCTGCCAGGCTTCGCCGGGTGACCGCGATGTTACCGGGCGGGCAAGGGTGAGTGCTCACCTGGCACCGGGCCTGCGAGGCGTACCACGGGCTGCGCAGGTCCTGGTAGACCTATTTTTCGGGCGGCCATAACGCTGGCCACATGTCCCGGTCTGTCACGGCCCTCGCTGCGGCCGGGAGATGGCTTCCCGGCCCGATGAACCTGTGCTCATTCGGCTACTTTCGTGTGAGCGGTCAGCCGACGCCCGTTACCGAACGTAACCATTTGCTCACCTGCCCGCTGCTGGCCAGCTGTGGCTGTCTGCTTACTCGGCGCGTCAAACTCCAGCCAGTTCGTCACAAATATGTGAACATGGGTAACTATAAGCTGACTGGCGAGGCTGCTATGACCGCCTCATGGGGGATTGCCGCGTCTGCCGGCTCGGATATCTGGCAGCCCCGGTCGCAGTATTTCCGAATCTGCCACGATGCAACTCTAAGTATCGCTACACTTACGCTCAGTGACAGGGACTGGACAGGTCGCAGAACTATTAGATAGAAAACTTTGCGCCGAGTGGTCGACTTGTTACCGCTGGTGATGGCAATATGGTCTCTGTACACCATATGGGACACAACGACAGGCTCCGGTAAGGAGCGCCACGCAAGAAACGAACGCAAGGATCGCACGTTTCGGTCCAGGAGGAGAGGCCGCAAGATGGCTGCACGTACACCCGAGGCAGAGCCGCTGCTGACGCCGGCTGAGGTCGCGACGATGTTTCGAGTCGACCCGAAGACGGTGACGCGGTGGGCCAAGGCAGGCAAGCTGACGTCTATCCGCACGCTCGGCGGCCACCGCCGCTATCGGGAGACTGAGGTCCGCGCCCTGCTCGCCGGCATACCGCAGCAGCGTTCCGAGTGACGGCTGCCGCACTCGCGTGCCAATGTCGTGCGCCAAGGGGAGGCAGCTATCTGCCGGGCGCGCTGCACGCGGCGGCAGTCATCCACTCAGCAGGGGGGTCGGCCCCGGTGGACAGAGTGCCACTTCGGGCCGTGTTTCGCCGGCAGGCGCAAGGGCGCCGCGCCTCGCGGACGCGCGCTGCCGGGGCCGATCCAGCTAAGTACATTCAAGGGCAGACCGAGGCAGTCAACCGCTTTCTGACGGTTACACTCAGTAACAAGCTGTGGTGACGTGTAATCATGCCTGCTGAATAGCGGTGTTCGGCGTCCTGGTCTGCGTTAAGACAAGCGGACGCAACGTATGGTCGGCCGTCTCGGTCGGGGGACGCGGCGTTGCGTCGCGTTCATGGGGAGGATCGCACGATGCGTGATCCAGAGCTGGCCAAGCGGGCCGGTAACGCCGCAGCGCGGCTGGAACAGGCATGGGAGCGCTGGCGAACGCTGCACGGGCTGGCGGGACCTTCGGACTCGCTGGCCAGCTATGTAGGTTACTCACTCAAGGAGCCGATGGGCCAGCCGCGCGTGGTCATCGGCGTTGCTGCCACGGAGGCCGAGTACTTCGCGGATTTCCTCGAGAATCACGACTGCGCCGCAGTCGCGCAGGAAGAGTTGCGGCCAGTGAACGGCTCAGCTCACCTGCCGGTCAACGGGGACGAGCTCACGCCCCGCGACATAGCGTCCGAGCCGACGGTCCGCCGGGATCCGGCAAACCAGGACAACCCCGGCCCCGCGGGTGCGGAGCGCCCGGCACCCACCGCCTCGGGATCGTCGCCTGGTGCCCCGCGGGTGCGGAGCGCCCGGCGCTCGCAGCCCCGGGATCGGCGCCGGGCCCGATGACCCGGGCCTTGATCAGGCGCCGGTGGACGTCGGCCGTCCGCAGGACACCCGCGGCCCCCTCGCCGCCGAACTGGCCGGCTGGGCGTCTGGTGAGCTGCCGGGACAGGCGTCGCAGCAGCTGGCCCACTGAGCCGCGGCCGAATCGGCGCCAGCCAGGACCACGGACCGCATCATGGACCGGTCCCGCGCCGTACGTTAGCCAGGCCACCGGTTCGCTGGCGGTGGTGCCGGTGCTCAGCATTGCCGATACCTGGGGAAGGTCCCGGCCCAGCTGGAACGGCTTCCATTTCCGGCGGACCAGCTCTCTTTAGAGGTTTCACAGCTCCGGCTCAGCTTGGTGTCAGGTAAGACGGCCAAGCTAGTGAATAGAGGGGTAAGCCCTCTTCTCCCCAAGACGTCTGGGCCCGGCACGGCCAGGCCCCGGGCCGGGCCCAGACATCGGGACGCGAAGCGCGCGAGCTCTGGGGATCCGGTGACTACGGCGTTGTGGTCACGGTCGGCGTGAGATCAGTAGTGCAGTACATGCACTTACGGGCCCCGATCGGGATCGTGCTGAGGCACTCCGGGCAATCGCGCTCGGTCGCCGCCTTGTTCCGGGTGATTAGCTCTATCAGTCGTCCGAAGGGTGCCACGACCAGGAAGTACACGACGGCGGCGATAATGAGGAACGTCACGAGCGCGTTGATGAAGTCGCCGTAGGCAAACTTGCTGCCGTTAACTGTGAAGTACAGGTTGCTGAAGTTCGGCTTGCCGCCCGCGGCGGCGATCAGCGGTGTGATGAGGTCCTTGACCAGAGCGGTAATGATGGCCGTGAAGGCCGTGCCGATGACCACCGCGACCGCGAGGTCGATCAGGCTCCCCCGTAGTAGGAACTTGCGGAAACCGCTCACGCGGCGTCCCCTTTCTTTCGGCTGGATTACCATTCGTTTCTGGCTGTCCCGCCATCGGCCGTACTGTGCACTACCCGGCGGCCGGCCGCAGCTTCAGCCGGGCCGGACCTGTGACGGCTGGGTCTCGCGGGTGGCAAAAGACAGCCGCCACTCCTCAGCTGCCTCCCCGTCGATCTCCAGCACCCAGGTAAACCGTGCTCCCGCGGGCAGCTGAAGGACCGTATTGAAGGCGATCGGCACGTTGATCGCAGTCCCCGGAGCTAGGCCCGCAGGACGCCCGGCCTCGAACTGGCCACCCGCCTGGACTTGCTGCCCCCCGCTGAGCCCCGGCTGGCTCACCGGAGTCCCGTCTTCGTCCAGCAGTCTGAGCGTGAAGGAGATCTTCTCGTTCGTGTGCTGCCACGGGATGTGGAAGAGCACCGCGACCCCGCAGGCGACCGGGCCAGGACCGCAGACGGACCAGCCACCACCCGAGATGAACAGCTTGCCGTCGGCCACCTGCGCGTGGTCGGCAAGCATCATCGTGACCCTCATTGATCCGTTACCGCCTAAAATCAGAGACCTCACGGACGATCATGGAAGCGTTACCGGGCAAGACCTTAGACAGGACGGGCCCGAGGATGATTGTCGTCTTTCCGGCGCGCGAAGGCGTAAACACCTAAGTAATACGGATGCTTGCTGGCCAGGTCGGCGGCGTTCCAGCCGGTTGGCTGTGCCCGCGAGAAAGGGAGCGCGGGAACTGGCGTGCCGGAGTGGCTCAGCGTGGCCATATTGCCGCGGTCGGTGACCTCTTGCGCAGGTCATCGCGGATCTCCTGGCCGAGGCGGCGGGTCTCCCTGCGGTTGAGCAGCGCCCCGGCCGCGGCTCCGGTCAGCAGCGGGCCCAGTGAGACAGCGCTGCGGCCCGCGCGGGCCGCGAGACGGCGCTGCAGGCGGCGCCCGAGCGGTGAGCCCATGGCCAGGACTACCCCGCCAGGCGTCAGCGTGACGCCGCCCCGGTGCGCCCACGCACCGACAAAGGCCGTCATCCGGCCGGCGAAGTCACCGGGCGGCCGCATGCCGTATACCTCGTGCAGTTCGGCGATGAGCTTGATCTCGATTCCGACCAGCGTCAGGGTCTCGGTGACGATCTCAGCCGGGAAGGCGGGGGCCACCGGAAGAACCGACCAGATGCCCACCGTGGCGCCCACCGCGGCCGACGCGCGGGAAGCGCCCTCGATCAGGGCGTCGGCAAGCTCGTCGGGGGACTTGCCGGGGAACTGGGCGCGCAGCGTGGCCTGGTCACGGACGGGCAGGCGAGGAGCCAGGGCCAGCACCTCGCCGGCCAGCCAGCGGCTTCCCCGCTGTACCCCGCGCCCGGCCAGGCGCGTTCCGCGGCCTACGACGCTGGCGCCCTTCCGGGGCGCCCCCGATCCGCGTCGTACCAGGTCCGGGCTGCGCCGCACGAGGTCTGGGCTGCGCCGTACGAGATCCGGGCTGCGCCGCGCCAGGTCCGATCCGCGTCGTACCAGGTCCGGGCTGCGGCGCACGGCGTCCAGTCCGCGGCGGGCGACACCCGACCCGGGAGTCACGCCGGACCCAGTCGCCACGTCTGACCCTGCGGCCGCACCAGATCCGGATGCCGTACCCGGCTCGAGGACCGTATCTGGCCCGTCGGCCACGCCCGACCCCGGCACCACACCTGACCCGGTAGCCGCACCTGGCCGCGCGGCCGCATCTGCCCCGTCGGTCATCCCCGGCTCATGGCCGCCGTCCGCATCGCGGCGGCCGACGCCCCTCCCGCTGCGCCTGACCCGGGCGAGGGCTGAGCGGGCGACCTCGTTCAACGGGCGGCCGGATGTTGGCTGCTCGGCCGACTCGCTCAGTTCGCCGACGATACTGGCGACCTCGCCGACGTCGGGGGCCTCGGCGAAACTGTAATCCTCCGGCCCGGAATCGGCCGGCCCGGCCGATTCCCCGGAGGTCCCGCTGTCGTCGCGGCCACTGGCATCCATGCTCAAGCCCATACCCGTTCAGTGGCCCCTCGCACATCCGGCGGCCGCGATCACGCGGCATTCCCGCCTGGAGAAGCCGTCACCGGCCGACGCCGGCCGCGGCTTCCAGGGCAGGACTGGGATGCTCGGTGAGCATGCTCAGCACCGCCCGCTCGGCGTGCCCCCGGGTCGCAACGTCGCCGAATTCGCGGCCTTAACCCAGGTCGCTCGGTGCTCGCGCGATCGTGATGCCCTGCTCGTAGAGGGTGATGACGCGCGGATCAATGTAGGAGGCGCGCGCCACGGCTGGTGTATTGCCCAAGTAGCCCGAGACCTCATTCACCACGCGGGCGACGGCGCGCTTGCGGGCGGACTCGGACACGGCCGCGGGCTCGGAGACGGCCAGGCCGACGGCGGCCAGTACGGTCGCGTGCCAGGTCCGGAAGTCCTTGGCGGAGAACGTCCTCCCAGGCGGGCGGGATGACCAGTGCTTTGATCCGGGCCAGCGTCTCGCGGTCGGTCAGCGGGGTGCCGTCGGCGGCGAAGTACCGGAAGCCCCGCCCGCAGCGCTGACGCCGGATGCCCGCGGCGGTGAGCTCGCTGCGCACCAGGCCCGCTACGTCGGCCGTATTCATCGCGCCTGCCGCCGGCCCGGTCATGATGCCTCCGTCCCGGCGGGGGTGAGGATATGGCCGTGCAGCACGGCCTCGGTGAGCAGCTCCTTGTACCCAACCTCGTCGAAGAAAACGGTGAGCCGCTCCCCAGCCTCGGACAGGACCACCCCGCGCCCCCATTCCTGGTGCTCGACCCGCATCCCGGCCGCGAACGCGTCGCGGGAGTGACTGGCTGGGGTGGACAGGCCGGCGTCGCAGTTGTCACACCGCCCGCAAGGATCGTCCGCGCCCTGGCCGAAGTACCGCAGCAGGAACCGCCGCCGGCAGTCGGTCAGCTCGGCGTACCGGCGCATCATCTCCACCCGCGAGCGTTCCACCGAGCGGTTGTGCGCGGCGATCTCGATCGCCTTCGCGGCGGCCTCGGCGGGCGGCGGGGCATCGGCGACGGGCTCGATGAGGTCGTGCAGCCGGACGGCCCCGGCCGCCTCCAGGAGGTTGACCAGCCCGGTGAGCCGGCGCTCCGACATGTCCGCGCGGTCGGCCAGCTCACGCACTGACACCGGGGTCTGAGTGGCGGCCGCCACCTCGGCGAGCAGTTTCTCATCGGGCAGGCCGCCGGTGAAGAACCGCCGGAGGCCGAGGTCTTCGGACCGGTAGAAGCACACTGCTTGGGCCGCCCTCCCGTCCCGTCCGGCCCGCCCGACCTCCTGGTAGTACTCATCCAGTGAGCCGGGCACGGAGGCGTGGATGACGAAGCGGACGTCGGGCCGGTCGATGCCCATCCCGAATGCGCTGGTGGCGACGATCGTCGCCCCGGCCATGAAGATCTTCTGGGTCTCCTCCCGCGCGGCCCGGCTGAGCCCGGCGTGGTACGGCCGGACCCGCAGCCGCTGCGCGTACGTCTCCGTTTCCTCCCGGGTCGCCGCGTACACGATGCCGGTACCGCTGAATTGCGTGGCCGCCTCCTCGACCGCGGCCTCCTTATCGGCGGCTTCGTGGAAGGCCCGTACCGCCAGGTGAATCTCCGGGCGGTCGAATCCGCGGATCACCTGAGCGGGTTTGCGCAGGCAGAGCCGCCGGATGATTTCCTCGCGGACCGGGGGAGCGGCGGTGGCGGTGAGCGCCGCGACGACCGGGCGGCGGGCCAGGGAGCTGATCACGTCGCCGATCCGCAGGTAATCGGGACGGAAGTCATGTCCCCAGCTGCTCACGCAGTGTGCCTCGTCCACCGCGAGCAGCCGGGGCGGCGCCTCGGCCAGTACGTTGCGCACATCGTCGCGGGCCAGCTGCTCCGGGGCGAGGAAGACGAAGCCCGCCTGGCCGTCCCGGAGCAGGTCGTAGGCCGCGGCGCGGCGGCTTTCCGGTGCGTTCGCGTTCACCGTGACCGCGGTCAGGCCGTGCGAGAGCAGGTGGTCGGCTTGGTCCCGCTGCAGCGACAGCAGAGGTGACACAACCACGGCGGGGCCGCCGAGCGCGATCGCGGCGAGCTGGTAGATCGCTGACTTGCCTGCACCGCTCGGCAGGACGGCCAGGCAGTCACGCCCCGTGACCAGCGCGGCGGCGGCCTGGTGCTGCCCCGACCGCAGCTCGGTATAGCCGAAGACGTCGGCGGCGATCTGCTGGAGGTCAGGTGTGGCGGACGTGGCAGGGCTCCTTACCGGCTGGCGGATGGCCGGCCCCAGGGTCACCGGGCCCGGTGTGCTGGTCATCTTTCCTGCTGCCGCGGTATCACACGCACCCGGTCCGGCGCCGGCGGGATCAGCGCCCGGTCCCGGCCGTAGGCTGGCCCCGCGGTGGATGATCAGGTGACATACTGCCCCGTTCGGCTGGAGAAATACTCTTATTGTCGCTGCCGCGACGCCCGGACCCGATCAATGGTGGTGATCATGTGAGTGGACTGTTCGACCTCACGGGAAAGACGGCGGTCGTCTCGGGAGGGTCGCGTGGCATCGGCCTGATGATCGCGCGTGGCCTGGTCCAGGCGGGCGCGTCGGTCGTGATTTCGGCCCGCAAGGCCGCCGCGTGCGACGAGGCCGCCGCTGAACTGCGCTCGTACGCCGCGTCCGGCCAGCAGGTCTGGGCGATCCCGGCTGACCTGTCCGGGGAGGCGGAGTGCCAGCGGCTGGCCGGCGAGGTGGCCGGGCTCACCAGCCAGCTGGACGTGCTCGTCAACAACGCCGGTGCCGTCTGGGGTGCGCCGCTGCTGGAGTTCCCGGCGTCGGGCTGGGACAAGGTGCTGGACCTGGACCTCAAGGCGCCGTTCTTCCTGACCCGGGCCTTCCTGCCGCTGCTGGCCAAGGCCGCGTCCGCGGACGACCCGGCCCGCGTGATCAACATTGGCTCGATTGACGGCCTCATCGTGCCGATCGTGAACAACTACTCCTACGCGGCGGCCAAGGCCGGGCTGCATCACCTGACCCGGGTGCTCGCCGTCGAGCTCGGCCCCCAGCACATCACGGTCAACGCGGTCGCACCCGGGCCGTTCGAGTCCAGGATGATGGCCCAGACGCTGCACGATCGGGGCAAGGAGATCGCTGCCAGCACGCCGCTCGGCCGTATCGGGCGGCCCGACGACATGGCCGGGGTCGCGGTCTTCCTGGCCAGCCGGGCCGGCGCGTACGTCAACGGCGTCATCCTCCCCGTGGACGGCGGGATCACGGCCCGGTAGGTTCCGGCCCGCTGCCGCTGCGCACTACGACGTGGACCTGACCCAGAAGTCGTGGCAGGAGCTCATGCGCTGACGGCGCCCTGGCTCAGTGACCGAGCGCGGCCAGCGCCGTGCCGATGAAGATGAAGAGCGCGCCGACGGCCACGAACGCACTGTCAACGACGCGTCTTCCCCGCCGGCCGTGGATCAGGACGTCCTGCGGATCCGTGGGGTCATACCAGACGAGCACCTTATGACCGGGCCGGAGCAGGGCCGCCTTCCAGACCGCTTCGGGACAGAACGACTCCATCACCCGCCCATCCGCGAGCCCATACCGCATCAGGGCCAGCCCCGGCGACCCGCCTGCCGGTGCACCGGCCGCGACCGGCGGCACGGCAGTGGCCCAGGCTGTCAAGCCGCGGCGGCGCAGCCGGTGCGCGCGATGTATCCCGGTCAGCCCAGCCAGCGCCGCCAGCCCTCCCGCCAGCGCGAACCAGATCCCGATTGCGACCGCCATCTCGTATCCAGACTCCCGCCTTCCGCTGCGTCTTCTTACTGCCCGTCCGTCGGCCGGCGGCGCCCGTCCGGACCGGGCCGGGCCGATGGGAACGACGTAGGCCTGGCATCCTCCGCGATCAGCAATCCGTACACCCGCTGGAGGCTCTGGCGGCGGCGAAGCTCGAGTCCAGCCTGCCCGTACCTGGCCGGGGAGACCGATGTGCGCGTGGCGCACCACTCCGCCAGGAGCGGCAGCGGCCGGGGATCGCTGCCGTCGAGGGCGACCAGCAAGATCGACGTCCGCTGCGGGTGTGCAGGCCATTCGACCAGCAGCAGGACCTGGGCTGCCTTGTCCGGCTGCGCGAGCTCGGCTGGCTCATCTGGCTGCGGGACAACTGCGCGCACCCGCAGCTCCGGCCAGTCAAGCGCGGAGGAAGGCCTGGGCGTGGCGACCTTTTCGGCCAGCGCGAGCGCGTCCAGAGTGCCGACATGCACCCGGCGTGCGGTCCAGGCCAGCCCGGCCATGACAAGCACGGAGATCCCCACCAGGATGACCGCAGCTATCACATAACGACAGTAAGCCGTGGCGGTCGCGACGTCACCAGCGGCCGGCCGTCTAACCCATGGCGGTAGCGCCGTTCTCGCGTTTCGCGAGCCGGGTGGCGGCACTGAGCAAGTCCTCGTATCGGCGCCGGATATCATCCCGGTCCGCCCCCTCCGGCACCGAGCGCTCGCTGGCCCGCTGGATCATGGCGCCCTGCTCCAGCAGCACGCGGCGCTGTCCGGCGCTGGATGTGTCGGCCATGATCTTGGTCAGGGCCTCGAGCTGGCGGATCAGCACCGCCGGCATTCCCAGGCTGGCCTGGCGGATCTTCTCGAAGGCGCGCTGCACGAGGCGCTCGTGGCTCGGCTCGGCCGTGATGACCCGGATGAACCCGTGGCTGTCCCGGTGCACCCGCGCCGGGTGCCATCTGAGGGTGATCTTGCACAGGCTCTCGCCCAGCCAGTCAATGCAGGTGAGCGCGGTGAAGGTGTCGTTGACGGCCGGTGACAGGGCCCGGATGGCGATCTCGACGAGCTGGTCGATGCCGAAAGAGATGTCCTGGGTGAGCGTCCGGTAGGGCCCGGTGATGTGCGCGCGGCCCAGCGCTTCACTCACCCGGTCCGCCGCCTCGGGCGGCCACACCGAAGCGAATGGGTGGCCCTGGACCAGGAAGTGCCCGGGCCGGTAATCGAGAGCGATGACCGCATCCGCTCCGGCGGCGAGCTGCACCAGGGAGCGCTGCCGGATGAACTGGAGGTAGCCGCTCCCGGGCGCCCGGACCTCGCCGCCCTCGGCCCGCATCCGGGTGAGCAGCTCCGCCGCCGACGGGCCGCTGACTTGGGCGCCGGACGGGGCGGGCCAGGCGTCATGGCCGCCCTGAACCTTGATCGCCTCGGCCAGGTCCCGGGCGATGCTCGCGATCACCTGCGGCAGCTGGATCGACGTCGCCGTGTGGTGGATGAAATAGATCAGCACCCCCATGTCGGCAACCGTCAGCGCCAGGGTCACCGTCACGCCGATGTGCGGGACGAAGGTCCCGCGTGATCCTGGGCCGATCGAGACCAGGACGAGCACGGCGTAGACGAACGTCGCCACGAACGTCCCCAGCGTCAGCTGCGTTCCCCGGTCACGGATGAAGTTACGCAGCATCCGGGGCCCGAACTGGGTGGACGCGAGCGTGAGGGTCACCAGGATGATCGAGAACACCACGCCTACCACGGTGATGACGGCGGTGGCGATGGCGGTGAGGATCTGCTGGGCGGCGTCGGCGCTGCCGACGATCACCCACGAAGGCAGACTGAATTCGCCGCGGTAGACGGCGCGGTCCAGGTTGAGGGTGATGACGAACAGCGCGATGGCCGCCAGGACCTCCAGCCCGGGGACCAGCCACAGGTTGGTACGCAGCGCGTCGGCGCGCCAGTGGGAGTGGAGCGCCGGGGACCGGCGGAAGCCATGCATGATCAGCCTTTGCCCTCGAAAACTACCGACCAGACTTCCCGGCTCACCTGCCGCTCATGATAGCGCCCGGATACGGTCGCCGGCTGGCGCCGCTCCGGCCCTGGCCAGCGTCAGGACGCGGCCGCGGTAGCGGGCGGATGCGGTTTCCGGCCGATCGCGCGGGCCTTGGCGGCCTGCACCGCCGAGGTGAGGGCGTTGATGTCGTAGGCGCCGTGATGCCGCAGGCCGTTGACGAAAAAGGTCGGGACCCCGGAGACGCCGCTGAGGTCGGCGGAGTCCACATCCTCGGCGATCCTGGCCGCGCCGGCGCGACGGGTCAGGTAGTCACGGAAACGCGCGGTGTCGAGGCCGATCTCCCCGGCGTAGCGGATCAGGTCACTGGGCGCCAGGGCGTCCTGCTGGCTCAGCACCAGATCGTGCATCGGCCAGAACGCGCCCTGGTCGGCGGCTGCTTCCGCCGCCTCGGCCGCGAGCTGGGCCCGGGGGTGGACGTCGCTGAGCGGAAGGTGGCGCCAGACGTACCGGACCTCGCCGTGCCCGGCCAGCAGATTGCGCAGGACCGGTTCGGCCTGCCCGCAGTAGGGGCACTGGAAGTCCCCGTACTCAACGATGGTGACCGGCGCGCGGGCCGGCCCGCGGATGTGGTCACGGCCCGGGTCGACCGGCGCACCCAGGTCGATGATGGCCTGCGCGTTACCGAGCAGGGCCCGGATCCGCAGCCGGCGCGGCAGCAGATCCGTGGCGCGGAACACCAGCCAGGTGAGCAGCGACGCGCCGAGCGCGGCACTCAGCACCCCGAGCTTGGCCTCCTGCAGCTGAATGCCGCTGAAGGCCAGGGTCGCGATCAGGATGGACACGGCGAAGCCGACGCCGGCGACCGTGCCGACACCAGTAACGGCGGCCCAGCCGACAGGCGGCCGGATCTTGCCGCGGCTGAGGCGGCTGAGCAGCCACGACGCGCCGACGATGCCGACGGGCTTGCCCACCATGTAGCCCACCATGATGCCCAGCGTGATCGGGGAGATATAGGCCCGGGCCAGGAAACTGCCGCTGATCATGATGCCGGCGTTGGCCAGCGCGAACAGCGGCACGATGACATAGCTGGTCCAGGGATGGTAGAGCTGCTGCAGCCGCTCGTTCGGCGACAGCGCTGAGGCCAGCCCGGCGCTGGCCGACCGGGCCAGCTCGGACGTCGGCTGCTCGCGGAATCTGCGGAACAGGTCGCTGGCGCGTTCCAGGTCGGTCCGGGCGGCCGGGCGGGCGTAGGTCGCCAGTCCCATCGCCAGGCCGACGACCACCGGGTCGATACCGGACCGGAAAACCGCGACCCACGCCGCGGTTCCCAGTAGCGCGTAGAGGGCGCCGTACCGGATCCCGGCCCGGCTCAGGGCCAAGATCACCGCGAAGATCCCGGCTGCGACACCGAGGGGCACGGCGGTGACCGCCCGGCTGTAGGCGGCGCCGATGACCACGAGCGAGACCAGGTCATCGACCACCGCGACCGACAGCAGGAACGCGCGCACCCGGTCCGGGAACCGGGGCCCGGTCAGGGCCAGCATCCCCAGGGCGAGCGCGGTGTCCGTGGACATCGCCGCGCCCCAGCCGTGGGCCGTGGGACGGCCGGCGTTCAGGGCCAGGTAAATCGCGACCGGCACCAGCAGGCCGCCTAGCCCGGCCACGACCGGAAGCGCCAGCCGCTGCCGTTCCCGCAGCTCACCCATGTCGAACTCGCGGCGGGCCTCCAGGCCGAAGATGAAGAAGAAAAAAGTCATCAGGCCGCTGTTCACCCAGCCGCGAAGATCCATGGACACTTCCGCGCTGCCGAGCCGGATCAGCAGTCGCGTATGCCAGACGGCCTCGTAGGAGGACGCGCCGGCATTCGCCCAGATGAGGGCTGCCAGCGCCATCACCACCAGGACCGCGGCACTGCCGGTCTCGGTGCGCAGGAACCTGCGCAGCGGCGTCTGCAGGCTGCGCGCCCACATTGTCCGCGCGGAGAACGGGCGAGCCGCAGCGGGCCGCACCTCCTCAGGCAGGGCGTCCCTCCTCGGGCCCGGAGGCGGGCGGCCGGAGCCGCCCCGCAGGGGTGTGCACCGGGACGGCCAGCCTCGCCCCGGTCAGCGCCCGCTCGAGGCGCGCTCGCTGTCGCTGAACGCGCGCCCGGCCTGATCCGCGAGGGTGACGGCGACCAGGCGGGCCTGCAGTGACGGCTTGGCGCCCGGCTTTGGTTTCATCATGAACCGGCCGTAGTAGCGGCCGTTGCCGTAGACCCGCAGCTCGATCTCCTCCTCCGGCAGGCCAGCCAGCTCGACGTCGCGGTGGCCATAGCTGGTCATTACCGTGCCGTCGGGCTCGAGGCGGGGCGGGTGGCCGAGCAGGGTCCCGTACTGGAACCGGCACTCTTGCAGGTCCAGCAGGGGGATGAGTTGCTGGACGACGTGCCGGGCTACGTCGTCGGGCACCGTGGCCGATGTGGTCATCGCAGCGGTCTCGTGGATCTGCGCGAGGTAACCCGCGTCGGTGATGGTGATCACCCGCAGGCGCCGGGCGCGGGCCGCCAGCTGGGACACCGCCACGCCCACCACCAGGAGCAGGACCGCGGTCGTGGCATCCGCTGAGCTGCGGATCGAGAACTGCTCGTAGGGCCGGGTGAAGAAGAAGTCGAACCAGGCCGCGGCCGACACCGCCGCGAGAGCTCCGGCGAAGCGGTTCCCGATCGCGGCTACCGCGACGACGACCACGACCAGGAGCAGGGCCACGTTCGTGTTCGGCCAGTTCGCACGGAACGGCAGGAGGATCGCCGCCGCCGCGAGCGGCGCCACCAGCGCGGCCAGAATCGCGGCGTTGTCCCTGGTCAGGTAGCGGTTCACCGGCGGGCACCTCCCGTCCGGATCGGGGCATCCTCGCAAAACGCGGCAACGGTGGCCGACGGCCCAGCCGCAGATGTGTTGTCGGTGATCATCATGCTCCTGGCGGACGGCTTCGTTGTCGCGCCGACCAGGCTTCCCGGCTCACCTGAGCATGAGCTTAGACCGCCCCGGCGGGGCTGCCAAGGCACGCCGTGCGTGTACATCCCGCTCGACGACCTTGACCCGCGCTTCCTGGCCGGTGGTCAGCCGGGACGTGCCGGAGGTGTGCGCGGCGGCTGGCCGGGAACATCTGGCACTGGGAGACTGGCACTGGGAGAGGTCCCGGACGACTAGCAGCGAATGGGGAGGGAGCAGGGCGATGCCTACATCAGCATGGCGGTTCTCCGGCACCGAGGGTGCCGATGAAGCGGTGGTCAAGCTCAAGGGCCTGGCTGCCCAGGATCTCATCGAGGTGCAGGATCTAGCGGTGATCCGCTGGCCCCGCTGGGCGGCCGGGCCCATCCTGCAAGAGCACGTTACCGACGAGGGCAACAGGGTTTCCGCGATGGTGGGCAGGCGCAGGCATGCGGTAATCGACGGCTCGATAGTTGAGGCGGCCAAAGGCGACATGACGCCAGGAACGTCGGTGATCGTGATGCTGAGTGCTAACGCCGACATCGACGCTCTGGCCGGGACGTTCCAGGGACTGGGACGGGACATTGAGCTGGTCCGGACAGATTTGTCGGTTCCCGACCAGGACCGGCTGAGGGCGGCCATCAGCCATGCGGCCGACCAGGGCCAGAGCCCGCCGCCGCAGGGCACCCAGTAGGCGGGACGGCACCCGGCCCGGCACGCGCGGGCCCGCCGCCCGGCCGCCGGAGGCCACACGCCATCCGGCCCGGCGCCGATAATGGGAAAGTTAGCTCGCCCGCCGAAGGGCGGCTGCTGGCGGGGTCCTGTGGTGTGCTCAACGAAGGCCTACGCTCACCATCGGCGGGACCGCTGAGCGCTGACCTGGCACACGGCTTGGTGCTACCGGTGCTGCGGTGGGTGGGGTGGCGGCGGTGGGATGGTGGCCACGCTGGGTGCGGGTTCGGGCCAGACCAGGAGGACGGGGCAGGGGGCGTGGTCGACGATGAAGCGGCTGGCCGGGCTGAGGCTGCGGGGGCCGAGGTGGGTGTGGTCGCCGTCGCGGGCGAGGATGAGCAGGTCGGCGCCTTCGGCGGCGGCCACGACTTCCCGTTCGATGCGGCCGGTGCGCTGGATGCGGGTGCAGGGGCGTCCCAGTCGCCCGGCTGCGTCGGCGAGGAGCTGCCCGGCGGAGGCGGTGGCGAGGTGTTCCAGCCGGGTGCCGGGGTCGCGCTCGGGACGTGCGCGGCCGAGCAGCCCGGCGTAGGCGCCACGGGCGACGCCGGAGACCTCGGATGCGGTGACATGCAGCAGCGCAATGTCGGCGTCGCCGGGCGCGTGGGCGCGGGCGGCGTCCACGCAGGCGGGCCAGGTGCCCTCGACGATCCAGGCGATGACGACGGTCACGGTGATCAGCCTCCGATGACGGTCAGCGATACCCACAATGCCAGCGTCGCGAGGATCAGGGCGGCGGGAACGGTGAGCAGGCCGAGCCGGGTGAACTCCCCAATTTCCACCTCGTGCTCATGCTCGTGCACGATGCGCCGCCAGAGCAAGGTGGCCAGGGACCCGGCGTAGGTCAGGTTAGGGCCGATGTTGGTCCCGAGCAGCACCGCGAGCACCGCGCCGGGCCCGGCCGGGGCGGCCAGCGGCAGCAGCACCAGCACGGCGGGCAGGTTGTTGATGACATTCGCCAGCACAGCGGCCAGCGCCGCGATCGCGAGCAGGGCCGGCAGCCCGGTACCGCCCGGGACCAGATGCCCCAGCGCCGCGGCGAGCCCGTTATCGGTCACGGCGCGGACCACGATGCCCAGGGCCAGGACGAACGCGAGGAACGGTACCGCCGCCGCGCGCACGATGGCCGCCGGGCTGCTGCGGCGCTGGGCCAGGGCGCGGGCCGCGAGCACGGCCGCGCCGGCGAAGGCCGCCCACGCGGGGCTGATCCCGAGCGCGGAGGCAGCGACGAAGCCCGCCAGCGTGCATGCCACCGTGACCAGCGCGAACACCGGCACGCTCGATGGCCCGTCAGCAGGCGGGGTCTGGGCGCCAGCGTCCAGGTCGGTGGCGAAAAACCGCCGGAACACTACATATTCGGTACCAATCGCCACCAGCCACGGCAGCACCATCAGCTCGGCGAAGCGGGGGAAGCTCAATCCGCTGGCGGCGAACGCCAAAAGATTGGTCAAGTTGGAGACCGGCAGCAGCAGCGACGCGGTGTTCGACAGGTGAGTGCAGGCGAACACGTGCGGCTTGGGCCGGGCCCCGAGCCGGGCGGCCGTGGCGAACACCACCGGTGTAAGCAGCACGATCGTGGCGTCCAGGCTGAGCACCGCGGTGACCACCGACGCGACGGCGAACACGCAGGCCAGCAACCTGCGGGGCCGGCCCGCCGCGGCGCGGGCCATCCAGGCCCCGCAGGCGCGGAACAGCCCCTCGTCGTCGCACAGCTGGGCCAGGACCAGCACCGCCGCCAGGAAACCGATCACCGGCCCCAGCTGCTCGGCCTCAGCGCGGGCCTGGCTCAGCGAGATCGCCCCGATGCCGATGACCACCACCGCGGCCGGGACCGCGACGACCGCCTCCGGCCAGCCCCACGGGCGTACTACCGCGCCAGCCAGCGCCGCCAGCATCAGAACGGCGGACACAGCCTCCGCCAGCGGGGTGCTCACGGTCGGGTCCTCTCCCGGTCGTGCGATCCACTGGGGCCGGGGATCATCGCAGCCCCCCTTCTTCAGCGAGCGCGTCCGTCACGCGGGTGGACAACTTCCATCGTGCCTCCTGCCCGCCGGGGCTGCTGATGATCAAACTATGCCCTCGCAGAGCGGTGCCTCCGCTTCCATTTCCGCATGTCATCAGCACTGGAGGCGGGACTTGCCCCGGCCCGCCGCGAGACCTCCACCCTTCAGCCAGGCCGTCCGCTAGCGTGCACACGCTAACCGGCACCCACTGGGTGCGGCCGGGCGGTCCCTCCCTGGAGCCGGTGCATGGCGGGCCGCGAGACACGACGCGCCGGACATGGCCGGGACGCGTACGCCTGGGCCTAACCCGGCGGCTCTGGCGCGCGTCCGGTACCCCCGGGGAGATGTCCCGCCCGGGAACACGTAGGCCCGAACACACAAGGGCCAGGCCTCCAGGATGGGGCCGCGCACCTTGCGGACCTGGAGGTGCCCGAGCGCGGGGCTTGATGGTGCGCCGGATATAGCCCTCGTTGGCTTCCCGCGTCGACAGCTCCCACTCGGCAATCGCGGCGTACTCATCCAGCAGCGTCGCCACGGTCACGTTTGACTCGGGCTGTCGGCCAACCGCGGCCTGCTGGAGCAACTTCCCCAGGGCGATCCGCGCGGCGGTCTCAGTCCTTCATGTCCCGCAGGCGCATCTCCCGGCGAGTAAGCGGATCAACTCCGGCATACACCCTGGCCCGCCACGATCCGCTAGGCAGTTGCTCTATGTGTCCGCTCGGACCCCTGGTCATGTCGCGACGGTACACCGCAGAACTGACATCCGGTCCACAAACCGGTCCACGTCCGACAGGCGGTTAGGCATTTGTGCTGGTGAGGTGTTCACGTTTAGGGCTGACCTGCGTGGATGCGGTCTTCTTTTGGTCCGGCCCACAGGTTAAGCGCGGCGTGGCCACGCTATCTGGAAGTCGTTGTTCCGGTTTTTCGTGGTGGCCGGGCGTTTCCGTGCCGGGCGGTGTGGCTAGCGGTTCCAGCGGGGGTCGGCTTCGGCGATGGTGAGGCTGAGTTCCTCGAGTTCGGCGACTAGTTCCCGCAGGCGGCGGTGGCTGTCGAACCAGGGGCCGTAGTCGGCGAGCTGGTCGTCGGTCAGGATGCGGGTGGCGGTTTTCCCGTTTTTTTTGCGGGTCCACTGGTGGTAGGGGCCGTGCAGCCGGGGCGGGTCGGCGTGGCAGCGGCAGTTCGCGTGCCCGCAGCGGGTCATCCGGTCGGCGAGGGTGCCGGGCAGCGCGAAGCCGAGGGCAGCGATCTCGGCCGCGATGCGGGTGGCCTGGGCCTGCTGGGCCGGGGTGGGCGACACGCCCTCATTGTCGCAGCCGGGGTCCCGCATCTCGCGCATCGCATTAAGTATAAGTGCTGTATGCCGAATGCTGAGGTCGCCGCTTATATCGGGCGGTGGCGGCCGTCGTCGGTGTCACCCGCCGCGGCGGCGTTCGCCCGGGACGTGATCACGGAGACCAGGCCGGAGGGGCGGGAGCGGGCGAAGAACCTGCTGTGGGCGGCGGGCAAGCTCGCTGATTACGGCCTCGGGCTGGGTCTTGAGCCGGTGCCGGAGGTGCTGCTGCACCCGTCGGTGGCCGAGCGGTTCACCCGGTGCGCGCCTGGCCTGTCCGGGGCGGCACGGCGGACGCTGCGCACGAACCTGCGGTTCATCGGCCGGCGTGCCGTGCCGCAGCTGTATCCGGCGGATATGCCGCTGCCCCGGGAACGGTCCAAGAAGCCGTACAGCCCGGCGGAAATCGCCGGATTCCTGGCGCTGGCGGACGCCCAGCCCACGATGGGACGGCGGATGCGGGCGGCGGGGCTGGTCTGCCTGGGCGCCGGCGCGGGGCTGATCCGGTCTGATCTGCGCGACGTGCGCGGCAGGGACGTGGTGTGCCGGTCCGGCGGGGTCATGGTCACCGTGCGCGGCACCCGGCCGCGCGCTGTGCCGGTGCTGGCCCGCTACCACGCCCTGCTGCTGGCTGCTGCGCGGTCCGCCGGGAACGGCCTGGTCTGCGGCGGAGCCGATCCCGGCCGCCGGAACCTGACGAACCCGCTGATCAGCGCTCTGGACGGGGGAACCGGGCTGCCCCGGCTGGATACGTCCCGGCTGCGGGCGACCTGGCTGGCCGAGGTCGCGGAACTGCTCGGGCTGGCCACGTTCATGCAGGCGGCCGGGATCAGCTGCTCCCAGCGCCTGGGTGATCTCGTGGCCGGGCTGGAGCCGGCCGGCGAGACCGGGGCGGTCCGGCTGCTCGGGGCGGCACGCCGGCCATGATCACGCTGGCGGCCCTGGAAGGCGTCATCGACGCCTCAGGCACCGCGGCGCGGATCGAGGCCATGCTGCCCATCGGGGTCCGGCCCCGGCAGCTGACGGCCCGCACCCTGCTGGCCGGCCTGTGCCTGACCCAGGCCGATCACCGCCCCGCCCACCTCACCCGCGTGCATCAGGCGCTGACCGCCCTCAGCGAGGACGATCAGGGGCGGCTCGGCGTGATCGCGGACTGGAAGACCGGGCCGCACAAGCTCACCTACCGGCAGACCGAACGGACCTTTGGCCTGGTCGCCGCCGCCCTCGCCAGGGACCAGCCCGGCGGGCAGCCACCGCAGGCCCTGCAGGTGATCTGCGATGACCTGCTCGAAGCATCCATCCCGGCCGCGTTCAAGGATGCCAGCACCTCGCTGGCCGTGGACTGGACGGACATGGAATCCTTCTCCCGGCCCCCGCCCGCCAGGGGCGGGGACTGCGCCGATCCCGAAGCGTCCTGGGGGCACCGCAAGAACAACCTGCTGCGCAGCGAAGACGAGCTGTTCTACGGCTACTACCTCTCCGCCGGGATCATGATGCGCGACGAGAACGGCCCCGCCGTCCCCGAGCTGGCCCGCCGCGCCACCGTCTCCTCGTGCCGGCACGACCCGGTCCGCGCGTTCGCGCCCGTCCTGACGGCGATGCCCGCAGCCGGGATCCCGCCCGGCGACATCCTGGCCGACTCCGGCTACGCCCACCGCGACGCTGACGCCTGGGCGCTGCCGCTGCGCGCCGCCGGCGCCCAGCTTGTCCAGGACCTGCACCCGCACGACCGCGGCCCCAAAGGCACCCACGACGGCGCCGTCATCGCCAACGGCAACCTCTACTGCCCGGCAACGCCGCGCTCGCTGCTGGAACTCGGCCCGCTGACCCGCAACGCGACCAGGGAACAAGCCGCCGCCCACGACGCCCGGACCGCCGAGACCGCCCGCTACAAGCTTGGCCGCATCACCGCTGACGACGCCGACGGCTACCACCGCGTGCAGTGCCCCGCCGCCATGGGCAAGATCCGCTGCCCGCTCCGGCCTGCCTCGATGACCCTGGACCGGGACCGCCCCGAGATCCTCACACCCCCCGAGAACCCGCCCGCCTGCTGCACCCGGCAGACCCTCACTGTCCCGCCCCAGGTCACCGCCAAGACAGCACAGAAACACGACTACCCGTCCGCCGCGCACCGCCGCTCCTACGCCCGCCGCACCGGCGCCGAACGCGGCTTCGCCACCGCCAAGGACCCCGCCAGCAACGACATCAGCCGCGGCTGGTGCCGCCTCATGGGCCTGACCCCCCTCATGCTGGCCATCACCTGCCTGCTCGTCGTCCGCAACCAGCGCATCCTGCAAGCCTGGGACGCCCGGCAGGAGGAAAACGAACGCCGCGCCGCCAAAGGCCTGCCCCCGAAAACCCGGCGCCGGCGCCGCAAAACACTCGCGGCACTCGCCGCCGGGCCGCCCTGAGCCCCGCAGCGCATGACCCGCCATGAAACCACGGCCCGCCGCGAACACGGGACAGCCACCCCGGCCCTCACCACAGCCAGCGGCAGCATGCCCAGAAACCACACGCACTGTGCGGAACGCCACCACGAAGACACCCACCGCATGCGACACGACAGCGACCGCAGCCACGCCAGGAACCCGGCCAGAACGTCAGACCCAAACGTGAAAATAGGCCTCACTGAAACGTGACGACCTCGCTGGTGGGGCGCCAGGGGGTCGAACCCTGAACCCACGGGTTAAAAGCCCGCTGCTCTGCCATTGAGCTAACGCCCCGTGATGCGCCGGTACGGCACATCACCATGAAGCGTACCGATGTCTGCGTGATCGTGCAGCGGCCCCGCGCCCGGCCGGCGAGGGCCGGGGCCGCGGTGCCGTCAGCGATAGGCGGGCAGGCCAGTGATGGCGTGGCCGATCGCCAGTTCGTGGATCTCCTGGGTGCCTTCGTAGGTGAGCACCGCCTCGAGGTTATTGGCGTGCCTGATCACCGGGTACTCGAGCGTGATGCCGTTGGCCCCGAGGATGGTCCTCGCCTGCCTGGCGATGTCGATGGCGGTCCGGACGCAGGTCATCTTGCCCAGGCTGACCTGGTCGGGGCGCAGCGGCCCGGCTTCCTTGAGCCGCCCCAGGTGCAGGGCCAGCAGCTGCGCACGGATCAGGTCGGAAGCCATCCAGGCGAGCTTGGACTGGGTGAGCTGGAATCCGCCGATCGGACGGCCGAACTGCTCGCGCGTCCGCGCGTACTCCACCGCGCACTCGTAGCACGCCCGGGCCGCCCCCGTGGCCCCCCAGATAATCCCGAACCGTGCCTCGCTGAGGCAGTAAAGCGGCCCCTTGAGGCCGGTGACGCCCGGCAGTACCGCATCCGCGGGCAGGCGAACTTCGTCAAAATGCAGTTCAGAGGTGATCGACGCGCGCAGTGCCAGCTTCTTGTGAATGTCGCTGGTGGTGAAGCCGGGCTCGCCGCGTGGGACGAGGAAGCCCCGAACGCCTTCATCGGTGCTCGCCCAGACCACCGCGATGTCGGCGATGCTGCCGTTGGTGATCCACATCTTGGTGCCGGAGAGCAGCCAGTCGGGGCCGTCCCGCCGGGCGCGCGTGTTCATCCCGGCCGGGTCGGAACCGTGATCGGGCTCGGTCAGGCCGAAGCAGCCGACCGCCTCGCCCGCCGCCATCCGCGGCAGCCACTGGGTTTTCTGCTCTTCTGAGCCGTACTTCCAGATCGGGAACATGGCCAATGAGCCCTGGACCGAGACCATGCTGCGCAGGCCGGAGTCGGCCGCTTCGAGCTCTCGGCAGGCTACGCCGTAGGCGACCGCGCCCATCCCGGCGCACCCGTATCCAGTCAGATGCATGCCCAGCACCCCCAGCTTGCCGAGCTCGGGCATGAGGTCACCGGGAATCGTGCCTGTTTCGAACCAGTCGGCGATATGCGGCTGGATCCGGTCCGCGGTGAAATCGCGCACCGTGTCGCGGA